>Ga0209930_1000373_pt1 | contig 122862 bp, 119 predicted proteins | sample ThiBiot_500_biof_2_FD_183948 | JGI IMG/M metagenome (GOLD analysis project Ga0209930, IMG submission 183948) | Wastewater bioreactor microbial communities from Cape Town, South Africa - Thiocy_cont_500_biof (SPAdes) | ecosystem: Engineered > Bioreactor > Thiocyanate-remediating >...
AGTCCAGCTCGACATCGCTCAGAGCGCGCCCTTGGTCGAGGGGATGCGGCCGGCCTCGCGCGGATCCATCGCGACAGCGTCGCGCAGCGCCCGCGCTAGGCCCTTGAAGCAGCCCTCCGCGATATGATGGCTGTTCGCACCATAGAGGCTCTCGACATGCAGCGTCACCGCCGCCTGCATCGCGAAGGCCTGGAAGAACTCGCGCACCAGCTCCGTGTCGAAGGCGCCGATCTTGGCCGATGGAAACTCGCCCCGGAATACGAGGAAAGGCCGGCCGGAAATATCGATCGCGACGCGGGTCAGCGCCTCGTCCATCGGCAGGTCGAGGCTGGCGTAGCGCCGGATGCCCTTCTTGTCGCCAAGCGCGCGCAGGAACGCCTGCCCGAGCACGATGCCGACATCCTCGACCGTATGGTGGTCGTCGATATGGGTGTCGCCCTCGGCCGTGACCGTGAGGTCGAACAGGGCGTGGCGCGCCAGCAGCTCCAGCATATGATCGAAGAAGCCGACGCCGGTCCGGATTGCGGCCTTGCCGGATCCGTCGATCGTCAGATCGATCGAGACGCTCGTCTCGGCCGTCTTGCGGCTCACGCTCGCGCTGCGCATGGGCGCTCCTTTGTCCGGCGGCAGGCGCCGTCATGCGGCCGACATCTATATTGCGGCGCACCCATACAGCGCCGGACGGCCGCCGCCTAGCGCCTCTCGCCGCGAAGGTTTGCGAGACATGGTTTGCGGGGCCGGCCCGACCGCCCTATCTGACACGGGTCTTTCCGCCGGACATCGTCAATGGATTCGCATACGCCGACCTTTCACGCCACCACGATCCTGCTCGTCCGCAAGGGCGGCAAGGTGGTCATCGGCGGCGACGGCCAGGTGAGTCTCGGCCAGACCGTGATCAAGGGCAACGCCAAGAAGGTCCGCCGGCTCGGCAAGGGGCAGGTGATCGCCGGCTTCGCCGGGGCCACGGCCGACGCCTTCACCCTGTTCGAGCGCCTGGAAGCCAAGCTGGAGCAATATCCGCTGCAACTCGCGCGCGCCTGCGTCGAGCTCGCCAAGGACTGGCGCACCGACCGCTATCTGCGCCGGCTGGAGGCCATGCTGCTCGTGTCGGACAAAAGCGTGTCGTTCCTCGTCTCGGGCACCGGCGACGTGCTGGAGCCGGAGGACGGCGTCATGGCGATCGGCTCCGGCGGAAACTATGCGCTGGCCGCGGCGCGCGCGCTGAAGGACGTCGAGATCGACGCCGAGGACATCGTGCGCCGCGCCATGACGATCGCCGCCGACATCTGCGTCTATACGAACCACAATCTCGTCATCGAGACGCTGGACGCATGAGCTTCAGCGCCGACGACATCCGCGCCGCGGCGACGGCCGGCGTCATCACGACCGGGCAGGCCGACCAGCTCGTCGCCTTCCTCGACGCGCGCCGCGCGCCGCCCGTCGCGGCGACGCAAGCGCCCGCGTTCTTCGAATCCTCCGACGCCGACAATGAAAAATTCCGCGTGCTCGGCGGCTTCAACGACATCTTCGTCGCGATCGGCGTGGCGCTGCTCTATGGCGCGCTGATGGTCGCGGGCGGCGCCGTGGCGCCGCTCCTGCTGTCCGTCTTCGGCGTCGTCGCGGCCTGGGGCCTGTCGGAGGTCTTCACGCGCCGCATGCGGCTGGCGCTGCCGAGCATCATGCTCGCCGTTCTGTTCGCCGCCTCCTTCGCCATCATGGCGATTCTTGTCATTGCAATGTTCGACGGCGACGTCGCCGGCGGCGCGGGGGACCGCGCGCTGGCGCGGTCCTCGACCATGTTCTCCGGATTCTACGGGGTCGCCGGCGGCCTCTCGGTCACGCTCGCCGCCTTTCTGCATTTTCGCCGCTTCGGCGTCCCGATCGACTGGGCGATCGGCGCCGGAGGGCTGATCATCGCGGCGCTCGCCATCCTGGGCGGTCCCTTCGCGCTCGCGGCGCCGGCCGTGTTCTACGCCTTGTGCGGCGCCGCGGCGTTCGCGCTGGCGCTGTCGCTCGACATGTCCGATCCGCTGCGGCGCACGACGCGCGGCGACGCCGCGTTCTGGCTGCATCTGCTCGCGGCGCCGCTGATGATCCATCCGCTGGTGGGCGGCCTCGCCGGCCCGGTCTGGTCCCTGACCCTGGAGCGCGCGCTGATGGTGCTGGCCGCGTTCGTCGTGATCGCGCTCGTGTCGCTGACCATCGACCGGCGCGCCCTGCTGGTGTCGGGCTTGAGCTACACCGGCGCGGCGCTGGCCTTTCTGGCGCGCGGACTCGGGGCCTTTTCAGGCAACGGCGTTCTCATTCTCACATTGCTGGCGCTGGCCGCCGTGGTGCTTCTGCTCAGCGCCGGATGGAGCCGCCTGCGCGGCCTCATCGTGCCGGCTCTGCCGCTCGGCCGGCTCGCGGCGCGCCTGCCGCCGATCAGCCGACAGCCGTGACGGCCGCTTCATCCGCCCGCCGCGCCGGCGACGCTCCCATCACACAGCTTCACAACGACGCACGAACGCCATGACCACTTTCTCCCCGCGCGAAATCGTCTCTGAACTCGACCGCCACATCGTCGGCCAGAAGGACGCGAAACGCGCCGTCGCCATCGCGCTGCGCAACCGCTGGCGGCGCCAGCAGCTCACCGGCGCGATGCGCGAGGAGGTGCTGCCGAAGAATATCCTGATGATCGGCCCCACCGGCTGCGGCAAGACAGAGATCGCGCGACGCCTGGCGAAGCTCGCCAACGCGCCCTTCCTCAAGGTCGAGGCGACGAAATTCACGGAGGTCGGTTATGTCGGCCGCGACGTCGAATCGATCGTGCGCGACCTGCTCGAAATCGGCATCGCGCATGTGCGCGCGGACAAGCGCAAGGCCGTGCAGGCGAAAGCCGAGCTCGCCGCGGAAGAGCGCGTGCTCGACGCGCTGGTCGGATCGAGCGCGAGCCCTTCGACGCGCGAGAGCTTCCGCCGCAAGCTGCGCATGAACGAACTGAACGACAAGGAGATCGAAATCGAGCTGAAGGAGCAGGGCTCCGGGCTGCCGATGTTCGAGATGCCGGGCATGCCCGGCGCTTCGATCGGCGCGATCAATATCGGCGACATCTTCGGCAAGGCGATGGGCGGCCGCGGCAAGACGCGGCGCCTGATCGTGGGCGAAGCCTATGGCCCGCTCATCAACGAGGAGGCGGACAAGATTCTCGATCAGGACGCGATCGTGCAAGAGGCGATCCGCGAGGTGCAGGACAACGGCATCGTGTTCCTCGACGAGATCGACAAGATCTGCGCGCGCGAGGGGCGCTCCGGCGCCGACGTGTCGCGCGAGGGCGTGCAGCGCGACCTGCTGCCGCTGATCGAAGGCACCACGGTCTCGACCAAGCATGGCGCGGTGAAGACCGATCATATCCTGTTCATCGCGTCGGGCGCCTTCCATGTGTCGAAGCCCTCCGACCTGTTGCCGGAGCTGCAGGGCCGGCTGCCGATCCGCGTCGAGCTGCAGGCGCTCGACGAGCAGGATTTCCGCCGCATCCTCACCGAGACGGAAGCGAGCCTCATCAAGCAATATGTGGCGTTGATGCAGACGGAAGGCCTGACGCTGTCCTTCGCCGACGACGCGGTGGCCGCGATCGCCAAGGTCGCCGCCGATGTGAACGCGGCCGTCGAGAATATCGGCGCGCGCCGGCTGCAAACCGTGCTGGAGCGCATCCTCGACGACATCTCCTTCACGGCGGCCGACAAATCCGGCGAGACGGCGCTGATCGATGCGGCCTATGTGAATCAGCAGGTCGGCGATCTCGCCAAGAACATCGATGTGAGCCGGTTCATTCTGTAACGCAGAGCCGTCAGCCCGCAGCCCATGCGCCGGCGAGCAGCAGCGACGCGACGACGCAGAAGATTCCGTCGCGCGCGGTGAAGCGCGGCGTGCGCCATGTTGGCCGCGCCGCCGTCGCGCCAAGCCCACGCAATTCCATCGCGATCGCCGCCGCGCCGGCGCGCCGCACCGCGCCGGCGAGCAGAACGAGCGCGAGGCCGGGGCTGAGGCCGGCGAAGAAAAGCCGCGCCCTGCCGATGAAACGAGCGCCCGCTTCATGAGCCATCGCGGCGCGCGCGGTCATGCGCGCCAGGCGCGCCTCTTCGATCAGGCCGGGAAGAAACTGGATCGCCGCCAGCGCGCCATACACGAAGCGGGGCGACAATCGCGCGCGCGCCACGAGCGCGCGGGCGAGATCGGCAGGCTCCGTCGTCATCGCGAAGAGGATGGTGACGAGCCCGACCGTCATCGTGCGGGCGCCGACGATCGCCGCCGCCGCCCAGCCCGTGGCCCGCGCCATGTCATAGGTTTTGTCGGGCGCGACGGCGTAAATCCATGAGGATGTGACGGCGAAGAACGCGAAGGGCGCGAGCGCGCGCATCAGCGTCGTGACGCTCACGCGCTCCACGGCGAGAAGCAGGGCCAGAAGCGCAACGGCGAAGATCGCAAACGTGACGGGTCGATTGCAGAAGGACAGCGCGATCACCCAGACGAGGCTCATCGCAAGCTTGCTGAGGGGATCGAGCCGCGCGATCATCGCGACGCCCCGTCCGGCGACCAGCCATGCGCCGCCGCCGCCTTCAGCGCATCCGGCGCGCGCAGCGGAACGGCGCCGGCGAGAATGCGCGCCGCGACCTCGCGCGGCGGCGCGTCGCACACGATCCGGCCCCCATCGAGAACCGCGACGCGGTCGCAGACGCCGAGCAGAAAATCCACATCATGCGCGATCAGCATGACGCCGCAGCCCTTGGCGCGAAGGCGCTCCATCTGCCTGCGGAGAAGGGACAGGCCGAATCCGTCGAGCCCGGCGACGGGCTCATCGAGAATCACCAGCCGCGGCTCGCGCGCCGCGATCGCGAAGGCGAGGCCGAGGCGACGCCGCTCGCCATGGCTGAAGCTGAGGGGATGGCGCGCCGGATCGGACGGCAGTTCGAGAGAATCGAGAACGGGCGCGACCTCGTCCCAGGACAGGCCGCGGCGCGCCGCCTCCGCCGCGAGAGTCGCCGTCGCGAAAGCGAGCGCGGGATTCTGCGGCAGATAGATCGGCGCCGCGCCCTCATGACTCGCCGCGCCGCCGCGCGCGCGGATCGCGCCCGCGGCGAGAAAAGCGAGCGTCGTCTTGCCGGCGCCGTTCGGCCCCGTGACGCCGACGACCTCGCCCGCTCCGATCGCAAGATCGACGGCGTGAAGCACGGCGCGCCGGCCGCGACGGACATCCGCCGCCTCGATCGTCAGCATCGGCGCGAATGCGCCCCGCGCGCGCTCCTCCAGCCGCCGCAGGCCGAGCGCTTCGAGAACGGCGCCCGTGTCGTCCGGCGTTTCCCGCGAGCCCGAAACGAGGCGCGCGCGCCGGACCGCGGCGGCCGCGATCACAGATGCAGGCAGACGCAGGCCGAAATGGTCCGGCGCCTCGGCCGCCCGCGCCATCACCTCGGCGACGCGGCCGATCATCACCGGCTGGCCGCAACGGTCGAGCACCAGCGCGCGGTCGGCGAGCGGCGCGACATGATCGCAGCGATGCTCGACGATGATCGAGGCGCAGCCGCGCATGCGGATCGCGCCCAGCGCCTCGATCGCGCCCGCCGCCGCGGCCTCGTCGAGATGCGCGACCGGCTCGTCGACGACGAGAAGATCGGGGCTGTCGGCGAGCGCCGCCGCGAGCGCGAGACGCTGGCGCCAGCCGCCGGACAGTTCGAGCGTGCGGTCGCGCCTGGACAGGCCTTGCGCCGGCGGCGCTGCGAGCGCCGCATCGATGCGCGCGTCGATCGCAACGGGCGACAATCCGCGATTCTCAAGCGCGAAAGCGATCTCGTCCTCGACCGTCAGCGCGACGATCTGCGCGTCGGTGTCCTGAAGCACGGACGCCGCGCGCATGCGCCCGGTCGCCAGCGCGCCGTTGTCGAGCGGCGCGCCGCGCACGCAAATCTCGCCGCCGCGCTCGCCGGCGACGAGCGCGGGTATGACGCCGAGCAGCGCCATCGCAAGGCTGCTCTTGCCGCCGCCCGACGGGCCGAACAGGGCGAGCGTCTCGCCCGTCGCGAGATAGAAGGAAATATCGCGGACGGCGTCGCGCGCCGCGCCCGGAAACCGGACGGAGACGCCGCGCGCCGACAGAACCGTTTCAGGCCGCACGCTTCGGATCAGTTTCGCCGAGCCCGGCGAGCGCGCCGGTTCCCTGCAACGCGCGCGCGATGTAGCGGCCGAGAAGCCCCGCCAGCACCATGCCGCTGACGATGCGCACGACGAGCATCACGATCAGCAGGGACGGCGACAGCGCGCCGTAATTGAACCGGATCCAGGTATAGACGAAGCTGAAGACCGCGGCGCAGGCGCCGGACGCCAGCAGCACCGGCAGATCATAGCGCTTCCAGCGCGTCGCCAGAAACGGAAGCTCCGCGCCCGCGCCCTGCACGACGCCGGTGAGCAGAAGGATCACGCCCGCAGGATTCCCCGTCGCCACTTCGGCGGCCGCGGCCACCATCTCGGCGAAGAAGGCGGCGAAGGGTTTCCTGACGCAATAGGCGGCGATGACGGATGCGACGCACCAGACGCCGAAGAAAACATCCATCGCCAGCGGGCCGATCAGCCCCTGCGCGAGCAGCCAGAGTTGCACCCAGGCGAGATAGACGACGCCGAAAACAACGCCGATCGCGGCGACAACGACGATTTCACGTTGAGTCCAGCGCATGCGGACATTCTCCAGGAGAAGACGGAGCGCCGCGCCTCAGCGCAGGCTCGGGCTGCCGACGGAAACGGTGAGCGACAGCACGACATGCGCCTGAGCCGGCGCGAAATCGATGAAAGACCGCTCGATAGCGGCGAACAGGACGGACGCGTCGCCGCGCAGCTTCGAGCAGAAATGCTTCGGCTTGTCGTAGACGCCGACCGCCTTGAGGAAGTCGATGCAGGCGCCGATGCGCGCCATATGCCCCTCGCCGCCCAGCGGATAGAGCGAGATCTGCGCGCGCGCGTCGAGCCCGGACGGCGCGCCGGGATCGAAGCGGCCGACCGCCGCCGTCACGAGATCGGCGTCGTCGGCGGGAATGATCAGCGCAGGCGCGGCGCAGATTGGATCGTCCGATTCGCCGGGGCAGCCGCGCGAGAGCGTGGCCGACATCACGACATGGCCGCCGCCGCTCGCCGTCGCGATGAAGGAATCGCGCAGCGCGCGCACGACCGTGTCGGACGGGCCGACGAGCAGCGTGCTCAGATCGTCGGTGTCGCGCCGCAGCGCGTCCTTGTAGGCGTCGAGCGCCGCGACGCCGCGCAGGATGGCCGGAACGAATTCGTCCGTCATCGGATAGAGGGAGAACTGCGCGCCTGAGAACATGGTGCTCGCTCCGCTGGCATTACCCAGATCAGCTTGAGGGTTGGACCGTTGTCCTCTCAGCCCCTCGCGGAGCACCCCTGACGCGGCGATCCTTAGCCGGTCGAAGCGTTCTTGAAAAGGTCAAATCCCGGAAAGATCAAATCTTGTAACGCTCAGATCGCGCGCGCCGCGAGAGCGTGAAGTTTTTCGCTGCGGATGCGGAAAGCGGCCGCCATCTCGGCTGTCGGTTCGGAGCGCAAGCGCAGGAGAGTCCAGAGCGCGGAGACGGCCGCCGCCGCGATCATGGCGGCGAAGACCCGGCGCGGCGTCATCATGGCGTCGCCATAGGCCGCGGTCATCGCCTCCACGGCGCGGTCGTCCAGCGCCGCCTCGGACGCGATATAGCCCAGATCCCAGGCGGGATCGGTCATGCCGGCGTATTCCCAATCGATGAGGACGAGGCCGCGCGGCGAACGCAGAAAATTCGCCGGAACCGGATCGCCGTGACAGGGCGCGGCGACGCCCGAGGCTTCCGCGAGCGAGCGCGCGACGGCGCGTGCGACGGCGGGCGTCCAGAACGCGTCACGGTCGTCGGAGCGCAGCCCGGCGAGATAGGAGTCGATCGCGGCCGCCGGTTTCAGCGCGCAGGGAAGCCGCGCGCCGGACGCATGCAGGCGACGCAGCAGCGCTACCGCCTCGGCCGTCAATGCGGGATCGCGCGCGAACGCCTGCGCCGCGAGCGGCTGCGCATCGTCGAGCCAGCGCGTCGCCATCACGCCGGACGCGCCATCGAACGCGACGGGCTCGACGCCGATCCCGATGCGGAACGCCAGCGCCTGCGCCTCTTCTTCACAGGCGCGATCGACGGCGCCGACGCTGACCTCGCGCGGCAGCCGCAGCGCGAGGCGACGATCGCCCGTCCGGGCTTCATAGGTGAGGTTGGTCTGCGCCGCCGTCGAGGCCAGACGGAGCGACAGCGGAGCGCGGCCGTCCCACAGCCCGAGCGACCGCATGGCCTCGCGCGCTCTCCGTTCGCCGGCGCGCTCCGTCATCGGCAGGCTTCCATGAAAGCGATCAAGATCGGCCGGCTCGCTGTTTCAGGCCCCGGCCATATAGAAAGCCAGCGAAGAAAAACAGGCATGCTCCGCATGAACCATTTTTAGAAGGATCGTCCGCTCCCGTCACACGAATGAAATCCGAATCCTGTGTAAGGCCGCGACTATCTGCGCATCAGGCTCTTTTTCGTGGACACGCCAGCGACAAGCCGGAGATACCGGAGCATCTTCATCTCCGACGTGCATCTCGGCATGCGCACGAGCCAGTCGGACGCGCTGCTGGATTTCCTTCGCAACGTCGAGGCGGACACGATCTATCTCGTCGGCGACATCATCGACTTCTGGAAGGTGCGACGCGGCGCGTTCTGGCCGCAGATTCAGAACGACGTGCTGCAAAAACTGCTGCGCAAGGCGCGCAAGGGCGCGCATATCGTGTTCATTCCCGGCAACCATGACGAATGCCTGCGCGACTACGCCGGCATGCAGTTCGGCGGCATCGAGTTTCAACGTCAGGCGATCCACGCCGCCGCGGACGGGCGGCGCTATCTCGTCATGCATGGCGACGAGTTCGACGTGGTGATCCGCACAGCCAAATGGCTCGCCTTTCTGGGCGACCTCGGCTACGACGCGGCGCTCTGGCTCAACCGCCCACTGAACTGGAGCCGACGCCATCTCGGTCTCGGCTACTGGTCGCTGTCGGCCTACCTCAAGCTGCGCGTCAAGCAGGCCGTCAGCTTCATCGGCGCCTATGAGCAGGCGCTCGCCGACGAGGCGCGGCGGCGCTCCGTCGACGGCGTGATCTGCGGCCATATCCATCACGCGTGCGACCGCACGATCGACGGCGTGCGCTATCTCAATTGCGGCGACTGGGTCGAAAGCTGCACGGCGGTCGCCGAAACGCAAGCGGGCCACATGACGGTCATCCACTGGCGCAACGCGCAGCAGGACATGGCGCAGCGCGCGCGGCTGCTTCCGGCCGCGCGCCGGGCGGCCTGACGGCAAGGAACTCCATGAGCGCAGCTCTTCCCGCACATCCCGCCCGCAGCGGCAGGCTCGTCCGCGAGGCCGTTCGACGCGAGGGCGGCGGCGCGCGCGGCGACCTGCTCGAAGCGGCGTTCGCCGCCGTCTTCTCCGGCCTCGTTTATCCGCAGATCTGGGAAGACCCCGTGGTCGACATGGAGGGACTCGCCCTGCGCGCGGACCACCGCATCGCAGCGATCTCGTCCGGCGGCTGCAACGTGATGAGCTATCTCATCCGCGCGCCGGAGCGCATTCTGGCGGTCGATCTCAACGCCCATCACATCGCGCTTCTGAAACTGAAAATCGCCGCCGCGCGCCATCTGCCGACGCAGGCGGATTTCGCCGCGCTGTTCGCGCGCGCCGATCAACGCGACAATATCGCGCGTTTCGACGTCCATCTCGCGCCGAAGCTCGATGAGGCGACGCGCGCCTACTGGAACAGGCGCGACATGACGGGCCGGCGGCGCATCTCCCGCTTCGCGCGCGGCTTCCATCGCTACGGCGCGCTCGGCCGCTTCATCGGTTTCGCCCATCTTCTGGCCCGCGCGCACGGTTTTCGTCCCGAGCGAATCCTCGCCGCGCGGGATCGCGACGAGCAGCGCGCGATCTTCCACCGCGAGATCGCGCCGGCGCTGTCGACGCGGCTCGTGCGCGCGATGGCCGCTTCGCGGGGATCGCTCTTCGGCCTCGGCATTCCTCCGGCCCAGCATGAGGCGCTCGCCGGCGGGCGCCCGATGGCCGACGTGCTGCGCGACCGGCTCGAGCGGCTGGCCTGCGGCTTCGATATCGGTGAGAATTATTTCGCTTGGCAGGCGTTCGGCCGGCGCTATGCTCAGGGCCCCGACGCTTCGCTGCCTCCCTATCTCGAAGCCGTTCATTTCGACGCCGTGCGGCGGTTCGCCGGGCGCGTGGAGCCGGTTCAGCAGCCGCTGACGGAGACGCTGGCGCGCGAACCGGAGCGCAGCCTCGACCGCTACGCGCTGCTCGACGCTCAGGACTGGATGGCGCCAGCCGACCTCACCGCCCTGTGGACGCAGATCACGCGCACCGCCCGCGACGGCGCGCGCGTCATTTTCCGCACCGCCGCCGAGCCGACGCTGCTGCCGGGCCGCGTCGATCCGGCGCTGCTCGCGCAATGGCGCTACGAAGAGGCGCTGTCGCGCGACCTCACCCGCCGCGACCGCTCCGCCATCTATGGCGGCGCGCATGTCTATGCCCTGAAACGCGCATGAACGCGGCAAGCGACGCCCATGCGGCGCTCATGGACCGCAACTACCGCCTGCAGCGGCATGTCTACGACCTCACCCGCCGCCACTATCTGCTCGGCCGCGACCGGCTGATCGAGGCGCTGAAGCCGCCCGCCGGCGGGACCGTTCTCGAGATGGGCAGCGGCACGGCGTCGAATCTCATCGCCGCCGCGACGCGCCATCCGGACGCGCGCTTCTACGGAATCGACATTTCCTCGAAGATGCTGGAGACGGCGCGCGCGGCGCTGGCGCGCCACGACCTCTCCGACCGCGTCACGCTCCGGCTCGCGGACGCCGCGACGCTGGACGCGCGCGCCTGCTTCGGGGTCGAACGCTTCGACCGGGTGTTCTTTTCCTATTCGCTGTCGATGATCCCGGACTGGCGGGCGGCGCTCCACGCCGCCTTCGCGCATGTGAAGCAGGGCGGAACGCTGCACATCGTCGATTTCGGCTCAATGGACGGCTTGCCGTCGCTCGCCCGACAAGCGCTGCGGATGTGGCTCGGTCATTTTTCGGTCACGCCGCGCGACGAACTCCGCACGGCGCTGGCCACGATTGCTGACGACAACAGCGCGACGCTTCGCTTTTCGCCCCTGTGGCGGGGCTACGCCTGCTACGCGGCGGTCGCCCGCGCGTGAGCGCGGACGGCCGGGTCAGCCCTTGGCGTTAGCCCTTGGCGTCGGCGGCGCCATTCGCTTTAGGCGCCTCGGTTTTCGCGGGCCCCTTGGAGACGCCGACGAGAGCCGGCCGCAGCACGCGGTCGGCGATGGCGTAACCGGCCTGGACAAGGGTCGACACCATGCCGGGCGGATGCTCGCTCGGCGCCTCGAACATCGCCTGATGGAAATTCGGGTCGAACTTCTGGCCCACCGGCTCCAGTTTCTTGACGCCATGCCGCTCCAGCGTCTTGAGCAGGTCGCGCTCGGTCAGGGCGACGCCTTCGACCACCGTCTTCAACGCCCCTTCAGCGTCCTTGGGGACGTTCTCCAGGGCGCGGGCGATGTTGTCCGCGACATTCAGCATGTCGCGCGCGAAGGCCGTCACAGCGTAATTGCGGGCGTCCTGCACGTCGCGCGCGGTGCGGCGGCGGAGGTTCTCCATCTCCGCGAGCGTGCGCAGGAGCTTGTCCTTGAGCTCCGCCTTCTCGGCCTCGAGAGCGGCGATCGGATCGGCGGGCTGGCTCTGGTCCGCCTCGCTGGCTGCGAACTGGGCGGCAGCCTCGTCCTGGGCGTCCGGGGAAGCGGTTTTCTTCGGGTCGGTCATGGCCTCTGGTCTGACTTGCGGCGCGCGGCGAGCCGGCGGCTGGAAACAACAATGCTGGCCGGCATATCAGGGCGCGCGGCGAAAAAATCAAGCCGAGCGGGCGCGCTGCGCCTCGTCGTGGAAGACGTCCAGCAAATGCTTGCGGATCGCCTGCTGGCGGCCGGCGTTCTCGATTTTCCCCCCCGTGAGGTCCGTCACGTAGAATGAATCGACGGCCTTCTCGCCGAAGGTCGCGATATGGGCCGACCCGATGTTGAGGTTCAGCCGCGAGATGGCGGAGGTCAGATCGTAGAGCAGTCCCTGCCGGTCGAGCCCGGACACCTCCACCACGCTGAAGCGGTCGGACAGCGAGTTGTCGATGACGACCTGCGGCGCCGCCTCGAACGTGCGGGAATGGGCGCGCGGCTTCTGACGCTCGCGCACCAGCCGGCCCGTATGCACCTCGCCGCGCAGCGCCTTCTCGATCGTTCCGACCACGCGGTCGGCCCGGCGCAACTCGTCGTCGTCCCGGTCGAAGGCGCGCGAGATCGAGATCATGTCGAGCGCCCAGCCATCCGTCGTGGTGAAGATCTGCGCATCGACGATATTAGCCCCCGCCGCCGCGCAGGCGCCGGTGATGATCGACAGCAGCCTGGGATGATCGGCGCAGAAGACCGTCAGTTCGGTCACGCCGCGGAAGGCGTCGGTGGCGATGGCGGTCGCGAGCCTGTTCTTGCGCGCCTCGGCGCTCATGATCAGCCGCGCATGCCCGACCTTGCTGTCGAGATCCACCTTGAGCCAGTAGGCGGGATAGTGGCGCGCGGCATAGGTGGAGAACTCGGTCTCGCCCATCCCCGCCAGCCTCTCGCGCAGCGCCGCCTGGGCGCGTCGCACGCGCTCCTTGCGCTCGACCGCCGAATAGCCGCCCGTCAGCACGACCTCGGTCTCGTAATAGAGCGTGCGCAGCAGCTCGCCCTTCCAGCCGTTCCAGACGCCCGGCCCCACGGCCTTGATGTCGCAGACGGTCAGGATGAGCAGCAGCTTCAGGCGTTCGAGCGACTGCACGATGCTCGCGAACGCCTCGATCGTGCGCGGATCGGACAGATCGCGGCTCTGCGCGATCGTCGACATATCGAGATGATGCTCGATCAGCCAGGCGACGGTCTCGGTCTCCGCCGGGGAGAATCCGAAACGCGGGCACAGGCGGCGCGCGACGCGGGCGCCGGCGAGCGAATGATCCTCCTGACGCCCCTTGGCGACGTCATGGAGAAACAGCGCCACATACAGGACGCGCCGCGCGCTCAGGGTCGGCATCAGCTTGTTGGCGAGGGGATGCTCGTTCTCGACGCGGCCCGCGTCGATTTCAGCGAGCGCGCCGATGGCGCGGATGAGATGCTCGTCGACGGTGTAGTGATGATACATGTTGAACTGCATCATCGCGACGACGCGGCCGAAATCGGGAACGAACCGGCCGAGAACGCCGGCCTCGTTCATGCGCCTGAGCACCGTTTCAGGGCTGCGCCGCGAGGTGAGGATTTCGAGAAACAGCCGGTTGGCCTCGCGATCGGCGCGCAGGGCGCGATCGATGCGCCCGAGCGACCGGGTCACGGTGCGGATCGCGTCCGGATGGATCGCGAGGTCGTGCTTGTCCGCCAATTGAAACAGGCGGATCAGGTTGACGGGATCGCGCTCGAACGCCTTCGCGTCCGCGATGCTGATGCGGTCGTTGTCGACGACGAAATCGGGATTGTCGATGCGCGCCGCGCGGCGGCGGAAACGCCCCATCAGCCGGTCCAGCATGGGCCGCGGCTTGTCATGCCTCGCCTCGAGCGCAGCGCAGACGATGGCGGTGAGATCGCCGACGTCCTTGGCGACGAGAAAATAGCGCTTCATGAAGCGCTCGATCGAGGACAGGCCGCCATGATCGGAATAGCCGATCTCCGGCGCGATCAGCCGCTGCACGTCGAACGACAGGCGCTCCTCGGCGCGGCCCGTGGCGAAATGCATGTGGCAGCGAACGCGCCATAGAAACTCCTCGCAGCGCTCGAACAGCGCAAGCTCCTCCTTCGCGAAAAGCCCCGCCCGCACGAGTTGCTTGGGATCCTGCACGCGGTACACATATTTCGCGATCCAGAAGAGCGTGTTCAGGTCGCGCAGGCCGCCCTTTCCGTCTTTCACATTGGGCTCGACGAGATAGCGCGAATTGCCCGCGCGCTCGACGCGCGCCTCGCGCTCGGCGAGCTTGGCCTGCACGAATTCGGCCGCGGTGCCCTCCATCACCTCCTTGCGAAAGCGATTCTCCATGTCGTTGAACAGCGCGCGGTCGCCGACGAGGAAGCGCGCCTCCAGCAGAGCCGTGCGGATCGTCATGTCGTTGCGCGCCTCGCGCAGGCATTCCTCGACGGTGCGCGTGGAATGGCCGACCTTCAGCTTCAAATCCCAGAGAAGATAGAGCATCGCCTCGATGGCGCTCTCGACCCAGGCGGTCTGTTTCGACGGCAGCAGGAAGAGGAGGTCGACGTCAGAGCCCGGCGCGAGCGTTCCGCGTCCATAGCCGCCCACAGCCGCCACCCCGAGGCGCTCGCCGGCGGACGGATTGTCGACCCGGTAGAGATGGCGCGTGACGAAATGATGCGCGCCGGCGACCGCCGCATCCATCACCGAGGCGAGGCCGCGCGCGCAGGCGAGCCCGTCGCGCTTCTGGCGGAGATGCGCCCGCGCCTCCTCCGCGCCCTTCGCCAGCAGCGAGCGGAGGGCTTCGAGAACCGGCGGGCGCGCGCCCTGAACGGTGTCGCTGTCGGCGACGATGGCGTCGATCGCCAGACGCACGCCGGCTTCGCCGGATGGCGGGGCGTCGCGCGCCTGATGGAGAGCGATGGTCGACATGGATGTCCACGGGGCGACAAGCCGCCATATCGGGCCGCCGACACGGCGACGCAACAATCAAGGGAAAGGAATAATCTTCTCTTTCTCCCACCAAGAAAGGATTGAAAATCCGGTTGACCGTCCGGTTCGTTCTTCATAAAGAACTTGAGCGCCGATTTGAGCATGCAGCTTGCGGGCGCGGGGAGCGCGGCGGATGACCCGCAACGCTTCCGGACAAATGCAGCTAAAGCGCCAGGGCGGCTTGTCGATGACCGACGGGCCGGGAGCCTTGCCGCGTCAACGGAGGCTTCCATGCCGATCTTCTCCTTCTCCCGCCGCTCTGTCCTCTCCTTCGCCGCGGCCACCGCCATCGCGGGAACCCCGCCCGCGCAGGCGCAGACGAAACCCACGGAAATCCGGATCGATTTCGCGACCTACAATCCCGTCGGCCTGCTCCTCAAAGATCGCGGCCTGCTGGAAAAGGAATTCGCCAGGGACGGGATCGCCATCCGCTGGGTCCAGTCGCTGGGTTCGAACAAGGCGCTCGAATTCCTCAACGCCGGCTCGATCGATTTCGGCTCGACCGCCGGCGCCGCGGCGCTGATCGGGCGCATCAACGGCAACCCGATCAAATCGGTCTATGTCTACTCGAAGCCGGAATGGACGGCGCTGGTCACGAAGTCGGACGCGATCAAGACCATCGCCGATCTGAAAGGCAAGCGCGTCGCCGTGACGCGCGGAACCGATCCGCACATCTTCCTCGTGCGCGCCCTGCAGGACGCCAAGCTCACGGAAAAGGATGTGAAGCTCGTTCTGCTCCAGCATCCGGACGGAAAGCTCGCGCTGGAGCGCGGCGACGTCGACGCCTGGGCCGGCCTCGATCCGATCATGGCTGCGGCGGAAGCCGAATTCGGCGCGAAGCTCTTCTTCCGCCGGGCCAACTGGAACACATGGGGCGTGCTCAACGTCAGCGAGGAATTCGCCAAAAAATATCCCGACCTCGTCACCCGCGTGCTCAAGGTCTATGAAGACGCGCGCAAGCAGTCCGTCGCCGAGCCTGCCGCCCTGAAGGCCTCGCTGATCGCCGCGACAAAGCTGCCCGACGCGGTGATCGACCGCCAGATCGCGCGCACGGACATCACCTCCGGCGCGATCGGCGCCGAGCAGGCCAAGACGATCCTCGAAGCCGGACTGGCGCTCCAGAGCGCCGGAGTCATTCCGGGCGACGCGGACGTGAAATCCGCCGTCGACGCGCTGATCGAGCCGCGCTTCGTCGCGACGAAAGCGGCAGCGCAATAACGGTTCGTCCGACCCGCTCTACCGGGTCGACGACGCATAGCGCGAGGCGCGCTCATGACCGACATGACAGACACATCGCGCCCAGGCCGCGCTTTCGCCGGCCTCGCGAAACGGCCGGCGCGCCTCACGGTCCCCGCGCCCCGCCTCCTGCTCGGGCTGGCCGCTCCAGCGGCGCTTCTGGTTCTGTGGGAGCTGCTCATCCGCTTCGGCGTCGTCACCGGCCGGCTGACGCCGCCGCCATCGAAGATCTTCGCGACGATCGGCGCCCTCGCCTCCTCGGGCGAGCTTGCGACGCATGTCGCGGCGACGCTGGCGCGAGTCGGGCTCGGATTCGCGATCGGCGCGGCGGCGGGCACGCTCGCCGGCGCGGTCGCCGGAGCGACGCCTTTTCTGCGGCGGCTGCTCGATCCGACCCTGCAGGCGCTGCGCGCCATTCCCTCCATCGCGTGGGTGCCGCTGTTCATTCTCTGGCTCGGCATCTTCGAAGCGTCGAAGATCGCGCTGATCGCGGTCGGCGTCTTCTTTCCGGTCTATCTCGGCGTCATGGGCGCCATCCTCTCGATCGACCGCAAGACTCTGGAGGTCGGCCGCGTCTTCCGCCTCTCGCGCGTCGAGACCGTGCGCCGGATCCTGCTCCCCGCCGTGCTGCCGAGCTGGATCGTGTCGCTGCGCTCAGGCCTCGGCCTCGGCTTCATGTTCGTCGTCGCCGCCGAATTCATGGGCGCGAGCGAGGGCCTCGGCTATCTGCTCGTCGACGGCCAGCAGCTCGGCAAGCCCGACCAGATCCTCGCGGCGATCATCGTCTTCGCGCTGCTCGGCAAACTCTGCGACGCGCTGCTGGTCGGCGCGGCGAAACCGTTCCTGCGCTGGCAGGACACGGCCGCCGCGAGCCTGTGAGCGACGATCATGCTGTCGATCCACAAGCTCTCGAAAACATACGCCAACGGCGCGCATGCGCTGGAGGCCATCGACCTTTCGCTCCAGCCCGGCGCCATCACCGCGATCGTCGGCGGCTCGGGCTGCGGAAAATCCACGCTGCTCCGGCTGATCGCCGGCCTCGACCAGGCGAGCGAAGGGACGATCCGCATGGGCCGCGATCTCATCCGCGAACCGCATCCCGACATCGGAATCATCTTCCAGGAGCCGCGCCTGCTGCCCTGGCTGACGGTCGCCGACAATGTCGGCTTCGGCCTGCGCGGGCGGCCGGCGGAGGAGCGCGAGGCGCTGGTCGCCAACATCCTCGCCCAAATCGGACTTGGCGGCTACGCGGCGCGGTGGCCGCGCGAACTGTCCGGCGGGCAGCAGCAGCGCGTCGCCATCGCGCGCGCGCTCGTCGCCAACCCGAAGGCGCTGCTGCTCGACGAGCCGTTCTCGGCGCTCGACATGGTGACGCGGCAGGGCCTGCACCAGCAGTTGCTGGCGCTGTGGTCGGCGCGCAAGCCGACCATCCTGATGGTCACCCATGACGTGGACGAGGCGGTGCTGCTCGCGGACCGCATCATCGTGATGAAGCCCAATCCCGGCCGCATCGCGACGGTGATCGACAATCCGCAGGCGCGGCCGCGGGACCGGCTCGCCAGCGGCTTCGAACGGGCGCAGCGCGAGGTGATCGCGGCCCTCGACCGCACCATGCGCGGCGGAGAGGCCGCGCCCGTGGAGGCCGTCGGCGGCTGGTGGTGAGCTTGCTTGCGGCGCGGGCATCCGCCATGCCCGCCACTTAACTGAACAGGAGGCATCATGGACGCCGCGACATTGCGGGCGCAGCAGGCGCCGCACAAGGACCGCTACAGGGCCGAGCCGGGCGCCGCGCTGATCACGCTGCGGGCGCAAGGATCGGTGGACGACGCCCGGATCGCCTGCAAGGTCGAGACCGGCCGGGCGATCGCGGAGGCCGGGCTGCATCCCGCCACCGGCGGCTCGGGCGCCGAGCTCTGCTCGGGCGACATGCTGCTCGAAGCGCTCGTCGCCTGCGCCGGCGTCACGCTCAAGGCGGTCGCGACGGCGCTCGAAATCCCGCTGACATCCGCCTCCGTGCGGGCCGAGGGCGATCTCGACTTTCGCGGCACGCTCGGCGTCGCGAAGGACGCGCCGGTCGGCTTCCGCGAGATCAGGCTCGCCTTCGAGGTGGACGCCGGCGACACCCCGCAGGAGAAGCTCGACACGCTCCTGAAGCTGACCGAGCGCTATTGCGTCGTGTTCCAGACGCTCAACGCGAAGCCGGCGCTCGCCGTCTCGCTGAACCGGGCGTGACGCCCTCGCCTCGCGGCTGAGGGACCGTGCGGCGCCAAGGAAGAAATTGACATCCCGCCGCGCGCCCCCTACACGCGCGGCCGGGCCCAGGTGGCGGAATTGGTAGACGCGCTGGTTTCAGGTACCAGTGGTGCAAGCCGTGGAGGTTCGAGTCCTCTCCTGGGCACCAGTCCTTTCAGAGACTGAGTGATTTCAAAACATCGCGACACGTCTTGGAGGCGCGCACTGTCGCGCCGTGAGGACGCGCGCCCGCGATGGCGCGATCTGACGAGCGTCGCACTCCTCCACCAGCCGCGATCCACGCCGGCGTCTCACGCCAAGGCGCGCGCAGATTCATCGAGGGTTCGGTCGGGCGCTGCGACCGAATAGCCAAAATGTCGGATGCGGCGCGCGATCGCGCGCCGAGGAGTCGCCCGCCCGCCGCAGAGAGGCGCCCTCGCCTGACATGGGCCGTGTGCGCGCCGCTTCTGTCGCCATGGGCGGCGGCGCGCCAATATTTGAACAATTCCAGCAATGGATAAGGCGAAATCGCCAAACCGGTCAGCGCCGTTGTCCATGGTTGCGGCATGCGCGCCCGGCTTTTATGCAGACGCCGCATTCCATTCCAACTCCCAGGACCCATGATGTCGCAAGACAGTCTTCTCGATCGCGCTCTCGTCCGTCTCGACGAGGCCGCCGGCCATCTCAGCATCGACCCGGACGTGATCGAGAAACTGAAATACGCGCGCGAGACCACCAAGGCGCGCCTCATGATCCGCATGGACGACGGTTCGCGAAAATCCTTCCTCGCCTGGCGCTGCCGCTATGACGACACGCGCGGTCCGACAAAAGGAGGAATTCGCTTCCATCCCGACTCCACCGCCGACGAGGTGGAGACGCTGGCCTTCTGGATGACCTTTAAATGCGCGGTGATGAGCCTTCCCTATGGCGGGGGCAAAGGCGCCGTGCAGGTCGACCCGCGCAAACTCTCCAAGGCGGAGCTGGAGCGGCTGTCGCGCGCCTATATCCAGGCCTTCTCTCGCATTATCGGCGCCGATCGCGACATTCCCGCGCCGGACGTCTACACCAACTCGATGATCATGGGCTGGATGGCGGACGAATACGCCCAGATCGTCGGCCAGGCGGAGCCGGCGGTGATCACCGGAAAGCCGATAGCGCTCGGAGGATCGCTGGGACGCAACGACGCGACCGCGCGCGGCGGCTATTACCTCGTGCGTCATCTGGCTCAGGATCTCAGCCTCAGCCAGACGATGCGCGTCGCCGTGCAGGGGTTCGGCAACGCGGGCCAGCACATCGCCAGCCTGCTGGCCGCGGACGGGCACAAGATCGTCGCCGTATCGGATTCGCAAGGCGGCGTGCGATGCGACGCCGGCCTGCATGTCGACATGCTGATCGACGCGAAAAACGCCGGCCGATCAGTGGCCAGCACGGCCGGCCAAGGCGGCCACGAGACGCTGCCGGCGGACGATCTGGTCGGCGTCGCGTGCGATCTTCTGGTTCCGTCCGCCCTCGAGAGCATGATCCACGAAGGGAACGCCGATTCCATCAAAGCGAAACTGGTGCTCGAACTCGCCAACGGCCCGATAACGCCTGAGGCGGACGCCATGCTGGCGAAAAAAGGCGTGGCGGTGCTTCCTGATATTCTCGCGAACGCCGGCGGCGTCACCGTCTCCTATTTCGAATGGGTGCAGAACCGGCAGGGCTTCTACTGGACTGTCGAGGAAGTCTACGACCGGCTGCGCACGATCATGGAGAGAGAGGGCCGCGCGATCTGGAGCGTCTCCAGGGACAAAAACGTCACCCTGCGCACGGCGGCTTACATCCATGCTTTGAAACGGCTCGCCGAAGCCATCGAGGCGCACGGGACGCAGAGCTTCTTCGTCAGCTAAACCCGTGTCGCGACGATCAGCGTGAACTTCTCCGAACGGCGACCGCTCACCCTGAATCGGCCTGCGCATGATCGACGCGCAGGCCGGCCAGAAACGCCAGCGACAGCAGCGTGACCGCGGCGACCGCGAGGAACCCGATGTCGAAGCGGCCCGTCATCGAGACGAACAGCGTGAACAGCGCCGGCGCCACGATGTTGCACATGAAGATCAGGATGGTCGAACCGGCGGCGGTTTCGCCCACCAGCGCAAGCGGGGAGCGCTGCGCGATCTCCGCGATCTGAACCCCGTTCCAGCCCGACACCGCCAGTCCGCCGCAGCCGGCCAGCAGCAGAAGGCTCCACAGCGGCCACGCGGGCGTGATGAAACCGAGCAGCGCCGTGGCCGCGGCGGCGGCGACCGCGCAGACCTGCATGGTCAGCACGCCCGAGCCGGTCCTGTCCGACAGCCAGCCGAACCCGATCCGGCCGATGACGCTCGTCGTCTGCATCACCGCGAAAATCAGGCCGGCGGCCGTCAGCGACACGCCGATGTCGACCACGAGATAGGTCACCGTGAACGCCAGCCAGCAACTCTGGCTCGCGACCAGCAGCGCGCCGGCGATGCTGATGCGCATGATTCCCGGCGCGCTGGTCAACGACATGAGCGGCCGCAGCAAGGTGCGCGTCAACCCGCCGGCGAACAGCGGCCGGCGCCGGCTCTCATCCTCCGACTCCAGATGATCGGCGCGCCGCTGAAGCGGCTGGACCGCGAGCGCGCAGATCACGACCAGGGCTCCCGTCGCGGCCAGCGCAACGCGCCAGCCCAGCGCCTCCACCATCGGCGGCAGCAGCGTCCCGGCCAGAACGCCGCCGAGCGGAACGCCGGCCTGCTTGATCGAGAAGACGAGGTTGCGCCGACCGGGCGGCGTGAAACGTTGCAGCACCTCGCTGCCCGCAGGCGTCGCGACGCCGTAGCTCAGGCCGATGGCGAGACTCGCGACGAACGGGGCCAGCAAAGCCGGCCATGCGAGCAACGCCAGACTCGCCGCGCCGATCAGAAGGCTGATCTGCAAAGTCCGGACCGAACCGACGCGCCGGACGATCGGCGCGCCGACCAGCAGCACCATCAGCGAGCCGACCATCGTCGCCGCGGCCAGATAGCCGATCCAGCTTTCCGCCCATCCGAATTCGCTGGTGAGAACGGGGCCGACCGTCGGCACGAACCGCGAGAGGAACGCGGCCATCGTCTGGAGCGCGAGGATCGCGACCACGGGCCCGATCCACACCCAGGCCGACGGGCGGCCGCTCCGGGCCGGCGACCTCGTCCCGGCTTCGGTGGAGGAAGACGACACCATCATCCGGCCCCGCCGCAACAACGTTCTTTGACACGGCGCCGTCGCACAATGCGCCTCGCGCGCCGGCGAACCTCCATTTTGCGATCCCGATCGAGGAAAGACCGGCGCATCCAATTGTCCAACGGCGGCCCTTCGGTTGTCATCATCCCGTCGACAAGCTCGATCACAGAACCGGCGGCAAGGCCAGCGGAGCGAAGGAATAGCCGCGCTGCGCGACCGCGCCCGCTCAGGCGATGACTTCGCGATCCTCAAAGGGAACCGCTCCCGCCCCAGCGCATTGTCTCGCCGCCGCCCTGCCTTGGGCGGCGAGCGCCGGAGGCGCGGCGATGACCCTGCTCGCATATGTCAAAACACACTCTGGCCGCCATGCGGCGGAGCTTCTCATCGGCGCAACCTCGCCCGTTCGCACGCAGCGCGCGCGCGCATGAATAACGTCGGAACCGTGAGCGCCGAAACCGTGAATGAGGGGCCGGCGACGGTCGACAAGGCCGATGACGGACGGGCGAGACGTTTTCTTGCTGCGGCGCTCGGCTTCTGGAAGGGCGACGCAAAGAAAACCGCGTGGCTCTACTCCTCCGCCTTCATCGCCCTGCTTCTCCTGAATGTCTGCGCCGCCCTCGCGGTTAACCGCTGGAACAAGCTGTTCTTCGACTCGCTGGAGCGCAGGGACTACGGCGCGCTCGGACTGAACATCGCGCTCATTCTCGGGCTCACCGCCATCTCGGCGACGCTTGCGGTGCTCATGATCCATGTGCGCATGCGTTTCCAGCTTCGCTGGCGGACATGGCTGGTGGATCGCGCGCTCGCGCGCTGGCTGTCGGAGCGGCGCTTCTATCAAATGAGCATCGTCGGCGCCGAAGCGGCGAATCCCGAGGCGCGCATCTCGGAAGACGTGCGGCTGTCGATCGAGCTTCTGGTGGATTTCGCCGGCGGCGTGATCAACGCCGTCGTTTCGGCGCTGTCCTTCATCGCGGTGCTCTGGGTCGTCGGCGGCGCGCTGACGATCGGCGGCGTTTCCATTCCGGGCTACATGGTGATCGCCTGCGTGCTGTATTGCGCCATCACCACGGCCGGCATGTATCTTCTCGGCCGCCCGCTCGTGACGCGGGTGGAGGAAAAGGCCGCGGCGGAAGCGCGATTCCGTTACGAGCTGACGCGCGTGCGCGAGAGCGCCGAAGCCATCGCCCTGATCGGCGGCGATGGGGACGAGCGAGCGAAGCTCAACGAGACGTTCGGCGATCTCGCGCGGCGATGGACGCGCGTCATCGTCCAGCAGGGCCGCATGACCTGGCTGTCGGGCAGCAACATGGTGCTGGCGCCGGTTATCCCGCTCCTCATCGGCGCGCCGAACTATCTGTCGGGCGCGATGTCGCTCGGATCGCTGATGCAGGCGGCGGCCGCGTTCGTCGCCGTGCAGACGGCGCTCAACTGGCTCGCCGACAATGCGCTGCGGCTCGCGGACTGGTTCGCCTCGGCGCGGCGCGTGGCCGAACTCGACGACGCGCTGGAGGAGCTCGACGCCCGGCTCCGCACCGGCGGAGGCGCGACGATCAGGATCGGCGAAAGCCCCGACGACGCGATCCATTTCCGCGACCTCAGCGTCTCCCAATATGACGGCCGCCTGATGATCGAAGAGACGGACACGACCGTGCGGCCGGGCGAGAAAGTGCTGATCAAGGGGTTTTCCGGCAGCGGCAAGAGCACGCTCATCCGCGCGATCGCAGGCCTGTGGCCATGGGGCTCCGGCGAAATCCTCATCCCGAAAGGCGCCAAGCTCGCCTTCATGCCGCAACGCCCATACTTTCCGCTCGGCACGCTGCGCGACGCGCTGCTCTATCCCGACGCGGAGGACGTCCCGCAGGAGGAGATCGAGACAGCGCTCATGCGCTGCGGTCTCGAACATCTCATTCCCGACCTGGACAAGGAGCGGGCCTGGTCGAACGAGCTTTCAGGCGGCGAGCAGCAGCGCCTCGCCTTCGCGCGAGCGCTCGTCAATCCTCCCGACGTGCTGATCATGGACGAACCGACATCGGCGCTCGACGAGCTCAGCCAGTTCAAGCTGCTCGAATATATGCGCGACGATCTCGCGCACGTGACGGTGCTTCATGTCGGCCACCGGCCGGGCCTCGAGCATTTCCATACAAGGGAGATGAATCTCGCGCGCACGGGGAGCGGCGCCGCCGAAGCGCAGCAAAAAGACTATACCGCCGCGCAGGAGTTCGCCTGGTCGGTGATGAACTGGCTGAAGCGATGAAGCCGCCTTTCAAAGCGCTTTGGCCTGCTCGCGCAGCACGAATTTCTGGATCCTGCCCGTCGATGTTTTGAGAAGCGGCCCGCACACGACGGCGCGGGAGCCCCTGAACCGCGCCATCGCGCCGCGACAGAACGCGATGATGTCGGCCTCGCTCGCCTGTTCCTCCCGGCCGGGCTTCAGCGCGACGAAGACGCAGGGCGTTTCGCCACCGGTTTCGCAAGCTCATCCATCACGCCGCTCCTTTCAGCGCCGCGCGCGGCGCGCGCCGGCTGCTCTCCGCGTCAAGACCGATCGCGCGCTCGACGAAGCCGATCAGGTTCGCCGCATAGAGCTCCGCCGTCACGCCGCGCCTGCGATATTTGCCGCGCTTGACGTACCAATCCTGAATCATCGGCTTGATGAGGGACGCGGTCATGGCCGCGTCCTCGCAGACCAAAAGCCCGCGCGCGCGTCCCGCCTCCAGCGTTTCGGCGATCATGGCTTCCGTGCGCCTCTCGCTCGCCACCGCCATCGCGCGCGCTTTGGGCGGAAACGCCTTGGCTTCCATATAGACGAACACGAACCAGGGCAGCATCGCCTCGGTGAGATGGATGTGCGTCGCGAGCAGCCAGCGCAGCCGCGCGAGGGGATCATCAGAATATCGTTCGGGCGGACGGCCCAGGACCTCTTCGACGACGCCCGCGACGGTGTCGAGGATCATGGACAGCAAGGTGTCCTTGCCGTCGAAGTAGGCGTACAGCGCGCCCATGCTCAGGCCCGTCTCCCGCGAGAGATCGCGCAGGCTCATGGAATGGAATCCGCTGCGATTGGCGAGCTTCAGCGTCGCCTCGATGATGACGGCGAGATTTTCGGTCGCGACATGCTCTTTCTTCACGCGCACCGTCGATTTGTGGCGCAGAAGAATGCGCCGCGCGAGATCGCGCGTCGTGAGGCCGCTCAAATCGGAACGCTGATCCGCACCAGGCATGACGCCTCCGTCGCCGTTTTCCGGCCCCGCTTGCCGAAAATCCTAGCGCGGTTTATAGAACGAGCGCTCGCTTTATAAAAGCGGTTTCGGTCGGGAAGGAGCGCCGCATGGATTTCGCCATGTCCCTGGAGGGGCGCCGCGCGCTGGTGACCGGCGCCTCCGGCGGACTGGGCGAGCATTTCGCGAAGCTGCTGGCGCGCTGCGGCGCCCATGTCGCGATCGCCGCGCGCCGCCTCGACGCCTGCGAGCGCGTGCGGGACGACATCGCGCGCGGGGGCGGAAAGGCCGTCGCGATCGCGCTGGACGTCAGCGACTCGCAATCGGTCGCCACGGGCGTCGAAACGGCGATCGTCGCGCTCGGCGGCCTCGACATCCTGGTCAACAACGCCGGCGTCACCGCGACGACGCCGCTGCTCGATCTCGACGAGAGCGCCTGGGACCGCATCATCGACACGAATCTGAAAGGCGCGTTCCTCGCCGGACAGGCCGCCGCGCGGGCGATGAGCGCCGGCAAGCAGGGCGGCGCGATCGTCAACATCGCCTCCATCCTCGGCCTGCGCGTCGCGGGGCAGGTCGCCCCCTACGCGGCGGGGAAGGCCGGACTCGTGCAGCTCACGAAAGCGATGGCGCTCGAATGGGCGCGCCACGACATCCGCGTCAACGCGCTGTGCCCCGGCTATGTCGAGACCGACTTCAACCGCGATTTCTTCGCGACCGAGGCCGGACAGGCGCTGGTCAGGCGCATTCCGCAGCGCCGCCTGCTGAAGCCTAGCGATCTCGACGGCGCGCTCCTGCTGCTCTGCTCCGACGCCGGCGCGGCCATCACCGGCGCCGCCATCCCTGTGGATGGCGGCCATCTCGTCTCCTCTCTCTGAGGCTCGCCATGGATTTCACGATCTCTCCCGCGCTCGACCAGCTTCGCCAGCGCATCGCGGCCTTCGTCGACCGCCGCCTGATCCCGCTGGAAAGCGATCCCTCCTCCTACGACGCGCATGAGAACATCCGCATCGATCTGCTGTCGGAGGTTCGCAAGGAAGCGCGCGCCGAGGGCTTGTGGCTGCTTCAGCTCAAGCCGGAAAGCGGCGGCCTCGGCGTCGGGCGCGTCGGCATGGCGGTCTGCTACGAGGCGATGAACCGCTCGATCTTCGGTCCGGCCGCCTTCAACAGCGCCGCGCCGGACGACGGCAACATGATGGTTCTCGAACTCGCAGGGACGCCCGCGCAAAAGGAGCGCTGGCTCGCGCCCATCGCGCGCGGCGAGGTCCGCTCCGCCTTCGTCATGACAGAACCGCATCCGGGCGGCGGCTCGGACCCAGGCATGATGCAAACCCGCGCCGAGAAACAGCCGGACGGCTCCTACCGCGTCTTCGGCCGGAAATGGTTCATCACCGGCGCCGAAGAAGCCACGTATTTCATCCTGATCGCCCGCACGTCCGACGATGCGCGGCGCGGACTCACGGCCTTCCTGTTTCACAAGGACCAGCCGGGCTGGCGGATCGCGCGGCGCATCCCGATCATGGGGCCGGAGGAGCATGGCGGCCATTGCGAACTGGAGTTCGACGGCCTGACGATTCCGCCAGAAAATATTCTGCTCAGCGAAGGCGCCGGCCTGCGCGTCACCCAGATGCGGCTCGGCCCTGCGCGGCTGACCCATTGCATGCGCTGGCTCGGCCTGTCCAAGCGCTGCGTGGAGATCGCTACCGCCTACGCGGCGCAGCGCAGCGGCTTCGGCGTGAAGCTCGCCGATCGGGAGAGCGTGCAGCTCATGCTCGGCGGCCTCGCCATGAACATCGAGATCGCGCGGCTGCTGGTGATGCGGGCGGCCTGGGAGCTCGACCGCGGCGGCTTCGCGCGCAAGGAAGTGTCGATGGCGAAAATCCAAGCGGCGAACACGCTGCACCAGGCCGCCGACATCGCCATCCAGATCAACGGCGCGCGCGGCTACTCAAAAGACACCGTGCTGGAGTGGATCTATCGCTACGCCCGGCAGGCGCGCCTCGTGGACGGCGCCGACGAGGTTCATCGCATGGTGCTCAACCGGCATCTCGCCGGGGAAGGATCGGACTTCTGGCGCTGGCCGGTCGCCGGCGAATAGCTTTCGCCCGCCCGCGCTGGACATCGCCGCCCGGCTGCGCCAGAACCCGCGCGTCTGACCGAACTGGGCCCGACGATGTCCGACAAGAAGCTTCCCGATATTTTCACGCAGGCCGAAATTCTGGTTCAGGCCCTGCCGCACATGCAGCGCTACGACCAGCAGGTCGTGGTGATCAAATATGGCGGCCACGCCATGGGCGATCCGGCCGCGGCCGAGGATTTCGCCGAGGACATCGTGCTGCTGGAGCAGTCCGGCGTGAAGCCGATCGTCGTGCATGGCGGCGGACCGCAGATCGGCAGGATGCTCGAGAAGCTCAACATCAAGTCGGAATTCCGCGACGGGCTGCGCGTCACCGACCAGGCGACCGTCGAGATCGTCGAGATGGTGCTCGCCGGCTCCATCAACAAGCAGATCGTCGGCTGGATCGCCAACGAGGGCGGCAAGGCGATCGGGCTGTGCGGCAAGGACGGCGGCATGGTGCGCGCGAAGAAGGTCACGCGCACGATGGTCGATCCCGACTCCAATATCGAGAAGGCGATCGATCTCGGCTTCGTCGGCGAGCCCGAGCATGTCAATCGCGACGTGCTCGACGCGGTGTTGAAGGCGGAGCTCATTCCCGTGCTCGCGCCTGTCGCGATCGGCGCCGACGGCAAGACCTACAATGTCAACGCCGACACCTTCGCCGGCGCCATCGCCGGCGCCCTGCGCGCCAAGCGTCTGCTGTTGCTCACCGACGTCGCCGGCGTGCTCGACAAGAACAAAAAGCTGCTGCCGGAGCTGACGGTCGCGCAATGCCGCGCGCTGATCGCGGACGGCACGATCACCGCCGGCATGATTCCAAAAATCGAAACCTGCATCTACGCCATCGAGCAGGGCGTCGAGGCCGTGGTCATCCTCGACGGGCGCGTGCCGCATGCGGCGCTGCTCGAACTCTACACGGACCAGGGCGCCGGCACGATCGTCAGAAAGTGATTGGCGGCGCCAGCGCGACATCCGCACAATCATCGCGCGGGCCGACCGCGCGATGATCGATCCGGAGGAAGCGTCATGGACCAGCGCATCGTCACTCTCTATGATCGCTTCACGCATGGCGGCCTGAACCGCCGCGATTTCCTCGACCAGCTGACGATTCTCGCCGGCGGCGCGACAGCCGCCACGGCCGCGCTCGCCGCGTTGCAAAGCGATTACGCGCAGGCTCAGACGGTTCGGGACAACGATCCCCGCCTGACAATCGAGACCGTTTCGTTTCCTTCCGGTTCAAGCAAGATCGACGGCTATCTGGCGCGGCCGGCGGACGCGACGAAGCGGCCGGCGGTGATCGTGATCCATGAAAATCGCGGGCTCAATCCGCACATCAAGGACATCGCGCGCCGCATCGCGCTCGCCGGTTTCATCGCCTTCGCGCCAGACTATCTCACCGCGCTGGGCGGCACGCCGGCCGACGAGGACAAGGCGCGCGATCTCTTTCCGCAGCTCAAGCCGGCGGATGTGGTCGCCAGTTCGCGCGCCGTTGTCGCCGGTCTGAAAGCGCGCGCTGATTCGACAGGCAAGGTCGGCGCGATCGGCTTCTGCTGGGGCGGCGGACAAGTGAACGCGCTCGCCGTGGCCGATCCGACGCTCGACGCCGGCGTCGCCTATTATGGCGGACAGCCGAGAGCGGAGGATGTCGCCGCGATCAAGGCGCCGCTGATGCTGCATTACGCCGGCCTCGACGAGCGCATCAACGCCGGCATCCCCGCCTATGAGGCGGCGCTCAGGCAGAACGACAAGACCTTCGAGCTTTTCATCTATCCCAATGTGAATCACGCCTTCAACAACGACACGGGCGGAGCGCGTTACGACAAGACAGCCGCCGATCTCGCCTGGGGCCGCACGATCGGCTTCCTGCGAAAATATCTCGGCGACGCGCCGGCGGCGGGTTGACGCCGGACGCCGCGCGCGATGGCGCGCGGCGTCCGGGACGCGCATTCGTTTCGACAGCTCATTGCGGAGATAGCTCATGACGGAAGCCCAGCGCATCGTCCTCGCGAAACGCCCGGTCGGCGCGCCGGCCGATTCGGATTTCCGTCTCGAAAGCTTCGACCCAGGCGCGCCCGGAGACGGCGAGATCCTGCTGCAGACGCTGTGGCTGTCGCTCGACCCCTATATGCGCGGCCGCATCAGCGACGCGAAGTCCTACGCGGCGAAAGTGGAGATCGGCGATGCGATCGTCGGCGCCACGGTGAGCCGCGTGATCGCATCGAACCATCCGGGCTTCGCGGCGGGCGATCTCGTGCTCGGGCAATCGGGCTGGCGCACCCATGAGATCAGCGCGGGCGCGGGACTGACCAAACTCGACCCGGGCATGGAGCGGCCGTCGCTCGCGCTCGGCGTTCTCGGCATGCCGGGCTTCACGGCCTGGCGCGGGCTCATGTCCATCGGCGAGCCCAAGGCCGGCGAGACGGTGTGCGTCGCCGCCGCGACCGGCCCCGTCGGCGCGACCGTCGCGCAGATCGCGAAGCTCAAGGGATGCCGCGTGATCGCCATCGCCGGCGGCGCCGACAAGGTCGCCTATGCGCGCGACACGCTGAAGGCGGACGCGGCGCTCGATCACCGCGCGCCGGATTTCGCCGCCCGCCTCGCGGAGGCCGCGCCGGACGGGATCGACGTCTATTTCGAGAATGTCGGCGGCGCGGTGCTCGAGGCGGTCATTCCCCTCATGAACACTTTCGGCCGCATGCCGGTGTGCGGAACCATCGCCTGGTACAACATGACCGCGCCGCCGCCGGGACCGGACAAGACGCCCGTTCTGATGCGCGCCATCCTGACGAAGCGGCTGCGGGCGCAGGGCTTCATCATCGCGGATCACTGGAGCGAGTTTCCAGCCTTCCTGGCCGAGATGGGCCCTTGGCTACGGGCGGGAAAGATCATCGCGCTGGAGGATGTCGTCGAAGGCCTCGCCAACGCGCCGCGCGCCTTCATGGGCCTGCTCGAGGGACGGAATTTCGGCAAGCTGGTCGTGAAAGTCGCGGACTGATTCGGAACTTCCCGCGGTTTCGTGTATTATCCCGCCCCGTTACTGGCGGATCGCCGCAGGAGATGAACGAGCTTTTTCTACCGGACGCCCTTGCGCCCCAGCCGCGCCGCGGCTTTTCCCATATCGATGCGTGGGTCTTCGACCTCGACAACACGCTCTATCCGCACGACGCGAACCTTTGGCCGCAGATCGACAGCAGGATCACGAGCTATGTCTCGTCGATGTTCGGCATTGACGGACTCTCGGCCCGCGCGCTGCAGAAATACTGGTACACGCGCTACGGCACGACGCTGAAGGCGCTGATGGACGAGCACGGAATCAATGCGCGCGAATTTCTAACGATGGCGCACGATATCGACCGTTCGTCGCTTCTCCCCAATCTTCCGCTCGGGGCCGCCATCGCCGCGCTGCCCGGCCGCAAGCTGGTGCTGACCAACGGCGACTGCGACCATGCGCGAAAAACGATGCAGCAGCTCGGCATCAGCGAGCACTTCGAGGACGTGTTCGGCATCGAGGAGGCCGAGTTCACGCCAAAGCCCGACCTGCGCACCTACGAAAAATTCCTGACGCGCCACGGCGTCGATCCGACCAGGGCGGCGATGTTCGAGGATCTCGAAAAGAATCTGCGCGCGCCGCATTCGCTCGGCATGACGACCGTGCTCATCACGCCCGCCGGCGCCGACCCGCACCGCGAGGCGTGGGAGAAGGAGCAACTCACATCGGCGCCGCATATCGACTGGTCGACCAGCGATCTTGCATCCTTCCTCGTCGGCGCGATCGCGCCGGCCACGACGTAAAAATTTTCGCCGCAAGTCTTCCTGCGCAGGCAAGAAACCCTTGCGGCGCAGGCGTTTCTTTCTCTTCCTTTCTGAATTCCGGCACCGTCGCTTCGACGCGCGCGTCGTCAGCGCATCGGCTCCACGCGCCCCGGGGTCACGAAAAAGCGCCGCCCGACGCCGGGGAAATCGTCAAACAGCGCCGGATCGGCGCCGGTCATCCAGACCTGCGCGCCGAGCGCCGCGAGCGCTTCGTACAGCGCCGCGCGCCGGCGCGGATCGAGATGCGCCGCGACCTCGTCGAGCAGGATGACCGGCGCCAGTCCCGACATCGTCGCGACCAGCCGCGCATGCGCCAGCACCAGCCCCAGCAGCAGGGCCTTCTGCTCGCCGGTGGAGGCGGCGTCGGCGGCGATGTCCTTGGGACCATGACGCACCAGGAGATCGGCCGCCTGCGGCCCTTTCAGGGCGCGGCCGGCGGCGCGATCGGCGTCGCGCTGATCGCGCAGGATCGCAGCGAAGCGGTCTTCCGCCGCCGCCGCGGACTCCGACAGCAAGGGCGCGATCTGATCGACCAGAGCGACGCGCGCCCAGGGGAAGGCGGACGCCTCATCGCGCGTGTCCGCGATCAGGCCGTCGAGGCGGCGCACGGTTTCGGCGCGCGAGGCCGTCACCGCGACGGCGAGCGCCGCGACCTCATGCTCGACGGCCGACAGCCAGCGGGCGTCCGGCGAAGCGTCCTCCAGCAGCCGGTTGCGCTGGCGCAGCGCCTTTTCGAGCGCGTTGACGCGCGATCCGTGCGTCGGGTCGATCGCCAGCACCAGCCGGTCCAGAAAACGCCGCCGGTCGCCGGCGGGCCCGCGAAACACGCTGTCCTGATCGGGCGTCAGCCAGACCAGACGCAGGTGATCGGAAAAGGCGGCGACCGAGCCGACCGTCTCGCCGTCGAGCCGGAAACGGCGCGCGGCGCCATCGACGCCGGCGGGGTCAAGAGCTGTTCCAAGCCGCGTCAGGCCGAGCGCGCCCTCGGCGGCGACCGAGACGGTCCAGCCGCCGCTGCCGCCCATGCGCGCGGCCTCGGACAGTTCGATGCGGCGCAGGCCGCGTCCCGGCGCCAGAAGCGACAGCGCCTCGAGAATATTGGTCTTGCCCGCGCCGTTCTCGCCGGCAAGCGCGACGAGCCTCGCATCGACTGCAAGATCGAGCGTGGGGTAGGTGCGGAAATCCTGAAGAATCAGGCGCTCGATCTGGGGGGCTGCGGACATGGATCGCGGTCTTGCCGCCCGTCATGCCCGCGCGTGCGCGGAACGTCCATGCCGGCGTCCCGCAGCGCCTGCGCGCGCCGGCCGGACGGACAGGATCAGACGCGCATCGGCATCAGGACATAGAGCGCTGGCGCGTTCTCGCGGTCCTGGATGATGGTCGGCGAGCCCGGCTCCGCCAGCCTGAACAGCGTGGTGTCGCCGTCGAGCTCGGCCGTGATGTCGAGCAGGTAGCGCGCGTTGAAGCCGATATCGAGCGGCGCGGAGTCATAATCCGCCTCCACCTCCTCCGTCGCGCTGCCGGAATCCGGGTTGGTGACCGACAAGGTGATCTTGCCGTCGCCGATGGAGAGCTTCACCGCCCGGCCGCGCTCGCTCGAGATGGTCGAGACGCGGTCCACCGCGGCGGTGAACTCGGCGCGGTCGACAATGAGACGCTTGTCGTTGCCTGCGGGAATGACGCGCTGATAATCTGGGAAGGTGCCGTCGATCAGCTTCGACGTCAGGACGGTCTCGCCGACCGTGACGCGAATCTTGGTCGGCGACAGTTCGATCGACACGTCGCCGTCGCGGCCCTCGATGAGCTTCTGGATCTCGTTCACCGCCTTGCGCGGAATGATGACGCCCGGCATGCCGCCGGAGCCGGCGGGCGCCGGCGCCTCGACGCGCGCCAGCCGATGGCCGTCCGTCGCCACCATGCGCAGCACCGTCGCGCCTTCCGATTCGATGGTGTGCGCGAAAATGCCATTGAGATAATAGCGGGTTTCTTCCTGGCTGATCGCGAACTGGGTGCGACCGATAAGCTGGCGCAGCGAGTCGGCCGCGATCGCGAAACGATGGCTCATTTCGCCGGCGGCGATGTCGGGGAAATCCGTTTCCGGCAAGGTCTGGAGCGTGAAGCGAGAACGGCCCGAGCGAAGCTGCATCTGGCCGGCGTCGCCCGTGGTCTCCAGCGAAACCTGCGCGCCGTCCGGCAGCTTGCGCACGATGTCGTGCAGCGTATGGGCCGGCACCGTGGTGGCGCCGGGCTGCGCGACCTCGGCCGGCGCCGTCTCGATCACCTCGAGATCGAGATCCGTCGCCTTCAGCCGCAGCCCGCCCGCATCGCTGCGCAACAGAACGTTGGACAGGATCGGAATCGTGGTGCGCCGTTCGACGACGCGATGAACATGGCTCAGCGCCCTGACAAGAGCCGCCCGTTCGACCGTAACACGCATGGCTTTTCTGCTCGACACCCTCTTGGAAGCGCGCGAACGCGGCGCGCTCCGGTCCCCGCCGGCCGAGCGCCGGGAGGGCTCGGAACGGTTACGGACTGTGCCGCGCGGCCCTCGTCCGCGCAAGTCGCGCTGTCGGCGAAAACGGCCTTATCCAACGGCGGCGATTGACGCCGGCGCCCGGCTAGTCGGTCAGCATCCGCCGCAGCAGCTCCACCTCGTCGCGAAGCGACGGGTCGCGGGTCAAAAGATCGTCCACCTTGCGCACGGCGTGCAGCACCGTGGTGTGGTCGCGGCCGCCGAAACGCCGGCCGATCTCCGGCAGCGAGCGCAAAGTGAGCGTCTTGGACAGATACATGGCGATCTGGCGCGGGCGCACGACATTGGCGGTCCGGCGCGAGGACAGAATGTCGGCCCGGCTCACATTGAAATGGGTCGCGACGAGTTTCTGGATGTCCTCGATCTTGACCTTGCGCGGCTCGCAGGAGCGCACGAGGTCGCGGATCGCCATGTCGGCGGTCTCGATCGTCAGCGGCGCGCCGGACAGGGTGGCGTGCGCCAGAAGACGATTGACCGCGCCTTCGAGATCGCGGCCATTGGCCGTGATCTTGCGCGCGACATGGCGGATGACCTCGGGCGGCGCCTCGAAATTCGGATGCGCCGCGTGCGCGGCGGCGAAGCGCGATTCAAGGATGCGAAGGCGAAGCTCCTCGTCATGCGCCTCCATCTCGACGACGAGGCCGCCGCCAAGCCGCGAACGGGCGCGCTCGTCGAGATTTTCGAGATCCGACGCGGCGCAATGGGACGCGACCACGATCTGCTTGCCGGCGTCCAGCAGCGCGTTCAGCGTGTGACAGAATTCATGCTGGATCGTCTTGCCCTGCAGGAACTGCACGTCGTCGATGACGAGCATGTCGATGCCGCGCAGCTTTTCCTTGAAGGCGAGCGCGTTCTGCGCCTTCAACGCGGCGACGAAACCATACATGAAACCGTCGGCGGTGAGATAAACGACGCGACGCCCCTGCGCCGCCGCCGCATGCGCGACAGCCTGCAGCAGATGACTTTTCCCGAGTCCGACGCCGGCGTGGACATAGAGCGGATTGTAGGCGCTTCCGGGAGCGGCTGCGACCTTCTCGGCCGCCGCGCGCGCAAGCGCGTTGGATTTCGACACGAAGAACGTCTCAAACGTCATCTTGCGGTCGAGCGGATTGGCCGGCAGGCCGCCGACTTCGGCGGCGGGCGCCGCGCCCGTCGATTCAATCTCCTGCTTGCGATGCGCGAGCCCGTTCGCATGCAGCTCGATCACGGTCGCAGGAGCGCGCTGCGCATTGTCGCGCGCCCGCGGACCGGCGGAGCGCACATGCAGCGCGATCTGCTGAACGCCGGGCGCCTCCTCGACGAAGCGCGCAAGAATGCGATCGGAATAATGAGCCTGAATCCAGCTCTTCAGAAACTTCGTCGGAATCGTCAGCTCAGCGGTTCCGTGCGCGATCGACGTCAGCTCGATGCGCGCGAACCAGCTTGAAAAAACATCATCGCCAAGCTCCGCGCGCAGGCGGCGGCGCACGCGCGCCCAGATCGCCGCGACGTCATGATCGGAAGACGCGCCATTCCCGTTGTCATCGCCTTGTCCGCTGAGATCGGATCGTTCGCTGAGCATAGTCATCCTATCCGCGCAACGCGCGCGGCCCATCTGAATCGTCATTGCAGAAGAAAGCGCGGCGACCGCGCTCGTTTGTTCAGCGGCGAAATCGCGCCGCGTTCAGATCGACAGGGTCAACTATGACAATCAGCGACACGCATCATCGACTCTCGGCTTTTCCGGCCGCCGGTAAACATCGTCCAGCAAGTGAAGCGCATTGTCCGCATGGCTCCCCGCATCCTCTCTCTTCAACGCCCGGTCCGACGCGACAGACATCTCCTCCCTTCGCGCGCGGGCGCGCACGCAGGAAAAAAGATTTCGGTGGATCGCGTCGCCCCGCCCGGGTCGATGAATTGACGCTAGTGTTCGCGTCAGCGCGCGGCAACCTGAGTCTTTGTTCGGCGCGACGCCGCTGCCTGATCAGCGCATGCCAGAGTCTGCGCTGGCGCGCGGAGACGCCTCCTAGAAATTTGAAAGAACATCTTTTTTTAACGGACACAGTCATTTTCAGAAAGGGTTGTTCCGGGCGCGGAATTCTTTCCGCCAAGGCCCGCTTGAACACGCGGCCGCCCCCCTCTTCGCAGGCGGCGCTCCTCTTGCCGTCTAAGCAATTGAATCGGAAAGCGTTCAGATGTCCGCTGCGGAGGGGCATCAGACGTCGCGCCGAGCGAGTCGCAACGAATCCTGTCAATGCGGAATCCGCACGGAATCCATGCAACGCCCGCGCAGAGCCAACAAACGCGATCGCTGTGGCGAAGACGCAGCAGCGGCCTGCCCGCAACGCCAGACAAAGCCGCCAAACAAAAACGCCGGCCCAAGGGCCGGCGTTTTCAAATCCGATCGCGCTTTTCGGTCAGGCGCCGAGCTTCTTCAGGGCCGCGGCGAAACGCGACACCTTGCGGGAGGCGGTGTTCTTGTGCAGCACGCCGCTCTGAGCGGCGCGCATCAGCTCCGGCTCGACCTCGCGCACGGCGGCGGCGGCGGCGGTCTTGTCGCCGGCCTTGAGAGCCTCCTCCGCCCTGCGGACATAGGTCCGCATGCGGCTCGTCCGCGCCTTGTTGACTTCTGTGCGGCGAATGGTCTGCCGCGCCGCCTTCTTGGCCGATTTCGTATTGGCCATCTGCTCGCATCCTTGTCGCGCGTCATCCGGCCGTGCGGCGCGGACGACGAAAAATGATTGCGCGGGCCAAGGGCCCGCGGATGGCGGCTCTCTGACACAGGAGCCAACGAACGTCAACGGAGCAAGACCGTCTCAGATGACCGCCGGCAGGCCCGTCGTCAGACGGAGACGATCATAACCTTGGCCGAAACCTCGCGCTGCGCCATCTTCAGCGTCTCGTCGCCGATCCGCTCGGGCAGACGCGGCGCACGCCCGATGACGGCGAGGCACAGCCCGACCATCGCGAGGGTGAACAAGGTCTGACAACGGCGGCGGGACATTTGAACGGCTCCTGTGAGCCGCTTCATGGAGGCCGCCGGCCCCGGTTTCCGTGCGTTCAAGCACCTGCGAAAACGGCCGCTCGCGCGGCCGTCTCATGGAAGATGGTCCGGCAGGATCCTCAGCCGACGCCCTCGAACAGCGCCGTGCTCAGATAGCGCTCGGCGAAGGAGGGGATGATCACCACGATCCGCTTGCCCTCGCTTCCCGGCCTGGCGCCGATCTCAAGGGCTGCGGCGATCGCCGCGCCCGAGGAGATTCCGACCGGAATTCCCTCCAGCCTCGCCACGGCGCGCGCCACGTCGAACGCGGTCTGGTTGCCGACCGTGACGATCTCGTCGATCACCGATCGGTCGAGCACGTCGGGAACGAAACCGGCGCCGATGCCCTGAATCTTGTGGGGGCCCGGCTTGCCGCCGGACAGGACCGGCGAATCCTCCGGCTCCACCGCGACCACCTTCAGATTCGGCAACCGCGACTTCAGCACCTGGCCGACGCCGGTGATGGTGCCGCCGGTGCCGACGCCCGCCACGAAAAAATCCAGCTTTCCGCCCGTGTCCCGCCAGATCTCCTCCGCCGTGGTGCGGCGATGGATGTCAGGATTGGCGGGATTGCTGAACTGCTGCGGGATGACGCTGCCCGCGATCTCGGCGTTCAGCTCCTTCGCCTTCTCGATCGCGCCCTTCATCCCGAGCGGCCCGGGCGTCAACACAAGCTCGGCCCCGAGCAGCGCGACCATCTTGCGGCGCTCGATCGACATCGTCTCGGGCATGACGAGAATGAGGCGATAGCCGCGCTCGGCGGCGACGAAAGCGAGCGCGATTCCGGTGTTGCCGGATGTCGGCTCGATCAACGTCGCGCCCGGCTTGATGACGCCGGAACGCTCGAGCGCATCGATCATGCTCACGCCGATGCGGTCCTTCACGCTCGATATCGGATTGAAGAATTCCAGCTTGGCGAGAATCTCCGCCTTCACGCCGCGCTCGGCGGGCAGGCGATTCAACCTGACGAGCGGCGTGTCGCCGATGGTCTCGGTGATCGACTGATAGATGCGCCCGCGACCGGGCGCTTGAGCGACGTCTTGCTGGCGGGCGGCTGACATGGCGCGATCCTCTCAATGATGACGCGGATGCTACCGAATTGAACAGTTTATGTCGATAATAATTGGATTTCACATCTTATATCGCAAAATCCGCCGTGTTTTTCCCCTCGCCCGCAGAAGTTTTTTCTTCCTCGCGGCACAGATCATCGATGGTTATTTCATCGAGCGCGGCGAGAAACACTTCGCCCGCGCCGCGCACCATCGGCTCGACGACGCGCGTGACGAGTTCCGACTCCGGCACCGGCGGCTCGGAATCCTCTCCGGTGGACGCCATCGCCGCGCGCACGATCTCGCCAGCCGAGATGCGCCGTCGGTCGCGCGCGAGTTCATAGCCGCCGCGCGGGCCGCGCATGCCTTTCAGGATTCCCGCTCGCACGAGCGCCTGAAGCATCGTCTCGAGATGGCGTGGGGGAAGATGGTGGCGCGCCGCCAGAACTTTCGCAGCGACCGGGTGCGGGCGCGCATGGAGAGCCACATCCAGTACGGCGACAATCGCCAGCATCGATCGCCGGGACAAAAGAATCATCGAAACCGTCTCGCGTTCAGCACGACCGGCGCGCCCGAGCCCCTTTCAGGACACGCCCGTAGAGCCAAATCCGCCCGCATCCCGTTCAGTTCCATCCAGGTCGCGTAATTCCACCAAAGTCGCCCGTGCTACGGCGGCAACCACGAGTTGCGCGACGCGCATTCCCCGTTCAAGCGCGACCGGCTGTTCGCCCAGATTGACCAGGAGCGCCAGAATCTCGCCGCGATAATCGGCGTCGATGGTGCCGGGCGCGTTCAGGACGGTCAGCCCCTGCCGAAGCGCGAGGCCGGAGCGCGGCCGCACCTGCGCCTCGTAGCCAGCCGGCAACGCAATGGCGATTCCGGTCGGAACGAGCGCGCGACCGCCGGGCCGCAAGACGAGCGTCTCGCCGCGCGGCAGGGCCGCCATGAGGTCGAGACCCGCCGCCCCTGCGGTCGCATAGGCCGGCAGAGGCAAATCAGCGCCGTGCGGCAGACGCTTCACCGCGATGCGAACGGAGTCGGTCACGGTCACGCCGGCCGGAAGGCTTCGGCGAGCTTTCGCACGAGACGCTGCGCCACCTCCTCCTTCGGAAGCGACGGCCAGCTCTCGACGCCGTCGGCGCTGACGAGATGCACGGCGTTCAGATCGCCGCCCATGATTCCCGTTTCGGGCGAGACGTCATTCGCGACGATGAGATCGCATCCCTTCTTCTTCAGCTTGGCGCGCGCATGCTCGATCACCTTCTGCGTCTCGGCCGCGAAGCCGATGACGATCCTCGGGCGCTTCCGGCCCTTCGCGACGGTGGCGAGGATGTCGGGATTTTCGGCGAGCGCGAGGGCCGGCGGCCCGTTCGCGCCTTTCTTGATCTTTTCCTTCGAGGCGGTGGCGACGCGCCAGTCCGCAACGGCGGCGGCGAAGATCGCGATGTCGGCCGGAAGCGCCTTCTCGACCGCGGCGAGCATGTCGCGCGCGCTCTCGACATGCACGACCTCGACGCCGGCGGGGTCGGGAATCGACACCGGCCCCGACACCAGCGTCACTTTCGCGCCGGCGTCGGCGGCCGCGCGCGCGATGGCGTGGCCCTGCTTCCCCGAGGAGCGGTTGGCGATGTAGCGCACGGGATCGATGGGCTCATGCGTCGGTCCCGACGTGATCACCACATGCCGGCCGGCGAGCGGGCCCTTGCCAGGCAGGATGCGCGGCGGAACGCTCGCGACCTTCGGATTCGCGCGCGACATCATTTGCTGCGGGGGCGGAGACTGAACGGGAGACGCGGGGCGGAGCTGCGTTTCCGGCGGCAGCGCGATGATATTTCCGCCCGCCTTCAGCCGCGCCTCGATCGCGTCGGCGATGGCGACAGGCTCGGCCATGCGGCCGGGACCATATTCGCCGCACGCCATCTCGCCATTGTCGGGACCGACGATGGTCACGCCGTCGCGCCGCAACGTCTCGACATTGCGCTGGGTCGCGGGATGCAGCCACATGCGGACATTCATCGCCGGCGCGATCAGGATGCGCTTGTCGGTCGCAAGCAATGTCGTCGAGGCGAGATCGTTCGAGAGGCCGTTCGCCATCTTCCCGATCAGATCGGCCGTCGCCGGCGCGACGACGACGAGATCGGCGTCGCGCGACAGCTCGATGTGGCCCATCTCCGCCTCGTCCGTCAGCGAGAAGATATCGGTGTAGCAGACGTCGCCCGTCAACGAGGCGATCGACAGGGGCGTGATGAAATGCGCGCCCGCCTGCGTGAGGACGCCGCGCGATTCATGGCCGCGTCGTTTCAGCTCGCGGATGAGCTCCAGCGCCTTGTAGGCGGCGATGCCGCCGCCGACGATGAGAAGAATGCGCGCGCCGTTCGCCATGCCGCTTCCTACGGTTTCTTCCGCGTCATAGCACGTCCCGCCAGACAATGATCGCCAGCAGGACGACGATCAGCCAGACGCCGGTCGCCAGCCAACGATTGCCGCGCCCCTCGGCGCGGCCGATGGCGCGGATACTGTCCTGCGACAGCGGAAAACCGTTGCGCGCGCCGTCAGCGAGCGCGTCGGACAGCGTCTCGGCGCGACGAATGAGCGACGGCAGCAGGCCGAATGCGCCGAAACCGTCCCTGGCGCCGCGCGCCGCCTGCTCGACCATCCCGACCGGCCCGAGATTGCGCTCGATCCATCCGCGCACGACAGGCTCCGCCGTTCGCCACATGTCGAGATGCGGATCGAGCGAGCGGGCGACGCCCTCGACCACCACCATCGTCTTCTGCAGCATCACCAGTTCGGTGCGCGTCTTCATATCGAACAGCGCCGTGATCTCGAACAGCAGCGTGAGCAGCGACGCCATCGAGATCTCGTCGGCGCGCTTGTCATGAATCGGCTCGCCGACGGCGCGGATCGCCTGGGCGAAATCGGCGACCGAATGATGCGCCGGCACATAGCCCGCGTCGAAATGCACGCGCGCGACGAGATCATAGTCGCGCGTGATGAAGCCGAACAGAATCTGCGCCAGAAAGCGGCGCTCCTTCAATCCGAGACGCCCCATGATGCCGCAATCGACGGCCACGAGCCGGCCGGCCGCGTCGACGAACAGATTGCCCTGATGCATGTCGGCGTGAAAGAAACCGTCGCGCAGCGCATGGCTCAAAAAGCTCTGGATCACCGTGCGGGCGAGCGCCACGCGGTCATGGCCCGCGCGCTCGATCGCTGCCGGATCGGAGAGCGGGACGCCATCGATCCATTCGCTCGTCAGCACGTCGCGCGCGGTCCGCGTCCAGTTCACGGCGGGAACGCGAAACTCCCGGTCCTCGCGCGCGTTCTCCGCGAGTTCCGAGAGCGCGGCCGCCTCGAGCCGCAAATCCATCTCGACCTCGACCGAGCGCGCGAGGGTCGCGACCACATCGACGGGCCGCAGGCGCCGCGCCGCCGGGATGGCGCTTTCGATCACGCGCGCCGAGAACGCCATCGTCTCCAGATCGGAGCGGAAGCGCGCGCGCACGCCGGGCCTGAGCACCTTGACCGCAACCTGCTCGCCGCCGTCGCGCAGGCGCGCCTTGTGAACCTGCGCGATCGAGGCGGCCGCGACCGGATCGCCGATGTCTGCGAACAGAGAGACCGCCGGCCGGCCGAACGCAGCCTCGATCACCGCGAGCGCATCCGCGCGCGGAAAAGCCGGCATCCGGTCCTGCAACGCCGTCAGTTCGCGCGCGATCGCCATGCCGACCAGATCAGGCCGCGTCGCGAGAAACTGTCCGAACTTCACATAGGAGGGCCCCAGCCGCGTGAAGGCGGCCACGAGTCCCGAGCCGTCGGCGCGACGGCGCTCGATCAGGCGCGCGGCGCGGACCAGCAGCCGCGCCGGCGGAGGCAGAAGCGAGGGATCGACAAGGCCGAGCGCGCCTTCGCGCGCCAGCACGAAGCCGACCCGCGCGAGCCTGGCGAGATGAAGGGGAGCGGAAACGATCACGGTCTCAGCGGCGCCGGCTCGTCACAGCTTCCATCCCGAATGGATGTTGACGATTCCGCCCGTCAGCGGCTTGAAGCTCGCGCGCTGAAATCCGGCGCGCGCGATCATCGCGGCGAAGGCCTCCGGGCGCGGAAACCGCTGGATCGACTCCACGAGATAGCGATAAGGCTCCGCGTCGCCGGCCACGATCTGTCCGATGCGCGGGATGACGTGGAAGGAAAAAGCCTCATAGACGCGGTCGAGGCCGGGCGTATCCATGGGCGCGAATTCGAGACACAGAAACCGGCCGCCGCGCCTCAGCGCGCGATAAAACTCGCCGAGCGCCGCGTCGATGCGCGGCACGTTGCGGATGCCGAAGGCGATGGTGATCGAATCGAGCGAGGCGGCCTCAAGCGGCAGGCTTTCGGCGTTCGCCTGCACGAAATCGAGGACCGAGTCGGCGCCGTAGCGCTTGACGGCGCGCTCGCGCCCGACGCCGAGCATGTCGCCGTTGATGTCGAGGATCGTCACCTCGGCGGCGGCGCGATCGAGCCGCCCGCCGCGCCGGCGCACGCGCCGCTCCAGCGCATCGACGATGCGGAAGGCCACGTCGCCGGTTCCGCCCGCGACGTCGAGATGCCGCCAGGCGCGCCGCTCGCCGGGGCGCGGATCGAGCATGGAGACAAGCTCGTTCTTCCACAGCCGGTGCAGTCCGCCGGACATCATGTCGTTCATCAGGTCGTAGCGTCCGGCGACCTTGTGAAACACCTCGTCGACAAGGCCCTGCTTGTCGCCGAGAGGCACTGTCGAGAAGCCGAAATGGGTCGCGTCCGCGCCTTCGGCCAGTCCGCCCCTCGTCATCACCATCCTGTCTCCGCCGACAATGGCGCTCCTATACTGGATGCGGACGGCCGGCGCCATGCGACGGACTCCCCGATTCCGATCGGATGATCGACCCGACGGACCCGAGGCTGTAGTCTTGGCGAAGGAGACTTCCATGCTTGACCATATCGGATTGACGGTCGCCGATCTCGACCGATCGCGGCGTTTCTTCACGCAGGCGCTGGCGCCGCTCTCGATCGCCGTCGAGATGGAGGTGACTCGCGAACAGACCGGCTCCAGCGCCCATGTCGGCTTCGGGCGGGGCGGGAAGCCGTTCTTCTGGATCGGGGACGGCGGAAAGCCGACCGGCTCGACCCATGTCGCCTTCGCCGCGTCTTCGCGCGCCGAGGTGGACGCCTTCCATCATGCGGCGATGGCGGCCGGCGGCCGCGACAACGGCGCGCCGGGCCTCAGGCCGCACTATCACCCGAACTATTACGGCGCCTTCGTCTTCGATCCCGACGGCAACAATATCGAAGCGGTGTGCCACGCGCCGGAATAGGCGACGCCTTGCACGAAGCGCATGCGCGCCCCATTATCCTAGCTGTTTGTTTTATCGCGTTTTCCTCACGCGAAGCGGTATCTGCTTCGCTCGAAAACGCTCTCGCTGCGAGCCATGCCTGAACTTCCGGAAGTCGAAACCGTGCGCCGCGGGCTCCAGCCGGCGATGGAGGGCGCGCGCCTCCTGCGGGTGGAGCAGCGGCGCCCCGATCTCCGGTTCCCCTTTCCGCAGGATTTCGCGCAGCGGCTCGCCGGCCGCACGATCACGTCCCTCTCCCGGCGGGCGAAATACATCATTGCGGAGATGGACGACGGCATGGCGCTCATCATGCATCTGGGCATGAGCGGGCGCTTCATCGTCACCGATCCTCAAGGCGGCGCGCGCGAGCCCGGCGACTTCTATCACCCGGACGGGCGCGAGCGGACGCACGACCATGTCGTCTTCCATCTCTCCAACGGCGCGACCGTGACCTACAACGACACGCGCCGGTTCGGGCTGATGGACATCGCGCCGCGCAGCGCGCTGGCGGGGACGCGGCACTTCAAGGGCATGGGCGTCGAACCGCTCGGCAACGGCTTCGACGGCGAGACGCTGGCGCGCCTGTTCGCCGGAAAAAAGGCGCCGCTGAAAGCGGCGCTGCTCGATCAGCGGCTCGTGGCCGGCCTCGGCAACATCTATGTCTGCGAGGCCCTGTTCCGCGCCGGCCTCGCGCCGAAGAAGCCGGCCGGAATCATCGCCGACCGCAAGGGAGGACCGAAGCCGGCCGCCCATGCGCTGGCCGCGATCATCCGCGCGGTGCTCAACGAGGCGATCGAGGCGGGCGGCTCGACCCTGCGCGACTACGCCCATACCGACGGATCGCTCGGCTATTTCCAGCACCGTTTCCGCGTCTATGACCGAGAGGGCGAGGCCTGCCTGAAACAGGGCTGCGGCGGCCATGTGAGGCGCATGGTCCAGAGCGGGCGCTCCACCTTCTATTGCGCGACCTGCCAGAAATAGGCCGCGAGCGCCTCGGTTGCCCGTCGCGCGCTTCTCGCCTATGCCCCGCGAAACAGGAGCGGCCCATGAGCTACGACACCATTCTCGTCGAAACCCGCGACAAGGTGGGGCTCATCACCCTCAACCGTCCGAACGCGCTCAACGCCCTGAGCTCGGTGCTGATGGGCGAACTCAACCTCGCGCTCGACGCCCTCGAGCGCGACGACAATATCGGCTGCATCGTCATCACCGGCTCGCCGAAGGCCTTCGCCGCCGGCGCCGACATCAAGGAGATGCAGGCGAAGCACTTTCCCCAGACCTATATCGAGGACTTCATCACCTCCTGGGAGCGCGTCGCGCAGCGCCGCAAGCCGATCATCGCGGCGGTCGCGGGCTTCGCGCTCGGCGGCGGATGCGAACTCGCCATGATGTGCGACTTCATCATCGCCGCCGACTCCGCCAAATTCGGCCAGCCCGAGATCAAGCTCGGCGTCATGCCGGGCGCCGGCGGCACGCAGCGCCTCACACGCGCCATCGGTAAAGCCAAGGCGATGGAGATGTGCCTCACCGGACGGATGATGGACGCCGCCGAAGCGGAGCGCGCCGGCCTCGTCTCGCGCGTCGTTCCGGCCGACAGCCTGATCGAGGACGCCATGAAGACGGCGGCGGCGATCGCCGGCATGTCGCTGCCGATCGCCATGATGACGAAGGAAAGCGTCAACCGCGCCCATGAGACGACCCTCGCCGAAGGCGTCCGCTTCGAGCGCCGGCTTTTCCAGGCCATGTTCGGCACGGCCGACCAGAAGGAAGGCATGGCCGCCTTCGTCGAGAAGCGCGCGGCGAACTTCCAGAACAAGTGACGGCCATCGCCGGGCGTGATCCGTCTCATGACAGATTGTGCGTTGCCGCGCGCCATGAGGCCTGCGACATTTTCCCGCCGCGGCGCGCGCATCGCGCCGCGGGCCGACACTCCTGAGCGCCAGCCATGACCACAACCTATCCGGAAGCCGACGCCATCTGCTCGATCGCCGACGTGCGCGCCGCAGCCGACCGCATTCGCGGCCACGCCGTGCGGACGCCGCTCCTGCGCAACGCCGCGCTCGACGCGCTGACCGGCGGAACGATTCTCCTCAAGCCCGAAATGCTCCAGCATATCGGGGCCTTCAAATTCCGCGGCGCCTATAACCGGCTGGCGCAGATTCCGGCGCAGGACCGGCCGAAAGGCGTCGTCGCCTGGTCGTCGGGCAATCACGCGCAGGGCGTCGCGATGGCGGCGAGACTGTTCGGCATGCCGGCGACGATCGTGATGCCGAAGGACACGCCGGCGATGAAACTCGCCAACACGCGCGCGCTCGGCGCGACCGTGCGCGAGTATGACCGCTACACCGAAAACCGCGAGGCGATCGGGTCGGCGATCGCCGCCGAACGCGGCGCGACCGTCGTCGCGCCCTATGACGACCGCGGCGTCATGGCGGGCCAGGGCACGATCGGCATCGAGATCATCGAGGACGCGCAGGCGATGGGGCTTGCGATCGACGACGCGGTGGTCTGCTGCGGCGGCGGCGGGCTGATCGCCGGAACCTCGACCGCGATCCGCGCGCTGTCGCCAGCGACCCGCGTCTGGGCGGCGGAGCCCGCGACGCATGACGACACGCGGCGTTCGCTCGAACTCGGCGAGCGCGTCGCCAACGATCCGAACGCGCGCTCGATCTGCGACGCGATCGTCACGCCCATGCCGGGCGAACTCACCTTCGCGGTGAACAAGGCGCGGCTGGCGGGCGGACTCGCGGTGACCGACGAGGAAGCGCTCGACGCCGTCGCCTTCGCCCGCGACGTTCTCAAGCTCGTCGTCGAGCCGGGCGGCGCGGTGGCGCTGGCCTGCGTGCTGTCGGGAACAATCGACGCGAAGGGCAAGACGATCGCCGTCGTCCTGTCGGGCGGCAACATCGACGCGGAGACCCTCGCGAAGGCGAAGCGCATCAGCCGCTGAAACGGCTTGCCGCCTCCGGCGCGCGCGCGGCACATTGAGGCATGAACGAAGTCTTTCTTCCCGGCGCGCTCGGCGGACCGTTCACCCGTCCGAACGACGGACCGCGGCTGCGGCTCGACACGCTGGTGAAGCTGCGCTGGCTCGCCGTGGCGGGCCAGAGCGCCGCCGTGCTGGCGACGCATTTCGCGCTCGGCTTTCCCGTGCCGCTCGGCTGGTGCTTTCTGGTGATCGCGATCTCGGCCTGGCTGAACGTCGCGCTGCGCATCCGCTATCCGCTGAGCGTGCGCATCGGCGACCGCGCCGCCGCCGCGCTGCTCGGCTACGACATCGTTCAACTGTCGGCGCTGCTTTTTCTGACGGGCGGTCTGCAGAATCCGTTCGCGATGCTGCTGCTCGCGCCGGTGCTCATCTCGGCGACGACGCTGCCGCCGAAGCTGACGGCGGCGCTCGGCGTGATGACGGCGTCGCTCGCGGCGTTGCTGACCTACAGACATCTGCCGCTGCCCTGGTTTCCGGGGCGCGCCATCAACATCCCGCCGACCTACGTGGCCGGCATCTGGCTCGCGATTCTGCTCGGCATCGCCTTCACCGGCGTCTACGCCTGGCGGGTGGCGAAGGAAACGCGCGACCTGGCGCAGGCGCTGGCCGCCACCGAGCTCGTGCTGGCGCGCGAGCAGCACCTCTCCCAGCTCGACGGGCTCGCCGCGGCGGCGGCGCACGAACTCGGCACGCCGCTGGCGACGATCGCGCTGGTGGCGCGCGAGCTCGACAAGTCGGCGCCCAAGGGCACCCCCTTCGCCGAGGACATCGGCCTGCTGCGCGATCAGGTCGCGCGCTGCCGCGACATTCTTGGCAAGCTGACCTCGCTCGACAATGACGCGGGCGATCCGCTGTCGACGCTGACGTTGCAACAGCTCGTGGAGGAGATCGTCGAGCCCCTGCGAACCTTCGACGTCGACATCGCCATCTCCTTTTCCGGAGACGGCGAGGCGCCGCGCTGCCGGCGCAACCCGGGCATGGTGTACGGCCTCGAGAATCTCGTCGAGAACGCCGTCGATTTCGCCAGCAAGCGGGTCGCCATCGAAGGCCGCTGGGGCGGCGCGGCGGTTGAGATCAACGTCCGCGACGACGGGCCGGGCTTCGCCGCCGACGTGCTGGCGCGGCTGGGCGACCCCTATCTGCGGTCGCGCGTCGACAGCCGCCGCGCCAAGGGCGGCGACGGCGGCCTCGGCCTCGGGCTGTTCATCGCCAAGACGCTTCTCGAGCGCGCCGGCGCCGCGCTGGACATCGAGAACCGGGATCCTCCCGCAACCGGAGCGGTGGTGCGCGTGACCTGGCCCCGCCATCTCTTCGAGCGCGGGACGTGACGGATGGCCGCAGGGCGCATACAAGCCATGCCGACCTGATCTGGCGCCCCCGGCGTCGGGACGGCTAATGGACCCATGCTCGAAACGATCGCTATGACCTCAAGCGAGACCGGCGCGACTCCTCCCAAATTCACGCTGCTGATCGTCGACGACGACAAGATTTTCCTCGAGCGCCTCGGGCGCGCGATGGAAGGGCGCGGCTATGCGGTGCGGACGGCGGACACCGTGGCCGCCGGGCTCGCCGCCGTCGACGCCGACCCGCCGTCCTACGCCGTGATCGACATGCGGCTCGGGGACGGCAACGGCCTCGACGTCATCGCCCGCCTGCATGAACGGCGGCCCGACGCCCGCGCCGTCGTGCTGACCGGCTACGGCAATATCGCGACCGCCGTGACGGCGGTGAAGCTCGGCGCCTATGACTACATGGCCAAACCGGCCGACGCCGACGAAATCCATCACGCGCTGATGGGCGGCGAGCGCGCGACGCCGCCGGAGAATCCGATGTCCGCGGACCGCGTGCGGTGGGAGCATATCCAGCGCGTCTATGAGCTGTGCAACCGCAACGTCTCGGAAACGGCGCGCCGACTCAACATGCACCGCCGGACTCTGCAGCGCATTCTCGCGAAGCGCGCGCCGCGCTGACGCGCGACGCTTCGTTCGGACCGCGCCGATCAGCGCGGCGCGTTTTGGCCGGTCAGCAGCGGCGTGATGCGGCGGACGGCGACGCGGCGGTTCTCGCGCGACGCATCCTGCGTGTCGATCTTGAGATACGCCTCGCCATAGCCTTGCGTCGTCAGGTTCTCGGGCGGAACGCCGAAGTCCCGCGTCAGGATTTCCGCAACCGACTGGGCGCGCCGGTCGGACAGCGACAGATTGTCGATCTCGCCGCCGACCGCATCGGTGTAACCCTCCACGAGAAAGACCTCGTTGGGATTGCGCTGCAAAGCCTGCCGGATGGCCCGCGCGATGACGCTGAGCCGACCGGACTGATCGGGCGAAACGGTCCATGAGCCGCTGTCGAAATTGATCGTGTCGATATCGACGCTGCGCATGCGGGCGCGCAGATCGACGCTGTAGCGCACCTGATCGAGCGTGTAGCGACGCGGAACCGGCGCCACCGGCGGCGCGATCAGCGTCTCATAAATATATCGCTCGTCCACGCGCCCCGCATCGACGACATACACGTCGCGCGGGATGGGCAGCGGCGGCGGCGGAAGAACGACCACGTAATCCTCGTAGGACGGCGGACGCGGCCCCGCGAAGCGATTGTCGATGATCACCACCTCGTCGCCGTCGGGCGCCCGCCGCACCCTGCGCAACAGGCGGCCGTTCTCGTCCAGATAGGTGATGATGCGATCGCCGTTTGGACGGTCGAAAGAAGAAACGTAGCCATCGCCGCTTCGCTGCGTGCGGACGTCGGCGCCGAGATCGCGGAAGCGCTCCGTCTCGTCGCGCTGGATGAACACGCGGTCGTTCTCACGCACGAAGGTGCGGCCGGGCTCGCGCACGATGATCCTGTCGCCGTCGCGGGTTTCCTGCCGGCGCTGACGCAGGTCGTCCAGCCGGCGCGCGCCTTCGACCGCGAGCACGCCGCCCGCGATCCCGGCGGCGACGCCCAGAGCGGCGGCGCCGGCGCCGCTCATGCCGGATCGCGGCGGGCCCGCTGGCGGAGGCGGAGGCGGCGCGGGCTGCTGTTGCACAGGGGGCGGCGGAGCAGGCGCAGCCGATCCCGGCGCGGGCGGAACAGGGCGTGGCGCGCCGGGGGCCGATGCGGCCGGGGGAGCGGTCCCTCCGGGCTGCGGAGCGACAGGGCTGGCGCCTTCCCGCGAAGGCGGAGAGACCGGCGGAAGGGGGCGCGGCGCCACGGCGCCAGGAGCGGGAGGAGGCGGCGGCGCGACCCCGGCGGGAGGCGGGGCCGGAGCCGCTCCGGGCCCCGGCGCAGGGCCGCGCCCTTCGCGAGGAGGCGCGGAATTGGATGGAGCAGGCGGCGGCGCGGCCGAACCCGGCTGCGCCGGAGCGATCTGCCCGGGGGCGGCGGGTCGTCCCGGCTGCGGCACAGGAGCAGGCCGAGGCGAAGTCGCCGCGGCTGGCGGCGGAGCGGGAATGGGACGCGGCTGAGCGGAGGGCGGCGGCGCGGCAGGGGCAGAATGCTGCGGCTCGGCAGGACGCGGAGGCTCCGGCGCAACAGGCCGGCGCGGCGGTTGAGTCTGCGGCGGTTGAGCCTGAAGCGGCGCCGAATGCGGCGGCGCTTCGGGGCGCGCGGCGGGCGGAGGACCCGGCTGCCGCGCCGGAGGATGCGGCTCAGGCTGCGGGGCGCGCTCCTGCTGGGGCGGGCGCGGCGCCATCCGGGGCGGAGCCGGACGACCGGGCGCCTCCGGCCGAGCAGCGGGACCCTCGCGGCCGCGCTCGCGATTGCGATTGGGTCCGCCCGGCTCGGCGGGCTCGGGCTGAGCCTGCGCGACGCGCATCTCTTGCGATCCGCGCGATCCCGGCTGAGCCGACGCCGCTCCGATGGACGAGGCTATCAGCGCGGGAATCACCACGCCGGTGAGAAAGATATTCCTCAATGTCATGCGCTGATCCTCGAACGCGGCGAGCGTCGGCGAAGAGCTGGCGCTTGCAATCACGCGACCAAGCTAGACTGAACAGGATGAACACGAGCGCAATGAAATGGTTCCGGAATATGTCCGGAAAGAAGAAAACCGCTGCGGCGCACCCGATTCTCGCCGCAATCTTCAGTTCCGCGCCTATGCGCTATTCATCCGTGAGAACGCTCAACGCTTCGGGATCGGTCAGCGCGAGCAGCCGTCGCGACGACAGTTGCGCGAACGCGATCATCAGCGCGCGCCGCCTCGCGGACGCGAGCGGATGGCCGGGCGCATCGCGGAGAATTTCTCCGCCGAAGCCGTCAGCGACGATCAGCCCCGCATCCGCGGGCAGAACCTGCTGCGGGAAATCGAGATCGACGGCGAAGAAGAAACGATCGCAATAATCGCGATAATCCGGCCATTTCCGATCGACGCGGAAATCCTCCCAGCCGGACTTCACCTCGACGACAAGGATGTCGCCCTTTGCGCCGACCGCGAAAAGGTCGGCGCGCCGGCCGTTGGAAAACGTCATCTCGGTGACGACGGCGTAACCGCGCTGGATCAGATGACGGGAGACGCCGCGACAGATGTCGCGGGTCCTGTCGGGGCGTGCAAGCATGGAACATGCATAGAACAAACAACCCGACAGGAAAAGCGCGCTCTATTCGGCGCGCCGGCGCCGCTAGCTCCGGAGCGCGCTCACCAGGTGGCGCGCACGCCGCCATAGACGGCGCGGCCCGTCGTCCCGTAATCCTTGATCTCCTGATAGCGCGCGTTGGTCAGGTTCTCGCCGCGCGCATAGACCTCGACATTCGGCGTGACCTGATAAGCGATGCGCGCGTCAAGCCGCGCATAGGGCTTCAGCGGGTCCGCTTGGTTGCGGCCGGAGAAGCGCTCGCCGACGAAGAACACCGTCGGCTCGATCGTCAGTTTCGCGATCGGCGTCCAGGCGACGGAAATGCGCCCCTGATGATGGGGACGCCGCGCCAGCTCCAGACCGGTCGTCACGTCGCGTGCGTCAAGGAAGGTGTAGCTCGCCCTGACGCGCAGATAATCGGGCGAGATCACGCCGTCGGCGGCGAATTCGATTCCCTGCGTGCGCGCGCGGGCGATGTTCAGATACTGGCCGCCGAAGGGCGCGATCGAGGGCAGCGTCCCGTCGAAATCGATCAGGTTGCGAATGCGGTTGTAGAACAGCGTCGCGCCGAGCACGAGGCGGCCGTCGATGATCGTTTGGTCGACGCCCGCATCGACGCCCCATGACGTTTCCGGGACGAGCGCCGGAAAGCCGTTGCGGCTCGGGCTGTAGACGCTGAACTGCTGATAGAGCGAGGGCGCCTTCGCGCCGCTGCCAATGCTGGCGCGCAGCTTGGTCCCCGTCTCCTCGATGCGATAGGCTGCCGTGGCGCGACCCGTGACGAAGGCCCGCACGCCGTCGGCCTTGTCGACGCGGCCTCCGAGCGACAGGTCCAGCCGATCAAACAAGGTCGTCTGATAAAGCGCGAACACGCCGCCGCTGTTGCGCGAATATTTGGCGCTTTCCGGCCTGTTGAAGCTGTTCAAGCCGGGAATGGTCGCGGTCTTCGCCGTCTCGCGCTCGACCACGCCGCCGAAGGTCAGCTTGCCCCACGGCCCCAGCGCGAGATCACCCTGATACTCCACGCCGTAGCGGCGGCCGCGATAATCGTAGCGGTTATATTCGTCGGTCAGGCCGAACCCGAAATCATACCGCTGCACGTCCTCGCTCTTGCGATCGGTCTCGGTCGCGTAGCCCGTGATGCGATGGCGCAGCAGGCCGTCGAGCGTGTCGATCTTGGCGCGCACGAAGGCGGTCATGAACCGGCTCTTCACGACAGACGGCGTATCGGGAAGATAGCCGAAACCGGCGAAGGCCGCGTCATAGTCGCTGCGCAGACGGCCGCCATAGACGCCGCCCTCGATCTCGACATTGTCGGTCAGGCGATAGGAGAACCGCGCGCTGCCGGCGAAGCGCGTATAGCCGTCCTTGTCGAAGGGGCCATACAGGGTCTCGAGCCGCGGAATGCGATAGCCGTAGGCGGAGAAGCCAACGCTGCGCGCGGCGAGGAGCGACAGGGCGTAAGAGAAGCGGTCCGTCCCGCCCGACACCGAGCCGAGCGTCGAGAAAGTTCCGTAGCTTCCGCCTTCGACCTGCACGGACGCGCGCGGCGCGCCGCGTCCCTTGCGCGTGACGATGTTGATCACGCCGCCGATGGCGTCCGATCCGTAGAGCGCCGATTGCGGTCCGCGCAAAATCTCGATGCGCTCGATGTCGGTGGCGACGAGATTGGAGAAGTCGAACTCTCCGCCCGTGGAGGCGACATCGCCGACGCGCACGCCGTCGATCAGGACAAGCGTGTGGCGCGCTTCGGCGCCGCGCAGCATGATGGTGGACAGATGCCCCGGGCCGCCGCTCTCCGACACCGAAACTCCGGGCTGGCTGCGCAGAACATCGAGCGGAGCGGCGGGATTGACCTGACGAATCTCATCGGCCGGAATCACCGTCACCGCGCTGCCGGCGCGCGCCAGCGGCGTGTCGCCGCGATTGGCGGTGATCGTGAATTCAAGCGGCCCGGCGCCGGCCGAATCCTGCGCGAAAGCAACCGATGCGAGCGGAAACACGCTTAGCGCGCAAGCCCCGGACAAGGCCGCGACGAGCCGACGACCGGCGACAGGAAAAGTCATCATGAACTCCTTGTCCGCCCCACCGGCGGATCGGTTGCGCATGATGGCGGCCGGTCTCCTGGCTCGCGGTTCTCAGCTCGGTCCGCCTTCCCATTCGCATCGCGAACAGTGGCTCATGGACCGGGCGCTTCACCGCTTACAGTTGCGGGGGCAGCAGCGGCTTCGGGCGAACCCTCACCGCTTTCCCGTTTCACCCCTTTCGGGGCACCGTCATCGACTCGATCGATAGCGAGCGGGACAATCGCTGTCCATCAAGTTGTGTGGCGAAAGGGCAACAGAAGAGCGGCGAATAGATGTCCGAATGCCGGCGCGTTGCGGCCGGCGCAAGCCGCTGGCATGGTCGCGCGCCATTGATCCCGCCCCTCGCCACGACTCAAGAGCCATGCCGGAAACCCCAGCGCCGCAGCCGGAACTTCTGCATCATGTCAGCGACGGCGCGCTCGTCATCACCTTCAACCGGCCGGCCATGCGCAACGCGCTAACATACGAAATGTATGACGGCGTCGCCGCCCTGTGCGCCGACGCGGCTTCGCGCGACGACGTGCGCGCGATCATCCTGCAAGGCTCGCCGGACGCCTTCGCAGCGGGAACGGACATCGCGCTCTTCCGCGCTGTCGTCACCGCCGAGGACGCGCGCGCCTATGAGGACAGAATCGAGAAAGTCATGCGCGCCATCGAGGATTGCCCGCGGCCCACGATCGCGGCGATCTCAGGCGCCTGCACGGGCGGCGGCGCGATGCTGGCCGCCGCCTGCGATCTGAGACTCGCGACGCGCGACGCCAGAATCGGCTTTCCGATCGCGCGCACGCTCGGCAACTGCCTGTCGGTCGCGAACTACGCACGGCTGGAGAGCCTGATCGGCGCGGCGCGCGTCAAGGAGCTGGTGTTCACCGCGCGGCTGATCGACGGCGAGGAGGCGCGCGCGGCCGGCTTCGTCCATGAAACCGTGGCGGATCATGAGGCTCTTGCGGCGCGCTCCGCAGCGCTGGCGCGCCTCATGACCGGGCATGCGCCGCTGACGATGGCGGCGACGAAAGCCGCGCTGCACCGCCTGCGCCGTCACGCCGCCGATGTGAACGGCGACGATCTCGTGACCGCCTGCTACATGAGCGAGGACCGCCGCGAAGGCATGGAGGCCTTCCTGGCGAAACGCGCCCCCTGCTGGACAGGACGGTGAAGCGGCTATTCAGCCCCCGTTCAGCGCCGGGGCCGTCTTGAACACGCGCAGGAATTGGAAATCGGGGGAGACCGGTCGTGGCCGCAGCCGAAATGCACATCTATCGCGACAACTGGGCGTTCGACGAAAAGGTCTGTCCCTGCGACGCGCATCTGATGGACTTCATCGCCGACCGCGACATCCGCGACGCGACGATCTACCATTTCGGCACGGGCGGCCATCATCTGGTCGGGCGTCGCTGCGCGGAAGACGGGCGCGGCAACAGCGTGCTCGCCATCACCGCCTCGCCGCAGGAATATGACGAGTATGTCAAGCTGCTGATCGCAAACCCGTCGATGGCCGGCGCCTATGTCGCCTATTTCGGCGACATCTACATGCTGAACCCGAAGCTGACGCCGGAGCTCGACGTCGTCACGCTGTTTCACTCCCGCGAATTCCGCAGCGAGCGCAACGACGCCTATGGCGCGCTGACCGACCTCGACGTGATGAAGCGTCTCGCCGGCCGCACGAAGAGCGGCGGACATATCCTGTTCTACACCGGCTCCTTCGCCTACAACGCCGCCATCGCCGACATCGACGCCCTGAAGGCGACCGGCGCGGTCGAGGAGATCGGACTGTTCAAGACGCTGCGCGTGTTCAGGCGGACCGACAAGCCGATCGCATGATCACGGCTTGTCCGGAAAGCGGTCGGTGAACCGGAACCAGAGCGGAATACAGACGCCCAGAGACATGAATCGCGCGATGTGGTGCGCGGCGACATAAAGCGGATCGTAGGCGAGCGACATCGACAGGAGCGTCATCGCCTCGACGCCGCCGGGCGCGAAGGCGAGCAGCGTCGCGCCCAGCCTGATTCCCAGAAGCCAGCTCGCGAGAACGGCGAATGCGGCGGACACGGCGACGCCGATCATCAGGCTCGCCGCGCTCGCCGCGGCGTAGTCCGCGACCGCTTTCCAGGTGATGCCGCGCGTGCGCGTCGCGATCATCACGGCCACAAGAACGAATCCGACGGTGGCGAGCGGCGCCGGCGCATAGCCCTGCGCCAGCCCCGCGCCATGCAGCGTCGCGCCGAACAGGGCCGCTCCCAGCAGCATCGGCGCCGACAATCTCAGGCGATGCAGCAGAAGCCCGCAGACGGCGCCACCGGCGATCATGACAAAGGACGCGCTCCAGGACATCTCAGCGATCGCGGACGCCGGGATCACCGGCTTCCTTTCAAGCAAGCCGATGAGGCCCGGCAAAAACGCGACGATGATGAACAGCCGCGCCGTCTGGACCACGGCGACGCCCATCACGTCTCCGCCCCGCGCCGCGGCGATCGCCAGGGCCGACGAGAGAGCGCCGGGCGACGCCGCGAGAATGCCGTCCTGGGGACTCCAGCCATGCACGCTCGACAGCCACAGGGTTGAAAGCATGATCGTCAGGACGATGCAGAGGGCGAGGATGAGGAAGCTCACCGGCGCCTTGACCATCAGATCAAGCGTGTCGGGCGTGACGCTCGACCCCATCGTGACGCCGGCGACGAGCAGCCCCAGATCACGCAGCGGCGCAGGCATTTCCGGAAGCGGCCGGATGAAGGCCGACATCATCGCGCCGATCATGCCGCCCGAGATCCACGGCGCCGGCAGGTCGATCAGCAGGAACAGGGCGCCGCCGGCGAGCGCGCAGAGAAGGGCGGGAGCAAGCTCCCAGACAGAGCGGAAAAACGCGGCCGGAGACAGCGCGGCGTTCAACGCCCCCTCACCCGAGAAAGGCCGAAATCCGACGCACGGTTTCCTCGATATGGTCCGTGCGCCGCGCAAAGCACAGGCGCAGATATTTCTCAGCGCCCGGGCCGAACGCCTTGCCCGGCGCGAGGCCGACGCCGGCCTTGTCGATCAGCTCTTTCGCGAGCGCCATCGAGTCGTCGAACCCCTCGACGCCGAAGAAGAAATAGAACGCGCCGTTGGTGCGCGCGAACGAGATGCGGTTCGACGATCCGAGACCGTTCTCCAATATGTCGCGATTCGTCTTCGCGCGCGCGACCTGATGCTCAACAAAACCGTCGCCGCGCTCCAGCGCCGCGACGCCGGCGCGCTGCATGAACACCGCGACGCCCGACGTCGAATACTGGATGAGGTTCTCGATGACGTCGCCGAGAGCGGGGTGCGCCTCAATCCAGCCGATGCGCCAGCCGGTCATGGCCCAGTTCTTGGAAAAGGTCTGCACGAACAGGATGCGGTCATGTTCGTCCATGATGTCGTGGAACGACGGCGCGCGCTTCTCCTCGCCATAAACGAAGCGGCCGTAGATCTCGTCGGCGACGATCCAGAGATCGTGCTTGCGGGCGAGCGCGAGCAGCGCGGCCTGCTCCTCGCGCGAGGCGATCCAGCCGGTGGGATTGGACGGCGAGTTGACGAAGATGGCGCGCGTGCGCGGCGTGACGGCCGCCGCGAGCCGATCGAGATCGAGCGTCCAGGCGCGGTCCTTCAGGTCCATCCTGACCGCCACGGTCTTCGCGCCGCCGACCTCGACCGCAGCGGCGAAATTCGGCCAGGCCGGCGTCGGCACCAGCACCTCGTCGCCGGCGCCCGCGACCATGCGGGCCGCGATCTGGATCGCCTGCATGCCGCCGCCGGTGACAAAGAACCGCTCGGGAGAAAAAGGCCGCCCGAACAGGCGCGCGTGATAGTCCGCCAGCGCCTGCCGCAGCTCCGGAATTCCGCGCTGATGGGTGTAGAAGGTCTCGCCAGCCGCGAGCGAACGGGTCGCGGCCTCTGAAATGAAGGAAGGCGTCGGCAGATCGCCCTCGCCGACCCACAGCGGGATGAGACCCTCGCGGCCCATGCCGTAACTGCGCGCTTCGCCGATGCCGCTTGTCGGCGCGAGGCGCGCCTCGGCGCGAAGGGCGTTCAGCAGAGCGTCGGAGCGGATATCCTGGCTGGGCATGACAACCGGCAGATCGAGAGGGGACCAGGCCGCTTACCGGGCGCGGCCCCCCTCCGCAACGGAAAAGCCCGGGGCCAGGCCCCGGGCTGATCCGCCATGCGCCAATCGCAACCTATCTTTTCAAGAGGTCGCGAATCTCGGTGAGCAGCTTCTCCTCCGCCGTCGGCCCCGCCGGCGCGGCGGGCTTCGCCTCCTCGCGCTTCAGCCGGTTCATCATCTTCACGACCCAAAACAGGGCGAAGGCGACGATGATGAAGTTGATCGCCAGCGTGACGAAATTGCCCCAGCCGAGAACGACCGCCTGCTTCTTGGCCTCGACGAGGCTCGTGCCGGGCGCGACGGCGCCCTTGAGAACGAGATACATGTTGGTGAAATCAACGCTGCCGGGCAACGAGATGATCGGCATGATGATGTCGCCGACCATCGACTCGACAATCTTGCCGAAGGCCGCGCCAATGATGACGCCGATCGCCAGATCGACGACATTGCCCTTCATGGCGAAATCCCGGAACTCTTTCAGCATTCGACGCCCTCCAAAATCCATGGCCGCCCGATTCTGACGGGCCTCGCAGTTTACCGCCGAACGCGCGCCGGGAAAGCTGGGCAGGCCATGAAATCAACGCTTTCCGTCACATTGGCGCCAGGACCGGGGACCGGATAGGCTTCGCCGCGCATGGAGGCGCCCATGATGGCCGGCTGGGCGGTCGTTCTCGTCGCGATCACCTATCTCACGGCCCTGTTCGCGGTCGCTCACTATGGCGACACCGCCGGGCGGCGGCTGTTCCGCGGGCCATTGCGCGGCACGATCTACGCGCTGGCGATCGGCGTCTATTGCACCTCATGGACCTTCTACGGATCGGTCGGCCTCGCCTCCCGGCAGGGGCTGAACTTCCTCGGCGTCTATGTCGGCCCCATTCTGGTGTTCACGCTCGGCGTCGGGCTGGTGCGGCGGGTCGTGACGCTGGCGAAAGCGCAGAACTCCACTTCGATCGCGGATTTCATCGGCGCCCGCTACGGCAAGAGCGAGCGGGTGGCGGCGATCGTGTGCCTGCTCGCGGTGATCGGGACCGTGCCCTATATCGCCCTCCAGCTCAAAGCGATCTCCTCGTCGCTCGAAACGGTGCTCGTCGCCGTCGACGGGCGCGGCGCGGCGGGCGTGCCGCTGCTGTTCGGCGACCTCGCTTTGTTCACCGCGCTGCTGCTCGCCTTCTTCACGATTCTCTTCGGCACGCGCCATATCGACGCGACGGAGCATCAGGACGGGCTCGTGATCGCGATCGCGATGGAGTCGATCGTCAAGCTGCTCGCCTTCCTCGCGGTGGGCGTGCTCATTGTGTTCTTCACCTTCGACGGCTTCGCCGATCTTTTGGAGACCGCCAAGCCGCCTTTCGATCTCGCCAACCTCATCGGACAAACCTCGGGATGGACGGCGTGGCTGGCGATCACGCTGATCTCCGCCTGCGCCGCGCTGCTGCTGCCGCGCCAGTTCCATACGGCCGTCGTGGAGAACCGCGACCCGGCCGACGTCGATCGCGCCGCCTGGGCCTTCCCGTTCTATCTCATCGCGATCAACATCTTCGTCGTGCCGCTCGCGCTCGCCGGGATGAACCGCTTTCCGGAAGGGGCGATCGACCGCGACATGACCGTGCTCGCGCTCCCGCTCTCATCAGGCAATGGCGGCTTCGCGCTGATCGCCTTCGTCGGCGGCTTCTCCGCCGCGACCGCTATGGTGATCGTGGAATGCGTGGCGCTGGCGATCATGGTGTCGAACCATCTCGTGCTGCCGCTGTGGCTCCGGCGGCGCCTGCTCTTCGGCGGAGCCGCCGACGGCGAACCAGGCGCGCGGGCGCAAACCTCGAGCGGCGACCTCGGCAAGCTCGTGCTCATCGCGCGGCGTTTCTCCATCATCCTCATCCTGTTGCTGGGCTACGTCTATTACCGCGCAGCCGGCGAGCGCGAACTCGCCTCGATCGGCCTGACATCCTTCGCAGCGGTCGCGCAGATCGCGCCCGCTTTCATCGGCGGCCTCTTCTGGCGCCGCGCGACCGCCGCGGGGGCCACGGCCGGCCTCATCGCCGGACTGATCGTCTGGAGCTACACGCTGCTGCTGCCGAACTTCGCCGCAGATTCGGCCATCGCGGCGCTCATGCTGCACGGGCCGCTCGGCGTGGAGGCCCTGCGCCCCAACGCCATCCTGCCGTTCGGCTTCGACACGCTGACGCATGGCGTCATCCTGAGCCTGCTCATCAACGTCATCGCCTTCGTGGGCTTTTCGCTTTTACGCGCGCCGACAGCGCTTGAAGCCCTGCAAGCCAACGCTTTCGTGGGACCGAGCGCCGCGCCCGCCGTGCACGGCTTCAAGTTCCGGCGCTCGTCGATCACCGTCGGCGCGCTCCAGACCGCCATCGCGCGCTATCTCGGCGAGGAGCGCACGCAGACCGCTTTCCTGGCCTTCGCAGACGAGCGTCAGACGGCGCTGAGACTCGAGGCCGACGCCGACGCGCACATGCTTCAGTTCGGCGAGCGGCTGCTCGCGTCCGCCATCGGCTCAGCGTCCTCGCGCCTCGTGCTGTCCCTGCTGCTGCGCCGGCGCAACACGTCAGCGCAGGCCGCGATGACGCTTCTCGACGAAGCGTCCGCCGCGATCGAATACAACCGCGACATTCTCCAGCACGCGCTCGACCACACGCAGGAGGGCATCACCGTCTTCGACCGCGACATGCGCCTCCTCGCCTGGAACAGGAAGTTCGGCCTGCTCTTCGAACTGCCGCCCGACATGCTGCGCGTCGGCGTCGGCCTCGACGAGATCATCGAGTTCAACGCCGAGCGCGGCGTCTACGGCAAAGGCTTCGCGCAGGACATTTCCGCGCGGCGTATGGCCCGCTTCGTCAACGTCGCGGAATCGGACCGGCTGAAGATCTATCCGAGCGAGCAGGTGCTCGAAATCAGGTCGAGCCATCTGCCGGACGGCGGCATCGTCACGACCTACACCGACATCACCGACGGCGTTCTCGCCGAGGAAGCGCTGGCGGCCGCGAACGAATCGCTCGAGCAGCGCGTCCGCGAGCGCACCGAGGAGCTGACGCGGGTGAACACCGAACTCGAGCGCGCCAAGCGCGAGGCCGAGGAAGCGAACCGATCGAAAACCCGCTTCCTCGCAGCCGCGAGCCACGACATCCTCCAGCCGCTCAACGCGGCGCGGCTGTTCTCCACCTCGCTGGTCGAGCGCGACAACCGGACGGGCGACGCCGACCTCGCCGACAAGATCAACGCCTCGCTCGAGGCGGTCGAGGACATCATCTCGGCGCTGCTCGAAATCTCGCGCCTCGACGCCGGCGCGATGAAGGCCGAGTTGTCCGGCTTCCGGCTGGAGGAGCTGACGCGCCAGCTCGAGCGCGAATTCGCCCCGCTGGCGGAAGAGAAAGGCGTGACGCTGCGCTTCGTCCATTCGACGGCGACCGTGCGCAGCGATCGCCGCCTCGTGCGCCGGCTGCTCCAGAACCTCATCTCGAACGCGATCAAATACACGCCGGAAGGCTCGATCCTCGTCGGGTGCAGGCGCGGGCGCGGGCGCATCCGCGTCGAGGTGCGCGACACCGGGCTCGGCGTCCCGCCATCGAAACAAAAGCTGATCTTCCGCGAGTTCCAGCGGCTCGACGCCGGCGCGCGATCGGCGCGCGGGCTCGGCCTCGGGCTCTCGATCGTCGAACGCATCGGGCGCGTGCTCAACGCGCCGGTGCGCCTCCGCTCGGCGCTCGGAAAGGGATCGGCGTTCTGGTTCGATCTGCCCATGACGAAGCCGCTGCCCGCCGCCGCTCCGGCGCCTTCGCCCGCGGCGCCGCCGGTCGCGCTGCTCGCCGGCATGACGATCCTCGCCATCGACAACGAACCGTCGATCCTGGAGGGCATGAAGGCGCTGCTGGAAGGATGGGGCTGCCGCGTGGTGACGGCCGACGGCTCGCGCGCGGCGATCGCCGCCTTGCGGTCCCTGCAGGCGCAGCCGGACGCGCTGGTCGTCGACTATCACCTCGACAACGAGAACGGCATCGACGCGGCGGCGCGCCTGCGCCAGGGCCGCGACATGCCTGTCGTGATGCTGACGGCGGACCGCTCGGCCGAAGCGCGCGACGCGGCGACGGCGAAGGGGATTCACGTTCTACAAAAGCCGCTGAAGCCGGCGGCGCTGCGCGCCTTTCTCGCCCAGTGGCGGGCGACGCGCGCGGCCGCCGAATAGCGACGCGGCGCGCCGGGGCGCTACGCCGCCTTCCTCGTCGCTGCGTAACGGCCGTAGAACGTGTCGCCTTTGGCGGCCATGTCGCGCAGGAGCGGCGTCGGCTCGAACCGCGCTCCGTGTCTGGCGGCCAGCGTCTCGCACAGGGCGACGAACTTCTTCACGCCCATGAAGTCGATGTAGGAGAGAACGCCGCCGGTGAAGGGCGCGAAGCCGAAGCCGATGATCGACCCGACATCCGCCTCGCGCGGATCGACGACGATCCCCTCCTCGACGGAGCGCGCCGCCTCCAGCGCCTGCGTGACGAGGAGGCGTTGCTCAAGCTCCTTCACATCGATCGAATCCGGATCGAGCCGCGTCTCCTGAAAATCCTTCAGGCCCGGCCACAAGCGCTTCGGCCCCTTGTCAGGATAGTCGTAGAAACCCTTGCCGTTCTTGCGGCCGAGCCGGCCGTTCGTTTCGACCATGCCGACGAGCAACGTCTTCTGCGCCGGATTGATCGCCTGCGGCCCCACCTGCGCTTCCGTCGCGCGCAGAATTTTCAGGCCAAGATCGATCGCCACCTCGTCGTTGAGCGACAGAGGGCCAACCGGCATGCCGGCCATGCGCGCGGCGTTCTCGATCATCGCCGGCGGCACGCCCTCGGTCAACATCAGATGACCTTCGAGGATGTAGTTTCCGACGCAGCGGTTGGCGAAGAAGCCGCGTCCGTCATTGACGATGATCGGCGTCTTGTTGACGGCGCGCACATAGTCGAACGCCTCGGTGATCGCCCGCGGTCCCGTCTGTTTCGCGACGATGATTTCGACCAGCAGCATCTTCTCGACGGGCGAGAAGAAATGGATGCCGATGAACTGGTCGGGTTGGGCGGAATGCTCCGCCAGGCCCGTGATCGGCAGCGTCGAGGTGTTGGAGGCGAGGATGCAGTCGGGGCGGATCGCGGCGCTGATTTTTTTTATCACATCGGCCTTCACCGCCGGATCCTCGAACACGGCCTCGATGACGAGATCGACGTCGGCGAGCGCGGCGTAGTCGGCGGCGGTCTGGATGCGCGCCAGCAGAGCATCGCGGTCGGCGGCCTTGGCGCGACCCTTCATGATCTGATCCGACATCAGCTTGTGGGAATGCGCCTTGCCCTTCTCGGCCAGTTCGATCTCGCGATCGAGCAGCACGACCTCGAGCCCGGCGTTCGCCGACACATAGGCGATGCCCGCGCCCATGAAGCCGGCGCCCACGACGGCGATCTTCCTCAGTTTCTTCGGCTCGCCGGCGGGCCGACGCGCGCCCTTGTTCAGTTCGCCCATCGAGATGAAGAGCGAGCGGATCATCGCCGCCGCCTCCTTCGACCGCACGACCTTCGCGAACCAGCGCGACTCGACCTTCAGCGCGAGGTCCATCGGCAGTTGCAGGCCCTCGAAGACGGCGTGCAGAATCGCCTTGGCGGCAGGGTAATTGTCATAGGTCTCGCGGCGATAGATGGCGTTCGCGGCCGGCCAGATCTGCATGCCGGCCGGCGAGAAGACCTTGCCTGACGGCGCGCGGAACTTCGGATCGTCCCAGGGCTGCTTCGCCGGGACGCGCCCCGCGCCGATCGCCTCCTTCGCCCTGGCGACGATCTCTTCGCGCTTCGCGAGCTCATGCACGAGACCCGCCGCCTTCGCCGCCGCCGGCCTGATCTGCTCGCCCTTGAACAGCATCTGAAGCGCGTCGCCCGTCTGCATCAGGCGCGCCACGCGCTGGGTCCCGCCGCCGCCCGGAATGAGGCCGACCTTGATCTCGGGCAGGCCGACGCGCGTCTTATCGTCGTCGGCCATCACGCGGTAATGGCAGGCGAGCGACAATTCGAACGCGCCGCCCATGCAGGCGCCGGCGATCGCGACCGCGAAAGGCTTCCCGCAGGTTTCGAGCTTGCGGTAGATTCCGTTGAGCTTCGACACATTGTCGAGCACGAAGCGCGACGCCGCCTCCTCGCCCTCAGCCCCGGCGATCCGCGCCGCCTCCGGCCCGATGGCCTGCAGCATGGAGAGATCGGCGCCGCCGGAGAAACCGCTCTTGCCGGATGCGAAGACGCATCCCTTGACGGCCGCGTCGGACGCCACCTTGTCGATGATCTCGCTCAGTTCGCGCATCACGTCTTCGGTGATGACGTTCATGGAGCGGCCCGGCATGTCCCAGGTCGCGAGCGCGATCCCGTCGGCGCCGGCCTCGAAACGGAAGTTCTGGAGGTTCATGAGGATCGCCCCGATTGAACGGAAAGCCACGGATTGATGAATTTCAGATCGAGTGCGGAGAAGTCGCGCGTATTGCGCGTCGCGACTACGAGGTCATGTTCGATAGCGGTCGCCGCTATGAAGCCATCCATGACCTCAAAGCCGATTCCCTTTGACTTGGCGTGAGCGGCCAGCAAGCCCCATAACTCCGCGACGCCAATCGTCACGCCCAGGATCCTGTCACGGAAGCGATCAAGAAGACCTGATCGCAACCATTCGTCCAGGTCGCTCCTCTTCTTACCCGGAGGCAAATTGGCGATGCCCCTTCTCACCTCCGCCACAGTGATGACGGAAAGAAATAACTTATCCTCGGGCAGCTGCGACGCCCAGGCGGTCAGCCGAGCGTCGGCGTTTGGACGGCTGAGCTCGGAAACGACGTTGGTATCGAGAAGGAACTTCATAGATCAAGTTCGCGGGGAGCGCTTTTCGCGCGCTCAAGGTCCAAATCCGCAAAGCCTTCGGGAGCGGATTGGAAAAATTCGAGCAGCGTTCCCTTGCGGCGCGTCCTGCTATCCCATTCGCCGCTGCCGACGATCACCGCAGCAGGCTTGCCGTTGCGCGTGATCGTCTGCGGCCCTTCGACCGCCGCCTTGTCCAGCACCTCGGAGAAGCGAGCTTTCGCTTCGGCGACCGTCCAAGCAGCGCGCCCAATCGCAACTTCATTTTCCGCGTTCTGGCCCGAACTTGGACGCCCATTCTGACAGTTCGGGCAGAGCCGCTCATGAATGTCCGCTCCATTCGCGAGATATTCAGCGCCGCAGTCGAGGCATCGAATTTCATAAAGCTTTTGGTTTGCGTCGCCCCGCCGCCCCGTCGCGCGGACAACCTTCTGGCGATTCCGGTTGACATATCCAGCATCTGTCGTCTGCAGGGATTTGCGATGAACACTCATGGCCCAGCCTCAAAACACACGATGACTATAATAGTCATAATGGGAGCACTGTCAAATAAACCGCAGACTATATGCGCTCGATGATCGTCGCGGTGCCCATGCCCGCGCCGATGCAGAGCGTGACCAGCGCCGTCGATTTTCCCGTCCGCTCGAGTTCGTCGAGCGCCGTTCCAAGGATCATCGCGCCCGTCGCGCCGAGCGGATGGCCGAGCGCGATCGCACCGCCATTGACGTTCACCTTCGAGGAATCGATCCCGAACGCCTGCTGAAAGCGCAGCACGACGGCGGCGAAGGCCTCGTTAATCTCGATCAGGTCGATGTCGTCGAGCGTCATGCCGGAGCGTTTCAGAACCTTCCTGGTCACATCCACCGGCCCGGTGAGCATCAGCGCGAGATCGGAGCCGATATTGGCGAAGGCGCGGATTTTCGCGCGCGGCTTCTTGCCGATCGCCTCGCCCGCCTCAGCATTGCCGATGAGAACGGCGGCGGCGCCGTCGACGATGCCGGACGAGTTGCCGGCGTGATGGACATGATTGATCGATTCGACCTCCGGATGCGCTTGAATTCCGACCGCGTTGAATCCGCCCATCTCGCCCATCATCTGGAACGAAGGCTTCAGGCTTGCGAGCGACTGCATGTCCGTCGTCGGGCGCATGTGCTCGTCATGATCGAGCAGCGTGATCCCGTTCACGTCCTTCACCGGCGCGATGGAGTTCCTGAAACGACCGTCGCCCCAGGCGGCGGCCGCGCGCTGCTGGCTCTGCACCGCATAGGCGTCGACATCGTCGCGCGAGAAGCCGTATTTCGTCGCGATCAGATCGGCCGACACGCCCTGCGGCATGAAATAGCTCTTGATGGCGATCGCCGGATCGACCGGCCAGGCGCCGCCTGACGCGCCGATTCCGACGCGACTCATGGATTCGACGCCGCCCGCGACGACGAGATCATGCTGACCGGCCATGATCTGCGCGGCCGCGAAGTTCACGGCGTCGAGCCCCGACGCGCAGAAACGATTGATCTGCACGCCGGGCGCCCGCTGGCCGTAATCGGCCGTGAGCGCGGCGGCGCGCGCGATGTCGCCGCCCGCCTCGCCCACCGGATCGACGCAGCCGAGCACGACGTCGTCGACCAGCGACGTATCGAGGCCATTGCGATCCTTGATTGCGCGCAGCGCCGTCTCCGCGAGACGCAGCGTGCTCACCTCATGCAGCGAGCCGTCCGGCTTGCCGCGGCCGCGCGGCGTGCGCACGGCGTCATAGATAAACGCATCGGCCATGACGGCCTCCTTTTTTCAACCCTGCACGAGGTATTTGAACCCGCCGAAAATCATGCGCTTGCCGTCGAACGGCATCGTCGAAGGATCGTCCATGGCGAGGCGCGGATCCTTCATCACCTTCTCCAGAACCGCGTCGCGCTTCTCGCGCGATTCGTAGGTGATCCAGGCGAACACCACGACCTCGTCGTCCTTCAGATCGACGCTCTGCGGAAAGGAGGTCAGTTGTCCAGACTTCACGTCGTCCGCGATCGCCTCGACATAGTCGATCGCGCCATATTCACGCCAGACCTTCGCGGCTGTTTCCGCCATCTTGCGATAAGCATCGATCTTGTCCTTCGGAACAGGAACGACGAATCCGTCAACATAATTCGCTGTCATCTCTGTTCTCCTTCACGGGGTTACAGGGTGCGAGCGATCAGAACCTTCATGATTTCGTTTGTTCCGCCATAGATACGCTGAATCCGCGCGTCGCGATACATGCGCGAGATCGGATATTCCTCCATATAGCCGTAGCCGCCGAACAATTGCAGGCAGCGATCGACGATCTTGTTCTGGAGATCGCTCGTCCAGTATTTCGCCATCGAGGCGGTCGCAGTGTCGAGCCTGCCTTCGATCAGCCGGCTGACGCAGTCATTGTAGAACACCTTCGCGATCGTCGCCTCGGTCTTGCATTCCGCCAGCGTGAATTGCGTATTCTGGAAATCGAGGATCGGTTTCCCGAACGCCTTGCGCTGCTTCACATAGTCGATCGTCAGGCGCAGGGCGCGCTCGATCATGGCCACGGCGCCGCCGGCTATGGTGAGCCGTTCCTGCGGCAGCTCCTGCATCATCTGGTAGAAGCCCCTGCCGGTCTCGGCGCCGAGCAGCGCCTCAGCCGGCAGTTTCACATCATCGAAGAAAAGCTCGGAGGTGTCGGCCGCGTCGATGCCAAGCTTCTTGAGTTTGCGGCCGCGCCGGAAGCCTTCCGCCTTGTCCGTTTCCACCACGAAAAGCGAAATGCCTTTCGCGCCGGCGCCGGGCTGCGTCTGCGCGGCGACGACGACCAGATTCGCGTGCTGTCCGTTGGTGATGAAGGTCTTCGCCCCGTTGAGCGTCCAGCCATTGCCGGATCTCTCGGCGCGCGTCGTGATCGCCTGGAGATCAGATCCCGTTCCGGGCTCGGTCATCGCGAGCGCGGCGACGAATTCGCCCGTCGCCATTTTCGGCAGCCAGGCCTTTTTCTGCTCTTCGGTCCCGTGATGCAGAAGATAAGGCGCGACGATCGTCGCATGAATCGGCCAGCCCCAGAAATCGAGCCCCGCCAGCCCAATCTCGCGCAGGATCACGGCCTCATGCGCGAACGTCCCGCCCGATCCGCCATACTCCTCCGGCATCGAGGCCGTGAGCAGACCCGCCTCCCCCGCCCTGCTCCACATCCCGCGCGGCATGACGCCGTCGTCGGACCATTGATCGATATGGGGGGAAAACTCGCTGGCGAAGAATTTGCGCGCATGGTCCTCGAGCATCACATGCTCCTCGGACATCCAGGCGGGAGACGGAACCTGCAGCGCGTCGTCCATTCTTTCGTTCCCCCTCGTCGCTTTTCCGGGTGCGGCGCAGCGCGAAACGGCGCGCTGCCGATCCGGATTTCTTGCAATCGAACGTCCGCCCCGCAGACGTTTCCGCGCCGGCGGGCTGAAGCTAGAACTGCTCCGCCGAAAGCGCCATCGTCGTCTCCGCGCCTGCCGAAAGCGCGGCCAGATGCGCCGCCGTCGCCGGCAGCATGCGCTCCGTGAAGAAGCGGCCGGTGACGAGCTTGGCGTTCATCCTGTCATCGGCCCCGGCCTTGAGCCTGTCGTTCGCGGCGCGCGCGATCTTCGCCCACATATAGCCGAGCACGACGAGGCCCATGAGGTGCATATAATCCGTCGCGGCGGCGCCGGCGTTGTCGGGATTCTTCAGGCCGTTCTGCATCAGCCACATCGAGGCCTGCTGGAGATGGCCGAGAGACGCCTGCAGCGGCGCGACGAAGGGTTTCATCGCCTCGTCCGCCGCCTGCTCCTTCAGAAACGCGCCGACCTCGTTCATGAAGGTCATCAGCGCGCGCCCGCCGTCGCGCGGCAGCTTGCGGCCAACGAGATCCATCGCCTGCACGCCGTTGGCGCCTTCGTAAATCATCGCGATGCGGGCGTCGCGCACGAACTGCGACATGCCCGTCTCCTCGATATAGCCGTGGCCGCCGAACATCTGCTGCGCCTTGACGGCGTTCTCGAAACCCTTGTCGGTGAGAACGCCCTTCAGCACCGGCGTCATCAGCCCCAAATAATCTTCCGCCGTCTGGCGCTGTTTCGCATCGCCGGAACGGTGGGCGACGTCTGCCTGCAGCGCCGTCCAGATCATGAAGGCGCGCGCCGCTTCGTTGAAGGCGCGGATCGACATCAGCGTGCGCCGCACGTCAGGGTGCACGATGATCGGATCGGCCGCGCCTGACGGATTCTTCGGGCCGGTCAGCGAACGGCCCTGCAGGCGCTCCTTCGCGTAGGCGGCCGCGTTCTGATACGCGACCTCGGCAAGTCCCAGACCCTGAATCCCGACGCCGAGCCGCGCCTCGTTCATCATCACGAACATGGCGTTGAGGCCGCGATTCTCCTCGCCAATCAGCCAGCCTGTCGCGCCGTCATAATTCATGACGCAGGTCGCGTTGCCGTGAATGCCCATCTTGTGCTCGATCGAGCCGCAGGACAGCGTGTTGCGCGCGCCGAGCGAACCGTCGGGATTGACGAGGAATTTCGGCGCGATGAACAGCGAGATGCCTTTCGTGCCCATCGGCGCGCCCTCGATGCGCGCCAGCACCAGATGGACGATGTTGTCCGACAGATCGTGCTCGCCGGCCGAGATGAAAATCTTCGTCCCGGTGATCGCGTAGCTGCCGTCTCCGTTCGGAACAGCCTTCGTTTTCAGGAGGCCGAGATCGGTGCCGCAATGGGCCTCCGTGAGATTCATCGTGCCGGTCCATGTCCCGGCGATCATGTTCGGCAGATAAGTTTTCTTCTGCGCCTCGTCGCCATGCGTGTTGATCGCCGCGATCGCGCCGGCGGTGAGGCCGGGATACATGCCGAAAGCGAGATTGGCCGAGGTGATGAATTCCTGAATCGAGGAGGAGACGGCGAAGGGCAGACCCTGACCGCCATACTCCGCCGGCGCCGAGAGGCCGCCCCAGCCGCCCTCGCAATATTGTCTGTAGGCGTCCTTGAATCCCTTCGGCGTCTTCACCGAACCGTCGTCGGCGCGCGCGCAGCCTTCGCGATCCCCGATGATGTTGAGCGGCGCGAGAACCTCCTCGCACAGCTTGCCGCCCTCGGAGAGTACGGCTTCGATCACGTCCGGCGAGGCGTCGGCGAAGCCCGGCAGGTTGCCGTAGCGGGCGAGCTGGAAGACGTCGTTGATGAGAAAGAGATGGTCGTCGACAGGAGCCTTGTAGGTCGGCATGGGCGTGGTCCGTCGCTCGGCGGAAAGCCGCGCCCGGCGAGCCGCCCGAGCCCGTTCCGCAAGATGGTTTACATATAAACCATCTCCCTCGGCCTGCGCAAGGGCGGGCTGCGGCGGACGCCGTTCGCGCAAAGAAAAAGCCCCGGCGCAGGGCCGGGGCTTTTCCTTGCGTTTGCGGCCGCTTCAGGCTTTCGTGAGCTTCGCCTCGAGCTCGGCGATGCCGGCCTCGATGCGGGCGCGCTCGGCGCGCAACGTTTCGAGCTGGCTCGCCATCTGCTCGCGGCTCATGCCGAGTTCGCCGCGCTCGTTCGCGGCGAGCATGGCGCGGATCTGCGTGAGGGTGAATCCGAGCTGCTTCCCCTTGAGGATCAGCGCCAGACGCCCCTTGTCGGCCGCGCTGTAGAAGCGCGCCATGCCCTCGCGACGGGGCTGAAGCAGACCGCGATGCTCATAAAACCGCAAGGTGCGGAGGGTGACGCCGAATTCACGGGCGACGTCGCCAATGGTGGATTCGTTTTCGTGGGCGACGGCGGAATCATTTGGCGTGATGTCCGGCGCCGCCTGCAACAGGCGTGCGCTCATTCCAGGCTCCTGATGATCGAGTTTCAAGATGCAACCGCCTCCCGGCCATGCTCGGCGAGGCGGGCGCCGAACGATTCGTCGGCTATCATGAATCAGATGTGGGGCTTCGATGACCGTTCGGGAAGTAAGCTGCGGCAACGCGTCATCACGTTACGGTAATATGACGAGGCTTTTTGAACGCGGTTCACGGCAATTTTTCCGTGATCGCAAATAGTTAACGCTTCTGCCGAGAAAGGCGGGCGCCGGGCCTCCAAAAAGGTTTCCACATTCTTACCGAGTTTAACGATCCGTTTACCCTGATTGCCGAAAAGTGCATCCGGGCCGCCGCGGACGCGATTTCCGTCAATTCTCCGGCAAGGAATAAGCGGGCCGGCGGTCCCCGGCGTCTTCAAGACGCCCGGCCGACAAGCGCGGTTCAAGCGGCGGACGCGACCATGAGCACGATTTCTCGCAACCGGACCCGTGACGGCGAAACCGCCGGCCGTCAGGCCACGCTGACGCTCGGCGAATGGCTCGACGCGATGCGCGGCGAGGATGACGGCGCGTTCCGGCGCGATCGCGGCGCGCGGCTGGATTCGACCGCGCGCCTCGCCGAAGACGCCGGCGACAATCAGGTTCTGAAAGCCGCCCTCGCCGAACTGGACGCGCGCGAGAAGCGCATGGAGCGACGCGCCGACGACATGCTGGAGGCGGTCGAACGCTGGATGAGCGCCAACGCCGCCTCTGGCGGGCGCAACGCGCCGCAGGACGAGGCCCGGCCGGGGCGCTTCGACGCCGCCCTCGATCAGATCGAACGGCGGCTCGCCGACATCTCCGGCCGCATCGAGGAGCGCCTCACGACGCCGTCGCAAGCTTCCAGCGGGGTGGCCGAGCTCGACGCGCGGCTCGCCGACATCGCCCGCCGTATCGACGAGGCGCAGGCGGCCCGGCGCAGCGATCCGCAGGAGCAGGACAGGCTCGCCCGCCTCGAAACCCATCTCGAAGGGCTGACGAAGCGGCTGGAGGCCCGGCCTCCGGAAGCGCAGGCGGCGATGAACGGCCCGCGCCGGCGCATCAAGCCCGACGCGGCGGCGGCCGCCGCCGAAATCCGCGCCCATCAGATGCAGCTCGACCAGCCCGCGCCGCGCGCCGACGCCGATCTCGGCGACAAGCTGGCCGCGATCGCCGACCGGCTGGAGACGGCCCAGACCCGCGCCATCGAGGCGATCGCTCCGGCGGTCGGCGGCATGCGCTCCGATCTCGCCGCCCTGGCGGACCGGCTGGCCCAGCCGGCCGCCGCGCCCGATCTCTCCCCTCTCCGGGAACAGTTCGATTCCCTCAGGAGAGCGCTCGCGACATCGGCCGACCGCTCCTCCATCGAAACGCTGCGCGGCGAGATCGCCTCGCTCGCCCGCCGCATGGAGCAGGCGCACCCGGCCGTCGACATCGCGCCGATCCAGGAGCAGATCGCCTCGCTGGCCAAACGGCTGGCGAGCGTCGGCGCGGCGTCCGAGATCGCGCCCCTGCGCCAGCAGATCGCGGCCCTCGCCAAACAGTTCGAGGCGGCGCAATCGACGAGCCGCGCCCAGGACGACCTGGCGGCCCTGCAGAACGCCGTCATCAGCGCGGTGCGCGAGCGCGAGACGCTGGATACGAGCCGCCTGCTCGGCGGACTCGAAACCCGCATCGGCGCCGCGAGCGACCGCATCTCCGGCGACGTGCGCCGCCAGATGCAGGATGCGATCGTCGAATTGCGGCAGGCGCTCAAGGAGCGGGCGCATGAGCAATCCGAGCCGATCGCCGACGCGGTGCGCGGCCTCAGCGACCGATTCGACGCCGCCTACGCCCGCCGCGACGACGGCACGATGCTCGTCCGCATCGAATCCCAGCTCGCCTCCCTCGCGACACGGTTCGACCGGCTCCACGAAGAGCCGGCCGCGACGATGGACAACAGCCAGCTCCGCCTCCTCGCCGGCGAAATCCACAGGATGGCGCAGGAGCTCGGCCCGACACCCGCCGTCGCCAAGCTCGAAAGCCAGATCCAGGCGCTCGACGCCAAGCTCGACGACGTTCGCAACCGGCCGCTCGCGGTCAGCGGAAAGAAAGCCGCCGCCGACCTGTCCGGCATCGAAACGCTGATCCGCGCGCTGACCGACAAGATGGAGGCGGCGCGCGAGGAGCAGACCGGCGCCGAGCAGCTCGGAGAGCTCCAGCGGCAAATTCGCGCCGTCGCCGAGAAGCTGGACGATTCCAGCGGCGCGCAGTCGCTGTCGGCCATCGAACGCTCGGTCTCGGATCTTTTCGCGCAGATCGATTCGCTGCGCCATGATCGCGACGCCGCCGCGGAGAGCGTCGCCCGCCGCGCCGCCGAAGCGGCGGCCCGCGAGGTTGCGGACGATGTGGCGCGCCGCGCAGCCGACCCCCGGATCGAGACGCTCGCCGACGATATGAGCGCGCTGCGGCGGACGAGCGACCTCGTCGACCGCAAGACGCACGAAACGCTCGAAGCCATTCACACCGCGCTCGAACGGATCGTCGATCGCATCAGCGTGATGGAGAACGAGCCCGCCAGGACCGCGGACGCGCGCCCGTCGCCGCCGCCAGCCGAAGCCGCCTCCCCTGCCGAAGCCGCGCCGGCCCCGGCGGCCGCGCCCATAGCGGCCCCGCAGCGGGCGCCGGAGCCGGCCCCGGTCCGGGCCGACGAGGGATTGTCCACGGTCCGGCTCACGGGCCGCCGCCAGGCGGCCAGCGCGGCGGCCGAGCCCGCTGAAGCCGCCAAACCGCGATTCTCGCTGAAGCTGCCCTTCCTGTCGCGGAGCAAAACAACGCCCGACGCCGAGGGCCGGACGCCGGCCGTCAAGCCTGACGCTCCGGACAGCGCCGCCCTCGATGCGGACGCGCCGCTCGAGCCGGGCTCGGGCCGTCCGGCCAAGACCGCGCCGGATTCGGCCAGCGCGCTGCGCAACCAGCTCGTCGCCGCGGCGCGGCGCGCCTCGCAGATCGCGACCGAGGAATCCGCCGCCGGCCGGGCGCCCAAACCAGCCGCGGAGGCGGCGGCGACGGGCGAAGGCGGCAAGGCGAAATCCCTGCTCGAAGCGCAGAAGAAACCCATCCTGATCGGCCTCGCCGCCCTCGTGCTGGCGGTCGTCGCGTTCGGCGCGCTCAACCGGCCGCACACCGCGCCGGCCTCGCCGGTCGAGGAAAAGGTCACGGCGATCGTGCCCTCGCCGTCCGCGAGCGAGGCGCCAGACGCGGCTCCCGTCGCGCCGACCATGGCGAACGCGCCGACGGAGACGGCGCCGGAGGGGCAGAAGAACGAGACCGCGGCCATCGTCCCGCCGTCGCCGGACCCTGCGGTCGTCGGATCGATTCCGCCCGCCCAGGAGCTTGCGCCGGCGACCGGCGCCCGGACGCCGATCGACCTCGCGGACCTGCCGGCGGCCATCGCAGGCCAGACGCTGCGCTCGGCGGCGCTGAGCGGCGATCCGGCCGCCGCCTACGAAGTGGGCTCGCGCCTGTTCGACGGACGCGGCGTCTCGCGCGATCCGCGGCTGGCGCTGAAATGGTTCGAGCGCGCGGCGAACGAAGGGCTGGCGCCGGCGCAGTTCCGGGTCGGCAACATGTATGAGAAGGGCGTCGGCGCGACCCGCGACCTCAAGCTCGCGCGGCAATGGTATCAGCGCGCCGCCGACAAGGGCAACGCGAAGGCGCTGCACAATCTCGGCGTGCTGATCGCGGAAGGCGGCGACGGGAAGCCCGACTACGCCGCCGCCGCCGGCTATTTCACCAAAGCCGCGCAACTCGGCGTCCGCGACAGCCAGTACAACATCGCCATCCTTCTGGCGCGCGGCCTCGGCGTGGGGCAATCGATGACCGACGCCTATATGTGGCTCTCCGTCGCCGCCCAGCAGGGCGACGACGAGGCCGCGCGGAAGCGCGACGAGATCGGCCAGCGGCTTTCGCCGGCCGAGCTCGCCACGGCGAAAAGCGCCGCGCAGCAGTTCAAACCGGCGCCGAGCGACCGCTTCGCCAACGACGTCGCGGCGCCGGAAAAAGGCTGGGACGCGCCGACGAACGCCGCGGCTCCCGCCCGCAAGCCGAAGGCCGACGGCGGCCGAAGCTGACTCAAGCGTCGCCGCAGCGTCGATCCGGCAACGGTCAGACGAAATTAAGCGCCCGGACATGGTTCTGATTGACGCGCGCGCCGCGCTGGGCTTCACCCGAAAGAGCGCGTCGGACGAGGGCGTTTTCCGACGCCGCTGAAACCCGTTTGTTCGCGAAGTCTCGCGAAGGCGCCGCCGCTTTCTCCGACTTCGCTCTCAGGCGCGCGGCGACGCGGCCCGCGAGGATCGGAAGGCGCGTTGGAAATCTATCTGCCGATCGCCGAAATGCCCATCAACATGTTCACGATCCTGGGCATGTCCGCCGCGGTCGGGTTCATTTCAGGCATGTTCGGCGTCGGCGGCGGCTTTCGTCTCAGCCCAGATCGCCGGATCGTCCATGACGGGGCTCATCAGCTACTGGCGCAGGAACGCGGTGGACGCGCGCCTCGGCCTGGTGCTGATCGGCGGCGGCGCGGTCGGCACATGGCTCGGCATCCTGTTCTTCAACCAGATGCGGCGCCTCGGCCATCTCGAGCTCGTCATCGTGCTGTCCTATGTCGCGCTGTTCAGCGTCATCGGCGGACTGATGCTGCTCGAAAGCCTGCGCGCTGTCCTGCACGCGCAAAAGGCGCGCCCGGCCACGGCGCCGAAGCGCGAGCGGCCGTGGTATTTCGAATTGCCCCTGCGCATGATCTTCCACCGCTCGCGCATGGCGGCGAGCGTGCTGCCGATCGCGGCGCTGGCGATCGGGGTCTCTTTCGCGGGCGCCGTGCTCGGCATCGGCGGCGGCTTCATCATCGTGCCCGCGCTCATCTATCTTTTCCATGTGCCGACCTCGGTGGTGATCGGCACCTCGCTGATGCAGATCCTGTTCACGATGATCGTCGCGACGGTCCTGCATTCCGTCACCAACCAGTCCGTCGACATGGTGCTGGCGCTGCTGCTCATCATCGGCGGCGTGATCGGCGCGCAATTCGGGGCGCGGGCCGGGCAGAACCTGCGCGCGGAGGTGTTCCGGCTCCTGCTCGCGATCATGGTGCTCGGCGTCGGGCTGCGCTTCGCCAGCGAAATCATCGTGCGGCCGAATGACCTCTTCTCCGTGCGGGTGGAGCAGAGGGCGCGATGAAAAGGCTCGCCGCCCTTCTGATCGCAGCGCTGATCCTGCCGCAGGGCGCGCGCGCGGAATCGCTGCTGGTCTCCCTCTCGAGCCACCGCGTGCTGATCGAATCGAACTATACCGGCGCCCAGCTCGCCGCTTTCGCCGTGGTGGAGCGGGACGCGCGCAGCGTGGCGCGCATCAACGGCTATGACCTCGTCATCACGATCAGGGGGCCGCGCGAGGACGTGGTGGTGCAGGAAAAGCGCCGCGTGTTCGGGCTGTGGGTCAACCAGCGGCAGCGCTTCCTCGCGGGGGTGCCGGGCTATCTCTCCGTGCTGACCTCGCGGCCGCTGCAGGACATCATCGAGCCCGACCGCGCGCAGCGCCTCAATCTCGGCCTGCTGCCGGTCGTCACCGCGACGCAGCCGCGGGACAACGATACGGCCCGCGACGCGGAGTTCCGCGCGGCGCTGGTGCGGCTGCGCTACGAATCGGGGCTCTACGGCGAAAAGGAGCGCGGCGTTTCGCTGCTGACCGCCAACGTGTTCCAGGCCCAGATCGCGCTGCCGGCGACCGCCCCGGTGGGCAATTACGAAGTCGACATCATGCTGCTCGCCGACAGCGTGCCGCTGGCGCGCCAGACCACCAATTTCGAGCTGGTCAAATCCGGCTTCGAGCAGCTGATCGCCGACGCCGCGCGGCAGCATCCCTGGATCTATGGCGTCGCCGCGGCCGCTCTCTCGATCGTCCTCGGCTGGCTCTCGAGCGTCGCCTTCAGAAAGGATTGAGACGGCGTTCCGAAAGGCTCGCCGCGTCCGCGCGCAAAGGCGGCGAATCGCCTGTCAGCGACGCAGCGCCGCGGCGGGAAAGCTGAACAGGCCGCCATCGCCCATCACATGGGCGATGAGCGAGGCGTGATCGAACAGGCCGCGGAACGCGTGGTGAAACAGATCGAGCCCGCCCGAATAGGCCCCAAGCGCCGGCATCACCAGCGAGCGGCCATCCATCGCGAAGCAGCGCCGCCGCACGCCGCGCGCGCCGCCGCGCACCACGACGCAAGGGTGGAGATGGCCGGCGATCTGCGGACGGGCGTCGCGCAGCGACGGCTCATGCCGCAGCGCGACGGCGCCGAGGACCGTTTCCGCAGCCGCGTCTCCCGAAAGCCCGGGCGGCGGCGACGGATCGTGGTTGCCGGCGATCCACAGCCAGTCGCGCCCCGCCTGCAGGGCCGAGAGCGCCGACAGGTCGCGCGCCGAGAGACGCGCGGCGCCGCCCACGTCATGAAAGCTGTCGCCGAGCGCGATCACCCGGCGCGGCGACCAGCGCGCGATCATCGCCGTCAGCGTCGCCAGCGTCGCGCTGGTGTCATAGGGGGGAATGAGAGATCCGCGCCGCGCGAAGGAGGACCCCTTCTCGAGATGAAGATCGGAGACGATCAGCGCGCGCTCGGATTCGACCCACAGGCCGCCGAGCGCGTCGACCGCGAGTTCAAGTCCGCCGAAGGACAGACGGCGGGCGGCGCGATCGCCGGATTCCTTCAAGAGCGCGCTCACTCCGTCGCTTCCCGCCACAATTGCTCCTCGGCCTCGGCGAGGATCGCGTCGGCCGATTCGCCATAGACCGCTTCGCGCCCGATCTCCAGCATCACCGAGACGCCGAGCGGCGACACGCGCTCCAGCGGCCGGTGCACGATGTGATTTTTGATGCGCGCGAGCGTGACCGCGAGGCGCCTGACATCGAGAAGACCGGTCGCCGCATCGGCGCGCGCGGCCCGCAACAGAATATGGTCAGGCTCATGGCGGCGCAGCACGTCATAGACGAGATCGGTCGAGATCGTGACCTGGCGCCCGGTCTTCTCCCGCCCGGGAAAACGCCGCTCGATCAGGCCGGCGATGATGGCGCAGTTGCGGAAGGTCCGCTTCATCAACGCCGATTCGGCCAGCCAGTCCTCCAGATCGTCGCCCAGCATGTCCTCGGAGAACAGGTCGCCCAGCGACAACCGCTTCTGCGCGATGGCGAGCGACAGATCCGACACGCCCCACACCGACAGGCCATAATCATTGCAGACGAATCCGAGCGGCTTCAGGCGCAGCCGTTCGAGGCGGCGCGTGAGCAGCATGCCGAGCGTCTGATGCGCGAGCCGCCCCTCGAACGGAAAGCAGGCCATGTAGAAGCGGCCGCCGCGCGGAAAGGTCTCGACCAGCATCTCCGACGGTTTCGGCAGCACGGATTTCATCTTCTGCAGCTTCAGCCACTGCCGCACCTCGGGCGGCAGTTTCGTCCATTGCGAGGGATCGGCGAGCATGGCGCGCACGCGCGCGGCGAGAAAGGTCGAGAGCGGAAATTTGCCGCCGGCGTAGGACGGCACTTTCGGATCGGTTCCCGGCCTGGCGCGCGTGACGATGACCTCGTTCTCCTGAAGCCCTTCGAGGCGCAGCACCTGCCCGGCGAAGACGAAGGTGTCGCCCGGCGTCATGGTCTCGGCGAAATACTCCTCGATCTCGCCGAGCACGCGGCCGCCCATGGCGATGCGGCCGCCGGGCGATCCCGGCGCCCGCGCCCGCAGCCGGCCCAAGCGCACCTTCAGCATCGCCGCCTCGACGATGGTTCCGACATTCATGCGGTATTGCTGCGCGACGCGCGGATTGGCGACGCGCCACAGCCCCTGCGCGTCGCGCCTGATCTTGGCGAAGCGATCATAGGATTTCAGGGCATAGCCGCCGGTCGCGACGAAGGCGACGATGCGGTCGAAATCGGCGCGCGCCAGCGACGCATAGGGCAACGCGCTCCGCACCTCTTCAAACAGCGCGTCAGCGTCGAACGGATCGCCGCAGGCGACGCCCAGCACATGCTGCGCCAGCACATCGAACGCGCCCGGCGCAATGTCAGGCGTGTCCTGCGCGGCTTCGGCGACAGCGTCGAGCGCGGCGCGGCATTCGAGGCTCTCGAACCTGTTGGAAGGCGCGAGCAGCGCGAGGGACGGCTCGTCCATGCGATGGTTGGAGCGGCCGACGCGCTGCATCAGCCGGCTCGCGCCCTTCGGCGCGCCGATATTGATGACGAGATCGACATCGCCCCAGTCGATGCCGAGATCGAGCGTCGAGGTGCAGACCACGGCGCGCAGCCTGCCCGCGCTCATGGCGGCCTCGACCTTGCGCCGCTGCGCCACGTCGAGCGAGCCGTGGTGCAGCGCGATCGGCAGCGTGTCCTCGTTCAAGCTCCACAATTCCTGGAACATGAATTCGGCCTGCATGCGCGTGTTGACGAAAATCAGCGTCGTCCTGTGCGCCTTGATGGCCGCATAGATTTCATTGATCGCATGCGCGGAGGTGTGGCCGGCGAGCGGCAAAGCGCGCTTCGTCTCCAGCACGCCGATGCGCGCCCGCGCGCCGCCCTTGACGGTGACGAGATCGGCCATCGGCGTCGCCGCGCCGCTTCCGGCCAGCCAGCGCCTGAGCTGGTCCGGCTCGCGCACCGTCGCGGACAATCCGACGAAGGTCGCCTCCGGCGCCAGCGCGCGCAGGCGCGCGAGGCCGAGCGCCAGAAGATCGCCGCGCTTCGACGTCACCATCGCATGCAATTCATCGACGATGATCCGCCGCAGCGAACCGAACATGACGCCGGCGTCGCGATGGGACAGGAGCAGCGCGATCTGCTCCGGCGTGGTGAGAAGAATGTCGGGCGGATCGCGCCGCTGGCGCTGACGCTTCGCCGCGCTCGTGTCGCCGGTGCGCGTCTCGATCCTGACCTTCAGCGCCATCTCCGCCGCCGGCGCGCCGAGATTGCGGGCGACGTCGACGGCGAGCGCCTTCAAGGGGGAGACATACAGCGTATGCAGCGGCGAGGCGGCGTCGGCGCGCCGGCGGCCGACGATCTCGATGAGGCTCGGCAGGAAGCCGGCCAACGTCTTGCCGGCGCCGGTCGGCGCGATGAGGAGCGCGGAGCGGCCGGCGCGCGCCTTCTCGATCAAAGCGAGCTGATGCGGCCTCGGCTCCCAGCCGCGGCTGGCGAACCACTCGCGAAACAGCGGAGGCAGCAGATCGTCCGGGGCGGGCCTGTCGAGCATCGCCAGAACATTAGCGGAACGATAGCGGCGGGGAAAAGGCCGCGCCGCGCGAAAGCGCTACAGCATCTTCTGCATCAGCCTGAGATCGAGCCAGCGATCGAACTTCCAGCCGATCTGGCGCAGCAGCCCGCAATCGACGAAGCCGAGCGCGGCGTGGAGCGCCACCGACGCGTCATTGGGCAGCCCGATGCCGGCGACCATCACATGCCGGCCCTCGCTCTGCGCGCGGGCGATGAGATCGCTCATCAAGGCGCGGGCGACTCCCCGGCGGCGCCGGTCCTCGCGCACATAGATCGAGTTCTCGACGGTCCTCCCATAGCCCGCGCCGAACCGGAAAGCGCCGTAGCCGCCATAGCCGAGCACCTCGTCGCCATCGGCCGCGACGATGACGGGATAGCCGTTTTTTCTCCGATCGTGGAGCCAGGCCGCGCGGTCGGCGAGCGTTTCCGTCTCATACCGCCAGAGGGCGAAGCCATACGCGATATGATGGTTGTGGATCGCGAGAATCTGCGGGAGATCGGCCTCCTCCGCGTCGCGGACGACACAGCCTCCGGTCATCGCGCGCGCTCCGGCCGCAGATCCTTGTAGAACAGGCGGGTGGCGCACAGCGCCCCGTCCGGCATGAGCGCGTAGTTCGGGATGACGCCGACCGGCGTCCACCCCCCGCGCAGATAGAGCCGGTCGCCGCCCATCTCCGGCACGGTGTCGAGCACCATCAGCCAGCGGCCTTGCGCCCGCGCGGCGTTTTCGGCCGCGCGCAGCAGGGCGAGGCCAAGCCCCCTGTTTCGCGCGCGGCGATGGACGAGCATCTTGGCGAGTTCGGCGCGGTGCGGCTGGTTGGGCGTGCGCACGAAGACGGCCTGCGCGGTTCCGTCGATGCGGCCGTCCCTCTCCGCGACGATGATGGCGCGGCCGCCCGCATCCGCGTCGGCGACGGCGTCGCGCCAGAACGCCAGCGCCTCGTCGCGGCTCATGTCGCCCATGAACGACACCGATGCGCCGCCGCGCACGCAGTCGAGCAGGACATCGGTCAGTTCCTCCACGCGCGCAGCCGCTTCTCTTGCGTTCATTGCGCGAATGATCGCCTCGCTCATTCGCCGCCCCTCGCCTTGCGCGGCGCCGATTCCGTCACGAGCGCGTAGCGCGCGGGCGACGCGCCGGGATTGTGGAAGGCGAGCGGCGCATCGAGGCGCATGTGCAGGCAGTCGCCAACCGTCAGCGCATGCCTCTCGTCCTGCACGGAAACCACAAGCGAACCCTCCAGCAGCCAGACGAAGCGCGCCAGCGGCGTCGGATAGCCCTGCTCGAACAGGACGCGGGCGCCGGGCGGCAGCTCGACCTCGACCAGCTCCATCGGCGCGCCGAAGCCGCGCGGCGACACGTTCCGGCGCACATAGCCCGTCTCGGGATCGCGCCAGACGGCCTGTTCGCCGCGGCGGCTGAGGGGCGCGGTCGCCACGTCCGACTCGAACATCGCCGAGAAGTTGAGCCCGAGCCCGTTGGCGAGCTTGGCGAGGACCGGCGCGGTCGGGTTCGCCTCGCCGCGCTCGATCTTGGAGATCATGGCGCGGCTGACGCCGGTTTCGGCGGCGAGGCCGTCGAGCGTCATCTCACGCTCGAGCCGGCGGCTGCGGACGCGCTCGGCGATGCGGCGGTTGAGGGTCGGGATGTCGCGCGTCTCCATGATGGAAGACTATTTTCTCGTATAATGGAGTCAAGCGATTAAACCGCTTTCGCCGCGTCCGTCCGTCATGCGGCTTCGGCGCGGCGCGTTCGTCTTTGATTCACCACGCTTGGCGGCGCCCGGCGCCGCTGCTATGGCCGCGCCCATGACCACCCACCCGATCGACAATATCCGCAACTTCTCGATCGTTGCGCATATCGACCACGGCAAATCGACCCTCGCCGACCGGCTGATCCAGTTCACCGGCGCGCTGAGCGACCGCGAGATGACGGAGCAGGTGCTCGACAACATGGACATCGAGCGCGAGCGCGGCATCACCATCAAGGCCCAGACCGTGCGCCTGACCTACAAGGCCAGAGACGGCAAGACCTACATCCTCAACCTCATCGACACGCCCGGCCATGTCGACTTCGCCTACGAGGTCTCGCGCTCGCTCGCGGCCTGCGAGGGCTCGCTGCTCGTCGTCGACGCGTCGCAGGGCGTGGAGGCGCAGACGCTCGCCAACGTCTATCACGCGCTCGACGCCGGGCATGAGATCGTGCCGGTTCTCAACAAGGTCGACCTTCCCGCCGCCGAACCGGACCGCGTGAAGGAGCAGATCGAGGAGGTGATCGGCCTCGACGCGTCGGACGCGGTGCCGATCTCGGCCAAGACCGGGCTCAACATCGACCTCGTGCTCGAAGCGATCGTGCATCGCCTGCCGCCGCCGAAGGGCGACCCGGACGCGCCGCTCAAGGCGCTGCTGGTCGACTCGTGGTATGACGCCTATCTCGGCGTGGTCGTGCTCGTGCGCATCATCGACGGCTCGCTGAAGAAGGCGAGCGCGATCACCATGATGGGAACCGGCGCGAACTATGTCGTCGACCGCATCGGCGTGTTCTCGCCGAAGATGACCGACGTCGAATCGCTCAAGCCCGGCGAGATCGGTTTCATCACGGCGCAGATCAAGCAGGTGGCCGACACGCGCGTCGGCGACACGATCACCGAGACGCGCCGCCGCACGGCGCAGGCGCTGCCGGGCTTCAAGCCGGCGCAGCCCGTCGTGTTCTGCGGGCTCTTTCCCGTGGACGCGGCGCAGTTCGAGGATCTGCGCGCGGCGATGGGCAAGCTGCGCCTCAACGATGCGAGCTTCTCGTTCGAGATGGAAAGCTCGGCCGCGCTCGGCTTCGGCTTCCGCTGCGGCTTCCTCGGCCTGCTGCATCTGGAGATCATCCAGGAGCGCCTGAGCCGCGAATTCAATCTCGACCTGATCGCGACCGCGCCCTCGGTGATCTACAAGATCAACATGCGCGCCGGCGAGACGATCGAGCTGCACAACCCGGCCGACATGCCCGACGTGATGAAGATCGAGACGATCGAGGAGCCGTGGATTCGCGCCACGATCCTGACGCCTGACGATTATCTCGGCGCGGTGCTGAAGCTGTGCGAGGAGCGGCGCGGCTCGCAGGTCGATCTCGGCTATATCGGCTCGCGCGCCAAGGTCGTCTATGACCTGCCGCTCAACGAGGTCGTGTTCGACTTCTACGACCGGCTGAAATCCATCTCGAAAGGCTACGCCTCGTTCGACTACAACCTCACCGACTATCGCGAGGGCGACCTCGTGAAGCTGTCGATGCTGGTCAATGGCGAGCCGGTCGACGCGCTCTCCATGCTGGTGCACCGCACGCGCGCGGAGCAGCGCGGCCGCGCCATGTGCGAGAAGCTGAAAGACCTCATTCCGCCGCACCTGTTCGTCATCCCGATCCAGGCCGCGATCGGCGGCAAGATCATCGCGCGCGAGACGGTGCGCGCGCTGCGCAAGGACGTGACGGCCAAGTGCTACGGCGGCGACGCCTCGCGCAAGCGCAAGCTTCTCGACAAGCAGAAAGAGGGCAAGAAGCGCATGCGGCAGTTCGGCAAGGTCGAAATCCCGCAGGAGGCGTTCATCGCGGCGCTGAAGATGGACGGATGAGCGCGCCACCGAGCGAGACTTTCGGAAATAAAACCTCAATTCAAAGAATTGGAATCCAAGATTAAAAGAGAGCGGCATTTCTGCCGCCCCCTCGCAACATAATTATGCGTATTGGATGAGAACCCAAACAACCGCCTTTTGGCGATAGGGAGGCATAGTGTTTCCCTTCGCGATCGGTGCGGTTGTCGTCTCGACAGGATTATCGACTTTCCAAACTCCGCTTTCGGGGCAGATTTCTCCTGTGCGGCGTTTGGTTCCAATTGGGGGTTTACTCCGGAAATTCACTTTCTGATCTCCTTGGACGATCACAAGAAGTCAGGTCTTGACGCATGATTTCCGAGGCCAGATAACGGCGTTGTCCAAACCAAACGTCGCCCGACGACCTGACAGGGTTACTTCGGGCTCGGACACCGGGTCGCTGGAGCTGCAACTTCAGCGACCCTTTTCGTATCCTGACTCGAGTCCTAGGGCTGCAAGCCTCAATTCGTCAAGAGATGGTGTTTGCTTGACGGGTTTTCCACTACATCTGGACGATAGATAAAATTTGATCTTTTAGGAGATGTTTACCTTAACTCATTATAAATAAACGATAATTTTTCCGCGTGAGAGTTCGCACAAATCGGGAACAACCTCAAAATAACGTAAACATTTCCTTAACATCCAGCACATTTCTTGCGTTCAAGAAGCGCGAAATGACCCAATCGCCTCTATTTTGAGTCGTTGAGTTGAGGGAATCACCACAATTCACAGGAGGCAATATCCGAAGAGTGTCAAAACAAAACGCCGCCGGGAAACCCGACGGCGCGTGCTCTTCGATCCGGTTTACGCCACTTCGGCGCGCTCGCTCCCGTCAGTGCACGCTCACCGTCGCGAGGTCGTGCTCCCAGGCGTTGGCGAGAGCCGTGTCCTTCGAGTCGGTCAGCATGATCGGCGAGCCATCCGCCGCAAGAAGGGCGAAGAGCTTCACGCCGGGCTGGATCGCCGGAGCGTTCGGAAAGATGCGCTGCACGTCGTCCGACATCATCGCCTTGACGTAAGCCACCTTGCCGCCGCCGAGCGCCGCTAGCGCCTCCGGCGAAATGTGGACGGACTGTTCAACGGGCTGCTGCGTGTCGAGCTTGTCGTTTGTCATGGCGAATCTCCAATGTCCGACCGGGGCCAAAGTTCAGTCCCGGGCGATGATGTCGATCTTGCGCACGATGCGTTCCGGCTCAGGCCGGGCAAGATCAATGGAAAGCAAACCATGCGCCAGATCGGCGCCGGCCACCTCCATCCCTTCCGCCAGCAGGAAGGCCCGCTGGAACTGCCGCGCGGCGATGCCGCGATGCAGAAACTCTCTCGTCTTGTCGTCCGCCTGACGGCCTTTGATGAGAAGCTGGTTCTCCTCAAGCGTCACTTCAAGCTCCTCCTGCCGGAAGCCGGCGACGGCGAGCGTGATGCGCAAGCGCTCCGGCGCCGTCTCGGAATGGGGCAGCCGCTCGATATTGTAGGGGGGATAGCCGTCGGAGGCGGACTTCGACATCCGGTCGAGAGCGCGCTCCACGGCGTCGAAACCGAGCAGGAACGGCGAATTCAAAGTCATCACACGCGACATGCGAAGCCCCTCAGGCGCCTCGTGGGCGGGACCCTCGCGGCGTCCCCGTCGGATCACCCGACGACAGGAATATGGGCGCCGCCTCGCGCCGGCGCAAGGCGGTCCGCGGCGCAACACGCAGCGGCCTCGCCCCTCCCGGCTGCGAAACTCTCGGGCGCCTTCGCCGCGACTCCGCGCAGGCGCTAACCGATCGGTCACCACTCCCTGCTATCCGGCTCGCCGTGGAGTATCGCGAATGAGTTCCATCGCACCGCTGCTGCGCGACCTGGATAACGCAGCCGGCGCCGACGAGGCGCGGCGCGAGCGCATGCTGGAGCGGATCGCCGATCTTTATCTCGGCCAACAAGCCGGCCTGAACGGCGGCGCGGTCGACGTGTTCGACGAGGTGCTGGTGCGCCTGGCGAGCGAAATCGCGCGCCGCGCCCGCATGGAGCTGTCCAAGAAACTGGCCGACGCGGACCGGGGCCCGCCGCGGCTGGTGCGGCAGCTCGTCCATGATGAGATCGAGGTGGCGCGGCCGCTGATCGAGCGCGGCACGATGCTGTCGGAGGACGACCTGCTCTCCATCGCCATGACCCGCGGTGACGACCATCGCCAGATCGTCGCAGGCCGCCCCAACATCAGCGAAAAGGTGACGGATGCGCTGGTGGAGCGCGGCGGCCCGCCGGTGCTGCGCCGCGTCGCCGCCAACGGCACGGCCCATATCTCCGCAGGCGGTTTCGGCCGGCTCGTCGCCCGCGCCGACGGCGACGAGACGCTGCAACGGCTGCTGGCCGAGCGGAAGGACCTGTCGATCGACGACATCCATCGCCTCATCGACGTCGCGGGAGTCGCGGCCAAGAGCCGGCTTCAGGCGCTGCTCAAGAATGTCAGCCCGAGCGCGGTCGGCGCCGCGGTCGATGGCGAGATCGGCCACGCCCATGCGATCGCGGGCGCGGCGACGGCGCAACGCTCCTATGACGCGGCGATCAAGGCCGTCGCGCCCTATCTCCAGGACCGCACGCTGGGCGAAAGCCATGTCAGGGCGTTCGCCGAAGACAAGAAGTTCGAGGAGATGGCGTGCGCGCTCTCCGGCCTGACGCGCGTGTCGCTCAAGACGATCGAGGCGGTGTTCGACAGCGTCGACACCGACCGTTTCCTCGTCCTGTGCAAGGCGCTCAATTTCGACTGGGAAACCGTCCGCGCCGTCGCCCGCGCCGGCTTCGAGGGACGCGCCGGCGCGAGACCGCGGACGCTGACGCAGATGCGCGACTCCTACGAGAAGCTCGGGCACAAGACCGCGGCGCGCATCGTGCAGTTCCTGGCGGAGCGCGAGCAAGCCGCCTCGCCCGCCCCGGCGTGATTAGCGGCGGCGTATTCAGCGGCGGCGTATTCAGCGGCGGCGGAAGCTGAGATAGCTCGGCGTGCGCCCCTCGCGCAGCGCCTTCTGCTCGTAGCGCGTGCTCGCCCAGTTCGGCCAGGGCGTGAGCCAGTCCGCGCTCGCTTGCGCAAGCCACTCGACGTCAGGCGAACGGAACGCGCGCGCCAGCGTCCAGGCGGCGTAATCGTCGATGTCGGTGGCGAAGCGGAACTCGCCGCCGGGCTTCAGGATGCGCGTCAGCGCGGCCATTCTTTCATCGGACACGAAACGGCGCTTGCGCTGGCGCCGCTTCGGCCAGGGATCGGGATAAAGCAGATAGACGCGCGCGACCGAGGCGTCCGGCAGGCGATCGATGAGGCGGATCGCATCGGCGTCGTAGAGGCGGATATTGTCGAGCCGGTTTCTCTCGATCTCGCCGACGAGCCGGGCGACGCCGTCGATATAGGCCTCGCAGCCGATGAAGCCGACATCCGGATTCTCAAGGGCGCGCGCGATGAGATGCTCGCCGCCGCCGAAGCCGATCTCGAGCCAGACCTCGCGCACGGGCTTTTCGAACAGCGCGCGCGGGTCGTCGATCGTCGTCGCATCGTCGATGCGCAGGCGCGGCATCAGCGCCGCCAACGTCGCCTCGCGGCCGCCGCGCAATTTGTGGCTGACGCGCCGGCCGAAGAAGGCGCGGCCGTCATCCTGTCTGCGTTCGTCGCTCACGGGCTCTGACACGCTCACGGCTCTCAATGAAAGAGGGGCCTTTCGGCCCCTCGCATCTTCGCCAAAGAAACGACCGCAATCAGGCGGCGACGGCCGCCTTGATCGCCGGGGCGAGGTCGGTCTTCTCCCACGAGAAGGAGCCGTCGCGGCCCGGCTTGCGGCCGAAATGGCCATAGGCGGCCGACCGGGCGTAAATCGGCTTGTTGAGCTGGAGATGCTCGCGGATGCCGCGCGGCGTCAGCTTCATCACCTCGCGCAGCGCCTTTTCGAGCTTCTCCTCGGTGACCTTGCCGTTGCCGGTGCCATGCAGGTCGACATAGATCGACAGCGGCTCGGACACGCCGATGGCGTAGGAAAGCTGGATGGTGCAGCGGTCGGCGAGCTTCGCCGCCACCACGTTCTTGGCGAGATAGCGCGCGGCGTAGGCGGCGGAGCGATCGACCTTGGTCGGATCCTTGCCGGAGAAGGCGCCGCCGCCATGCGGGGCCGCGCCGCCATAGGTATCGACGATGATCTTGCGGCCGGTGAGGCCGGCGTCGCCGTCCGGGCCGCCGATCACGAACTTGCCAGTCGGGTTGACGTGCCAGACCGTGTCCTTGGTGACCCAGCCCTCGGGCAGAGTCTCGCGGATGATCGGCTCGACGATTTTGCGGACGTCGGCGGACGTCAGGCTCGGATCGACATGCTGCGTCGAGAGGACGATCTGGGTGACGCCGACCGGCTTGCCGTCCTCGTACTTCACCGTCACCTGGCTCTTGGCGTCAGGCCCGAGCTTCTCGCAGCCGCGCTCGCCCTTCTTGCGGTAGTCGGTGAGCACCTCGAGAATCTTGTGCGCGTAGTAGATCGGCGCCGGCATCAGCTCCGGCGTTTCGCGGCAGGCGTAGCCGAACATGATGCCCTGATCGCCCGCGCCCTCGTCCTTGTTGCCGGCCGCGTCGACGCCCTGCGCGATATCGACCGACTGCGGATGCAGCAGCACGTCGATCTTCGCCTTCTTCCAGTGGAAGCCGTCCTGCTCGTAGCCGATCGACTTGATCGCCTTGCGCGCGGCGGATTTCACCTTCGACTTGATCTGCTTCTCGTCGAGGCTGGTGCGAACCTCGCCGGCGATGACGACGCGGTTGGTGGTGGCGAGGGTCTCGCAGGCGACGCGCACCTGGGCCGCATCCATGCCGGCCTTCGACGCTTCCTTGAAGAACAGGTCCACCACCTCGTCGGAGATGCGGTCGCAAACCTTGTCGGGATGGCCTTCGGAAACCGATTCGCTGGTGAAGAGGTAGTTCTGGCGGGCCACGTTCGACGCTCCAATGCAAAGCCGGCCGCTGCGGGCCGGCTCAAAACGGCGGTTTTCTTGGCAGCGGCCGCCGGGCGGGTCAAGCAAAATCCGATATGTCGCACATTTCGTTTGGATTTTAGGACAAAACGTCCGGTTCCTCGCCGGCGATGGCGTTCACCAGATCAACGATCCGGCGGCGGACCTTGGCGTCCCTGATCCTTACGAAAGCGCGGTTGAGCTGCACGCCCTCGCTGCTGGCGAGGAAGTCGACCACGTAACCCGTGCTCGGCGCCTCGGCGAAGCCGGTTTCGGGCGCGTTCAGCTCAGGCGTGGCGGGCGCGCCCTCGAAGAAGAACTCCACCGGCACGCCCAGAACCTTGGCGATCTGCTGCAGGCGGCTGGCGCCGATGCGGTTCGCGCCCTTTTCATATTTCTGGATCTGCTGGAAAGTGAGGTCGAGGGCGTCGCCGAGCTTCTCCTGGCTCATGCCGATCAGCATCCGCCGCAATCGGACGCGGCTTCCGACATGGCGGTCGATCGGGTTCGGCGTTTTCTTTACCGCGACCATGATGCCCCCTCGTTGCGCGTATCACGCGAATCGGCGCGCCCGCCATGCAATCAGGAGTGACAATAAAACCATCAACGCGGGAATGAAATCCCCAAAACGCGCATAAAGTGTAGAATTGATCGGGCGAGGCAGGGGACCGTCGATCACTCCCTCGACGCCGAGCGGCAGCATGCGCAGGATCCGGCCATAGGGGTCGACGATGGCGGAGATCCCCGAATTGGCGGCGCGCACGAGGGGCAGACCCTGCTCGATGGTCCGCAATCGCGCCTGCGCGAAATGCTGGCGGGGGCCGGGGGTATCGCCGAACCAGGCGTCGTTGGTGACGTTCAGCATGAGGCCCGGGCGGGGGCCGGGCGGAACAGCCTCGCCGGGAAAGATCGCCTCGTAACAGATCAGCGGCGCGATCGGGGGAAGGCCGGGGGCGGACAGGGCGCGACGCGACGCGCCCGGCTCGAAGCCGCCGGGTATGACGATGAACTGGCGCAGGCCGAGGGCCTCGAGCCATCCGCGCAGCGGCAGGTATTCGCCGAACGGAACCAGATGGACCTTGTCGTAAACCGCCCGGATCGCGCCGTCATGATCGACGACCTGCAGCGAATTGTAGAAGCGCGCGGTTCGCCCGCCGGGCGGCGGCTCGTCGGCGCGCGCCGCGCCGGTCAGCAGCGTCACCCCGGGCGGCAGGAGATCGGCGATCTCGCCGAGCGCGCGCCGGTCGCGGTCGAGCAGGAAGGGAAAGGCCGATTCCGGCCAGATCAGATGGGTGACCGCCGCGAGGCCGGGAATCTCGGGAGACGTGGCGCGATCGCTGAGCGACAGGTAGCGGCGCATGATCGCGTCGCGATTCTCGGGCCTGAACCTGTCGTCCTGCGGCACATTGGGCTGCATGATGCGCAGCCGCACGTCGGGAACCGTCGCCGTCGCTGCGGCCGGAATGCGCTGCCAGCCATAGGCTCCCATCAGGGCGAGCGCGACGAGCGCGAGGACAGGGGACGCAAACCGCAGGCGGCCGCCGTCGGGCGCGATCGTCGCGGCCGGCGAGGCGAGGATGGCAAGCGCAAGGAAGGTCAGGCCATAGAGGCCGACCAGCGACGCCGTCTGGTCGATGAGCGGCGCCGTTCCGAAGGCGAGGCCATAGGCGTTCCACGGGAAGCCGGTCAGCACATGGCCGCGCAGCCATTCCGCGATGGTCATCGCCGCCGCGAAGGCGAGGATGCGCGCCGCGCCGCCCGTCCACAGGAGGCGCGCCAGGGCGAAACCAAGGCCGGTAAACAGGGCGAGGCCGGCTGGCAGCCCGACGACGCCGAGCGGCATCAGCAGGGCGAACTTGTCGGCCTCGACCAGAAAAGCCGCGCCCAGCCACCAGAGGCCGGCGAGAAAATAGCCGAAGCCAAACCACCAGCCGGCGACGGCGGCCGACCAGACGCCGCCGAATCGCCTGCCGCCGGAAGCGGAGCCGTCGAGCAGCCAGACGGCGACCGTGAACGACACCGCGAGCAGGGGCCACAGATTGAAGGGCGGCATGGCGAGCGCGCCCACGGCCCCGGCGCCGAATGCGATCAGCCGGCGCGGCCAGCCCCATGCCAGCAGGATCGTCTGGCTTGCGCGAAGGAACATGAGCGAGACTGCGGCGGACGACGCCGGGAGACGGCGTCGACGAAGGATTCGGCAGACGTCCTAGCGTGATTCGGGCGCCGCTTCGCCTGTCTTCTGCTCGGCGTCGTCAGCCGCCGCATCGGCCGGCGCGCCCTGCTCGTCGGACGCGCCGCGGGCCCGCCGGCGGGGCCGCTCCTCCACCGGCGCGCGCTTCCGCAGGCGCACCCGCTTCACGCGCCGGGGATCGGCGTCCATGATCTCGACCTCATAGCCTTCAGGGCCGGGCACGATCTCGCCGCGCACCGGCACCCGCCCCGCGAGGGTGACGATCAGGCCCGCGAGCGTGTCGACTTCCTCGGCCTCCTCGCTGTCGAAGGCGATTCCCGTCGCCTCCGAGACCTCCTCCAAAGCGGCGCGGCCGTCGGCGACGAACACGCCCTCGCGCTCCTCGCGGATCGCCGGCCCGTCGGCCTCGTCATGCTCGTCCTCGATGTCGCCGACGATGACCTCGACCAGATCCTCCATCGAAACCAGCCCGTCGGTGCCGCCATATTCGTCGATGACGAGCGCCATATGGGTGCGCGACGCCTGCATCTTCACGATCAGGTCGATGACCGGCATCGAGCCCGGAACGAACAGCACCGGGCGCAGCAGTTTCACCGAGGAGAGCGGCGCCGACATGTCGATGATCCTGACGGCGCCGGACCCGCCGTCAGAGGCGGCGCCATCGACGCGCGCTGCGATATGTTCGAGGAAGTCGCGGATGTGAATCATGCCGCGCGGGTCGTCGAGGGTCTCGTGAAAGACGGGCAGGCGGGAATGGCCGGCGGCGCGGAACATCTCGAGCAGGTCCGCGAGCGACACGTTGGCCGGCGCGGCGAAAATATCGGCGCGCGGGATCTTCACATCGTCGACGGTGACCTGGCGCAGCGTGAGAACATTGCGCAGCATCGCGCGCTCGAGCGGCGACAGACTCTCGGAGGGGTCGGCCTCCGCCAGCGCCGCGCTCAGTTCATTGCGCTCCGCGAAGCGGCCGATGCGCATCAGGTTGCGCAACCGTTCGAGCACCGCGCCTGCGCCGCGCGGGCCGCCATTCGTAGGGGAGGGGTCCTCGCTCATCAGGACGCAGCCTCCCCGACCGCGTAGGGGTCGGCGATGGACAGGTCCGCGAGGATGCGCGTTTCAAGCGCTTCCATCTCGTTCGCCTCGTCGTCGTCTTCGTGATCGTAGCCGACCAGGTGGAGCACGCCGTGCACGATCAAATGAGCGAGATGATCGGCAGGCGTCTTGCCCTCGTCACGCGCCTCGGCGAGCACCGTCTCCAGCGCCACGACGATGTCGCCGAGCGCGCGCGCCGCGGCGAGATCGGCCGGCGCCGCAGCCGGAAAGGAAAGCACGTTGGTCGCCTTGTCCTTGCCGCGCCAGCGCAGATTGAGATCGCGGATCGCGGCGTCGTCCGTCAGCAGCACGGAGATTTCCGCATCGCGCCGCACCGCGACGCCCGCGCCCTTCAGCGCCGCGTCCGCCGCGGTCCGCACCACAGCCTCCGCGCGCGCGACCGCGCGCCATCCCGGCGCCTCGCGCGCGATCGCGACCCTCGCCATCAGCGTTTCCCGTTCACGGGCGCCGGCCGCCGGCAGGCGCGCCGCCCCTCGCAGCGTCAGCGCGCGCATAGGCGGAAACGATCTTCTGCACGAGTTCGTGGCGCACGACGTCGCCCTCCTTGAAAGGCGCGAACCCGATTCCCTCGACGCCCTGCAGCAGGGTCACCGCCTCGATCAGCCCCGACTTCTGACCGGGCGGAAGATCGATCTGCGTCGGATCGCCATTGACGATCATGCGCGAGCCTTCGCCGAGCCGGGTGAGAAACATCTTCATCTGCATCGGCGTGCAGTTCTGCGCCTCGTCGAGCAGGATCACCGAGCGCGTCAGCGTGCGGCCGCGCATGAAGGCGAGCGGCGCGATCTCGATCATTCCCGTCTGGAGCCCGCGCTCGACATGACGCGCGTCCATGAAGTCGAACAGCGCGTCATAGATCGGGCGGAGATAGGGATCGACCTTCTCCTTCATGTCGCCCGGAAGAAAGCCGAGCCGCTCGCCGGCCTCGACCGCCGGCCGCGACAGGATCATGCGGTTGACGACGCCCTGTTCGAGCAGGGTGACGGCATGGCCCACCGCGAGCCAGGTCTTGCCGGTGCCGGCGGGCCCCTCGGCGAACACCAGCTCATATTTGCGCAAGGCGCGAAGGTAGGCGTCCTGCGCGGCGTTGCGCGCGCGCACCGGGCCGCGCTTGCGCGTCGCGATCTGCTCGAACGAGCCGCGCGCCGGCGCGTCGCTGGGCGCAAACAGCGCGCCCTGCGCCGTCGCCTCCTGAATCGCGCCGTCGACATCGCCGATGGCGACGTTCTCGCCGGCAAGCGCGCGCGCATAGAGCTGCTCCAGCACGCGGCGCGCGCGCTCGCAGGCGTCGCGCGGGCCTTTCAGCGTGACATGATTGCCGCTGGCGTTGGCGATGACTCCCAGCCGGCGTTCGAGATGCGCGAGATTCTGATCGTAGAGTCCGAAAACCTCGCTGGCGACGCGGTTGTCGTCGAAGGACAGCACGATCTCGGCCGCGTCCTCGGCGGCCTGCGGCTTGAGGCCGGCGACGGATCTGATGTCGGGTTTCGGCAAAGGGCGCCTCACGCGGCTGCGACGGCGCGGTCGGGAAGGGCGCCGAAGAGAGAGTTCGTCCCGCGCCCCGTGATCAGGACGGGCATGATCTCGCCAATGAGCGACGCCGGCGCATCGACCTGCACCGTCTGAAGCCACGGCGTCTTGCCGACGATCTGACCGGGATGGCGGCCGGGCCGCTCGAACAGCACGTCGGCGGTTTTTCCGATCGTCGCCTCGTTGAAGGCGAAGCGCTGTTCGTCGAGCAGCGCCTGAAGCGCGGCGAGCCGTTCGGTCTTCGCCTCTTCGGGGACCTGATCCGTCAGGGACGCGGCGGGAGTTCCTGGACGCGGGCTGTATTTGAAGAAGAAGGCGCTGGCGAAATTCACGTCGCGCGCGAGACGCATCGTGTCCTCGAAGTCAGCGTCGGTCTCGCCGGGAAAGCCGACGATGAAATCCGAGGAGAGCGCGATGTCCGGACGCGCAGCGCGCGCCCTTTCGACGATCCGGCGATAATCGTCCGCCCCGTGCTTGCGATTCATCGCCGCGAGTATTCTGTCCGATCCCGACTGCACCGGCAGATGCAGATAGGGCGCCAGAGCGGGCAGGTCGCGATGGGCGGCAATGAGCGCGTCGTCCATGTCGCGGGGATGGCTGGTCGAATAGCGGATGCGCGCGATTCCATCGATGCGCGCCACCGCCTCGAACAGATCGGCGAGGGCGGCCGGGCGGCCCTGCTCATCGAGGCCGTGATAGGCGTTGACGTTCTGGCCGATGAGCGTGACCTCGCGCACGCCGGCGTCCGCCAGGGCGCGCGCGTCGGCGATGATTTTCGCGACGGGCCGCGAGACCTCGGCGCCGCGCGTGTAGGGAACGACGCAGAAGCTGCAGAACTTGTCGCATCCCTCCTGCACGGTGACGAAGGCGGAGACGCCGCGAGCCCGCGTCCGCTCGGGCGAGGGACGCGGCAGATGGTCGAACTTGTCCTCGACCGGAAAATCGGTGTCGACCAGCCGCTCCGCGCGCGCCCTGCGGACCAGCTCCGGCAGCCGGTGATAGCTCTGCGGACCGACGACGAGATCGACGGCCGGGGCGCGGCGCAGGATCTCCGCCCCTTCCGCCTGGGCGACGCAGCCCGCGACGACGACCTCCACCGGCCTGCCGCCAGCGGCGCGCGCCTGCTTCAGCTCGCGCACGCGCCCGAGTTCCGAATAGACCTTTTCCGCGGCCTTCTCGCGGATGTGGCAGGTGTTGAGAATGACGAGGTCGGCGTCCGCCATCTCGGCGGTCTCGCCATAGCCCTCCGGCGCCATCACGTCGGCCATGCGCGCGGCGTCATAGACGTTCATCTGGCAGCCATAGGCCTTGATGAAGACCTTCTTCGGCGCGCCCGACGCGCTGCTCACGGGCGACGCGGCCGCCTTTTCTTGGTTGTCCTGCATGGTCCGCTTGTAAGCCGTCCGGCCGGTTTTGGATAGATTGGCTATTTTGCGGGAGGATGAATGGCGCCGGCATAGGCGCCGCCGGCCCAGGCCGCGAGTTCGGCGGCGAGCCGCTTGCGGTCCGTCCCCGGTCCGGTCGCGACGGGCTCGCCCCAGATCACCACCGCCTCGATCCGCCCCCCACCGAGCAGCGCCAGCAGATGCGGCGCGAGGTCCATGTCGCCATGCCAGGCGATGGCGCTGCGGCCCGCGCGGCCGACCGGCAGCCCGTTTCGCCTCGGATAGGCGATCGCCACTGGCTGGATCAGGGCCGCCGCCTCGCCCTCGATCGCCTGCGCCGCGCCAATGAGGGCCGACCGATAGGGCAGAGTGCGGTGGCCGTCGCTGGTCGTGCCCTCGCCGAAGAGCACGATGGGATCGCCGCCGGCCAGCCGCTCGCCGATGGAGCCGGCCACTTTCGCGGTCGCCGACCGGCGCGCGCGATCGACGAAGATGGTGCGCTGGAGGCGCGCGAGCGTGCGCACGGCCGGCCAGGTGGAGACCTCGGACTTGGCGATGAAGGAGAGGGGCGCCACGCCGCCGAGCGTCACGATGTCGAGCCAGGAGGTGTGATTCGAAACGATCAGAAGCGGCCGACCGGCGGTCATCGCGCCCTCCTGCCGGACGCGCAGGCCGAGCATCTTCCATGCGACGCGGTGGAACAGCACCGGCAGACGGCCGGCGAGCGGCCAGCCCAGCCGGAGCGCGAGAAGCTGGAGCGGCGCGAGCGCGAAGAAGGTCCCGCCCAGCAGCGCGACCTTGGCGGCGGCGATCGTTTTGGCGGCGGCGCTCACGCTTGAATCAAGTCAGCCGGCGGGCTTGGCGACGCGCTCGACATAGAGTTCGAGGCGGTGGCCGACGATCCTGTAACCGAGCCTGGCGGCGATCTGGGCCTGCAGCGTTTCGATTTCCTTCGAGTGGAACTCGATCACCTCGCCGCTCTGCACGTCGATCAGATGGTCGTGATGCTCGGTCGGCGTCCGCTCGTAGCGCGCGCGGCCGTCGTTGAAGGCGTGGCGCTCGATGACGCCGATATCCTCGAACATCTTCACGGTGCGATAGACCGTGGCGAGCGAGATGCGCTCGTCGCGCAAGGCGGCGCGCCGATGCAGCTCGTTCACGTCGGGATGGTCGTCGGCCTCGGACAGGATCTGCGCGATCACCCGGCGGGGCCCAGTCACGCGCAATCCCTTTGCGCGGCAAGCCCCTTCGATCGCTTCCAGTTTCCGCTTCGCCACGGCCCCGCCCGATTCCTTCCGCCGCCCTTATAGGCGGGCCTGCCGGAAGCGTCCATCAACCGGCGTTCATCCGAGCGGCCGCCGCATCACGAGGGCGTCGAGAACGCCGCCGCCGGGCTTGTGATAATAGGATTTCCGCCGGCCGACGTCCTGAAAGCCGAACCGCCGATAAAGGGCGATCGCCGCGGCGTTGCCCTCCTCGACCTCCAGAAAAAGCTGGCGCGCGCCGCGCTGCCCGACGCGCGCGAGATGACGGCCGAGCAGCGCCGCGCCCACGCCTCTCCCCTGCTCGGAGCGGCGCACGCAGATCGACAGGATTTCCGCCTCGTCGCCCGCCGCGCGCGACAGGGCGAAGCCAACCAGCCCGCCCAGCCAGCCCGCCGAGAAGCAGCCGTCGGCGACGACGGACGCATCGAGGATCAGGCTTTCCAGATCGCCGGCGGGCCAGCCCCGCGCGAACCCCTCGGCGTGGATCGCCGCCGCTGCGTCCGCGTCGGCGACGGAAAGAGGGCGGCAGACCGGAGGACGGGATGCGAACAGCGGGCTCATGCCACGCGCGCTAGAAGCTGTCCGGAACGACCGCGCCGGGCAGCGGCTTCGCATCCGGCGGCTTCAGATAGAGCGGCTTCGGCCGGGCCGAGCCGGGATCCGCCAGCGCGCCGAGACGGGCGACCCACAGAATGTCCGGGGCCGGCGGAACGTCCACCACCGTCGCGTCGAGACCGATGGTCCAGGCTTCGACGCCAAGCTTCGGCGCGCCGGAGCCGACGAGGCGGACAGGTCCGGCTCCGATGGCGCGGGCGGCCTCGCGGGCCGGCAATTGCCGCGCGCTGAGCAGGGTCCGGCCGTTGGGCGCGACAAGCTGGAGGTAGACGTCAGCGTGCCGCGCGTCGATCACGGCGGCGACCGGCGTGCCTTCGCCGACCGCGATCTGCGGAGCGGCCAGCGCCGCCAGGGTGGCGATGCCGACCGCCGGCTTGCCCGTCGCGAGCGCGAGCGCGCGGGCCGCAGACACGCCGACCCGCAGGCCGGTGTAGCTGCCGGGGCCGACGGTCACGGAAATGCGGTCGAGCGCGGAAAAACCCCCGCCCGCGGCCGCCACGACCCGCTCGATCATCGGGATCAGCGCTTCCGCGTGGCCGCGCTCCATCCGGCGCGATTCAACGCCGAGCGGATCGGCTTCGCCGGCTTCCCACACGCAGACGGAACAGGCGCCGAGCGCCGTATCGATCGCCAGAACCCGCAATCCCGTCCGTCCGCCCGCCGATCAGATCGCCTGGACTTCGCGCACGTCGGGCAGGAAATGCCGCAGCAGATTCTGGATGCCGTGCTTGAGCGTCGCGGTCGATGAGGGGCAGCCGGAGCAGGAGCCCTTCATGGCGAGATAGACCACGCCGTCACGGAAGCCGCGGAAGGTGATGTCGCCGCCGTCGCCAGCCACCGCCGGCCGCACGCGCGTCTCGATCAGGTCCTTGATCGTTTCGACCGTCGCCGCGTCCTCGGCGTTGAAGAACTCCTCCTCGCTCTGCGCCGTCGCGTCGGCGGCCAGAACCGGCGCGCCCGACATGAAATGCTCCATGATGGCGCCGAGCACGGCGGGCTTGAGATGGTGCCACTCGCCCGCGGACTTCGTCACGCTGACGAAATCCGAGCCAAGGAACACGCCGCTGACGCCATCGACGGCGAACAGCCGTCCGGCCAGCGGCGACTGCTCGGCGTCGGCGGCGCTGCGAATCTCAAGCGTGCCCTCGCCCATCACCGGCTTGCCGGGAATGAATTTCAGCGTCGAGGGGTTGGGTGTGGCTTCGGTCTGAATGAACATCGCTCTCTCCTTTCCGCCGGAGGTCAAGGCTCCGGGGCTGGAAGGCGCGCCGCGCGGCGCGCCTCTGGGACATGGGACAAGTCGCGTGCAACCGCAAGCGGCGGCGCAACTCCTTCAGAAATATGTTTTCTATAGAAATATTTATGCTATTATATTTCTGAGGAACGATGATGGCGTCTCATATCCCCGCCCTTCCGTCCGTCCCGGCTGACAGGGCCGCCACGGTGGCGAAGGCGGCGCTGCGCGCGGCGGCCCGGCTCGATCTCGCCAACGGGACGCTCGCCCGAATCATCGGCGTCTCGGAGGCGTCGGCGTCGCGGATGGCGCAGGGCGCCTACCGGCTCGATCCCGACGCCAAGCCGTTCGAACTGGCGCTCCTCTTCATTCGGCTCTTCCGCTCGCTCGATGCGATCACGGGCGGCGACGAGGCGGCGGCGCGCGCCTGGCTGAGAGCGGACAACACAGCGCTTGGCGGCAAGCCGATCGACATGATCCTCCGCATCTCCGGCCTTCTCGATGTCATCGGCTATCTGGACGCCCGCCGCGCTGTCGTCTGAGGCGCGCGCCCATGCGAGCGACTGCTGGCGGCTGGTCGAGGCGCAGCATCGCGTCTCGACGCTGAAGCTCACCGACACGCTGGCCGAACAGGCGCTGCTGGAGGATCTGCTGGACCAGACCAAGCCGCGCCTGCCGCCGGAGGCGCGCAGCCTTCACTATCTGATGGCGGCCCCGTTCCGATATGGAGCGGCCTATCCGCGCGGCTCGCGGTTCCGGCGCGCGGGGCGGACGCAGGGCGTCTTCTACGGGGCCGAGCAGCCGCAGACCGCAGCGGCCGAAATGGCGTTCTATCGCCTGCTGTTCTATGCGGAATCGCCTGACACTCCCTTCTCGGCGAACGCGGCGGAATACACCGCGTTCAACGCGCCCGTGGCGACGGACGCGGCGCTGGACCTCACGCGACCGCCGTTCGACCGGAACCGCGCGCAGTGGACGGACCTCCTCGATTACGCGCCGTGCCAGGCCATCGCGGACGCCGCGCGCGCCGCGGCGGTCGCAATCATCCGCTACGAATCCGTTCGCGACGGGGAGCGCCGCGCCAATCTCGCGCTGCTGACGCCGCGCGCCTTCACCGGGCGCGAGCCGACCCGCTTCGAAACCTGGCGCATCCGGATCGGCGCCTTCGGCGCGCAGGTGATCCGGGAGTTTCCGACGGAACGGATCGAATATGGCCGCGACGCGTTCAGCGCCGATCCACGCCTGAAGGAGATGCGCTGGGAGCGCCGGGGCTGAACGCTCTAACCAGCGACGCCGCGCTCTTCTTCCGAAAACGCCGGCGCGAGCGCCATGAAGGCGACGGTCAGCGCGGCTTGCGGTTCGCGATCGGGCGCGACGAGACCGACGAGCCTGCGCGCGACAGGCTCGACCAGCGGCAGCGCCTCGACGCCGGCAGGCAGTTCGAACGCGCCGAGCAACTGGCGGGGAATGACGCTCGACCACAGGCCCGAACCGACCTGCGTGCAGAGATTAATGATGGAGTTCGTCTCGAACACCGGGCGCGGCGTCACGCCGATCGAACGAAACACCGAATCGATGATGCGGCGATTCTGCATGTCCGACGTGAGAAGGCACAGCGGCGCGCGCGCCGCCTCCGACCAGCGGACGCTGGCGCGGCCGCGAAACGCGCCCTGCGCGGGCGTCAGCAGCAGATAATCCTCGGAATAGAGCGGCTTCGGACGGACGCGATCGAGCGGCTCATTGTCGAGATAGGTCAGGCCGACATCCAGGTCGAATTCATCGAGCCCACGCTGGATCTCGACCGAGGTGAGGGAGAGAAGGCGGATCGTCGCGCCGGGAAAACGCTCGGTGAAGGGCGCGATGAGGCGCGGCGCCAGCGGAAGCGCCGTCGGGATCGCGCCGATGCGCAGCGCGCCCGACAATCCGCTTCGGAGCTGATCGAGGTCGGCGCGCAGTCCGTCGCGCTCCGCGAGAATCCTGCGCGCGCGCTCCAGCACGCGCTCGCCCTCCGTGGTGAATCCGGAAAAGCGATGGCCGCGCTCGACGATCCTGACATCGAGCCGGCGCTCCAAATCGCGGATTCCCGCCGACAGCGACGGCTGCGCGACATCGAGGCTCGCGGCGGCGCGGCCGAAATGCTTCTCGCGCGCCAGCGCGACGAGATATTCAAACTGTCTCAGCAGCATCGTGTCGACCGCGAACCCTTACGCCGCAGGATAGCGGGCCGCGCGACGACGGCAATCCGCGGGCGCGGCGCTCAGTAGCCGAGCGCCGTTTCAAGCGGCCCCTTCGGCAGGGGAACGAGAAACCACACCTCGAACATCATAAAATTCACGATCGCGATGCCGAGCGCGACCGCCGCCGCCTGCCACCATGGGAATTTGCCGACGGCGATCATGAAGGCGGCGATATAGATCGTCGCCGACACATAGATGCCGATGAAAGCCGTGGCGAACACGAAGACGACCGCCGGCGCGAAGACGGCGGCCATGCGCTTCAGGCCAGGACCGGTGACCAGCGTCTCGGCGCCGGCTTCCGTGCGCGGCAGCGCGCGAACAAGGTTGAACACGCTGGCGAGCGCCATCACGACGGCGATATAAAAGGGGAAATAACCTGGCGCCGGGCCCTCGTTCGGACGCCAGTTGATTCCGAGCCGCAGGCTGTCGGCGATCACGATCGCGCTGACAACGAGGAAAAGCCCGGCGACGACGATGTCCATCGTGCGGTAACTGACGAGCTTCCGCTCGGCCGCTTCATGACCCTCGCTCATGTCTCGCTCCCTCGTCGCCGCCGCGCCCTTAACGCTTACTGGCTCGCCGCCAGGAAGCCCGCGTCCTTCATCAGGCCCGCATGCTGCTTCTCGGCGTCCGCGACCCACTTCTCATAATCGGCGCCGGTCATGAAAGTCTGGTTGAAGGCGCCCTTCTCCATGAAGTCCTTCCATTCCGGCGTCGCCATCACCTTCTTGAAGAGATCGACGTAGAAATCGACCTGCGCCTGCGTCGCGTTCTTCGTGGTGAAGATCCCGCGCAGCATCTGATATTCGACGGGTAGGCCGGATTCCTTGCAGGTCGGAATGTCGCTCCAGGCCTCCTTGTCGGTCACCTTATCGGTGTAGGTTGAGCGCTTCGCGTCGAAAATGCAGAGCGGCCGCAACTGGCCGGCCCGCCATTGCTGCACGGCCTCGATCGGATTGTTCACCGAGGAGTCGACATGCTTGCCGACGAGCTGGACCGCGACCGTGCCGCCGCCGGCGTAAGGCACATAGGTGAATTTCTTGCCGCCGGTTTGTTTCTCCACCGCCGCGGTGACGATCTGGTCCTCCTGCTTCGAGCCGGTGCCGCCCATCTTGAACTGGCGGTCCGGAGCGGCCTTGACCGCTTCGATATAGTCCTTCGCCGTTTTGTAGGGAGACTCCGCGTTCACCCAGAGCACGAACTGGTCGAGCGCCAGCATGGCTACCGGCTTCATGTCTTTCCAGTTGAAGGGCGTGCCGGTGCCGAGCGGCGTGGTGAACAGGTTCGACAGCGTGATGACGATCTTGTGCGGATCGTTCGCGCTCGATTTCATTTCGAGGAAGCCCTCGGCGCCGGCGCCGCCGGCCTTGTTGATCACGACGATCGGCTGCTTCATCAGATTGTGCTTCTGCACCACCCCCTGCACGAAGCGCGCCATCTGATCGGCGCCGCCGCCGGTGCCGGCGGGGATGATGAAGGTGACGGGCTTCGTCGGCTGCCATTCCGCCGCGAGGGCGGACGTCGCAACGCTCGCGAACGCAAAACAACCGAGCGCCGCGGCGCCGATTCGAGACTGCACTCTCTTCATGCCTTGTCCTCCCTTTCGGTCTTTTCAGCGCAGCCGGCGCATCGCCGGCGCGCCAACTGCATGCAACCTTTCAGGCGGTTCTCGCGATCGCCGCGTCCTTTCGCATCTTCGAGCGCACGATCTGAATCAGCGGCCAGAACATCAGAACAACGCCGAGCGTCATGATGCCGCCGCAGAGCCAGTTCGACCAGAACACAGCGACATTGCCTTGCGAGATCAGCATCGCCTGCCGGAACGAGCTTTCCGCTTGATCGCCGAGCACCATCGCCAGGACCAGCGGCGGCAGCGGATAGCCGAGGCGCGAGAAGAGATAGCCCATCACGCCGAAGACAAGCATCATCCACACGTCGAACATCGCGTTGTTCACGGTGAAGGCGCCAATGGCGCAGATGACGATGATCGCGGGCGCGATGATGGAGAAGGGCACGCGCAATATCGCCGCGAACAGCGGCACGCAGGTCAGCACGAGCACGAGACCGACGATGTTGCCCATATACATCGAGGCGATGAGACCCCAGACGAAATCCTTCTGCTCGACGAACATCAGAGGTCCGGGCTGCAATCCCCAGATCAAAAGACCGCCGAGAAGGACGGCGGCCGTGGGAGAACCGGGAATGCCGAGGGTAAGCATGGGCAGCAGCGCGCTGGTGCCTGCGGCGTGGGCGGCGGTCTCGGGCGCGACGACGCCCTCCAGTTCGCCTTTGCCGAAGTTCGCGCCTTTTTTCGAGAAGCGTTTCGCCAGGCCATAGCCCATGAAGGAGGCGGGCGTCGCGCCGCCCGGCGTGATGCCCATCCAGCAGCCGACGACGCAGCTTCGCAGAAATGTCAGCCACATCGCGGGAAGCTGCTTCCAGGTGCGGATCACGGCGTCCATGCGCAGCTTGGCCGCGGCGCCGCGGAAGTGAAGACCTTCCTCCATCGAGGACAGAATCTCGCCGACGCCAAACAGGCCGATGACCGCGACGAGGAATTTGAAACCGTTGAGCAATTCCTCCTGGCCGAACGTCATGCGCAGCGTGCCGGTGACATTGTCGAGGCCGACCGCCGCGAACGCGAAGCCGAGACACATCGAGGCGATGGTCTTCGACGGCGACCCGCGCCCCATGCCGATGAAACTCGCGAAGGTGAGGAACTGCACCGCGAAGAATTCAGCGGGGCCGAACTCCAGCGCGAATTTTGCGACCACCGGCGCGAGGAACGTGATGAGCGCCACCGCGAAGATCGCGCCGACAAAGGAGGAGGTGAATGCGCCGACGAGCGCCTCGTCCGCCTTGCCGCGCTGGGCCATCGGATGGCCGTCGAACGTCGTCGCGACCGACCAGGGCTCGCCGGGAATGTTGAACAGGATCGAGGTGATGGCGCCTCCGAACAGCGCGCCCCAATAGATGCTCGTCAATAGGATGATCGCCGAGGTCGGCGGCATGCTGAAGGTCAGGGGCAGAAGGATCGCCACGCCGTTCGCGCCGCCGAGGCCGGGCAGGACGCCGATGATCACGCCGAGCGTGATGCCGATGATCATCAGGAGGATATTATACGGGCTGACCGCAACAGCAAAGCCGCCGAACAGAGCGTTCAGTTCATCCACGGCGTCTCATCCCTTGGCCTGATCGCCGGCGGCTTTCCGCCGTCAGTCGTTATGACCTTATAGGGGGAGGCTATGATGAAGAGCCTGTGGTATGCAATATGCCTTTTATAGGTGCGCTGCAGCAATTTTTGCCTGAGAAGCGCGGTTGCCGCGCATCGATATTTCGTTATATGGTATGCCAGAAACCAGATAGCGCGTTGACCGGGAGCGTAGGATTGATGGCGAGCGCCAGACTCGACATCCAGCCGATCGAGGAGTCGCCGAGCCTCAAGTCGCGCACCTACGACGCGCTGAAGGCGGCGATCGGCGCGATGAAAATCTACGATCAGGACGCCGAGCTGCGCCTCGACGAGCGCGCGCTGTCGCTTCAGTTCGGCGTCAGCCGCACGCCGCTGCGCGAAGCGCTGGCGCAGCTCGAACAGGAAGGGCTGGTGCGCATCGCGCCGCGGCGCGGCATCTATATCGTGCGCAAGACGAAAGCCGAGATCCTGGAAATGATCACGGTATGGGCGGCGCTCGAAAGCATGGCGGCGCGGCTGGCGACGCAGGTCGCGACCGACGCCGACATATCGAGCCTGCACAATCTCGTCGACACCTTCTCCAGCGCCGCCCTCGGCGAGCATATGGACGAATATTCCGACGCGAACATCCGTTTCCACGCCGCCATCATCAATCTCTCGGGCTGCAAGCTGATCGCCGACATCACGAACGGGCTTTTCATGCATGTGCGCGCGATCCGCCAGCGCACCATCTTCGAGCGCGACCGGGCCCGGCGCTCGATCGTCGATCACAAGGAGATCGTCGAGGCGCTCGAGGCGCGCAACGCCGAGCGGGCCGAGCGGCTCGTTCGCGAACATACGCTCCGGCTGCGCGACCATGTCGAGCAGTTCGTGCAGCTCGACTGACGTCATCGTCCGTTTTCAAAGGAATATCCATGTCCACCGCATTGAAGCAGGAAACAGGCGGCGAAGAGCGGGAGCTGACCGACGGCTTCAATCTCGTCATCGACGCGCTCAAGCTCAACGGGCTGACGACCATCTACGGCGTGCCCGGCATTCCGATCACCGATTTCGGCCGCATGGCGCAGGCCGCAGGCCTTCGCGTGCTCTCCTTCCGCCACGAGCAGAACGCCGGCTACGCCGCCTCGATCGCCGGCTTCCTCACCAAGAAGCCCGGCGTCTGCCTCACCGTCTCAGCGCCCGGCTTCCTCAACGGCCTGACCGCGCTCGCGCATGCGACGACCAACTGCTTTCCGATGATCCTGATCTCGGGCTCGTCGGAACGCGAGATCGTCGACCTGCAGCAGGGCGACTATGAGGAGATGGATCAGCTCGCGATCGCCAAGCCGCTGTGCAAGGCCGCCTTCCGCGTGCTGCACGCGCAGGACATCGGCATCGGCCTGGCGCGCGCGATCCGGGCCGCCGTTTCAGGCAGGCCCGGCGGCGTCTATCTCGACCTGCCCGCGAAGCTGTTCGGCCAGGTGATGGACGCCGAGGCCGGCCGAAAGTCGCTCGTCAAGGTGATCGACGCCGCGCCGGCGCAGATTCCTTCGCCCGATTCCGTGAAACGCGCTCTCGACACGCTGAAGAGCGCGAAGCGGCCGCTGATCATCCTCGGCAAGGGCGCCGCCTACGCGCAGGCCGACGACGCGATCAAAGCCTTCGTGGAGCGAAGCGGCGCGCCGTTCCTGCCGATGAGCATGGCCAAGGGCCTTCTCGCCGACACGCATCCGCAATGCGCCGGCGCGGCGCGCTCGACTGTGCTCAAGGATTCCGACGTCGTGATGCTGATCGGCGCGCGGCTCAACTGGCTGCTGTCGCACGGCAAGGGCAAGGCGTGGGGCGACGCGCCCAAGAAATTCATCCAGATCGACATCGAGCCGAAGGAAATGGACTCCAATGTCGAGATCGTCGCGCCCGTGGTCGGCGACATCGGCTCCTGCGTCGCGGCGCTGAACGACGCCATGGGCGGATCATGGACGAAGCCGCCCTCCGACTGGACCGGCGCGGTCGCGAAGAAGCGCGAGGAGAACGTCGCCAAGATGGCGCCGCGGCTCATGAACAACAATTCGCCGATGGATTATCACGGCGCGCTCGGCGTGCTCAAAACCGTCATCGCGGAGCGGCCGGACGCGATCCTCGTCAATGAAGGAGCCAACACGCTCGATCTCGCGCGCGGCGTCATCGACATGCACCAGCCGCGCAAGCGCATCGACGTCGGCACCTGGGGCGTCATGGGCATCGGCATGGGCTACGCCATCGCGGCGGCGATCGAGACCGGAAAGCCCGTGCTCGCGGTCGAGGGCGATTCGGCCTTCGGCTTCTCGGGCATGGAGGTCGAGACGATCTGCCGCTACAAATTGCCGGTCTGCATCGTGATCTTCAACAATGACGGCATCTATCGCGGCACCGACGTCAACAAGACGGGCGACGATCCGGCGACGACCGTGTTCGTCAGGGGCGCGCGCTACGACCGCATGATGGAGGCCTTCGGCGGCGTCGGCGTCAACGCGACCAATCCGGACGAATTGCGCCGCGCCGTGAACGAGGCGATGGACTCAGGCAAGCCGACCCTGATCAACGCCGTCATCGACCCCGCCGCCGGCTCCGAATCGGGCCGCATCGGCAATCTCAATCCGCAAAGCGCGCTGAAGAAGAAGTGAGGAGCACGCAATGAAAGCGCTCGCAGGCGTCAAGATTCTCGATTTCACCCATGTGCAGTCAGGCCCGACCTGCACGCAGCTGCTCGCCTGGTTCGGCGCCGACGTGATCAAGGTCGAACGCCCCGGCGTCGGCGACATCACGCGCGGCCAGCTTCAGGACATTCCGAAAGTGGACAGCCTCTACTTCACGATGCTGAACCACAACAAGCGCTCGATCACCCTCGACACCAAGAACCCCAAGGGCAAGGAAGTCCTCGAGCGCCTGATCAAGGAATGCGACGTCCTGGTCGAGAACTTCGGCCCCGGCGTGCTCGACCGCATGGGCTTCCCGTGGGAGACGATCCACAAGCTCAACCCGAAAATGATCGTCGCCTCGATCAAGGGGTTCGGCCCCGGTCCCTACGAGGACTGCAAGGTCTATGAAAACGTCGCGCAATGCACCGGCGGCGCCGCTTCGACCACCGGCTTCCGCGACGGGCCGCCGCTCGTGACGGGCGCGCAGATCGGCGATTCCGGCACCGGCCTGCATCTCGCGCTCGGCATCGTCACGGCGCTCTATCAGCGCACGCATTCCGGCAAGGGCCAGCGCGTCACCTGCGCGATGCAGGACGGCGTCCTCAACCTCGCCCGCGTGAAGCTGCGCGACCAGCAGCGCCTCGCGCACGGTCCGCTGAAGGAATACAGCCAGTTTGGCGAAGGCGTTCCGTTCGGCGCCGCCGTGCCGCGCGCCGGCAACGATTCCGGCGGCGGCCAGCCCGGCCGCATCCTGAAATGCAAGGGCTGGGAGACCGACCCCGACGCCTATATCTATTTCATCACGCAGGCGCCGGTGTGGGAGAAGATCTGCGACGTGATCGGCGAGCCGACCTGGAAGACCGATCCCGAATACGCCACGCCGGCCGCGCGGCTCCCCAAGCTCAACGCGATCTTCGCGCGCATCGAGCAATGGACGATGACGAAGACGAAGTTCGAGGCGATGGACATCCTCAACCAGGACGACATTCCCTGCGGACCGATCCTCTCCATGAAAGAGCTGGCGGAAGACCAGTCGCTGCGCGCGACCGGAACCGTGGTCGAGGTGGATCACCCCACGCGCGGCAAATATCTGTCGGTCGGCAATCCGATCAAGCTCTCGGACAGTCCCGCGGAGGTCAAGCGCTCGCCGCTTCTCGGCGAGCACACCGACGAGATCCTGTCGAGCGTGCTGAAATTCTCGCCCGCCGAGATCGCCGCCATCAAGGCGGCCGGCGCCACCGAGCCGCCGCCGAAGAAGGTCGCGGCGGAATAGGCGGCGTCATCCCGGTCGCGCTGCGACACGCAGCGTCGCAGCGCCGATCCAGGGATCACGAGCGATTGAATCTCTTTCTGTAAAAAGGCCCCGGATCAGCAGCACACCGCTTCACGCTGCGACGCATCCGGGATGACGGAGGAAACCATGCGCATCGTCGTTCACGGCCAGGAAGCATTCGGCAAGGCGGTTCTCGAAAAACTGCTGGCGCGCGGGGAGAATGTCGTCGGCGTGTTCTGCGCGCCCGACAAGGAAGGCCGCCCCCAGGATCCGCTGAAACTCTTCGCGCAGGAGAAGGGCCTTCCCGTGCATCAGCCGAAAAGCTGGAAGACGCCGGAGGCGCTGGAGCTGATGAAGTCCTTCAATCCGGACGTCTGCATGATGGCCTATGTGACGCTGTTCGTGCCGCAGCCCGTGATCGACGCGCCGAAATACAACACCTTCCAGTATCATCCCTCGCTGCTGCCGCTGCATCGCGGCCCGTCCTCGATCAACTGGCCGATCGCCATGGGCTCGAAAAAAACCGGCCTGACGATCTTCTGGCCCGACGAGGGACTCGATGAAGGGCCCGTGCTCCTGCAGAAGGAGGTCGAGATCGGGCCCGACGAGACGCTCGGCGACGTCTATTTCAAGAAGCTGTTTCCGCTCGGCGTCGATGCGATGCTCGAAGCGCTCGATCTGGTGCGCGCCGGCAAGGCGCCGAAGATTCCGCAGGACCACGCCAAGGCGACCTATGAGAGCTGGTTCCGCAAGGATGCGGCCGCGATCGACTGGAGCAAGTCCGCGAGCGACGTCTACAACCTGATCCGCGCCGCCAATCCGCAGCCCGGCGCTTGGGCGCTCTACAAGGGCGGCGAGGTGCAGTTCTTCGACGCGGCGAAGCGCGACGGCGACGGCGCTCCCGGCGAGATCGTCGCGATCGACTCGGACGGCGTGACGGTCGCCGCGCCCGGCGGACGCATCCTTCTCAAGCGCGTGAAGGCGGCGGGCGGCCAGAAAATTCCGGCCGCGGAATGGGCCGCCTCGGCCGGGGTCAAGAGCGGCGACCGCTTCGAGAACGCGCCGAAGAAACAGGCTTAGCAGCGGCAAAGCCCGCACAGGGGAGGTTTCATGAGCGTCAAGTCGGATATCGAGATCGCGCGCGAGGCGAAGATGAAGCCGATCGCCGAGGTCGGGCGGAAGATCGGCATTCCGGCGGAGGCGCTGCTGAACTACGGCCCCACCAAGGCCAAGGTGTCGTTCGACTTCATCGATTCAGTGAAGAAGAACAAGAACGGCAAGCTGATCCTCGTCACCGCGATCAATCCCACGCCCGCCGGCGAAGGCAAGACGACGACCACGGTCGGCCTCGGCGACGGACTCAACCGCATCGGCAAGAAGGCGATGAGCTGCCTGCGCGAGCCGTCGCTCGGCCCCTGCTTCGGCGTGAAGGGCGGCGCGGCCGGCGGCGGCTATGCGCAGGTGGTGCCGATGGAGGACATCAACCTGCATTTCACCGGCGATTTCCACGCCATCACCTCGGCGCACAATCTCCTCGCCGCGCTCATCGACAACCACATCTACTGGGGCAATGCGCTCGGCATCGACCAGCGGCGCATCGCCTGGCGCCGCGTGATGGACATGAACGACCGCGCGCTGCGCTCGATCGTGAACTCGCTCGGCGGCGTCGCCAACGGATTTCCGCGCGAGGACGGGTTCGACATCACCGTCGCGTCCGAGATCATGGCGATCTTCTGCCTCGCGACCGATCTGAAAGACCTCGAGAAGCGCATCGGCAATATCGTCGTCGGCTACACGCGCGACCGGAAGCCTGTGCTCGCCAGACAGCTCAAGGCGGACGGCGCGATGACCGTTCTGCTCAAGGACGCGCTGATGCCGAACCTGGTGCAGACGCTCGAGAACAATCCCGTCTTCATCCATGGCGGGCCGTTCGCCAACATCGCCCATGGCTGCAACTCCGTGCTGGCGACGCAGACCGCGCTGAAGCTCTGCGATTATGTGGTGACCGAGGCCGGATTCGGCGCCGATCTGGGCGCCGAGAAATTCTTCGACATCAAATGCCGGAAGGCGGGACTCGCGCCGTCCGCCACCGTCATCGTCGCGACCATCCGCGCGCTCAAGATGCATGGCGGCGTCGCCAAGGACGATCTCAAGGCTGAAAATGTCGTGGCGGTGGCGAAGGGCTGCTCGAACCTCAAGCGCCATATCGAGAATGTGCGCAAGTTCGGCGTGCAGCCGGTCGTCGCGATCAACAAGTTCATCACCGACACGGACGCCGAGATCGACGCCGTGAAAAAGGCCGCCGAGGAGATGGGCGCGAAGGCGTTTCTCTGCACGCACTGGGCCGACGGCGGCGCCGGCGTCGAGGAGCTCGCGCGCCACGTCGTCGCGCTGTGCGACAAGGACGATGCGTCGTTCAAGCCGCTCTATGCGGACGACACGCCGCTGCGCGACAAGGTGAAGAGGATCGCGACCGACATCTATCACGCGGCCGACATTTCCTGCGACGCCGCGATCGAGGCGCGCTTCAAGGAATTGCAGGACGCCGGCTACGGCCATTTCCCGGTCTGCATGGCCAAGACACAATATTCCTTCTCGACCAATCCGAACGCGCGCGGCGCGCCCTCCGGCCATATCGTGCCGGTGCGCGAGCTGCGTCTCTCGGCCGGCGCGGAATTCATCGTCGTCGTCACCGGCGACATCATGACGATGCCCGGTCTTCCGAGAGTCCCGTCAGCCGACGTGATCCGGCTCAACGACGCGGGACAGATCGAAGGGCTGTTCTGAGACGCCTGTTCTTATTCGCGCGAGAAGTGCGAAGATAAGTTGCGAAACGGCTTCCGGCGCTTCAGCGCCGGGAGCCTAAACGCCTTGCGGACAAAGACGCCTCAATCGAGATGCGCCTCGATGAACCACAGCGCCTTGTCGAGCGTGCGCGAATAGGCGGTGAAGATGTCGGCCGTATCCGCGTCGCCCGCCTCGTCAGCCGCGTCGATCGCCTTGCGCACGGCGTTCGCGGCGGCGCCGTAACGATCGGCCAGCGCCTTGAGATGATCGGGAACCTTGGAGATGTCCGTCGGATAGGGCTTGAGGCTCGTCGCCTCGGCGACCGTCTGCGCCGTGCCGAGCGCGACGCCGCCGAGCTGCGCGACGCGCTCCGCCACCGTGTCGACATGCACGTCGATATCGGCGCGGAAGGTGTCGAGCATTTCATGGACGGCGATGAACTGCAGGCCCTTCAGGTTCCAGTGCGCCTGCTTGATCACGAGGGACAGATCGATGCCGTCCGCGAGCCTCGCGTTCAGCAGGTCGATCATCGCCTTCTTGGTGTTGGACTTGAGTTCGATACGGGTCGTGAAAGTGGTCATCGTCCGGGTCTCCTGCGCTCGGCGCCGGCGGGGCGAAACCGCCCCGATCCGGCCACACTAGCCGAACATTCATGGCCGCAGGAAGACGCCGCGCGCGCGGCGCGCGCCCTCAGAGACCGAAGCCCGACTGCCGCGCCAGCTGCTGGAGCGAAACCTGCGGCCGCGCGCCGACATGCTGGATGACCTCGGCCGCCGCCAGCGCCCCGAGGCCCAGGCACGTCTTCGGATCGCGCCCTGTCGCCCGGCCAAACAGGAAGCCCGCCGCGAACAGATCGCCGGCGCCCGTTGTATCGACGAGTTCTCGGATCGCGGCCGCAGGGGCCTCCTCGACGCCGGCGCCCGTCGCGACCAGCGCTCCCTTCTCCGACCGCGTCACCACGGCCGTCGTCGCATCCTTCCTGACGAGATCCAGCGCGGTGGCGAAATCGCTGGTCTGGTAGAGGCTGAGCAGCTCATGCTCGTTGGCGAAGACGAGATCGACCGTCCGCGTGCGCATGAGAAACAGGAACTCGTCGCGGTAGCGATCGACACAGAACGGATCAGAGAGCGTGATCGCGACCTCGCGGCCTGCCGCATGGGCGATCTCGGCGGCCTTGCGGATCGCGTCCTTCGCCGCCGGCGGGTCCCAGAGATAGCCCTCGAAATAGGCGATCTTCGAGGCCTTCACCGTCGCTTCATCGATGTCCTCCGGGCCGAACGTCACGCAGGCGCCGAGATAGGTGTTCATGGTGCGCTCGCCGTCCGGCGTCACCATGATGAAGGAGCGCGCGGTCGCCGGGCCGGCGGCCGCCGGAGCGGTCGGGAAATGCACGCCCATCGCGCGGATGTCATGGGTGAAGACGCGGCCGACATCGTCTTCCTTCACCTTGCCGAAATAGGCCGCGCGCGCGCCGAAGGACGCGACGCCGACCGCCGTGTTTCCGGCCGAACCGCCCGAAATCACCGTCGCCGGACCCATCGCGCCATAGATCGCTTCCGCCCGCTGCTCGTCGATCAGCATCATCGAGCCCTTGGTCATCGCATGGGTGGAGAGAAAGTCCTCCTCGGCGCGGGCGATGACGTCGACAATGGCGTTGCCGATGCAAAGAACGTCGTGACGGATGTCTGGCATGCGAACCTCTTCTGACCGGCGTGGCTGTGGCAGGCGGGTCAGAGAGGGTCAAGCGCGCCGGCGCGGAGCGGCCTCCCGGCCGCGCTTCGCCGCGTCGCGCATCTCCTTCGCCGCCGCGCGGTCGAGGATGGCGTGAAGTTTTTCGATCTGGTCAGGATCGAGGCGGCGCAGCATGGCGGCCAGGCGGTTGGCGAGCTCGGTCGCGCGCGGCGTCAGGCCGGAGGAATCGAGCGTCGGCTTCGGCGTCGAGATATCGGCGAGGCGCTGCAGCTCCTCCGCCTCATCCCAGATGATGTTGAAATACTGGATCGCCGCCTGCACGAAGGCCCAACTCGGCCGCGAGCGCTTGCCGCGCTCCAGCGCCGACAGGTAGGACGGCGAGACGCCGAGCGTGTTCGCCATGTCGGTGAGCGTGACATTCCGCTCCGCGCGCAACGCCCTGAGCTTGGCGCCGAACGGGGTCACGGCTCGAACGCTCCGCGCGCGCGGCGCAGGCGCACATAGAGCGCGCCGTCGCCGCCGTGATGTGCGGCGGCCGCCTCGAAGCCGAGCACGAGCGGGCGCAGATCGGGCATGCGCAGCCAGTGCGGCGCCATGCGGCGCAGCACGCCGCGCTCGCGGTCGGGATCGAACGCGGAGCCGCCGGCCCCCTTGCCGGTGATGACGACGACGAGCGAGGCCCCCTCGCGCTGCTTGCGATGCAGGAAGCGGTTCAGCGCGTCATGCGCGGCGCTCTGGGTCATGCCGTGCAGATCCAGCACGCCGTCGATATCGCGGCGGCCGCTTTTCACCTTGCGGAGCGCGCGGCGGTCCATCGCGACGAGGGGCGGCGGTGAAAAGACCGGCGGCGACGGCGACGGAACGGCGTGGGCGGACGGAGACAGAACGCGCTCGGCCGCGCGCTGCGGCTGCGGATCGGCGGGCGCCGGCTCCAGCCGGCGACCGGGAAACGGCGCGACGCTGCGCTGGATGTGGGCCCAGAGCGCCTTCTCCTCGCGCGTCAGCGTGCGCCGGCGCATCAGCCGCGCCCCTCGCGCGGGAGCAGCACGACGAAGCGCGCGGCGTGGCGCAGCGACCCGGCGCGACGCCCCATCTCCTCGCCGGCGCCGAAGAACAGATCGCCGCGCGCGGGGCCGAGAATGGCGCTGCCCGTGTCCTGCGCGATCGTCAGGCGGGCGATGCGCGCGGAAGGCTCTACCTCCTGGGCTACGTCGGCGGCGACGAAGAACGGAAGCCCATAGCTCCAGAGATTGCGGTCGATGGCGAGCGCGCGGCCCGGCCGAAGCGGAACGCCTGCGCCGCCGATCGGCCCTTCCCCGGCCCGCAATTCATCGGCGACGCGGAAAAAGATGAAGGAGCGGTTCCGCCGCATCAGCGCGCGACCCTCTTCGGGATGGGCGCGCAGCCAGGCCTTGAGCTTTTCGAGCGTGACGTCCTCGGGAGTCAGCCCGAATTCCGTCACCAGAAGGCGGCCGACGCCGGTGTAGGCGTGGCCGTTGCGGCCGGCATAGGCGAGGCGGGCGACGGAGCCGTCCGTCAACCGCACCCGCGCCGATCCCTGCACGTGGATGAAAAAAGCCTCGACCTCGTCCCGGACATACAGAAGCGGCGGCGCCTCATCGCCCAGCGCGCCCGCCTCGATCGCAGCCCGATCGGGGACTTCCGCGAACCCCTCCGGCGTGCGCCGCCCGGCCGCGAGGGCGGGATCGAGGCCGGCCAACGGCTCGTCCGGAGACCGGGTGACGAGATCGGGCGGCCGGGCGCGGATCGGCCATGCGAACTCCGCCGTTCGTACGGAGGAGCCCGCGACCTCGGGCTCATAATAGCCGGTCAGGAATCCCTGTCCGCCTTCCGGAATGATTTCAAAGGGGGAGAAGCGCGTCTCGAAGAAGGCGCGGGCGTCAGCGCCGGCAGGCAGTCCGACCGCGTCGCGGCAGACAGCGACGAGCGTCTCTTCGCCGGGCTTGCCGCGACGCGCTTCCGGCCGGCCCTCGATGATCGGCGCGCAAGAATCAAGAAAGGCGGCGAATGCGGCGGCGTGATCGTCGGCCGCCCAGCCCGGCAGATCGGCGAAAGCGACCGGCCGCAGCGTCGCCCCGGCGGGCCCGGCGCGATCGCCGGCGCTCATCGGCTCCGCGGCGAGCGCGCCTCCGGCCAGCGCCGCGAGCGCGAACAGGCTCGCCCGGCGCGCCATGGCCTGCTCACGCCCCTGCTTCCGTCGCGATCAGCAGCCAGTTCGGATCGCGGGCGCGCACGTCGCGGGCGAAGGTCCAGACGTCGGTGACCTCGACGATCTTGTCGCCGGCGCCGTCCACAACCTTGCCCTCGGCGTCGCGGGTGACGCTGATGATCTTCGAGACGAAACGCACGGTGACCTGCGCCTGCCGGTCCTTCAGCTCGGCGTCGGTGATCTTCGCCTCGTCGATCGAGACGAAGGTCGTCTCGGCGTTGAGCTTTTTCGCCTCGCGCTCGGCGATCGCAGCCGAAAAGCCCTCGAACACCTCCTTCGAAAGAAGACCCTTGAGCGTCGCGCGGTCGCCGCGGCTAAAGCTCGTGACGATCATTTCATAGGCCGAGCGCGCGCCCTGTTCGAACACCGAGGCGTCGAAGCCGGGGTCGGCGGCCGCGATGGCGTCGAGACCGCCCCCGAGCGCCGAATTGGGTTCGGCGATCCCCTTCCAGCGGTCGGGGTCCGGTCCGGCCAGACGCGCCGGCTCGGGCGCGCGGGTCCCCGGAAGGGGAATCACATTCCCGTTAGGCCCGGGCGCGCCATTGGCGGCGGGCGGCGGATCGCGCCTGGCGCGCGGGTCGAAGGGCGGCGAATCCGGACGCTGGCCGAGCACGGCCCAGAGCCGCCAGATCACGAAAGCGGCGAGCGCCAGAAAAATAAGCGTTGTCACGTCCATACGGGGCCGAGAGGGTCCGGAGCGCTGTGCATGTGGGCTCGTAACATCCGCGTCACAAGGGAACAAGGCAAGCACGGGTCGCCCTTCGCGCAAAGTCGGGCTAGAAATACGGCCGGGACCACGGAATCGGGCCATGACCGCTCAATCGCACATCCGCGTCGGCATCGGCGGGTGGAATTTCGACGAATGGCGGGGGAGCTTCTATCCCAAGGGCCTGTCGCAGAAGAAGGAGCTGGAATACGCCAGCAGCAAGCTGACCTCGACCGAGGTCAACGGCACCTATTACGGATCCCAGAAGCCGGAGACCTTCGCCAAATGGCGCGAGGAAACGCCGGACGGCTTCGTGTTCGCGCTGAAGGCGTCGCGCTTCTGCACCAACCGGCGCGTGCTGGCCGAGGCGGGCCCGTCGATCGAGAAATTCCTGACGCAGGGCCTGACCGAGCTGAAGGAGAAGCTCGGACCGATCAACTGGCAGTTCGCCCCGACGAAACAATTCGATCCGGCGGATTTCGAGGGTTTTCTCAAACTGCTGCCGAAGAGCCATGACGGCATCGCGCTGCGGCACGCGCTGGAGGTCCGTCATGACAGCTTCCGGTCGCCCGACTTCATCGACATGGCGCGCGGCCATGGCGCCGCCGTCATCTACACCGACAAGGAAGACTTCCCGGAGATCGCTGACGTCACCGCGCCCTTCGTCTATGCGCGCCTGCAGCGCATGTCGGAAACGCTGAAAGACGGCTATGCGCCGAAAACCCTGGACGGCTGGGCGGCGCGCGCCAGGCAATGGGCGTCAGGCGGCGCGCCGAAGGAGCTTCCGACCCATGGCGCGCCGGAAAAAAAGCCGCCGAAAACGCGCGACGTGTTCATCTACATGATCAACGGCTTCAAGCCGAAAGCGCCGTTCGCGGCGATGGCGCTGATCGAACGGCTGAAGGGCTGAGCGCGCGCTTACGCCGCGCTCTTCACCGCGTCGCGCTGCTGGCGCAGCATCCGCAGCCATTCGCGCATCACATGGCCATGATCATGCCAGGTGCGGCCGCTGACCAGATTGCCATCGACGACGCAGGGCTCGTCGACGAAAATCCCGCCGCAGACTTCCAGATCGAAGCGGCATTTCCTGACGCAGGACATGCGCCGGCCGCGCACCCGGTCGGCGCGGGCCGGAATCTCCACCCCGTGGCAGACGCTCGCGATCGGCTTGCCGGCGTCGAAGAAATGCTGCGCGATGCGGATGAGATCGGGATCGTCGCGGATATATTCCGGCGCGCGGCCGCCGCTGAAAAAGACGCCGGCGTAATCCTGCTCGCGCACGTCGCGGAAGGCGATGTCGGCCTGGATCTGATAGCCCTCCCATTCGCGCGTGATCGTCCAGCCCGGACGGACCTCGTGCATCACCATCTGGTAAAGCCGCTTCTCCGGCGCCGCGACGACCGGCACGAATCCGTCCTCCTGCAGGCGCAGATGCGGATAGAGCGTATCCAGCGTTTCAGCCGCGTCGCCGACGATGATCAGCGCCTTGTTCGAGACCATTGCGAACTCCGTTTCCTCCCGCGGCCGACCTATCGTCCGGTCCGCGCCGGGACGATAGCGGATCGCATGCGCGGCGGCGATCCCGCCGTTTCAGCGAAGGCGCGCGTTCAAAAGGCGAGAAGCGCGGAAAGGCCGACGAAAGCCGCCGCGCCGCAGGCGAGCACCAGCAGCGCGTTGAGGCGCGTCGCGAGCAGGACGCCCGTGCAGCACAATGCGACGCCGCGCGCCAGCCAGCCGCCATCGAGCGACTGGAACAGCACCACGGCGGTCGCGAGGATCATGCCGGCGGCGACGGGGCGCAGCCCGCGCTCCATCGCGATCCGCCAGCGCGCTTCGGGATGGCGCGACCAGAGATGGACGACGCCCGCCGTTAAAAGCGCCGCGGGCGCGAAGATTCCCACCGACGCGACCAGCGCGCCGGCCCATCCCGCTACGCTCCAGCCGATGAGCGTCGCCAGCAGGGAGCCGGGTCCCGGCGCCATGCGCGAGATGGCGAAGGCGTTGAGGAACTCGGCCGCCGACATCCATTGATGGACATCGACGGCCTGGCGCTGGATGTCGGCGACGATGGTCTGCCCGCCGCCGATCGTGATCAGCGAGAGAGGCGCGAAAATCGCCGCCAGTTCGACAAGACGATTCGCCATCGTTCAGGATCGCGTCAGGTCCGCATATTCGAGCGCGACGCTCGCCGCGCCGGCGACGATGACGACCCAGACGAGCGGCCATTGCAGCAGCGCGACCGCGACGAAGGTTCCGCCCATGAAGAGAAGCGGACGCGCCTTGCGCACGACGCGGCGCGCGGTCGCGAAGGCCATGGTGAAGGAAAGGCCGATGCTCGCGGCGGACGCGCCGACCAGCGCCGTGTGCGTGACGGGAAAGCGCGAGAGCCAGGCGAAGGACGCGCCGATGAGAATGATGAGGCATCCCGGCAAGGCGACAATTCCCGCGACGGACGCCGCGGCCCCGCGAAAGCCGGCCAGCCGATGGCCGATCCAGATCGCCATGTTGGTCACATTGACGCCCGGCAAGGCCTGCGCGAGCGCGAGGCCGTTCAGGAACTCATCCTCCGACAGCCAGCCGCGATCGGCGACGAATTCGCGGAACAGCCAGCCGCTGAGGCCGCCGCCGAAACTGGTGAGGCCGATGCGCGTGAAAATCAGGAACAGCGCGAGGGGCGTTGGCGGCGCCGGGTCGTCGATCGTGCGCGGCATGCGATGCTGGCGGCCTCCCTGCGGCCTCGCCGGGCGACGATCCGCCCTTCGCCGGGATATCCCTCCAGGCGCGTCCGTCAACTCCGCGCCGCGCACAGCGGCCGCGCGACAATCGGAGCGGCGCCTTTCAAAGCGCGACCTGGAACTGCTTCCAGAGGATCATCCGCTCGCGCAGATCGATCACGCGGCCGTCGACGCAGAATGTGCCGTCGCCATTGTGATGCAGGGTGCGGCGCTCCCTCCGCGTTCGGTTCAGCGAGATTGCGACCGGCTCGAGGATGAAGAGGTCATATTTTCCGGCGAGCGAATCATCAACGATCCGGCATTCGATATTGGCGAGGCATTCGCCAATCAGCGGCGCCGCTACCTCGCGCGCCGGCTGCGCCGTCAACCGAAAGCGCGCGAACTTGTCCGCGTCGTCGCCCGAGCAATTGCCGATGTCCACGACCTTGCGCGCCAGATCGGCGCCGGGGATGGCGATCACGCATTCGCGCGTCGCGACGAGCGCCTTATGGCTGTGATCCCACGCGCCGATGACGCAGCCGATCAGCGGCGGGGAATGGCGCATCACCATGTGAAAGCCCATGGTCATGACGTTCGGCTTTCCATCCTGCGCCGTGGTCACCAGCACGATCGGGCCGGACTCAAGCAGGCGATAGGCTTTCGAGGGATCAATCGGCTCCATGCCCGGAGCAAACGCCCGCGTCGCGGCGAGACGATGGCGGACTGGCGCCCGGACAGCCGGCGGCGCTTCATCCGCCGCCGGCGACAGGACCGACGCGCCGGGTCTATTGCATGCGGCCGGTCCAGATGCGCTTATGGACGCGCTGCGAGCTCTTCGAACCCCAGCCGATCACCGTGCTCTTCATGTCGGCGACAGCCGGATAACGGAAGATGTTGCCGCGTTTCACGCCTGAGCCGAACAGCGACCTTATCGTGGCGATCTGATTATTGTTCAGGCCATCATACCTGACATTCTCGATGCGGGCGCCGCCATCATCCGTCCAGTCCTCGACCTCGATATTGACCGTGACGACGTTCGACACATAGACCTTTATCATCTCGTAGAGGAACAGAAGCTCCACTTCATCCAGTTCGGAGACGGACAGTTGCACGGGCTTGGCGAGCAGCCTGCTCGCCATCTGCTCCAGCGTTTCGGAGCGCGACTTTCCAGGATCGTTCAGACGATTCTCGAACTCATTCGCGAGGGCGTCGAGAGCGTCGCTCCAGATCTTGAACGTGGCGCGCGACGCCGCGATCAGCTGCGTGACGACGCCCTTGCTGGCGTCAAGCTTTCTCAGATCGTCAGCGCCCGGCGCGGTTTCAGGGTCCGCAATTTTCCCGACCGCCTCTTTGGCGCCTTTGGCGCCGTCATAGACGTCCTTGACCTTGCCGGCGACCTCCTTCCCCTTCGCGGCGGCGTCGCGCACGGCCTGAACGGTCTGCGCGGCTTTCGCCGTTTTGCTCCCGGCCGCAGCCGAAATCGTTAGCGCCAGCGTGACGGCTTCCTTCTTCTCCTTGAGAAAGGTCGCCAGAAAAAGCTCGGGCTGCGCCACCGACAGCGCGATGGATGCGAGCGCGAGATAGGGCGTATACCAGGGCGGAATTGCTTCGAGCTCGAGGAACTTCGCGAATTTCTGCATGGCGTTCGTAAAAATGAGGCCGCGCGCGTATAATTCTCCGTTGACGGCCTGCATGTATTTCGCCGCGACATTCTGCGCTCTCTGATTGTCGGACAGAACGGCGTTTATCTGCGCTTGCGTCATCGCGCGCCTCCGTATCGTGACAGCCTGGCCTGACGTCGCATCAGGCTTTCTGAACGCCTTTTTTCATCCCGACGCTGACCGATGTCGGTGCTTCCGCGCACGAAACGGCTTCTGTTCCGCGCCGCTTCTCTCGGCCGGACGGACGACGATGACGAAAACTCCTGCGCCGCAATTCTTGCTTGAAAGAAGTTTGTCTTCTCCAAAGCAGAAGGCGCGCGCCGCAAAGAGACGCCAGCGCGGCTGACGGAGAATGCGCGTGCGGCCCAGCCCACGGAAAATTTCGGCAAACGGCCCGCGATCGCCCGTGCAAAAGCTGAGCGCGCCATCGTCGGCGTGCAATGCGAGCAATTGTCAGCCGCCCGTTATCCGCGCGTAAAGGACGCCGCGATCACAGTTCGCCGCGTTGGCGGCGTGCGCGGACAAAGGGCGGCGCGCTCGGATATGGACGCGCTCGACGACGCATCAGCGACAGGCCCATGACGAAGCGCAGACTGTCCAACCGCTCCAGCGGACCGGCGGCGGCGATTCTCCGCCCGAACGGCCGCGCGGCTGCGCGGTCGTCGCGGCTCCGTCGTCACGCGGGCTGAGGGATGCGAGGCTCCAGATGGTTCGGGAGGCGGACGTCCGACATCGCCCATGTGTCGGCGCTTCGCCGAACGACCATCCTCGTCCTGTTCGTCTCGGCCTGGGCCCTGCTCACCGGCGGCGCGTGGTATGCGCTGACCCCAAAACCGGTCGCGCCAGTTGAGCCGGCTTCAACGTTCGCGCCCGACTGAGGCCCTTCATCGAGCGACGCCCGGGAAGGTGAAATCAGGCGGCGATCCGTCATCAGCGCTTCAGGCTGACTCCGGCCGTGACGCCACGCCTTGTCGCCCCCCCGGCCGGACATGCCGCGCGAGTTTGTCGAGCGTCTGGGCGCCGTACTCGACCGCCCCGAAGCCGATCACCTCGTCACGGCGCGCCTTGGTCGGATGCATCTGGCGCAAGGTGACGACGGTTTTGCCGTTGGACTGCTCGTCGAAGGTCAGCAGCATGCGAAACGCCGACGGGTCTTCATCGCGATCGGCGCCGTGGATCACTTCGATCAGGGAGGGCGTCTCCAACCGGAGAAAGACCATGCGGTTGTCGTAGCGGGTCCCGTCCGGCGCGATCATGTCGAAGCGCCAGCGCCCGCCCGGACGGACGTCGATCTCTTTCGTCTCGATCGTGAATCCCTCTGGCCCGAACCAGGCCGGAAGCTGCGCCGGATCGGTCCAGGCCTCGAAGACGAGGGCGCGCGGCGCATCGACCAGGCGGGTGATGACGACCTCTCGATCAAGAGGCCATTCCGACCAGGGCGATTGGCTGGGGTTCGTCACATCAGTCATCCGTGCGGACCTCGTTCTTGCGGCGCTGAACATGGGCGTCCATCCGGTCGAGCCGCGCCGTCCAGATGCGGAGATGTTCGCCGAGCCAGGCGTCCGTCTGGCGCAGCGCCTCCGGCCTGAGGGCGCACAGGCGGACCCGGCCCGCCTTGCGCGTCGCAAGCAACCCGCCGTCTTCGAGGACGCGAATGTGCTTCAGGACGGTCGGCAATCCGATGCCGAACGGTTCTGCGAGCTGGCTCACCGTCGCCTCCCCCAGGCACAGGCGCGCCACGACCGCGCGGCGCGTCGGATCGGACAAGGCGGCGAACGCGCGATCGAGTGCGAGCTGTTGGTTTTCCATGTGGGAAAGTATTGCCGCGCAACCCTCGGCCGTCAAGATACTTTTCCGACCGGCGAACTTTTCCTTGCGATGCGGAAACACGGCTAGGCGCGGTTCATGCGCGAACCTAACCGCTCTCGCGCCGGATCACTGCTTTGAATGCGCGCCGCCGGCTCACGGCCGCGGCCTGGTTGCGCTTCCGAGGCGCAACACGGCTATGCGCAGGCGCACGGTTGGCGGCTCTTGGGCTTTGTCAGGGGCAATCAGGGAACTGGCGCGCCCCACCGGGTGAAGATGACAACTACGTTTACTCCATAGCCCTATAAATCAGGGACCGAGAATCGACCGGAAACCAATGGTATTACAATGGGTTTCCGGTCGATACGTTTTCACCATGTGTTTCTGCGGACCCGGCGCTAAAGCGCCGGGGCTTTGTCACTGGCGGCTCTCCGGCTCTCTACAGCGCAATGTGGTAGCGCGTTCGCCTCCGGGCCGGCGCGGCTGCCGCCGCGTCTCATCTGATCGTTACGAAGAAAATTGCTAAGGGCGTTGCCCTCGCGCGGCGCAAGAAAACTCTCCGGCCTTTCGCGGCATAAACGGCCCGCTCCCCGCAAGCGGGTCCCCTCCATTTATTCCACGGTGCCAAAGACTTCTCCTGCGCCTTGCTACCCGTGGCTCGCCGCCGGGCAAGGGTTCAGGAGCGGCGCTGCGCTGCTCTGAACCCCAAACCCGAGGATCAGAGACATGACCAACCTTTCCGACAGCAATCCCCGCATCTATGTCGCCTGCCTTGCCGCCTACAATAACGGCTATCTGCATGGGGCTTGGATCGAGGCGGATCAGGACGCGGACGAAATCAGGGACGAGATTGCGGCCATGCTCGCACGGTCCCCCATCGAGCACGCGGAGGAATATGCCATCCATGATTATGAGGGCTTCGAGGGCGTCACGATCAGCGAATATGCCGGCATCGACACCGTGGCACGCATGGGCGCTTTCATCGCCGAGCATGGCGCGCTAGGCGCTGGCCTGCTGGATCAGTGCGACGATGACATGGACCAAGCCGAAACCGCCTTGCGGGACTGCTATCACGGCCAGTTCGCCAGCCTTGCCGACTTCATGGAGGACTTGACCGCTGAAAGCGGCATGGCGATCCCCGAGGCGCTACGCTACTACATTGATTGGAAAGCAATGGCCCGCGACGCTGAAATGAACGGCGAGTTTTTCACAGTCGAAACCGCACATGACGAGGTGCATGTGTTTTCCAGCCAATGAAAGCCGGAGCGTCTTGCCCGCACTTTTGCGGGCGGGCGTCTCGCAGAATCATCGAAATAGTGTTAAGCAGAAAATAACCAAGAATGATCGGGCTGGCCGCTCAAGGTATCTGCTTTGAGCGGCTTCTATATTTCCAGCGATCTTTGAACCTCTAAGGGCTGGGCGCTGCCTTGCGCGCCCCGGCTTTGGGAGGTGACGCCATGCTTAGCATCGACTGGCGTTCGCCGGTGGCATACAGGCATGCGAAGCACATTTCGGCCGCCGGTTTCGCTTGGGAATATCTGCGCCGGAATGACGATTATCGTCAGGAGTTCCAGACCATCGCACTAACCGGAGGACCGTCCGGCCGTGACCTTGAAGCGTTCGCAGATCGCTGGGGGTTGCGATTTCCCGTGCGATCCCGACGCGCCGCATGACCGGCCGCCACCAATCTGGAGTCCGAGCCTTCAACCGCAAGCGGTGATGCTCTCGCCGGTCGAGCATAAGGACGGCGACACCGAACCGATATTGACGCTTGCCCATCTCGCCGGCCTCGATCTGCGCCGCGCTGCCGATGGCTGGCACGGCATCTGGCAGGTGGATGGCGTCGCACATCAATTCTGGCTTCCCGAGCCGGTGCCGGATGCCGCCGCCTTCTATGCCGTCACCCTGCCGATGGATTCCTTTCTGGAGCTTCGCGCACACGCTGCGCGCCGTTTCTGGCGGTCCCTCAACGGCCGCGCACCCGGTCCCGACTTCCGGGCCGTTCCCGCCCAGCTCCGGCAATGGCACACCCTTTCCCTCCGCGCGCTCGACGCCCGCCTACGCGACGAGAGCTATCGCACCGTCGCCGAAGTCCTGCTCGGCTTTCGCGGCACCAAGGAGGATTTCGAGAATGACCCGCGCAAGAACAAGGCCCGCCGTCTGGTTGCGCACGGCATCAAGATGATGTGCGGCGGCTATCGCCTGTTGCTCCACTACCCTATCAAGCCCGGCAAGCGTTGATCGTTAGCGAGCACCGTCTTGTTGCAAGTCGCAAACTTACTGCCAGTTGCAACAAAGAGGTGCGATACGAAAAGAGCCGGAAAGCCAGCCCTCGGGGAAATGTTGCGGACTTTAGAATACCTACGAGGATTTCAGCAAGAATGGAGTGGAGCTAACAGACTGCTTCATGTGTCAAGAACGGCAAGGCGGCTGCTCAACTGAATAACTCGTTGCGCAATCCATGGTTTCGCACGACCATGCCGGAAATTTATTTTGAGGAATGTTCCATGACCTTACTAAAGACGCTGCGTTTGATTCTCAGTCCTTGCGCCCCGGTGGATCGTGTTAACTTCATCCAGCTAGAGCTTGACCCAGAAGTGATGCGGTTTCTTAACAATGGTGCGGTTGATCATGACAGGATCGATTCGACGACCGCGCCATTTCTCATGCCACGAGGAACCGAGCCGAACGTCTGGACAGCGCGACGCAATGCGGATGACGAGTTCGTCGGCTGGTTCTGCTTGTTGCCGAAAGGGAGGGCGTTAGCTGAGATCGGATATCGACTGCGCCGGGAAGCTTGGGGTCAGGGGCTGGCAACTGAAGGAGCTTTGGCTCTTATCGGTTGGGGCTTCGAGGTCGCAGGATATGACAAGATTGTGGCCAATACAATGGCGGTCAACCAAGGGTCGCGCCGTGTAATGGAGAAGATTGGTATGAAACACACGCGGACGGATTTCTTGGATTTTCCCGACCCCATACCCGGCACGGAGCACGGCGAGGTAACGTATGAGTTGACCTGTTCAGAATGGGCCAACAATTGAGGGGCATATCAGCTTTTAGGACGCGTCAAAGCCACTCGAAACGTCAGCGATTAGGTCGATTCCTGTCGGTCAGATATCGTAAAATTCCAAAGCCTGCGAGGTGAAGTAAGCTGAAAACCGCCGATGCTCACGCCTTGTTAGCTGCCGCCTGTTCCAGAATCTTCCTATAGCCCTCATGCGAAAGCCATTGCGCGCGTTCGAGATGGCTTTGCCAGCAACGATAGGTCCGAAGTTCCTCGGCAGCCGGATTGCGGTGAAGCACGATCCGCGCGACTTCTTTCCAGTCCGCGCCCTCGGCCTTGGCATCCAGCAAGCGTAGATAGGTGACGTAGTGCCGTTCGTCATAGACGGTTATAGTGTCGCCGGTCGGCGCTTCGTCGTCCACATCGGGATCGAGTTCGACAGGAACCCGCATAGTCATTCCCCGTATCTGAGAGAGCTTGTCTGCGGTGCGCCCCCGCAAACGATTCTCTCTGACTCTTGGTGATCGGGGAGTTAGTAACCGTCACGAAACGGCCCCATGGCCTTTAGCTCGGAAAGCCTGTTGTATACGCCACAGGCTCCCCGACCATAGGTCAAGGAGTTGGTGCCGTTCTGGCTGGCACCGGCCAT
>Ga0209930_1000376_pt1 | contig 122335 bp, 114 predicted proteins | sample ThiBiot_500_biof_2_FD_183948 | JGI IMG/M metagenome (GOLD analysis project Ga0209930, IMG submission 183948) | Wastewater bioreactor microbial communities from Cape Town, South Africa - Thiocy_cont_500_biof (SPAdes) | ecosystem: Engineered > Bioreactor > Thiocyanate-remediating >...
GTGATCGTCGCCGAGATGATGGGCGCCTATAGCGGCATCGGCCAGGTGATCTATCAGGCGACCGGACAGGTCGATTATCTTACGGTCTGGGCGGCGGTGTTCGTCGCCATGCTCGGCAGTCTCGCCCTCTATGGCGTGCTCGTCGCGATCGACCGCAAACTCGTATGGTGGAGATGACGATGGCGCCCTTCCCGGCCAACAACGATCCGGCGCTCGAGATCGGCTCGACGAGCGAAGCGGCGCTGCGGATCCAGCTCGCCGCCTGCTTCCGCCTCATCGCCCATTTCAACATGGACGACCTGATCTACAACCATATCTCGGTGCGCCTGCCCGGCCCCGAGCATCACTTCCTGATCAACCCTTACGGGCTTCTCTTCTCCGAGATCGACGCGTCCTCATTCGTGAAGATCGACCTCGACGGCAACAAGGTCGAGCCGAGCCATCACGAGGTGAACCGCGCCGGGTTCGTCATCCACAGCGCGATCCATTCCGGGCGCGAGGATGCGCTCTGCGTGCTGCACACCCATTCCGAGGCGGCGACCGCCATCTCGGCGCTGGCCGAAGGACTGCTGCCGGTCAGCCAGTTCGCCATGCGCTACCAGGGCCATATGGGCGTCCACGATTATGAGGGCGTCGCGATCGACACCGACGAGCGGCAGCGGCTCATCGACGATATCGGGCCGCACAACACGCTGATCCTGCGCAATCACGGCGTGCTGACCTGCGGGCGGACGATCCAGGAAGCCTTCATCCTCATGTATTATTTCGAGAAAGCGGCCCGGGTGCAGCTCCTTGCGCAGACCGGCGTCGCGGGCGGATCGCATCTGGCGCTGCCGGCCGACGCCGTTACCGACAAGGCGGCCCGCCAGTTCAACGATCATCACGGCGATATCCTGGCGCCGGGCACGCGCGAGTGGCCCGCCTTCGTCCGCATGCTCGACCGCACCGATCCCAGCTATCGCAATTGAGGCAGCGGACGTTGAATGCAACCCGCCCTCATGCCAATACAACTGCCTCCAGCCTGACCTTCACCGGCTCACCACACCAGCGACGGGCATCATGACAGCGCGCCAAACCACAGCCGGCCATGACGAGGACGCGACAGCCGTTCGCGGCCGCGGCAGCACGCTGTCCGAGGACCTTCGGAGCGCGCTGGAGGAGATGATCGTCTCCGGCCAGTTGCAGCCGGGCGAGCGGCTCGACGAGGCGGAGATCGCGGCGAAGTTCAAGGTGTCGCGCACCCCCGTCCGCGAGGCGCTGAAGGCGCTGATCGCCACCGGCCTCGTCGAGGTCAAGAGCCGTCAGGGCGTGACGGTCGCGACCATCTCGATCCCGATCCTGCTCGAGATGTTCGAGATGATGGCGGCGCTGGAGGGGCTCTGCGCGAAGCTCGCGGCGCGGCGCGCGACCACGACGGAAAAGGCGAATCTCCGCGCTATCCACGCGAGGCTGATCGAGGCACTGGACGCCAGCGAGCCGGAACTGTTCTACGCCATCAACCAGGCGTTCCACGACGCGCTCTACGACGCCGCGCATACGCATTTCCTCGCCGGCCAGACCCGGGCGCTTCGCCGCCGCGTTGCCGCCTATCGCCGGCATGTCACCCATCAGCCGGGCCGCATGGCCGCGACCATCGGCGAGCATCAGCGCATCCTCGACGCCATCGAGCGCGCCGACGCCGAGGCCGCCTTCCGCGCCGCCAGCGAGCATGTGAACCTCCTCGGCGACGACATGGCCGACTTCATCTCCTCGCTGCCGCCGACGCTGACTCAGGCGTCGTGAGGAAGCGCGGAAGGAAGGCCCTCACCCCCACCCTCTCCCGCAAGCGGGAGAGGGTGGGGGTGGCGGGGATGGCACGGTCTCTTCTAAGAGGCGTCAAATGGCACCACGCCATCCCCTCTCCCCATGGGAGAGGGTTAGGGTGAGGGCCTTTCCTCCAGAGCCTCGCGTCCAGAATTTGGGCCCCAGGACCTCCAGCAGAAGCCGATTGAACGCCTCCGGCGCTTCCATCATCGGGAAATGGCCCGGGCCCTCCATGAGGATGATCTCGAGATTGTCGAGGTCGATCAGCTCGTTGCGGCGGGCGAGCAGTGCGGAGTTGATCGCGACGGCGCTGATGCCGGGCAGCGGCCAGACGGCGGCGATGTCCCAGCGGAGCAGCGCTTCGAGGACGCCGAGCGCGGCCTCCGGGTCGCTGGCGGCCATGCCCTCGGCGATCAGGGCCTTGAGCTCCGGAGCGGCATCCAAGCCGGTGATCGCGTCGATCATGCCGCGCATGCGGCCGGGGAAATCACCGCGGAAGCCGTTGATTCTCAATGCGATCTCATCCGCGGGACGCGCGGCGTAGAACATCGCCTCGGTGAAGGTGTCGACGCCGACGAGGAGGCGGCAGCGGCGGCCGAGCAGGCGCGCCGCCTCGATTGCGACGGCGCCGCCCATGGAATGGCCGACAAGGACGACCTCGTCGGCACCAAGGGCATCGGCGACGGCGAGGATATCGGCGCCGAAACCCTCGATGGACCAGTCCCCTGAAGGGCGCTGCGGATCGGCGCTGCCATGGCCGGGGAGGTCCACTGCCGCGACGCGGACATGCTGCGAAAGCGGGCCGATCTGGGCCGACCAGAACTCGGCGCGGCAGGCCCAGCCATGGATGAGGATGATCAGCGGTTTGCCGCTGCCGGCGACGCGCACGGGAATGCGGGCGCCATCGGCGGCCTCGATCGTCAGGCGCGAGCAGTTTTCAACATTCATCGACAAAACGGACATGTTTCTCAGCGTGACATCGGCCAGCGGGACTGGTTGCATGGACCTCGACATTAGGACGCCGGCTTCGGGCCTTCCTGCTCAAAGCAGCGGCACGCGAAGGCTGCAATTTCCGCATGGAGCGGCCTTGACCGTCCTTATCCACGGGACGGATAGTTGCATACAGAAATTGCTGAAATGGACACGTCCGAAATGACCGCAGCCCAGCTCCCCGCCCCGCTCGTCAGTGGCGGTCGCTTCTATGCGATGCGCCTCAAGCCGGGCGAGGACGTGCTGGACACGCTGCAGGCCTTCGTCGCCGCCAACGACATGAAGGCGGCTGCGATCGTGACCGTGGTCGGCAGCCTGACCCATGCGATGATCCGCTACGCGGCGCAGCCGGTCGGCGCGCTGCGCGAGGGGCTGTTCGAGATCGTCTCGATGATCGGGACGGTCGAGGCGACGGGCAACCATGTGCACATCTCCTGCTCGGACGAGACGGGCGCCATGTTTGGCGGCCACATGCTGTCCGGCTGCCTCACCCGGACCACCTGCGAGATCGTGCTGGTCGAGCTGACGGATTTCGCCTTCTCGCGGGAATATTGCCCGATCTCGACCTGGGACGAACTCGTCGTCTCGCCGCGCAGCTGAGGGCGGATCGCGCATGGCCGCCCTCCCCGCCTTCTCCCACGCGACGGGCCTTCGCCGATGAGCGCCGGCAAGGCGGGGCAGCCGAGCCTGCTCTTCACGCCGGGCGAGAGCCTGCTGCACCGGGCGAACCCGATCACCTCGCTCGCGCTGATGCTGTGGATGATCTCGGCGGCCGCCGTGCTGCCGACCATCGGCACGACCATCCTGACCGCAGCGGCGATCCTCGTCAGCCTCGTGACGGGCGTCGGCAAGCGCGCGGTGAAGCGGTTGCTGCTGACCATGACGCCGATCGGCGTCGCGCTCGTCGTCGTGCACGGTCTCCTCATCGAGCGGCCGGACTTCTACGATCACGGCCTCGTCTCGATCAGCCCGAGCGGGCTCGACTATGCGTTGAGGGTGTTCATGCGCGTCGCGGCGATGCTGATGGCGACGCTGCTCTTCGTGACCACCACCCATCCGGCCGACATGCTGAAGGCGCTCGACCAGCGCGGCGTGCCGCCCGGCGTCGGCTATCTGGTGGCGAGCCCGCTGCTGCTGATCGAGCCCTTCTCCGACCGCGCCAAGGCGATCCGCGATGCGCAGCGGGTGCGCGGGCTGGACATGACGGGGTCGTGGAAGGCCCGCATCAAGGCTCTGCCGGTGCTGTTGATGCCGCTCATCACGCTCGCCCTCTCCGATCTCGACCAGCGCGCTTCGGTACTCTCCGGCCGGGCCTTCCGCGCGCTGCCGCGGCGGACCGTGATCAACGCGCCGCATGACTCGACCTTCCAGCTCTGGCTCCGCCGCCTGCTCTTCACGCTCGCCGTGCTCCAACTCGGGATTCCGCTGCTGTGGCGCTGATCGACGTCGCCGACCTCGCCTTCCGCTTCCCGCGCGCGAAAGAGCTCGTCCTCGACGGGATAACCCTTTCGATCGAAGCCGGCGAGCGGGTGGCGATCCTCGCCCCCAACGCCGCCGGCAAGACAACCCTCGCCCGCTGGCTCTCCGGCCTCCTGCCGGAGGGCGTGCTGACTGCCGAGCGCGGCCATGTCGCGATGGCAGGGAAGCCCTTCGCCGAATGGTCGGTCGCCGAGCGCGCCACCGCGATCCAGTTCGTCGGGCAGGTGCCGTCGCAGCAGCTCACCGGCTGCGCTTTCACCGTTTATGAGGAGATCGCCTTCGGCCCCTGCAATCTCGCGCTGCCCGAGGCAGAGGTGCGGGCGCGGGTCGACGAGGCGCTGACCATCTGCAATCTCCGCCATCTCGCGGAGCGTGATCCCTTCACGCTCTCGGGCGGCGAGACGCAGCGGCTTTCGATCGCGGCGGCGCTCGCCATGAAGCCGCGGGTGCTGGTGCTCGACGAGCCGACCTCCAATCTCGACCCGGAATCACGCGACGATCTCCTGGCGCAGCTCGACCTCCTGCCGGGCGGGCTGACGATCATCGTGCTCGAAGTCGCGCTCCGGCCGTCGCTGGCGCTGGCGAAGCGCTTCCTGCTGCTCGACCAGGGCAGGATCGTCGCCGATGGCACCGCCTCGGAGGTGCTCAACGATCCGCGCTGCATCGAGACGCTCGGCATGACGGCCGTCACGGAGGCCGCCTTCCGGCTTCGCGAGGCGGGCCGTTGGCCGGATGCGACGCTGCTGCCGCTCACCCTCAATGAGGCCCTCGACAGTTTCGGAGCGCCCCGTGCTCACGGTTGACGACGTCACCTTCGCCTATGCGCCCGGCGCGCCGGTTCTCTCGGACGTCACCTTCCATGTGCCGCCCGGCCAGGTGGTCGCCATCGTCGGCCGCAACGGCGCCGGCAAGAGCACGCTGCTGCGGCTCCTGAACGGGCTCTACCAGCCGGCGACCGGCGCCATCGTCGTCAATGGCAATGCGACCTCGGACACGCCCGTCCATCTCCTCGCGCGATCGATCGGCACGGTCTTCCAGGCGCCGGAACAGCAGATCTTCAACGCCAAGGTCGTGGACGAGATCGCCTTCGGGCCGAAGCAGCTCGGCCTCACCGGCAAGGCGCTCGACGAGCGCGTCGGCGCGGTGCTCGAGCGCATCGGGCTCGCCGGCGAAGCGGAGACGCATCCGCTCGATATCGACGCCTCGGCGCGCCGGATGGTCGCGATCGGCTCGGTGCTCGCCATGCAGCCGCCGGTGCTGCTGCTCGACGAGGCGCAGCGCGGTCTCGACAAGGCGGCGATCGACCGGCTGGCGAAGATCATCGCCGACGAGAAGGCGCGCGGCACGACGGTGCTGCTCGTCTGTCACGACATGGATTTCGTCGCCCGCAATGCCGATCGCGTGCTCGGCCTCGCGCGGGGACGGCTCGCTGCCGACCTCTCCACCGAAGGGTTCTTCACCGATGCGGCGCTGACGGCGGCGATCGGCGTCGAGGTTCCCGACATGGTGTCGCTCTCCGCCGCGCTCGGTCTCGCGCCGGCGCTCTCGCCCGAGCGCTTCGCGGCGGCGTGGATGGCGCGAAACGAGGCTTGACGGTTCGTGCAGGCCCCGCTTAGCTATCGCAGTGCAGCATCGGACCCGAAGACGGGAGAGGCTGCGCCGCGGGAAGAGATCTCCATCGTTCTCATTCGTTCCCCGATTGCGAAGGGCAGCAAGCCTGGCGTCGGCATCCAGCTCGGAAAGCAGGATCCGCCATGGTGAAAGACGGCAAGCGCCACCTCCACAGCCTTCGTGACAGCCGCACGATCTATATCGACGGGCGCAAGGTCCCGGACGTCACGAGCGATCCGGCCTTCGCGAATGCCGTCGCGACCTCGGCGCGCTTCTACGACTACCAGGCGGACCCGGCGAACAGCGAAGCCATGACCTTCCGCTCGCCGAAGACGGGCGACGCGGTGAGCCGGGCCTGGCAGTTGCCGCGCAATCACCGCGAACTCGTCGAGCGGCGCGAGGCGCTGACGCGCTGGGCGGCGATGACCTGCGGCATGGTCGGCCGCTCACCGGATCACGTCGCCTCGACGCTGGTCGGCTTCCGCATGGGCCTCCCGGCTTTCCGCGACAACGACCCGGCCCGCGCGGCGGCCGTCGAATCCTATTTCGACTATGCCCGCGACAACGACCTCTACCTCTCCTACGTCATCATCAACCCGCAGTCGGACAAGGCGAAGTCGGCGAGCGGCCAGCCCGACGCGCATCTCGTCGCCTCGGTGGTCGACGAGGATGCCGAGGGCATCACCATCCGCGGCGCCAAGATGCTGGCGACGAGCGGCATCATGGCCAACGAGATCCTGGTCTCGGGCTTCAACGCCCTGCAGGCCGGCGACGAGGCCTATGCCTTCACGGCCGTGACGCCGATCGGCACCAGGGGCCTGACGCTGATGTCGCGGCGCAGCTACGAGCAGGCGGCGACCTCGACCTTCGACTATCCGCTCTCCAGCCAGTTCGACGAGAACGACGCCGTCGTCTATTTCGACGACGTCAAGATCCCGTGGGACCGCGTCTTCGTCTTCAAGGATCTGAAGATGGCGCAGGCGCAGTGGCACGACACGCGCGCCCATGTCATGCAGAACTACCAGTGCATGATCCGCCTGATGGTGAAGCTGAAATTCCTGCTCGGCCTCGCCCGCAAGATCGCCGAGATCAACAACATCATCAATTTTCCGCAGGTGCGCGAGACGCTCGGCCTCGTCGCGGCCAAGGTCAATAATATCGAGGCGCTGATCGTCGCCATGGAGGCGGCGGGCGAGAGCTTCAACGGCTTCTACGTGCCGAACCGCACCATGCTGTGCACGGCGCAGGTGATCGCGCAGACGACCTATCCCGAGATCGTCGAGGCCATCCGCACGCTCTCCGGCGGCGGCATGATCATGGTGCCCTCCTCCGAGGCGGATTTCGAGACGCCGGAAACCCGCGCCATCATCGAGAAGACGCAGCGCTCGGTCGTCACCAACTCGGAAGGCCGCGTCAAGCTGATGAAGCTCGCCTGGGACGCGGTCGGCTCGGAGTTCGGCTCGCGCCATCTGCAATATGAGATGTTCTATTCCGGCCCGACCTTCGTCACGCGCGGCAACTCGTTCCGCTTCTTCGACTGGGACGGAGTGAAGGGCTTTGTCGACGGCTTCATGGACAGCTACGCGCTGCAGGGCGAGACGCTGCGCCCGGCGGCGGAGTGAGCGGCGTGGACGGCGCAGCGCCGGAGCTGCTCGCGGAGATCGAGCGCCTCGCCTTCATGGAGCATGGCCGCGCGGGTCTCCAACTGCGCGACGAGGGGCCGCTCGCGGGCCTCTCCTTCGCCGTGAAGGACCTTTTCGACGTCGCCGGCTATCGCTCGTCCTGGGGCAATCCCGACCAGTTGCGCGATGGCGACGTAGCGGTCGCGACGGCGCCGGCCGTGCTCGCGCCGCTGATGGCCGGCGCGCGCATGGCGGGCAAGACCGCGACCGACGAGCTCGCCTGCGGCATGTTCGGCATGAACCCGCATTTCGGCATCCCGATCAATCCGGCCGCGCCGGACCGCGCGCCGGGCGGCTCGTCGAGCGGCTCGGCCTCGGCCGTCGCGGCGGGGCTCGCCGATTTCGGGCTCGGTACCGATACGGGCGGCTCGATCCGCGTGCCGGCCAGTTTCTGCGGTCTTTATGGCCTCCGCACCACGCATGGCCGCGTCTCGGTCGCCGGCGTCATGCCGATGGCGCCGAGCTTCGACACGGTTGGCTGGCTGACGCGCGACATCGCCACCATGCGGCGGGTGACGGAGGTCTATTTCGGGCCGATCGCCGCGGCTCCGTCGCCCCGGCTGATGATCGCCCGCGACGCCTTCGACATTCCCGAGCTGGCGATCGGCGCGGCGCTGCTGCCGATTGCGCGGAGCCTCGGCGCGGCCTCCGAGATCACGCTCTATCCGGACGGCGTCGGCGCGGTGCTCGACATTTTCCGCCCGCTGCAGCTGCATGATCTCTATGCGACTCTCGGCGGCTGGGCGACGCGGCCCGGACGCCGGCTCTCGCAGGCGGTCGGGGAGCGGATTGCGCTGGCCTCGCGGACCGATCCGGCGCTGGTCGCGGCGGCGATGCCGCGCCGCGAGGCGCTGACGCAGCGGCTCGTCGATCTTCTCGGCGATGACGGCATCCTCGTCATCCCGACGGCGCATGACCTGCCGCCGCTCCGCGATGCGCCCGTCTCGGCGCAGGTCGCCTTCCGCGAGAAGACGCTCGCGCTGACCTCGGTCGCGAGCCTCGCGCGGCTGCCGCAACTTGCGATACCCGCGACCTTTGTCGAGGGCTGCCCGGTCGGGCTCTCGCTGATCGCCGGGCCGCGCGGCGAAGGCCGGCTGATCGCCTTCGCCGAGACGATCGGCGATCTTGCGGCGCGCCATCCATGAAGCTTCCCCGCGACGGCGCGCGCGACTTCACCGGCTATGGCCGCAACCCGCCGGATCCGCAATGGCCGGGCGGCGCGCGGCTGGCGCTCGTCGTCGTCCTCAATCTCGAGGAGGGCGCCGAGCCGTCGATCCCCGACGGCGACGCGGCGAGCGAGGCGGCGCTGACCGACGCCATTCCCGGCGAGGTGCCGGCCGGCAAGCGCGATTTCGTCGCCGAGACGCTGTTCGAATATGGCTCGCGCGTCGGCTTCTGGCGGATCGCCGATCTCTTCGAGGAGCGCGGCGTCCGCCTGACCGTCAATGCCTGCGCGCAGGCGCTCGCCCGCAACGCCGAGATCGCCGGCTATCTCCGCAATAGCACCGCCGATCTCTGCGCCCACGGCGACCGTTTCGTCCGGCACTACCGGATGAGCGAGGACGAGGAGCGCACCGCAATCGCCCGCGCCCATGCCGGCATCCTCGCCGCGACCGGCCGGGCGCCGCAGGGCTGGCAGAGCCGCTATTCGTCCAGCGAGGCGACGCGGCGGCTCCTCGTCGAGCATGGAGGGTTCGTCTATGATTCAGATAGTTATGCCGATGACCTTCCTTATTGGATGAAGGTCGGCGAACGTCCCTGGCTCGTGGTGCCGCACAGTTTCACGCATAACGACAACCGCCTCGCCACGGCGAAGCTCGGCACGGCGGTCGATTTCTACGAGCATCTCGCCGCCGCCTTCCGCGTGCTCCATGCCGAGGCTGCCAGGCGGCCGCGCATGATGACCGTGAGCCTGCATGGACGGGTCTCAGGCCAGCCGTCGCGCTTCGAGGCGGTGCAGCGCTTCCTCGATCTCGTTGGCCGGACGGAAGGCGTCTGGTGTGCCGGCCGGTCGGAGATTGCGCGGCACTGGATGGCGACACATCCGGCGGAGGCGGCGTCGTGAGCCGCCTGGTCATCATGGGCGGGCTCGTCGCCGATCTGGCGGCCGGGACGGCAGAGGCCCGCGACCTCGTCATCGAGGATGGCCGCATCGCCGCGATCCTCGCCCCCGGCACGGCCGGCATGGCGGGTGCCGAGCATCGCGATGCGCGCGACCGGCTGATCCTGCCCGGGCTGGTGAACAGCCACACCCATGGCCACGCCAATCTCGTGAAGGGCGTCGCCGACCGCTGGACGCTGGAGGCCTCGCTCACCAACGGACCGTGGATGGGCGGCGCGCGCGACGTCGAGACCATCTATCTTTCGACGCTGGTCGGCGCACTCGACATGGTCTCGAAGGGCTGCACCGCCTGCTTCGATCTCGTCTACGAGTTTCCGCGCCCGAGCCTCGACGGCTTTATGGCCGTCGCGCGCGCCTATGCCGATGCCGGGATGCGGGCCGTGCTGGCGCCGATGGTGGCGGACCGGACGCTGTTCGCCGCCATTCCGGGTCTCGCCGACAGCCTGCCGGAGGATCTCCGCGCCGAGGTCGGGCGGTTTGCGCTCGGCAGCGGCGAGGCGACGATCGAGGCGCTGGAGGCGATCGCCGCGGCGCGCGGCAACCTGCCGACCGGCATCACGCTGGCGATGGCGCCGACGATCCCGCATCACTGCTCCGAGCCGTTCCTTATGCAGGTGGCGGGGATCGCGGAGCGGCATGGCCTGCCGGTCCACATGCATATCGCCGAGTCGCGGCTGCAGGCGGTGGCGGCGCAGAAGCTGTGGGGCAAGTCGCCGGTCGCCTATCTCGCCGAGCGTGGCCTGCTCTCGCCGCGCTTCATCGCGGCGCATGCGGTTTGGCTCGGCCTCGACGATCTCGATCTGCTTGCGGAGGCCGGAGCGTCGGTCGCGCATATCCCGGCCTCCAATTTCCGCCTCGGCGCCGGCATCGCGCATGTGCGGCCGATGCTGGAGCGCGGCATACGCGTCGGCCTTGCCACCGACGGCGCCAATTCCTCGGACGCGCTCTCGATGCCCGAGGCGATGCGGCTCGCCAGCCTCGCCTCGCGCGCCTTCGCCGGCCCGCGCGAAGCCTGGCTCTCGGGCGTCGAGACGTTGCGGCTCGCGACCGAAGGCGGGGCGGGCATTCTCGGTCTCCCTGGCGGCGGGCGCATCGCGGTGGGCGCGCTGGCCGATCTCACCTTCTACGATCTGCGCCATATCGATTTCATGCCGCTCAACGATGCGCTCAACCAGGTCGTGACGGCGGCGGGACCCGATGCGGTCAGCGATGTCATGGTCGGCGGCCGCTTCGTGAAGGCGGACGGGCGGATCACCACCATCGATCCGGCGAGCCTGCGCGAGCGGGTCGCCGAGACGGTCGCCCGGCTCGGCGCCGCCCTTGCCGGCCCGCGCGCGCTCGCGGCGAGGCTGGAGCCGCATGTCGTCGCCTTAGCAGAGCGCGCGCGCGCCATTCCGCTTCCCATCAGCCGTCTCCTGCCCGTCGAAGGGGAAAGGACATCATGACCGCGCCCGTCGACCCGATGGAGTTCCGCCGCGCCTGCTCGCTGTTCGCGACCGGCGTCGCCGTCGTCACCACGCATCACGGCGATGTCTTCGCCGGAATGACGATCAACTCCTTCGCCTCCGTCTCGCTGGACCCTTCGCTGGTGCTCTGGAGCATCCGCGACAATGCCCGTTCGCGCGGCATCTTCGAGGGGGCGGGCCGGTTCGCCATCAACATCCTCGCCAGCGAGCAGATCGCCGAGGCGCGGCATTTCTCCAAGCACACGCTGGAGGCCTTCGAGGGCGAGCCGATGAGCATTTCGGAGCGCGGGCTGCCGCTTCTCCCCGGCGCCCTCGCCCATCTCGAATGCGAGACCCGCGCCATCCATGACGGCGGCGATCACCGCATCATCGTCGGCGAGGTCGTGGCGCTCTCGGCGCGCGACGGCGACCCGCTGCTCTTCTTCCGTGGCCGCCTCGCGGCCGGTTTCGGCGCCTTCGAACAGAGCGGACACGCATGAGCATGAAACGCATCGGCCATATCACGCCCTCCTCCAACACCTGGCTGGAGCCGCTCACCTATGCGATGAGCGAGCCCTTCACCGGGCGGCTTACCCATCATTTCTCGCGTATCCGCGTCACGCATCTGGCACTGGAGACGGCGTCGGACGCGCAGTTCCGGCTCGACACGATGCTCAATGGCGCGCGGCTGCTCGCCGATGCGCCGCTCGACGCCATCCTCTGGAACGGCACCTCGGCGAGTTGGCGCGGCCTCGAGAACGATCTCGCGCTCTGCGAGGCGATTACCGGCGAGACCGGCATCGCGGCCTCGACCTCGACGATCGCCTTCTATCGCGCCTTCCGCACATTCGGCTGGCAAAAGGTCGCGCTCGCGGTGCCCTATACCGAGGACATCACGGCCGACATCGCGACCGAATATGGCCGGCAGGGCTTTTCGATCACCGGCACCGCCTGCCTCGGTATCCGCGAGAATGTCGGCATCGGCGCGGCGACCCCGGACGCGATCCGCGACGTGCTCCGCCGGGCCGCGAAGAGCCGGCCGGACTGCATCGCCGTTGTCTGCACCAATTTCAACGCGACCGCGCTGGTGGCCGAGATGGAGGCCGAGCTCGGCATCCCGATCGCCGATTCGATCGCCGTGACCTTCTGGGAAGCGCTGCGCCTCGCCGGCATGGAAGAGCCGGTCGAGGGCTGGGGCAGGCTCCTTGCATCACCCGCCACGGCGGTCGCCGCCTGATCAGCACAAAGGAGCACGAACGGCATGAGCAAGGAAATCTTCGTCGCCTATGGCATCGATGTCGACGCGGTGGCCGGCTGGCTCGGCTCCTATGGCGGCGAGGACAGCCCCTGCGACATCTCGCGCGGCGTCTTCGCCGGCGAGGTGGGCACGCCGCGGCTGCTTCGGATGTTCGGGCGCTTCGGCATCAAGACGACCTGGTTCATCCCCGGTCACTCGATCGAGACTTTCCCGGACGAGATGGCCGCCGTTGCCGCGGCGGGTCACGAGATCGGCATGCATGGCTACAGCCATGAGAACCCGCTGATGATGTCGGCCGAACAGGAAGCGGCGGTACTCGACAAGTCGATCGCCCTCATCGAGCAGCTGCAGGGGCGCAAGCCGTCCGGCTATGTCGCACCGTGGTGGGAGTTCTCTGCGACGACGATCGACATGCTGATCGCGCGGGGCATCATCTACGACCACTCGCTGATGCATAACGACTTCTTCCCTTATTATGCCCGCACGGGTGAGAGCTGGTCGAAGATCGACTATGGCAAGCCGGCACCCAGCTGGATGAAGCCGATGGATCGCGGAAGCGAGACGCCGCTCGTCGAGATTCCCGCCTCCTGGTATATCGACGACCTGCCGCCGATGATGTTCATGAAGGCGGCGCCGAACAGCCACGGTTTCGTCAATCCGCGCGACATCGAAGAACTGTGGCGCGACCAGTTCGACTGGGTCTATCGCGAATACGACTATGCCGTGTTCCCGATCACCATCCATCCCGACGTCTCCGGCCGCCCGCAGGTGCTCTCCATGCATGAGCGGTTGTTCGCGCATATGGCCAAGCATCCGGGCGTCAAATTCGTGACCTTCGAGGAGATCGCGAAGGACTTCCTGAAGCGCCATCCGCAGGGCACGCCCGGCCCGAAGCCCTGAGACGATCATGTGCGGGCTCTGCGGCAGCTTCACCGACCTTCAATGGAGCGCGGTGCCGACGCTGGCCGCACGGCCGGCGCTCGGCCGCGCGAGGCTCGCCGAGGCCGCATCGAAGCTGGCTGCCGACGGCGGCGTGCGCGTGAGCGCCTGGGGCCAGGGCTTCCGCGTCACCGGCCCGACCGGCCGCACCGAACTCGTCGGCGACCTCGCAGCGCTCTGGGCGGCGGTCGACCGGCTCGGCCGCGCGTCGCCCGATCCGCTGGAGAACGCCTCGTGAGCGGCGAGGCGCGCTGCCCGGTCGATGTCCTCACCGGCTTTCTCGGCGCCGGCAAGACCAGCCTTCTGCGCCGGCTGATCGCCGAGGGCGCGCTCCGCGACACGGCCGTACTCGTCAACGAATTCGCCGCGCTGCCGGTCGACGACCGCCTCGTGGCGATCGCCGGCGCGCCTGTCGGCCTGATCGGCGAGGGCTGCATCTGCTGCGTCACCGACGTCAATCTCCGCGCCGCGCTGATCGGGCTGCTCGACGCCCGCGAACGCGGCGCGATGCCCCCGTTCAGCCGCGTGCTGATCGAGACCTCCGGCCTCGCGGATCCCGGCGCGATCCTGGCGGCGCTCGCCGCCGATCCGATGCTGAAGGCGCGGCTCAGCGCCGGCCGCGTCGTCACGCTCGTCGACCTCATGCATGGCGAGGCGACCCTCGACGACAGCGCCGAGGCGATCGCCCAGATCGTCGCCGCGGATGCCGTTTTCTTCACCAAGCAGGCGGGCGCCGACAGCGGCGCCGCTGCCCGTCTTTCGCAGCGGATCGCCTCGCTCAATCCGCTCGCGGCGATCCTGCCGGAGCGGGTCGAGGACCCGTTCGCCTGGCCGCTGCCGGACGCGGGCGGCGTGGTGCGCCATCGGGCGCTTCGGCGCTTCGAGGCGGCGCCGGCCGAGACGCGGCATGGCGGGATCGCGGCCGGGCTGCTGACGGCGGCGGCGCCGGTCGAGTGGTCGCGCTTCGCCGCCTGGCTGTCGCTGCTGCTCCACCGGCATGGCAATGCCATCCTGCGCGTGAAGGGCGAGGTCGCGATCCGGGGCGACGGCGCCGTCAGCGCCGTGATGGTGCAGTCGGTTCGGCATGTCGTGCATGCGCCGGAGCATCTGGCTCGGGCCGAGGGCACGGCGCTGGTCGTCATCGCGCGGGGTCTGGCGCCGGCGGCGATCGAGGACTCGTTCCGAAGGCATGTGACTGGCGAGGTGGGGGTGGACCAACAGGAGCGTGTCGCCGTCTGAATGATGGGCAGCTGCTGCCCAGCCTTTCGGCAGCCACCTTGAGCGATCGGCGCGTATGCAAGGGCCTTGAATTGGTATGCAGATTGCTTTGACTGTCACCGACCGATCGACCGGAAATCCGGGTCGGGCATCAACCGGCAGCGCCGCTCGCGGCGCGCGATCGAGAGGACGGACATGCGCGGGCGCCCTGCCCTCCGGTCCGCTGCAGGACGAATGACGATGAACGGCCTCGACGAGCTCACCGAACGGGTGCGCTTCGAGCTCGACTGCGTCGCCTATCCGGCGCGCGAATGGGTCAAGCCCCGCTTTCATGACGGCGAGCGCGTGCTCGACGTGCTGATCGTCGGCGGCGGGCAGAACGGGATCTCCCTCGCCTTCCGCCTGCTGCGCGAGCGCGTCACCAATATCAGCGTGCTCGACCGCAGCCCCGCCGGGCTTTCGGGACCGTGGGTGACGTATGCGCGGATGCACACGCTGCGGACGCCGAAGCATGTCTCCGGGCCGGAGATGGGCATTCCAGGGCTTTCGGTGCGGGCCTGGTATGAAGCGAAATTCGGCGCCGAGGCCTGGGCGCGGCTCGCCAAGATCCCGCGCGCCGAATGGCACGACTATCTCGGCTGGCTGCAGGAGACGGTCGGCGTCGAGGTCACGCATGATGCCGAAGTCTTCGACATAGAGCCGCTGGCGGACGACCTCTTCGCCGTCCATGCGACGATCGGCGGGCGCCGGGAGCGGCTGCTGGCGCGCCATGTCGTGCTCGCGACCGGCATCGAGGGCGCCGGCCGCTGGCTGGTGCCGCCGGCCATCGCGGCCGCCCTGCCCCGCGAGCGCTTTGCCCATACGGCCGAGCCGATCGATTTTGCGGCGCTCGCCGGCAAGCGGGTCGCCGTGATCGGCGCCGGCGCCTCGGCCTTCGACAATGCCGCCGAGGCGCTGGAGGCGGGCGCGGCCGAGGTCGCGCTCTATGCGCGGCGGCGGTCGCTACCCAGGGCCAATCCCAATCGCTATATCGAATTCTCCGGCTATATCCGTCATTTCGCCGATCTCGACGACGCCGTGAAATGGCGGTTCATGTCGCGCTTCTTCGCCATGAACCAGCCGCCGCCACAGGACACGTTCGAGCGCTGCGCGCGGTTCGACAGCTTCGCGCTGCATCTCGGATCGCCGGTCGAGGGGGTCTCGTTCGAGGGCGATGCGGTCGTGATCGAGGGGCCGGCCGGCCGCGCGAGCTATGACTTCCTGATCGTCGGCACCGGCTTCTCGGTCGATCTTGAGGCGCGGCCGGAGCTCGCCCGCTTCGCCAGCGAGATCGCGCTCTGGCAGGACCGCTTCACGCCGCCGAAGGGCGATGAGAACGCGCTGCTCGCGGGCTACCCCTATCTCACCGGCGCCTTCCAGTTCACCGAGAAAGAGCCCGGCAGGGCGCCCTTCCTGTCGCGGCTCTACTGCCACTCCTATGGCGCGATGCTCAGCCTCGGCGCCACGGCGGGGATTTCGCAGCTGAAATTCTCCACCGAGCGCATCGCCTTCGGCATCACGCGCAGCCTCTTCCGCGACGACGCGGCGGCGCTCGTCGCCGGGCTCGAAGCCTATGACGAGGTGGAACTCGATATCTCGGCCTATGAGGCGCGGCGCTCGGCGCGCGCGGCCAAGGTCGCCTGAAACAAGCGGTCGCGCAGAAGGAAATCATGGTCACCGTCACCAACCGCGCCCAGCGCATCACCGAATCCGCCGAGAAGATCGAGAGCCCGTTCGTCCTCGATCCGACGCTCTGCCTCTACAGCCCGCAGGACAATGTCGACAGCCTGACGCATCCGCGCATCGCTTCATGGCTCGACTTCATGCGCGACGGCTACGAGCCGAAGCTGCCGGAGGCGAAGCGGCGCGTGCTGCTCTTCATGCCCTGCACCAAGACGAAGCCCTACCCGTTCTCCTCCGAGCACAAGGCGATCAACCAGCGCCTCGCCGACGAGGGCTTCCGGCCGACGGCGCGGCTCGACCTGCCGCAGGAACTGCAGGCACGGCTGGAGCCGTCCTTCTCGCAGGACGTGCTCAATCTCTCGCCGCTGATCGACGATGCCGGCACGCTCGTGCACCGGATGGTCATCTCCGAGCCGATGGCGGTGGTGCCCTACGAGCATATCGTCGACTATCCCGGCGGCGCCTCGCCGGCGACGGCCTATGACGATCCCGGCCTCTTCGAGAAGCGCGGCAATGCGGTCTCGCCGTGGCGGGAGGATTCGACCGCCGTCGCCGTCTCCTCCACGCGCTGGAAATGGGGCGACGAGGAGCGGCGCAGCTATGCCCTCATGCACAATGCGATGGCCGAGGGCGTCGCAGCGGTCGTGGCGCGGATCGGCCACCACTATGACGACATCGTCGCCTGGGTGGCGCCGGGGCTGACGCACCGGTCCTTCGTGATCGGCAAGGGCGAGCGCTCGGCCAACAATGTCCCATCGAGCCGCAAGGTCGGCGCGGGGCGCGTCGATCTCGTCGGCGCCAATGATCATCTCCCGGCCGGCTCGCGCATCGCGGCGCTGCCGACGCTCGCCGAATGCCAGGACGCCGTCGAGCGGCTGGCGCGGCGGCTCGGCGTCGACATGCAGCAGGCGACGGGAATCTATGCCCGCGGCGGCGCCAATGCGACGCCGCTTGCCCTGCCGGAGCTGCTCGACACGCTCGTCGCGCGGCTGAAGCAAAACGGAGCCTGACACGAATGCCCGGATTGAAACTGACCATGGGCGCCAGCGACAGCGACCGCACGAGGCCGATCGCGAGCGGCGAGGTGACGATCGCCGGCGTCGAGCCCGAGGTGACGCTGATGGGCGTGCAGGCGCTGTTCAACAAGCAGCTCGGCAGCCATGTCTTCGATGCCTGCGAGTTCCCGCTCGCCACCTATCTGCGCACGCTGGAGCGTCCCGAGCGGCCCTATCTCGCGATCCCGATCTTCCCCTCGCGGCATTTCCGCTTTTCGAGCGTCTTCGTGAACAAGGCGAGCGGCATCGCCAAGCCGGCCGACATGGCGGGCAAGCGCATCGGGCTGATGGTGTTCGACATGGCCGCGGCCGTCTGGCAGCGCGGCATCTTCGAGGAGTTCTACGGCCTCGACCGCACCGCGCCGATCTATGTGACTGGCGGTCTCGAGGCGCCGCGGACGGGCGACGAGCATCCGCAGCTCTATCCCGAGAAGTTCAAGGTCGAGCGGACGGACAAGCCTCTGGCACAGATGCTGGCGGCGGGCGAGATCGACGCGCTCTATACCGCGCGGGCGCCGAGCACCTGGCCGTCGGAGACGGTCGGCCGGCTGTTCGAGGACCCGAAGACGGTCGAGCTCGACTATTTCCGCAAGACCGGCATCTTCCCGCCGATGCATATCCTCGCGATCAAGCGGCCGATCGTCGAAGCCAATCCCTGGCTGCCGCGCGCGCTCTACGACGCCTTCGTGGAGGCGCACAAAGTGGCGCGGGCGCGCATGTTCGACCAGGTCGCGCTCTCGACGATCCTGCCTTGGGCGCTCGAATCGCTCCTGGAAGCGGAGACCGAGCTTGGCGCCGATTACTGGCCCGCCGGTTTTCAGAAGAACCGTGCCATGCTGGCGACGGTCATCCGCTACCTGCAGGAGGATGACCTGATCTCGACCGATTTCACGCCCGAGGATCTCTTCGAGGGCGCGGATATCCTGGGCACCTGAAGGGGGACCGCATGACCGTTTCGGGCTTCGGCTGGCGCGATCTTTCGACCGACGCGGTTCCCGCAGCCGAGCGGCTCGACTACTGGCGCGACGCGACCAACAGCCTGTTCCCGCCGACCCGGCTGCGGCGGGACGGGGTCGAGGGTTTCTACGGCCATGTCGCCTGGCTCGGCCTCGGCGAGGTCACGATCGCCGACATCGTCTCGACCAGCCTCGACGTCTATCGCACCGAGCGGGAAATCCATGGCGGCGACGACCGCTGGTACGAGCTGACGATCCAGATCGAGGGCGAATGCGGCTTCTCGCAGGACGGCCGCGACACGGTCATCGGGCCGCGCGCCATGGTGCTCTATGACAGCCGGCGGCCTTACACGATGCGCTTTCGCGGCCCCTACCGGCAGGTGTCGCTGAAGGTGCCGCGCCGGGCGCTGCGCGAGCGGGTGCCCTCGGTCGACCTCATGGTGGCGCAGCGCCTTCTCGCCGACCGCATGCCGGGACGGTTCATCTACGATCTCGCCGCCGGGCTCTGCGCGCGCGACAGCGAGCTGCCGCCCGATCTCTCGGGACGGCTGGAGCAGCATGTGCTGGAACTCACCGCCACGGCGCTGCTCGGCCGCGATACGGTCTCGGCGGCCGGCGTCTCGCAGCTCGATCGCATCAAGGCGCATATCCTCGCCCATCTCGACGATGCCGATCTCTCGCCGCGGGCGATCGCCGAGGCGCATGGCATCTCGCTGCGGCGGCTCTACGAGCTGTTCGAGGCCGAGGAGCAGCAGGTCGCCCGCTTCGTGCAGTTGCAGCGCCTCGACCGCATCCGCCGCGAGCTGGCCGACCCGCTGATGAAGGGGCTGCCGATCACCACGATCGCGCTCCGGCGCGGCTTCAAGGACTTCTCGCATTTCTCCCGCGCCTTCCGCCGGCAGTTCGGCGTCTCGCCGGGCGCCTACCGGGCCGGAGCCTTTTCGTGAGGCACGCGCACGCAGGTGCATGTTTCTGCGCCAGCGCAGCACTGTGCCCGGCCGGGCCGATCGGGTCTCATGCTGCCATGAAGGCCCGCCTCCTCCGCTCCCGCCATCCGCGGACCGAGGACGAGCGCGGGCGGAACGGGAGCGAATGACCATGGCCGAAGGGGAACTCGACACGCAGGGCTGGCAGGTCCTCGACCGGGCGCATTACCTGCATCCCTTCACCGATCACGCCGGGCTCCGGCAGACCGGCTCGCGCGTCGCTGTGCGCGGCGAAGGCATCTATGTCTGGGACACCGAGGGCAAGCGCATCATCGACGGCCTTTCCGGCCTCGGTTGCGTCAATATCGGCTATGGCCGGCGGGAAATGGTGAACGCGGCGGCCGAGCAGATGCTCGAGCTTTCCTATTGCCAGTCCTTCTTCAAGACGACGCACAGGACGGCGGTGCGGCTCGCCGAGACGCTGACCGGCATGCTGCCGGAGCATCTCAACCACGTCTTCTTCCAGTCCTCGGGTTCGGAGGCGAACGAGACCGCGACCCGTCTCGCGCGGCGCTACTGGGACCTCGAGGGCAAGCCCGGCAAGAGGCTGTTCATCGCCCGCGAGCTCGCCTATCACGGCTCGACCCATATGGCGGCGAGCCTCTCCGGCATTCCGCCGATGCACTATGCCGGCGGCGACATCCCGCTCTCGAATGTCCACCACATCCGCACCGCCTATCAGTATCGCCACGGCGCCGGCATGGACGCGGCCGAGTTCGGTATCGTCGCGGCGGGCTGGCTCGAAGACAAGATCCTGAAGCTCGGCGCCGACAATGTCGCCGCCTTCATCGCCGAGCCGGCCCAGAGCGCCGGTGGCGCGCTCTGCCCGCCCGAGACCTACTGGCCGGAAATCCAGCGCATCTGCCGGAAATACGACGTACTCCTCATCGCCGACGAGGTGGTGATGGGCTTCGGGCGCACAGGCAAGTGGTTCGGTCTCTACAAATACGGCATCGAGCCGGACATCATGCAGCTCGGCAAGGGCATCACCTCGGGCTACCTGCCGCTTTCGGCGACCGTGATCGGCGACCGCGTCGCCGACACGCTGATCGAGAAGGGCGGCGAGTGGGCGCATGGCTACACCTATTCCGGCCATCCGACCTGCTGCGCCGTGGCGCTCGAGAACATCCGCATCCTCGACGAGGAGAAGATCGTCGAGAATGCCGATGCGACGCTGGTGCCGCTCTTCAAGGCCGGCATCGAGAGCTTCTCCGACCATCCGCTGATCGGCGACGCGCGCTGCGTCGGGCTCATGGGCGGGCTGGAGATCGTCAAGGACAAGAAGACCCGCGAATCCTACGCCTATGAGGCGCATATCGGCGATCATTGCAGCGCCGAGGCGCTGAAGCGCGGCCTCGCCTTCCGCGCCAATGGCGACACGATGAGCCTGATGCCGCCGCTGATCACGACGCCCGAGCAGCTTGGCGAAATCTTCGCCATCGCCCGCGAGGCGCTCGACGCCACCGCGAAGCATTTCGGCGTCACGGCATGACGAAACCGACCGGCCTCGTCTGGCACGAATTGCTGATGTGGCATGACACGAGCGCGCTCGCGGGGTTCCTCACCTCGGGGCGCGGCGTGATCGAGCCCGACGAGCCGGCCGAAGGCGTCGCGGGCAAGCGGCGGATCAAGAACCTGCTCGATGTCGCCGGACTGACCGAGCAACTGACGCTGATCAAGCCCCGCCCGGCGAGCGATGAGGAACTTACCCGCGTCCATGCCGCCGACTATATCGCCGCGCTGAAGTCGATGAGTGCCGGCTCCGGCGGCGACGCGGCGCTCGGCGATGAAGTCGGCGCGACGCCGTTCGGGCCTGGCGGCTTCGACATCGCGGCGCTCGCCGCGGGCGGCATCATCGAGGCGGTCGATGCGATCGTCGAAGGCCGTGTCGCGAACGCCTATGCGCTGGTGCGCCCGCCGGGCCATCACGCCGAGGCGGCGAACGGCTTCGGTTTCTGCATCTTCAACCATGCGGCGCTGGCGGCGCGCCATGCGCAAGAGGCGCATGGCCTGAAGCGCATCGCGATCGTCGACTGGGATGTGCATCACGGCAACGGCGCCGAGCACATCTTCTGGACCGATCCGAGCGTGCTCACGATCTCGGTGCATCAGGACGGCCTCTATCCGCCTTTATCGGGCGCTGCCGACGCGATCGGCGGCGATGCCGGCGCGGGATATAATCTCAATATCCCGCTGCCGGCGGGCTCGGGCAGCGGTGCCTATCGCGCCGCCATGGAGCGGGTCATCGTGCCGGCTCTCGACGCTTTCGCGCCGGAGATGATCATCGTCGCCTGTGGCCTCGACGCCGGCGCCTATGACCCGATGGCGCATATGATGCTCGACGGGGCGACATTCGCCTTCATGACGCACGCCGTCATGGCAGTGGCCGAGCGGAATTGCGGCGGCCGGCTTCTCATGACGCATGAGGGCGGCTATCACCGCCCCTCCGTTCCCTTCCTCGGCGCCGCGGTGATCGAGGCGCTCTCGGGCCTTCGCTCGGCGGTCGCGGACCCGTTCCAGCCGATCATCGCCGGCATGCCGGGCCAGGCGTTGCAACCGCATCAGGATGACGCCATCCGCCGGGTCGAGGCGATCCGCGTCCAGATTTCGGAGATGGTGCGATGAGCCCGACCGAGCGCTTCTATATCGACGGCGCCTTCGTCGCGCCGCTCTCCGACGAGCGGTCGGCGGTGATCAATCCCGCGACGGAGGAGCCGGTCGCCACCATCGCGCTCGGAAGCACCGCCGATGTCGACCGCGCGGTTGCGGCGGCGCGGCGCGCCTTCCCCGCCTTCGCCGCGACCAGCGTCGCCGAGCGGCTGGCGCTGTTCGAGCGCATCGTCGCCGCTTTCACCCGCCGCCGCGAGGATCTCGCGCGCGCCGTCACCGCCGAGATGGGGGCGCCGCGCTGGCTCTCTTGGGAGATCCAGACCGCGTCGAGCATCGTCTATTTCGAGAGCGCGGCGCGGGTGCTGGCGAAGTTCCGCTTCGACGAGCCGCATGGCCAGTCGCTGATCACGCATGAGCCGATCGGCGTCGCCGGCCTCATCACTCCGTGGAACTGGCCGCTCAACCAGATCGTCACCAAGCTCGCCCCGGCGCTCGCGGCCGGATGCACGGTGGTGCTGAAGCCGTCCGAACTCTCGCCGCTCTCGGCGCTGATCCTCGCCGAGGTGATGCATGAGGCCGGGACGCCCGAGGGCGTCTTCAACCTCGTCAACGGCACCGGGCCGGTCGTCGGCGCCGCCATCGCGTCGCATCCCGACGTGGACATGGTGTCTTTCACCGGATCGACGGGGGCGGGCATCGCGGTCGCCAAGGCGGCGGCCGATACGGTGAAGCGCGTCCACCAGGAACTCGGCGGAAAATCGGCCAATATCGTGCTGCCCGATGCCGATCTCGACCTCGCCATCACCGACGGCGTGAAGCGCTGCTTCATCAATTCCGGCCAGTCCTGCATCGCGCCGACGCGCATGCTGGTCCCCGCCGCGATGCTGGACGAGGTGGTGGACCGGGCGCGGGCCGTGGCGGCGGAGGTGGTGGTCGGCGATCCGACGCGGGCCGAGACGACCATGGGGCCGGTCGCCGGCGCCGCGCAGTTCGCCAAGGTGGAAGGCATGATCGAGACCGGGATCGCCGAGGGCGCGCGGCTCGTCGAAGGCGGGCCCGGACGGCCACAGGATCTCAATCGCGGCTTCTTCGTGCGCCCGACCATCTTCGCCGACGTGGCGCCGGACATGCGCATCGCGCGCGAGGAGATCTTCGGGCCGGTGCTCTCGATCCTCGCCTATCGCGACGAGGACGAGGCGGTGGCGATCGCCAATGACAGCCTCTATGGCCTCGCCGGCTATGTCTATTCGCGCGACGACGACCATGCCCGTGCCACGGCCCGCCGCATCCGCGCCGGCCGCATCTTCATCAACAATCCCTGGTTCGATTTCGACGCGCCGTTCGGCGGCTACAAGCAGTCCGGCAACGGCCGCGAACTCGGCGAGCACGGCATGCGCGAGTTCCTGGAAGTGAAGGCGATCCTCGGCTGGGACCGGGAGGCGGAGAAGTGAGACATAACCGTCTCCCGCCACGAATCTGGGGCGTCATGCCCGGGCTTGTCCCGGGCATCTACGTCTTGCCGGCGTCTCCACGGGCCAAAAAGACGTGGATGGCCGCAACAAGTGCGGACATGACGTCGGACTGTCTAGGGAAAGGTCAAAGGCCCAGCATCGTCCACATGGAGAGGGGGGCTTCCTGATGCGGCTCTGGCTCCGAGATCCGATCGCCGTGCTGGCCGAGGGGGCCGAGCGGGGGATCGTCGTCGAGGATGGGGTGATCGCGGAACTCGTGCCGACCGGCGCGGCGGACCCGGTGCATGATGCTGTCTACGAGGCGTCGCGGCATGTCGTGCTGCCCGGGCTCGTCAACACGCATCACCACTTCTTCCAGACGCTGACCCGCGCCCATCCCGACGCGATCAATCGGGAACTCTTCCCCTGGCTGAAGGCGCTCTATCCGCGCTGGGGCGACCATCTCAACCGCGATCGCTTCCGCCTCGCGACGCGGCTCGCGCTCACCGAACTCCTGATGTCGGGCTGCACGACGGCCTCGGACCATCTCTTCGTCTTCCCGTCCGACATGCCGGACGCGGTCGATATCGAAGTCGAGGAGGCCGAGGCGCTTGGCATGCGCATCGCGCTGACGCGCGGCGTCATCAACCAGGGCATGAAATCGGGCGGCATCGCCGATGAGCGGCTGATGCAGGACGACGACGTCGTGCTCGCCGATTGCGAGCGGGTCATCGCCCGCTATCACGATGCTCGGCCGGGCTCGTTCTCGACCGTCGCACTCGCGCCCTGCGCGCCGTTCAACGTCACGCGCGAGATGATGTGCGCCGCCGCCGAACTGGCCGAGAAGCATGACTGCCGGCTGCACACCCATCTCGGCGAGACGCATGACGAGAACGACTTCTGCATGGCGCGCTTCGGCATGCGGCCTCTCGATTATCTCGAAAGCGTCGGCTGGCTGAACGACCGCGTGTGGCTGGCGCATGGCATCCATTTCGACGATGGCGAAGTGGAGCGGCTCGGCCGGCACGGCGTCGGCATCTGCCATTGCCCGACCTCCAACATGGTGCTCGCCTCGGGCATCTGCCGCACCAAGGAACTGGAAGCCGCCGGCGCGATCGTCGGGCTCGGCGTTGACGGCTCGGCCTCGAACGACTCCTCGAACATGATGGAGGCCGTGCGCCACGCGCTGATGATCGGGCGGCTGCGCTACGACGCCGAGAGGGTGACGCATCTCGACGCGCTGCGCTGGGCGAGCGAGGGCTCCGCCGCCTGCATCGGGCGCTCCGATATCGGCCGCATCGCGGTCGGCAGGCAGGCGGATCTCGCGCTCTTCACGCTCGATGAACTGCGCTTCTCCGGCGGCGGCGACCCGATCGCGACGCTCGTCCTCTGCGGCGCCCATGCCGCCGACCGCGTGATGATCGGCGGTGCGTGGCGGGTTGAGGACGGCGCGCCGATCGGTGTCGATCTTGCAAGGCTGCGCCACGAGCATGGCGAGGCCGCGAAGGCCTTCCTCTCCGCACTCTGAACGAAAGGCTCGCCGTCCCTCCATGAACGCCCTGCCCGCCCGCGATCGCGAACCCTCATCGCCAGGCGCCGAACGCAGCGTCGACCTCATCGTCGACCGTGCGGGCAAGACCTTCGAGACGGCGCGCGGGCCGGTGCGGGCGCTGGAGCCGATCGATCTCAAGGTGGCGCGCGGGGCCTTCGTCGCCCTGATCGGTCCCTCGGGCTGCGGCAAGTCCACGCTGCTGCGCATGGTCGCCGGGCTCGAGCAGCCGGACGACGGCGGCGCGATCCTGGTGCGCGGCAAGCATCCCGAGCAATTCCGCAAGGAGGGCGAACTCGGGATCGCCTTCCAGGACGCGGCGCTGCTGCCCTGGCGCAGCGTCACCGACAACATCGCCTTCCCGCTGCAGATCCTCGGACGGCCGGTGAAGGGGGAAGCGGCGCATATCCAGTCGCTCATCGAGCTCGTCGGCCTCAAGGGCTACGAGGCGGCGCGGCCCGGCCAGCTCTCGGGCGGCATGCGCCAGCGCGTCGCGATCGCCCGCGCGCTGGTCACCGACCCGTCCGTGCTGCTCCTCGACGAACCGTTCGGGGCGCTCGACCAGATCCTGCGGCGGCAGATGAATGTCGAATTGCAACGCATCTGGGTGGCGCGGCAGACGACGACGCTGCTCGTCACGCATGGCATCGACGAGGCGGTGTTCCTCGGCGATACGGTCGTCGTGATGCAGGCGCAGCCGGGCCGCATCGCCGAGATCATCGAGGTCCCCTTCGCGCGGCCAAGGCTCCCTTCGCTGTTCTCGGCGCCTGAGTTCCACGCGCTGTGCGACCGCCTGACGGTCAGCCTGCATGGCGAAGGCGCCCATCCATGACCGCCCCCGCCTATCGCGAGAATGCGCGGATCCTGTTCGGGACGCTGGTGGCGCTCGCGGTGTGGGAACTGCTCGGGGCCTATACGTCCTGGGGTGTCGCGATGTTTCCGGCGCCAACGCGCATCCTGGCGCAGGCCTTCGCCGATCGCGAACTCTATGCTCTGCACGGCCTCGCGACGCTGCAGACCTCGGTGAGCGGCTTCGTCATCGGCGTCAGCGTCGCGGTCTTCGCCGCGCTCGTCTTCTGCCGGCTGCCGGGACTCGAGCTCGCCTTTCGCGGCGTCAACATCACGCTGTTCGCGATGCCGGCGATCGTCATCGGGCCGCTGCTGGTGCTCTTCCTCAAGGGCGACTGGCCGCAGATCGTGCTGGCGGCGCTGATGGTCTATTTCCCGGCGATGTCGGCGACGTTGCTCGGCCTTCGGACCGTCGACCCCCGCCTCGCCGATCTCGTGGCGGCCTATGGCGGCGGCGAGGGCGTGCTGATGCGGCATGTGCGGCTGCGCGGCGCCCTGCCCGATCTCTTCGCCGGCTTCCGCGTCGCGGCGCCGCTGGCGGTGCTCGGCGCCGTGCTCGGCGAATTCGGCTCCGGCACGCGCTGGGGCTTCGGCGCCTTCCTGCTCTCCGCGCTGCCGCAGGGCAATCCGGCGCGGCTCTGGGGCATCGGCCTTGCGGCCAGCGCCATCGCGCTCGCGGGCTATGCGCTGTTCCTGCTGCCGGCGCGCCGGCTCTCGGCCTCCTCGACGGCGGTGACGCTCGCCGCCGTGCAGCCCTCGGCCCGGCCGAAGGGCGGCGCCTCGACCCGGCGGATCCTGCTGGCGCTCGTCGCCGTCGCGCTGCCCTTCCTCATCTGGTGGCTGGGCGTCACGCTCAGCCATGTCAGCCCGATCATCGCGCCGGGGCCGGGGCGGACGGTGATGTTCCTGATCGAGGGCAGGCACGCAGCCGCGGCGCGGGCAGCGCTCGGCCACGCGCTGGGCCAGACCCTGCCGATCGCGCTGCTGGGGCTTCTCGCCGGGCTCGCCTTCGCCTTCATGCTCGCCGCGCTGTCGCTGCTGGCGCCGGCGCTGGCGCGCGGCCTCCTGCCGGTGGCGCTCGTTGCGCAGAACATGCCGCTCGTCGCGGTCGTACCCTTCGTCGTGCTCGTCTTCGGGCGCGGCACGGCGTCGTCGGTGTTCATGGCGGTGCTGGTCGTGTTCTTCCCCGCCTATGTGCTGCTGCATCAGGGCTTCACGAGCGTGCCGAAGGCGGCGAGCGATCTCGTCGCCGCCTATGGCGGGGGACGCTGGAAACAGCTCGTCCATATCGCCGTGCCCTATTCGATCGGCCATCTCATCGCCGCCGCGCGCCTCGTCGCGCCGCAGGCGCTGCTCGGCGTCATGGTCGCGGAATGGCTCGTCACCGGTGTCGGCCTCGGCAATCTCCTCAACATCTCGCGGGGCGGGCTCGACTACGACATGATCTGGGCCGGAGCGCTGGTCTCGATCCTCATTTCCGTCGCCGCCTATGAGGGCGTCGGCCTCATCGAAAGGAGGATCGCCCGATGAGCGCGATCCGCTGGCACCACGCGTCGCTCACGGTCGCCGCCGTCGACCCGGCGATCGCGTTCTTCTCGGCCGTGTTCGGCTTCGAGCCGCTGTTCATCGAGCGCGGCATGCGCGAGGACATCGTCGCGCTGACCGGCAAGGAAGGGCTTTCCTGCGACTTCACGCAGATGCGCTCCGACGCCTATCCGCTGATCCTCGAACTGATCGCCTTTACGAGCGATGACGGCGCCCGGCCGGAGGCCGATGCCCTGCCCTGGCGGCCCGGCAGCGGCCATGTCGCCTTCCACGTCGACGATTTCGACGGCGTCGTCGCAACCGCACTCACGCATGGCGCCGAGGCACTCGGCAAGGCGATCACCTTTCCCGGCGGCCGCTCGATCTATTTGCGCGCTCCGGGCGACGCCTTCTTCGAGATCGAATATCTGGCGGAGACAGCGTGATGGCTGGCGCGCAATGCCCTTCGGCCAAAATGCACACGATGTCGATCGGCCGATCTCTAGTTAGGCAGAGCGTGCCTATTCTTTGCACATCGGCCGTTCCCAAGATCGCGACGAAGCCGTTGCGCGGTGCAATATTGGCATTACTATCGCCGCATACGGTTCAGATCGACCGGAAAGACGGGTCGAACCGACAGTCGAGCGCTGGCAGCCGGCATCGCGATGCCGAGGGACTTGTCATTGCCGACGAAGCGTTGAGCGCCCCTCCAGGCCACGGCCATCCGCTCCGCCTCCCCGGAGCCCGGCCGGCCATGCGGGCATTCCCGAACCACTCCCGAGACTGGAGTTAGCCATGACGTTCAAGCAGACCCGCCGCGCCTTCGGCAAGACCGCCCTCGCCGGCCTCGCCGCCGCCGCCTTCGCGCCGATCGGCCTCGCCCGCGCCGCCGGCAGCCCGCTCGCCTTCCAGTCGATCTGGATCAACGATCCGGAGTTCATCGGCTATTTCATCGCCATCGACAAAGGCTGGTACACCGAGGAAGGCATCGACCTCACCTATCTTCCGGGCGGCCCGGACGTCATCCCCCAGGCGGCGCTGCTGACCGGCAAGGCCGATATCGCGCTGACCTCGCTGATCGAGACGGCCTCGGCGGTGTCGGAGAAGGGCGCGACCTTCAAGATCATCGGCGCGCAGTTCCAGAAGAGCCCGGACAGCGTCATCAGCCTCGAGCAGTCGGGCATCAAGACGATCAAGGATCTCGTCGGCAAGACGGTCGCCTGCCCGCCGCTCAGCCTCGGCACCTTCAAGGTGCTGCTCGGCCTCAACGGCGTCACCGAGGACCAGCTGAAGATCGTCCCCTACGCCTTCGATCCGACGCCGCTCGCGACCGGCCAGGTCGACGCGGTGGTCGACTTCATGACGTCGCTGCCCTTCATCGTCGAGCAGACCTCGGGGAAGAAGGCGAGCTACATGCTGTTCTACGATTTCGGCCTGCCCTTCGGCCAGGACCTCGTCACGGTCAGCGAGGAGACGCTCAAGAACCGCCGCAAGGACATTGTCGGCTTCATGCGCGCCAGCCGGAAGGGCTGGAACGAGGAGATCGCCAACCCCGACAAATATGTGAAGGAGTATGAGAACACCTGGTTCAAGGGCAACGGCTACACGCCCGAGGCGGCGCTGTTCCACGGCAAGGTGCAGCTGCCGCTGATGGAGAACCCGAACGGCATCTTCGCGATGGACGATGCCTGGATCGACAAGAATCTCGCGACCCTCGACAAGGTGGGCGTCAAGGCGGACAAGAGCCTGTTCGACACCTCTATCCTCGCCGAACTCTGACAAGGACGGCCGCCGCGCGCGGCCTATGGGACGCATGGCAAAGCTCTTTACGCCCCTCTCCGTGAGGGGCGTGACCTTCAAGAACCGCATCGTCGTTTCCCCGATGTGCCAGTACGCCGCGGTCGACGGACACGCGACGGACTGGCATTTCGACCATCACGCCCGCTTTGCGCTCGGCGGCGTCGGCGGCGCGCTGGTGGAGGCGACGGGCATCCTGCCGGAAGGCCGCATCACGCCGGACTGCCTCGGCATCTGGGACGATGCGCATATCCCCGGGCTCTCGCGGATCGTCGCGACCTATCACCGCCAGGGCGCGGCGATCGGCATCCAGATCGGCCATGCCGGCCGCAAGGCCAGCTCGACGGCGCCCTGGGACGGCGGCTGGGCGCTGCCGGAGGACGATCCGCGCGCCTGGCAGACCGTGGCGCCATCGGCAATCGCCTATCACGAGGACTGGCCGGTTCCGCATGAACTGACCGAGGCCGAGATCGAAGGAATCGTCGAGGCCTTCGTCGCCGCAGCGCTCCGGGCGGTCGCGGCCGGGTTCGACTTCGTCGAGATCCATGGCGCGCATGGCTATCTGCTGCATGAATTCGTCTCGCCGGTCTCGAACAAGCGGACGGACCGCTATGGCGGCAGCGCCGAGAACCGCATGCGCCTTTCGCTCGAGGTCGCTTCTCGCGTGCGGGCCGTAATCCCCGAGACCATGCCGCTCTTCTACCGCGCCTCATGCATCGACCGGATCCCCGGCGAAGGGCTGACGCTGGACGATACGGTCTCCCTCGCCGCGGCGCTGAAGGCGGTCGGCGTCGATGTCGTCGACTGCTCGGCCGGTGGCATCCTCGTCCGCACCAATCCCGGCCATATCAAGGAAGGTCCGGCCTTCCAGGTCGGCTTCGCGGAGCGCATCCGCACTGAAGCCGGCATCGCCACCATGGCCGTCGGCGCGATCACCGAGCCGGAACAGGCCGAGGAGATCATCGCCTCCGGCAAGGCCGATCTCGTGGCGCTGGCGCGCGAGATGCTGTCCGATTCCAACTTCGCGCATCGCGCCGCGCTGGCGCTCGGCATCGAGCGGCCGGATTTCGTGCTGCCCGAGCGCTACGCCTTCTATCTCCAGTTCCGGCGGCCGCAGGCATGACCACGCTCGACCGCGTGCCGCTCGGACGGCGCTCAGGGCTGACCGTGTCGCGGGTCGGCTTCGGCTCGGCGCCGCTCGGCGATTTCTTCGAGACGCTGGACGAGCGCGAGGCGATCGGAACCGTCGAGGCGGCCTTCGCGGCGGGGATCACGCTGGTCGACACCTCACCGCATTACGGCAACGGCCTCGCCGAGCACCGCATCGGCACGGCGCTGCGCTCGGTGCCGCGCGACAGCGTGGTGATCTCGACAAAGATCGGCCGCGTGATGACCGCCGCCTCGCCGGGCGGCAGCCCGCCGCCACCGCCGGCGCGCGGCTTCGTCGGCTCTCTGCCGCACCGGCCGCGCTTCGACTATTCCTATGACGGCGTGATGCGCTCCTTCGAGCAGTCGCTGCTGCGCCTCGGCACCGACCGCATCGACATTCTCCTGATCCACGACATCGACGCCTGGTCGCAGGGCGAGGACATGGTGGAGGCGCGCTATCGCGAGGCGATCGGCAGCGGCTACCGGGCGCTCGACGAGCTCCGCTCATCCGGCATGGTGAAGGCGATCGGCCTCGGCCTCGACGACCACGACTGGTGCGAGCGCTTCCTGCGCGAGGCCGAGTTCGACGCCGTGCTGCTCGCCGGCCGCTATTCGCTGCTGGAGCAGCCCGCCCTGCCGACGCTGCTGCCGCTCGCGCTCGAACAGGGCGTCGGCATCATGCTCGGCGGCATCTTCAATTCCGGCATCCTCGCGACCGGCGCCATCCCCGGCGCCCGCTACAACTACGAGGCTGCGCCGCCGGAGATCATGGAGCGCGTGGCGAGGATCGAGGCGGTGTGCCGCGCGCATTCCGTGCCGCTGCCGCGCGCCGCCGTGCAGTTCGTGCTCGGCCATCCGGCCGTGTCCTCGCTGGTGCTCGGCGCGGTGAAGCCGTCCGAGATCGCCCGCAATCTCGCGGCGCTCGACGAGGCCGTTCCGGACGGCCTCTGGAGCGATCTGAAGACCGAGGGATTGCTCGATCCCGACGCGCCGACCCCCAACAAGAAGCCCCAAAGGGAGAACGCCTGAGATGCCGCTCAACCAGCCCGCCAAGACGCTGTGGATCGACACCGACACCGGCTCCGACGATGCCGTCGCGCTGGTGATCGCCTTCCAGAACCCTGACGTCGAGATCGCCGGCATCTCGGTCGTCGCGGGCAATATCTCGCTGGAAAAGGCACTGCAGAACGCGCTCTACACGCGCGAGATCTGCGGCGCCGAGCATGTGCCGGTCTATGCCGGGCTCGCCGTGCCGCTGATCCGCGGCCCGTTCCACGCCGAAAACGTGCATGGCGAGGATGGCATGGGCGATATCGGCCTGCCGCTCTCCGGCCGCGTTCCCGACGAAGGCCATGGCATCGACCGCATGATCGAGACGATCCTGGCGCGGCCGGGCGAGATCACGCTCGTGACGCTCGGGCCGCTCACCAACATCGCCGTCGCGCTCGCCCGCGAGCCGAAGCTCGCCAAGGCAGTGAAACATTGCGTCATCATGGGCGGAATTGGCGACGGACCCGGCAATGTTACGCCGGCTGCGGAATTCAATATCTATGCCGACCCCGACGCCGCCCGTATGGTGTTCCAGTCGGGCATGCCGATCGTGATGTGCGGCTGGGAGATCTCCTGCCGTCATGCGGTCGTCGAGCCGGCCGATACCGATGAGCTGAAGCGCGTCGGTGGCGCTCTCGGGGCTTTCTGCGTCGATATCCAGCGTTTCCTCGTCGAGTTCGCGACCAAGATCTCGGGGCTCCCCGGCATCGACCTGCCGGACCCGATCACCATGGCGATCGCGATCGATCCCTCGATCGTGACGAAGTCGAGCGAGGCCTATGTGGAGGTGGTGAACGCCGATGGACCTGCGCTCGGCCAGACGATCGTCGACCGCAAGCTGCATGCCGGCAAACCAATCAACGCGACGGTCGTGGACAGCGCCTCGCGCGAGGGTTTCATGAAGATGCTGACCGACGCGGTGACGCGTCCCGTCGGCGGCTGAACGAGAAGGCAGGCCGGAACCGGCCACCTGCCCGCGGCACGTTTCGCCACGGGCCAACAAGAATGCCGGCGAAGGCGCCGGCTGGGTGTGGGTCCATCTTCCACGGGGAACTATAGAATGAAGTTCGACAACAGAACGCTCGTGCTGATGGCGGCGGCCATCGTCATCAATATCGTGGTCGGCCAGATCGTGGCCTGGCTGAAACTGCCGATCTTTCTCGATTCGATCGGCACGGTCCTTGTGGCCATCCTGGCCGGACCGATCGCCGGCGCCATCACCGGCCTCCTGGCCAACCTGATCTGGGGCCTCATCCTCGATCCGGTGGCGGCGGCCTTCTTCCCGGTCGCGGTCGTCATCGGCCTCACCGCCGGCATCCTCGCCCGCTACGGCTGGTTCTCCTCGCAGGCGAAGACGATCGTCGCCGGCATCATCGTCACGATCACCTCGACGATCGTCTCGATCCCGATCATCGTCTACATGTTCGGCGGCGTGACCGGCTCGGGCACGGACTTCGCGACGGCCTATATGCTTGCGATGGGCAACCAGCTGATCGCCTCGGTGGCGGTGTCGAACCTCATCCAGAACCTCGCCGACAAGATCATCACCTGCGTCGTCGCCTGGCTGATCGCCATCCGCCTGCCGCGCAACTTCACGACCGGCCTGCCCTTCTTCGCCTATACGAAGGCCTGAGCAGTCCGATCCTCTCGTGATGATCGATGGCGGCGGGAGCGATCCCGCCGCCATCTTCCTTTCCGGCCGGTGGTAGGGCGCCGGCCGGCAAAGCCATGTCAATGAGCCGGTGTCGGCTCGGCGGGCGCCGGCGCGGCCTTGTCCTTCGGCTTCCGGCGGTCGGCGAGGCGGCGGACGACCACGTAGAACATCGGCACCATGAAGATGCCAATCGTCGTCGCGGCGATCATGCCGCCCATCACGCCGATGCCGACGGCGTTCTGCGCGCCGGAGCCGGCGCCGGTCGCGACGGCGAGCGGCAGCACGCCGAGGATGAAGGCGAGCGATGTCATCAGGATCGGCCGGAGGCGCTGGCGCGCCGCCATCAGCGTCGCCTCGACCAGTTCCTTGCCGGCGGCCTGCTGGTCGCGGGCAAACTCGACGATCAGGATGGCGTTCTTGGCCGAGAGGCCGATCGTCGTCAGCAGGCCGACCTTGAAATAGACGTCGTTGGACTGGCCGAAGAGTTTCGCCGCCACCAGCGCGCCGAGGACGCCGATCGGCACCGCCAGCATGACCGAGAACGGAATCGACCAGCTCTCGTAGAGCGCCGCGAGGCAGAGGAAGACGACGAGGATCGAGATCGCATAGAGCGACAGCGCCTGGTTGCCCGAAAGCTGCTCCTGATAGGAAAGCCCGGTCCAGGCCGCCGTGAAGCCGGAGGGAAGCTGCGAGACAAGCTTCAGCATCTCGTCCATCGCGGTGCCGGAGGAGACGCCCGCGGCCGCCGAGCCTTGGATGCTCACCGCGGAGATGCCGTTGTAGCGGTCGAGCTTCGGCGACGAGCGGCCCCATGACGAGGCGGTGAAGCTCGAGAACGGCACCATCTCGCCGCTGGCATTCCGGACATACCAGGAATTGACGCTGCCGGGGCTGTCGCGGAAGGCGGCGTCGCCCTCGACATAGACGGGCTTCACCTTGCCGCGATCGATGAAGTCGTTGACATAGCTGCCGGCGAAGGCGGTCGAGAGGGTGTTGTTGATGTCGGCGAGGTCGATGCCGAGCGCCCGCGCCTTCGCCTGGTCGATGTCGATGTTGAACTCCGCCTGATCTTCCTGCCCGCCCTGGCGCACGCCCATGAGCTGGCTGTCCTTACCGGCGGCGAGGAGCAACTGGTCGCGCGCGGCCTTGAGCGCGTCCTGGCCCGCGCCGGCGGTGTCCTGCAGATACATCTCGAAGCCGTTGGACTGGCCGAGGCCGGGCAGCACCGGCGGCGCCAGCGCGATGACCTGGCCGTCTCGGATCTTCGAGAAGGCGCCCATCGCCCGCCCGGCGATGGCGGACGATGTCTGGCCCTTGCCGGTGCGCTCGGAGAAGTCCTTCAGCTTCACGAAAGCCATGGCGGCGTTCTGGCCGCTGCCGTTGAAGCCGAAGCCGACGGCGGCGAAGACCTCCTCGACATTGGCCTTTTCCTCGGTGAGGAAATAATTCTCGACCTGCTTCACCACCTCGATCGTCCGCGCCTGCGTGGCCCCCGGCGGCAGCGTGATCATGGTCATGAGCACGCCCTGGTCCTCCTCGGGCAGGAAGGAGCTCGGCAGACGGGCGAAAAGCAGATAGACGCCGACGACCATGATGGCGAAGAGCGCGAGGAAGCGGAGCGGCCGGCGGATCACACCGCCGACGCCGCGGGAGTAGCCGTTGGTGGCGCGGTCGAAGCCGCGGTTGAAGAGGCCGAACAGGCCCTTCTTCTCGCCATGGCCGTTCGGCTTCAGCATGGTGGCGCAGAGCGCCGGCGTCAGCACGATGGCGACGAGAACCGACAGCACCATGGCCGAGACGATCGTTACCGAGAACTGGCGGTAGATGACGCCGACCGAGCCGGAGAAGAACGCCATCGGCAGGAAGACGGCAGAGAGCACCATGGCGATGCCGATCAGCGCGCCTGTGATCTCCCCCATCGACTTCTTCGTCGCTTCGCGCGGCGAGAGACCCTCCTCCGCCATCACGCGCTCGACATTCTCGACCACGACGATCGCATCATCGACGAGAAGGCCGATGGCGAGCACCATCGCGAACATGGTCAGCGTGTTGATCGAGTAGCCGAAAAAGGCGAGCACGCCGAAGGTGCCGAGCAGGACCACCGGCACCGCGATGGTCGGGATCAGCGTGGCGCGGATGTTCTGCAGGAAGAGCAGCATCACGAGGAAGACGAGCACGACCGCCTCGACCAGCGTCTCGAACACCTTCTCGATCGAGAGTTCGACGAAGGGCGTCGTGTCATAGGGATAGACGACCTCGACGCCGGTCGGCAGGCCGCCCGACAGAGACTCCATCGCCGCGCGCACGCCCTCGGCGGTCGAGATGGCATTGGCGCCGGTCGCGAGATTGATGCCGAATCCCGCCGCCGGAAGTCCGTCGAACCGCGAGACCGTGTTGTAGCTTTCCGAGCCGATCTCGACCCGCGCGACGTCTGACAGGCGGACGATCGAGCCGTCGGTCGCCGTCTTCAAGATGATGTTGCGGAACTGGTCGGGCGTCTGGAGCTGGCTCTGCGCCGTCACGGTCACGGCGAGCTGCTGGCCGGTATTGCTCGGCAGCCCGCCGAGCTGGCCGGCGGAGACCTGGCGGTTCTGCACCGAGATGGCCGAGGAGACGTCGCTCGGCATCAGCTGGTATTTCGCGAGCTTGTCGGGATCGAGCCAGATGCGCATCGCATAGCCCGAGCCGAACACGTTGACGTCGCCGACGCCCTCGACGCGCTTCAGCGCATCCTGGAAGGTGGAGCGGAAATAGTCGCCGAGATCGGCCGAGGAGATGCTGCCATCGCGCGAGACGAGCGCGCCGACCATCAGGATCGAGGTCGTCGACTTGGTGACGGTGACGCCCTGGCTGATGACCGCGTCGGGAAGCTGCGATTCGACAAGCTGCAGCTTGTTCTGCACCTGCACCTGGGCGATGTCGGCATCGACGCCGCTGGCAAAGGTCAGCTGGATAGAGGCTTGGCCGGTCGAGGTGCTCGAGGCCGACATGTAGTCGAGATTCTCGAGGCCGGTCATGCCCTGCTCGATGATCTTGGTCACCGAGTTCTCGACCGTCTCGGCGCTGGCGCCGGGATAGGTCGCCGAGATGCGCACCGTCGTCGGCGCGATTTCCGGATATTGCGCGATCGGCAGCGTGGTGATGCCGAGGAGGCCGCCGAGCATGACGGCGATGGCGAGCACCCAGGCGAAGATCGGCCGCTCGATGAAGAAATCGGCGAGGGATGCGCGCTTCACTTCGTGGCCTCCGGAGCGGCGGGCTGGGCAGCGGCGGTCGCATCGGCCTCGGCCGTGCGCGCGATGCCGGCCGCGTCGATGGTGACGGCGACCGGGTTGACGGCCTCACCGTCGCGGATCCGCTGCAGCCCGTCGACGACGAGCCGGTCGCCGTCCTTGATCCCGGCCAGCACCAGCCAATTCGTCCCGACCGCCTGAATGGTGTCGAGGATGCGGGTCTCGATCTTGTTGTCGGCGGTCAGGAACTTCGCCGTCGCCGCGCCCTTCGCGTTCCGGTCGACCGCGCGCTGCGGCACCAGGAAGCCGTCCTTGGCGGTGCCGACCGTGATCACGGCGCGGGCATACATGCCGGGCAGCAGGTGGCTGTCAGGATTCTTGAAGACCGAGCGGATGGTGAAGGTGTCGGTCGTCTGGCTGACCGCGGCGTCCATCGTTTCCAGCGTGCCGGTCTCGGGATAGGTCGAGCCGTCTTCCAGGATCAGCTTGATGGAGGGCGGGCCGTCGACCTGCAGGAGGCCGCTCTGGCGCATGGACCTGAAGCGCAGCAGGTTGGCGGTGGAATCTGAGAGGTCGACATAGATCGGGTCGATCTGGCGGATGGTGGCCAGCGCCGTCGTCTGGTTGGCGGTGACCAGCGCGCCTTCGGTGACCGCCGAGGTGCCGATCCGGCCGGCGATCGGGGCCGTGACTTTCGTGAAATCGAGATTGATGCGCGCCGCCTCGACCGAGGCTTCCGCCGCCGCGACATCGGCCTTCGCCTGGGCCAGAGCGGCCTTCGCGTCGTCGAGATTCTGCGCGGTCACCGAATTGGCGCCGACCAGCTGGTTGTAGCGGTCGACCTTGGCCTGTGCGCTCGGCAGGGCGCCGTTCGCCTTTTCGAGCGCCGCCTCGGCCGCGTCATAGGCGGCCTGATAGCTGCGCGGGTCGATCTCGTAGAGAAGGTCGCCCGCCTTGACCTCGGCGCCCTCGGTGAAGACGCGCCGCCTGACGATGCCGTCGACGCGCGGGCGGATATCGGCGACCGCGAAGGCGGCGGTGCGACCGGCGACTTCGACCGTCAGCGGCACAGGCTCAGGCTTCAGCGTCACGAAGCCGACCTGTGGCGGCGCTCCGCCGCCCGGGCCACCGGGGCCGCTCGCCGCCTTCTCTTCGGAACAGGCCGCGAGCGCCGCGGCGAGCATGAGGACCAGCGCGAGGCCCCGATGGCGCAAAATCATTCGATCTCTCCAGCCGGCGACCCGTTCGCTCTGGCGCCCTTCCGTGAAGCAGCGCGGCGACGGTCACCCATCGGAAGGGATCTAGGGCGGAAATGTCAGCAGGCTTGGTCTCGCTCGATCGAATTGTTGCAACGCAACCACGCTTTGTTTCGGATCATGTCCGCCGCCCACGTGGACATGATCGGTTACGCTTTTTCCCGCCCTCAGAAATCGAGTCCGATATCGAGGATCGGCGCGCTGTGCGTCAGCCAGCCGACCGAGATCAGGTCGACGCCCGTGCCGGCGATGGCGGGGGCCGACTTCACATCGACGCGACCGGACGCCTCGGTGATCATGCGCCCGCCGACCATCTCGACCGCTTCGGCGAGCGTCGCGACATCCATATTGTCGAGCAGCACCGCATCGGCGCCGACCGCGAGCACCTCGTCGAGCTGGCGCAGCGTATCGACCTCGATCTCGATCTTGACGAGATGGCCGATCGCGGCGCGCGCCCGCTCCAGGGCCGGGCGGACGCCGCCGGCGATGGCGATGTGGTTGTCCTTGATCAGCACCGCGTCGTCGAGGCCGAAGCGGTGATTGGCGCCGCCGCCGGCGCGGACGGCATATTTCTCGATTGCCCGAAGGCCTGGCGTCGTCTTGCGCGTGCAGACGATCCTCGCCTTGTGGCCGGCGATCGCGGCGGTGATGGCGGCCGTGGCGCTGGCGATGCCGCTCATGCGGCTCACGAAGTTGAGCGCCGTCCGCTCGGCCGTCAGGATGCCGCGTGCCGGCCCTGTGACGATCGCCACCATGCGGCCGGGCTCGACCGCGCTGCCGTCGCCCTTCAGCATGCGGAAGTCGAGCCGCGGATCGACGAGGCGGAAGGCGAGCGCGGCGAGATCGAGGCCGGCGACGACGCCGCCCTGCCGCGCCACGAATCGCGCCTCGGCCTCGGCATCGGCCGGAACGACGGCGTCGGTCGTGATGTCGCCGGCGCGGCCGAGATCCTCGACAAGGGCGGCGCGGACGAGCGGCTCGATCAGGAGCGGATGGAGGGGCGGCAGGTCCCGAACCATCGGGCGGGCGCTGTTCATGGTCATGGTCACGCGATCCTCGCGGCGGGAAGGCTGGTTTCGGCGATCTCGGATGCGGCGCTCATGACCGCGTCGAGGGTGAGGACGGTGCGGCAGGCGGCGGATGCGCGCGCGGGATGATCGCTGCGGAAATGCGCGCCGCGGCTCTCCTGGCGGAGAGAGGCGCCGACGGTGACGAAGAGCGCCGCCAGCGCCGGGTCGGCGGCGGCGCCACGGCCCGAGGCCATCGGCAGCAGGTCCATCACCGCGCGGCGGAGGCTATCGGCATGGCGGATCAGGCCGGCATGGCGGGAAAGGATCGGCCTGACCTGCGCAGGGTCTGGGGCGGGAAGGGAAACGGCGAGGGTAGGAGCGATCCGGCCCTCGGGCGGGGCCTCGGACGCCCCGATGCTCGCCGCGACGGCGGCCGCCATCACGGCCGCCTCCGTCAGCGAATTGCTGGCGAGCCGGTTGGCGCCGTGGAGGCCCGTGCTCGCGACCTCGCCGGCCGCCCACAGCCCTTCGACCGTGCTGCGCCCTTCGGCATCCACCGCCACGCCGCCCATGTGGTAATGGGCAGCCGGCCGCACCGGGATCGGATCGCGTTCGGGGTCGAGGCCTTCTGCCCGACAGATGGCGGCGATCGACGGAAAGCGCGTGGCGAAGCCCCTGCCCGGCCGCTCTCGCGCGTCGAGGTAGACATCGTGGCCGGCTTCGATCTGGCGGCCGATGGCGCGGGCGACGATATCGCGCGGCGCGAGCTCGGCACCGGGTTCGGACGCAAGAAAGCGGCGCCCGGCCTCATCGACAAGGGTCGCGCCCTCGCCGCGCACCGCCTCGCTGACGAGGCGCATCGGCCGCGCCGCCGAGGCGAAGGCGGTGGGGTGGAACTGGACGAATTCCGGATCGGCGATGACCGCGCCGGCGCGGGCGGCCAGGACGAGGCCCTGTCCGAAGCAGCCGCGCGGATTGGTGCTCTCCTCAAAGAGGCCGCCGATGCCGCCCGTCGCGAGCACGACCCGGCGCGTCGGGAGGGGGGCAACGCCATCCGCGCTTGCGATCAGGACGCCGGCGACGGATCCGTGGCTATCCGTCAAGATGCGGCGGACCTCGGCATGTTCGAGGCAGGTGACCGAGGGGGTCGTCCGCACTGCCGCGACCAGCGCGCGCACGATCTCGCGACCCGTTCCGTCGCCATCGGCATGGACGATGCGGTTGCGGCCATGCGCGGCCTCGAGGCCAAGGCGGAAGCCGCCTTCGGGATGACGGTCGAAGCCGACGCCGAAACGGGCCAGGGCGGCGATGGCCTTCGGCGCCGCCTCGATGATGCGCCGGACGGCGCTCTCGTCGCAGAGGCCGTCGCCGGCCGCGATCGTATCACCGGCATGGAGATCGGGATGATCATCCTCGCCGATCGCGGCCGCCATGCCGCCCTGCGCCCAGGGGCTGGAGGCCTCGGCGCCGAGCGGCGCCTTGGTGACGAGGACGACCGGACGCGGCGCGAGGAAGAGCGCCGTCGCCAGCCCGGCAAGACCGGCGCCGACGATGACCGGCCGGCCGGCGAGATCGCGGAAGTCGGGGCTCACAGCGCGAGCATCCTCTCGACCGAGCGGCGGGCGCGGTCGGCGACGGCCGGATCGATGGTGACGACGTGCCGTTTCTCCTCCAGTGCACGGCGGATATTGGCGAGCGTGATCCGCTTCATGTGCGGGCAGAGATTGCAGGGGCGCACGAAATCGAGATCGGGATAGCGGACGGCGACATTGTCGCTCATCGAGCATTCGGTGAGGAGGACGAGACGTGACGGGCGGCGCGTCTCGACATAATCGGTCATGGCAGCGGTCGAGCCGGCGAAATCCGCCTCCGCGACCACTTCTGGCGGACATTCGGGATGGGCGAGCACCGTGACACCCGGATAGGCGTCGCGGAGTTCACGGACGTCGGCCGCCGTGAAGAGCTCGTGCACCTCGCAGCGGCCGGCCCAGCTGATGATCTCGACGCCCGTCTCGGCCGCGACATTGCGGGCGAGATACTGGTCGGGAAGCATGATGACACGCGGCACGCCGAGCGACTCGACGATGCGCTTCGCATTGCCGGAGGTGCAGCAGATGTCGACCTCGGACTTCACCGCCGCCGTCGTGTTGACATAGGCGACGATCGGCACACCGGGATGAGCGGCGCGGAGCAGGCGCACATCCTCCGGCGTGATCGAATCGGCCAGCGAGCAGCCCGCCTCCATGTCCGGCATCAGCACGGTCTTCGCTGGGTTCATCAGCTTCGCCGTCTCGGCCATGAACGAAACGCCGGCGAGCACGATCACATCCGCCTCGACGGTCATCGCCTCGCGGGCCAGCGCCAGGCTGTCGCCGACGATGTCGGCGACGCCGTGGAAGATCTCCGGCGTCTGGTAGTTGTGCGCCAGAATGACGGCGTTGCGCTCGCGCTTCAGCGCGAGGATCGCCTCGACATCATCGGCGAACAGCGCCCAATCCGCCGGCGGAACGACCGAGCGGATGGGCTCGTAAAGCGCGGCGAGGCGTTGAGTGCGATCGGCCGGAAGCGTGGCGAGAGCGGAAGCGGCGGGGGGCATGGGCAATACTCATTCTGAGCATAAGACGGCTATATGCTTATCCTGAGCATAAGCCTTGTCAAGTGCGAATGAGCGGCAGCTTGGTTCCGGCGATGGAGCGTTCGAGCTCGACGGCGGGGCGGAAGCGGAAGAGCTTGGCGGGCCGGCCGGGCAGTTCGGCTGCGGTTTCGCCCGTTTCCTCGACCAGTTCCTGCTGTTCGACGAGGCGGCGGAAATTCTGCTTGTGCACCAGCCGCCCGCCCAGCGCCTCGACGCAGCGCTGCAATTGCAAGAGCGTGAAAGCGGGCGGCATTAGCTCGAAGACGACGGGCCGGTATTTGATCTTGGCCCTGAGGCGGGCGATTCCCGTCGCAAGGATGCGGCGATGGTCGGCGATCATCTCCCGGCCAGGCAGCACGGCGCCGCCCTCCCCGCCGCCGCGAACCGCCTCGGCGACGAGGCCCGCCTCGAAGAGGAGTTCGTAGCGCTGCAGCGTCAGTTCCTCGTTCCATTCATTGCCGGCGAGGCCGAAGGCGAGCGCGATGCGCTGGCGGCGCTGAGCTGCGACGGCCTCAGTGGCGGCGAGATTGGCGAAGGCGTTGAGGGCCGGCAGGATGACGGCGTCGACGACCGGGGGACGGCCGGAGCGCCAGTCCTCCCACGGAAAATAGTCGTACCAGCTGCGCCAGCTGTCGCCGGACGGGCGCGCGGCGTCCTCGCGGGTCAGGCCGAGATAGCTGATCGAGATGACGCGGCCGAGGGCGACGCCCTCCGCGCGGTCGCGATCGGCGAAGGTGTAGAGCTGTTCGACATAGCCGAGCGGATGATGCGTCTGCTGCTCGACCCAGTCGCGAAGGCCCGATTGCAGCGAGCGGTGCTCCAGCTCGAACGGCCCCGACGGCAGCGCCTTTCCGCCATCGAGCGTCATCAGGCGCGGCTCGCCGCCCGTCACCGCCACGAGGACGGCGATGAGATTGACCTCGACCGCGCGCTGAGCGCCCGTATCGGGGCCTCCGACCGCTGTTCCGCCCGCCTTCTTCGCTGCCACGCCGCCCCTCGCCCGTGATGAACCGGGCGAGAGTAGCATTTCGCGGCAGCCGAGGCAGCTTGCGGCTCAGCGCAGCGTCAGGCCGCCGTCGACGGTGTGGATTTCGCCGGTCGTGAAGGAGGCTGCGTCGCTCGCAAGATAGACGACCGAGCCGGCGAGTTCGTCGACCGAGCCGATGCGGTCCATGACCGCGCCCTTGGCCCAGTGATTGGCGACGACATCGGGATGCTCGCGCAGCACCTCGTCGGTCAGCTCGGTGCGGATATAGCCCGGCGCCAGCGCGTTGACGCGGATGCCATGCTCGGCCCATTCCGTGGCGAGGCACTTGGTCAGCATGTGCAGGCCGGCCTTCGAGACATTGTAGGCGGCGTGGCGGAACGGCCAGTTGACGATGCGGCCGGACATCGAGCCGATATTGATGATCGAGCCGCTCTTCTGGCGTATCATCATGCGGCCGATCGCCTGCGAGACGAGGAAGACGCCGTCGAGATTGACGCTCATGGTCGCGCGCCAGGATTCGTACGGATAGTCCTCGGCATTGCCGGGCAGCACGATGCCGGCATTGTTGATGAGGATGTCGCAGCGGCCCCAGCGGGCATCGACCTCCTCGGCCATCCGCGTCACGTCGGCCGGATCGGCGACGTCGGCCTTGATGACGAAGCTGTCGCGGCCGGCGGCCCGGAACTCGTCGGCCAGCGCCTCGGCGCGGTCGACCGTCGAGCGCACGACGATGGCGACATCGGCGCCATGGGCGGCGAGTGCCTCTGCGAGGGCGCGGCCGATCCCGCGCGAGCCGCCGGTGACCACGGCCTTGCGGCCCGTCAAATCGAACATGCGCGCATAATCGCGCTTCTCAAGCGTCATGAAGGTCCTCCCGAACGGTATTGGAATTGCTGGAGATCAGGCCGCCGCCGACGCCACCGGCGCCTGCGTCTCGCCGAGTTCCTTGAGGATCGCCTCGGCCGAGCGCAGCGCCTGCGCCACGATGGTCAGCGACGGGTTGAAGGCGGTCGAGGACGGCAGGAAGGAGGCATCGACGACATAGAGATTGTCGATGTCCCAGACCTTGCAGTCCGGATCGAGCACCGAGGTCTTGGGGTCCGTGCCGAAACGGGCCGTGCCGCACTGATGCATGGCGACCTTGATGTCCATCTTCTGCGTGATGATGAGCGGATAGCCTAGAGCGCGCATGTGCCCCGACCAGACCTTCACCAGTTCGCCATGCGATTTCAGGTTGTTGGCGGTGTAGGCGACGCGGATCGTGCCGTCGCTCTCGACGCTGACGCGGTTGTTAGGATCGGGGAGATCCTCCGACATCAGCCACCAGTCGACCGAACGCTCGGCGAAGAGGCCCATCGCCCAGTCCGGCGCCCAGGGCGCATTGGCCGTCAGCATGCCTGATTGCAGCTTGCCGAGGCCCTGCACATTGCCGAGCGGATAGGGCCGGTAGTCGTTCGCGAGATAGTAGTCGTTCACGGCCAGCGTCTTCTGGAAGACGACGCGGTTCTTGCGGAAGGGCGAGATGGCCATCATCGCCGTGTTGTTGTGGGCCATGTAGTTGCGGCCGAGCTGGTCGGATTCGTTGTTGCCGAGCCCGCGCGGATGCTTGTCATTGGCCGAGCGCAGCAGCAGCGCCGAGGAATTCACCGCCCCCGCCGCCGACACGACGATGCGCGCGGCGATCGTCCGCACGGTGCCGCCATGCTCCACCTCGACGCCGGTGACGCGGCGGCCGCCCGGATCGGTCAGGATGCGGCGGACGAAGGCCTCCGTCGCCAGCGTGACGCCGCCCTTGGCGAGCGCGGGATCGACGAGGCGCACCTCGGCGTCGCCCTTCGCGCCGATCTTGCAGGCGAAGCCGTCGCAGGTGGCGCAGCGGGCGCAGGCGCCGCCGTCGTGATAGTCGACCGCGATCGGGAGAGGAAACGGCCGGAGGCCGCGCGATTTGAGCTTGGCCGCGATCGCCGCGATCTCGGGTTCATGGCCGATCGCGGGATGCGGCATCGGGCCGGAGCGCGGCGGCTCGATCGGATCGAGCCCGGCCTCGCCATGGGTGCCCATCAGCTTTTCGGCGCGGGCGTAATAGGGCTCGAAGGTCTCGTAGCTGACCGGCCAGGCGGGCGCGATGCCGGCCTCGTGCTGCAGCGCGCCGAAGTCCTCCTTGCGGAAGCGCACCGTCGCCGCGCCGAAGAATTTCGAGTTGCCGCCGACATAGTAATAGGTGCTCGGCGCGAACAGTTTGCCGTCGCGGTCGCGCCACTGCTCCTTGGCCGCGAATTTGCGGCGGTGGAACACGGCATCGACGCTCCAGAGCTCCGGCTCGCGGCGAAGGCGCGGCCCGCGCTCCAGCATCAGGATGTCGCGTCCCGGCGCGGCGAGGCTGTTGGCGAGCGCGCCGCCGCCGACACCGGCTCCGATGATCACGATGTCGTAGCTGTCCTTCAGCTCGCTCATCCCCGTCTCCTCCCTCGCGGCCGGCCCTCGTGGCAAGGGCGCCGCTCAAAATGTTTCACCGCCGACCTTCTGGTCAGCGTTCGAACCGCGGATCGCGCGGCCTGAAAAAGACACCCTCGCGATAGAGGCTGCTCATCACCGCGAACGAGCCTTCGAGATGGATGCGCATCGCGAGTTCGGCCTGGTCGGCGCTCTGCCGCTCCAGCGCGCGCACGACCGCGTCGTGCTGCTCCGTCACCTCGGCGAGATGGCCGGGCACCGGCGCGCTCAGCTGCCGCATGCGGTCGAGATGCGCCTTCACCAGCGTGATGAACTTCCACATACGCGGAAAACGGCTGATCTCGGCGATGGCGGCATGGAAGGCGTCATCGACCTCGATGTAATCCTGCAGCGCGCCGCGGCGGAGAATGTCGCGCATCTCGGCGATGAGGCCGTCGAGCCGGGCGATGTCGGCGGCCGTCGCATGCTGCGCGGCGCGGCGGACCGATTCGATCTCCAGCGCGCGGCGGATGACGAAGCCTTCCTCGGCCACCTCGTAGGAGATCTTGCTGACATAGGTGCCCGAATGCGGGAACACCTCGACGAGATCTTCGTCGGCAAGACGCTTCAACGCCTCGCGGACCGGCGTGCGCGAGACGCCGTGCTCCAGGCAGAGCTCCTTTTCCGAGATGGCGGCGCCCGGCTCCATCGCCAGCCGGACGATGGCGTGGCGCAGAATGCCATATATCTGCTCGGCTTTCTGCGCCGGACGCTCCTGCGGAGCGGTGGTCAAGGATCGTGCCGAAGCTTCTGCTTTCATTAGCGTTTTTCTCAAGCGGAAACGGGCATTGACATCGCTTGTTTGGTCTGGCTTCACTAACTCATATATCGGTTGGCGGCGCAAGCGGCAATGCTTAGGCTGTGTCGTCACCCACTGGATCGGGCGGTCCCGCGCCCGGCGCAATGAGAAGAAAGCGGTTCGAGGATGGCCCTCATCACCTATCTGACGCGCATCGAGTTCGACGAGGGCGCGGTCGCGCGGCTGCCCGCGATCCTCGAGGGGCTCAAGGTTGCGCGCCCGCTGATCGTCACCGATCGCGGCCTTGTCGCGACCGGCCTCGTCGACCGTGTGCTCGGCCTCTTTGCAAGCCGCCCGGCCGTCTTCTCGGAGACCCCGGCGAACCCGACCGAGGACGCGGTGATCGCGGCGCTGGCTGCCTATCGCGATGGCAAGTGCGACGGAATCGTAGCGGTCGGCGGCGGCTCGTCGATCGATCTCGCCAAGGCGGTGCGCCTCCTGACTGGCCATGAGGGGCCGCTCGCGCAATACACCGCCGTCGAGGGCGGCGCGACGCGTATCCACGGCAATATCTGCCCGCTCGTCGCGGTGCCGACGACCTCCGGCACCGGCTCGGAGGTCGGCCGCGCGGCGGTCATCATCACCAAGGAAGGCCGCAAGCTCGGCATCATCAGCCCGCATATGCTGCCCTCGGTCGCGCTCTGCGATCCGGAGCTGACGCTCGGCCTGCCGCCCGGGCTCACCGCAGCGACCGGCATGGACGCGATCTCGCACTGCCTCGAGACCTACATGGCGCCGGCCGTGAACCCGCCGGCGGACGCGATCGCCATCGACGGGCTGAAGCGCGGCTTCGGCGCCATCCGCACGGCGGTGGCGAATGGCAGCGACCGCAAGGCGCGCTGGGAAATGATGATGTGCGCGCTCGAAGGCGCCATGGCGTTCCAGAAGGGCCTCGGGGCCGTGCATGCCCTCACCCACCCGCTCGGCGCCATCCGCGAATTGAACCTCCATCACGGCACGCTCAACGCCGTGCTGATGCCGGCCGTGCTCGCGTTCAACAGGCCGGTGATCGGCGAGAAATGGGATGTGCTGGCCCACATCCTCGGCGGTGAGCCGGATACGGTCATCAGGGAACTGTCGGCTTCGATCGGTCTTCCGTCGGGGCTTTCGGCAATGGGGGTGACCGAGGCTATGATGGAGCAGGTGTCGGGCGAGGCCCTCAAGGACCATTGCCACGCCACCAATCCACGCCTCGCGACCCGCGAGGATTATCTCGACCTGCTGCACCGCTCCCGCTGACGCACGGCCCGGCCGGCGCGCGGCGACGCGGACCAATGATCCTGGGAGGATGAACATGCGCGCTTCCGATACGAGGCGACTGAAGAGGTCCGGCATCGACCTGACGGTGCTCGGCCTCGGCACCGCGCCGCTCGGCGGCCTCTACGCTCCGGTTCCGACATCCGATGCCCGCGGCGCGATCGCCGCCGCCTGGGACCGCGGCATCCGCTATTTCGACACCGCGCCGATGTACGGGCTCGGCCGCAGCGAGCATCTCGCGGGCGAATTCCTGCGCGATCAGCAGCAGGACAGCTTCCGCATCAGCACCAAGGTCGGGCGGCTGATGAGCTTCGACCGGCCCGGCCGGACGCTGCCGCCGGAGCCGCCGAAGAACGAGTTCGATTCGGGCTGGCACAACGGCCTGCCGTTCCGCGAGGTGTTCGACTACACCTATGATGCGATCCTGCGCTCCTATGACGACAGCCGCCAGCGCACCGGTCTCGGCCGGCTCGACATCCTGTTCGTCCACGATATCGGCCGCGTCACTCATGGCGAGCGGCATGACCATCACTGGGGCCAGCTCACCACCGGCGGCGGCTTCCGCGCGCTGATGGAGCTCAAGGCAGCCGGGCTCATCGCCGGCTTCGGCCTCGGCGTGAACGAGTGGGAAGTCATCCGCGACGCCATGCAGGAGGCCGATCTCGACGTCTCGATGCTCGCCGGCCGCTTCTCGCTGCTCGACGATTCCTCGGTCGAGACCTTCCTGCCGCTCGCCCGCAAGCATGAGGTCGACCTCGTGATCGCCGGCGTCTTCAATTCCGGCATCCTCGCCTCCACCTCGGGCCGCAAGAAGTTCAACTATGTCGACGCGCCGGCCGAGGTGATCGCCAAGGCGGAGAAGCTCGGCGAAGTCTGCGCCCGGTTCGGCGTGCCGCTGCCGGCCGCCGCCGTGCAGTATCCGCTGCGCCACCCGGCGGCGACGGTGGTCGCGGTCGGCGCCAAGACGGCGGCGCAGATCAACACGACGGTCGACTGGTTCGAGACGCCGATTCCGGACGAGCTCTGGGCCGCGCTCGAGGCCGAGGGCCTGATCCCGCGATTTGCCTGATCAGGCGGCTCGCTCACGTCGCCAGCACAGGGGCATCATGCTCGACAGCCACCAGCACTTCTGGAAAGTCTCGCGCGGCGACTACCGGTGGATGGGCGCGCATGTCGCGCCCCTCCTGCGCGATTTCGGGCCGGGCGATCTGGCGCCGATCCTCAGCCGCAACGGCGTCTACCGGACGATCCTCGTCCAGGCGGCGGAGACCGAGGCGGAGACGGATTTCCTGCTCGAGCTCGCCGCGACGACCGACTATGTCGCGGGCGTCGTCGGCTGGCTCGACCTCGACGCCAAGGACTTCCCGGAGAAGCTGGCGCGCTACCGGTCCAATCCGGCCTTTGTCGGCCTCAGGCCAATGCTGCAGTGCCAGGACGATGATGCCTTCATCCTGCGGCCGCGCGTGCTGGAGCATCTCCAGCTCGTCGCCGAGGAGGGCATTGCGTTCGACATCCTCTCCTTCACGCGCCACCTGCCGCATGTCCTGAAGGCGCTCGACCGCGTGCCGTCGCTGAAGGCGGTGGTCGACCATCTCTCGAAGCCGGAGATCGCCGCGGGGACGCTGGATCCCTGGCGCGATCTCATCGAGGAGGTCGCCGGCTTCCCCAATGTTCACTGCAAGATATCCGGCATGGTCACCGAGGCCTCGGCCAACTGGTCGGTCGACGACTTCCGCCCTTATGTCGACCATGTCTTCGCCTGCTTCGGCGAAGACCGGCTGATGTTCGGCAGCAACTGGCCGGTGGCGACGCTCGCCGGCAGCTACGAGCAGGTGCTGAACCTGTCGCGCACGCTGGTCGGCCCCTATGTCGGCCGCGACGGGGCCGCCAAGATCTTCGAGCACAACGCGGCGCGCTTCTACCGCGTCCCGGTCAACTGAGCCTGCCGGTTCCGTCGGCTCGGACAAGCTGGTAAAGCGCAACGGGTACGACCGCGACAGGAGTCGTCCCGCATGTCCGAGGCTCTTCCCAAGGCCGAAGCCGAAATCGACGCGCCGGCCACGGGCGGGCCGGTGGGCTCGCCGCTCATCGTCTTCCTCCGCCAGCAGCTGGCGCGCCGCGCCGGCGGCGTTCTCTATCGCGAGCTGGCGCATGCGCTGCGTCAGGCGGTAACCGAGGACATCCTGTCGGCGGGCGACGTCCTTCCCGGCGAGCGCGATCTCGCCGAGGCGATCGACATCTCGCGCACCTCGGTGCGCAATGCGATCGAGAGCCTCGTCAATGACGGCGTGCTGATCCGCCGGCACGGCGCCCGCACCGCCGTCGCCGATCGTGTCGAGAAGCCCCTCTCCGCCCTCACCTCCTTCTCCGAGGACATGCGCTCGCGCGGCATCGAGCCGGGCATGATCTGGATCTCCAAGGAAGTGGCGACCGCCTCGCCGGCCGAGATCATGGCGCTCGACCTCTCGGTTGGCGCGCGGGTCTGCCGGCTGAAGCGGCTGCGCACCGGCGACGGCAAGCCGATGGCGATCGAGCATGCCGTCGTCCCGGCCGAGGTCCTCCCAGATCCCGAGGCGGTCGAGGGCTCGCTCTACGAGGTACTGACGCGGCTCGACCGCCGGCCGGTGCGGGCGCTGCAGCGCCTCCGCGCGGCGATCGCCAGCCCGGAGGACAGCACCCTCCTCCATCTCGACCCCGGCGCTCCGCTGCTCGTCGCCGAACGGCGCTGCTTCACCCGCGACGGCGCTCCCATCGAATTCACGCGGACACTCTATTGCGGCACGCGCTACGACTTCCTCGTCGAGCTGCGCGCGCAAGACAGCGAATGACACCTGTGGAATACCAGATGGGCCGATCCAGCGATTTCTGAAGAGACTGGTTGCTGACTGGTTCTTTCCTCGCTAGGCTCTCTCGCAGATCGTTCCTGCTGAGAGCCCGTTCGTGCACGCTCTACTCCGGCGCTTCGCCTCCTCGCTCGTCGTCTCCTGCCAGCCGGTTCCGGGCGGGCCGCTCGATCAACCCGAAAGCGTGGTCGGCTTCGCGCTCGCGGCGCTGGCGAGCGGCGCCCGGGGCCTGCGCATCGAGGGCGTCGCCAATCTCCAGGCGGTGCGCGCGGCGACCGACGCGCCGATCATCGGCCTCATCAAGCGCGACATGGACACGTCGCCGGTCCGCATCACGCCGCTGATCGAGGATGTCGACGCGCTGGCCGATGCCGGCGCCGATATCATCGCCTTCGACGGCACCGACCGCATCCGCCCCGTCGAGGCGGCGGCGCTCTGCGCAAGGGTGCATGCCAGGGGCCGGCTCGCGATGGCCGACATCTCGACGCTCGCGGAGGCGCAGGCGGCCATCGCCTATGGCGCCGACATCGTCGGCACGACCATGTCCGGCTATACCGGCGGGCCGGAGCCGACGGAACCCGATTTCGCGCTGCTGGCGGCCTGCGTGCGGCTCGGCCATCCCGTCATCGCCGAGGGGCGCATCCGCATTCCCGAGCAGGCGGCCGAGGCGATCCGGCTCGGCGCGCATGGCGTCGTCGTCGGATCGGCGATCACCCGGCCGGAACACATCACGACGTGGTTCGCCGAGGCCATCGAGACGGTGCGCTCTTCGGCTGGCGGCAAGCCGACCCTCGCCTTCGATATCGGCGGGACCAAGCTTCTGGTCGCTCTGGTCGACGAGGACCGCGTGCTCGCGACCCGCGAGGAGCCGACGCCGCGCGGCGCCGATGCCGAGGCCTGGTGCGACCGCGTCGCGGCGCTGGCCGAGGCGTTCAAGGGCGATTTCGACGCCGCCGGCGGCTGCGTCACCGGCGTCGTGCAGCAAGGGCGCTGGACCGCGCTCAACCCCGAGACGCTTCCGATTCCGCCGGGCTTCGCGCTCGGCGAGGGCCTCACACGCCGGCTCGGCGTCGAGGTCGCGCTCTATAACGACGCGCAGGCCGCGGCCTGGGGCGAATACCGGTTCGGCGCCGGCGCCGGGGCCGATCTCGTCTTTCTTACCGTCTCGACCGGGATCGGCGGCGGCGTGGTCCTGGATGGACGGCTGCGGACGGGGAAATCCGGCATCGCCGGCAGCGCCGGCCTGACTCGGCTGATCGGCCGCGACGGCCGCGGCGCCCTGCTCGAGAGCGCGGCCAGCGGCCCGGCCTTCGCGGCCGAAGCATCGGAAGCGGGGATCGGCAGCGACGCCATCGCCGTCTTCGCCGCCGCCGAGGCCGGTGATCCGCACGCCGCGGCGATCATCGACCGTTCGGCGGCGCTGGTCGCGACGGCGATCGAGAACATCAACTGGCTGTTCGACCCGGACGTCTTCGTCCTCGGCGGCGGCATCGGCCTCGCGAAGGGCTATCGCGAGCGCATCGAACACCGGCTGGCGGAGCTACCGCCGTTGGCGAGACCCGTGCTCCGCGCCGCGGCGCTCGGGAAGAACGCAGGCGTGATCGGCGCGGCCGATCTCGCCCGTCACAAATCATAATCCAGGGGAAGCATGTGATGACGCGACTGAAGACACTTCTCGCAGGGGCGGCGATGCTCGCCGCCATGGGAATCTCCGCCGCCAAGGCGGAAGTGACGGTGCTCGGCTGGCCGGGCGGCCCGGAGGAGGCGGGCCTGCGCAAGGTGGCCGAGGCCTACAACGCCAAGGCGTCCGAGGCGGACAAGGTCAAGCTGATCTTCTTCAACCGCGACGGCTTCTTCGACAAGCTCGCGGCCGACCTCGCCGCCGGCACGACGGAATTCGACGTCAACCTGCTCGCGACCTATGCGCTCGGCCGCTACGCCCCCTTCATGGAGCCGATCACGCTGCCGGCCGCCGCGAATGAGACCTTCCCCGAGAAGGTGCTCGCGACCATGCAGTATGACGGCAAGCAGTACGGCATCCCGACCGACCTCTCGCTGCACTTCATGTATTACCGCAGCGACCTGATCGAGAAGCTCCTCACGGACGCCGACTGGAAGACGACCTATGGCGAGATCTCCGAGAAGTATCTCGGCAAGAAGCTCGAGCCGAAGGGTCCCGACCAGTGGACCTGGGAGGACTGGATGGCGACCGCCCTGTTCTTCACCAAGTCCATCAACAAGGACAGCCCGACCCGCTACGGCTCGGTGCTGCAGATGAAGAACCTGCTCTTCAACATGATGGTCTGGCATTCGGCGGCGCGCGCTGAGGGCGGCGACTGGATGGATGCCTCGGGCGCCATCACGGTCGACAGCCCGGCCTTCCGCACCGCGCTCGAGATGTACAAGACCCTCTTCGACGACGGCGCCACGCCCAAGGACTCGACCAGCTACGAGTATGCCGAGGCCAATGCCGCCTTCGGTTCGGGCCAGGCCGCGACCATGCTGCAGTGGAACGCCGCCTTCGCCGACCTCGACAGCAAGGAAAAGACCCCGGCCGTCGCGGGCAAGATCGGCACCGTCGCCCCGCCGACCGGACCGGCCGGCCGCTTCACGCATATCCACGGCCTCGGCCTTGGCATCAACAAGGCCTCGACCCACAAGGAAGGGGCGGTGAAGTTCCTCGACTGGCTGGCGACGCCCGAGGCGATGACGATCTATGCCAAGGCCGGCGGCTCGCCGGCCCTCAGCGACGCGGTCGTCGCCGGCATCGTCGCCGAACGGCCCGACCTCAAGAAGCTCGGCGAGTTCGCCGGCGCCTACGGCTTCGTCATGAATGGCGGCACGGCGGCCAAGGCGCTGCAGGTCTACGAGTTGCAGGCCAAGGAGTTCACCGCCTACTGGTCAGGCGAGAAGACGCTCGACGAGGCGCTGGCGGCGACTAAGAGCGGCATGGCCGAGCTGCTGAAGCAGTAATCGGCACGCTTCGATCGATCTCCGGCGGCCGTGCTTCGGCGCGGCCGCCGGACACCTGCAAAGCACCGCCGGGCCGCGGCGGGCGCCCCACGCATTCACACGTCAATCGAGGACGCGCGCGCATGGAGCGCCAGACCATCCTGCAGGGCCGGGTGCTGATCACGCCGCTGACGGCGTTCCTGATCGCCCTTCTCGGCTTCCCGCTCCTCCTCGATCTCCTCTATTCGGTGTCGCAGGTCGGGTTCGAGAACATCCGCGCCCCCGAGATTTCGGGGCTCGGCAATTATGCGAAGGCGCTGGCCGATCCCGAGTTCTGGGCGGCGGCGTGGTTCTCGCTCCGCTTCGGCCTCATCGTCGCGTCGATCCAGGTGGTCGCCGGGCTCGTGCTCGCGATCTTCCTCGCGCCGCTCTTCGCCGCGCGTCCCTGGCTGATCGCCTTCCTGATGCTGCCGATGATGGTGGCGCCGGCGCTGGTCGGCCTCATGTACCGGCTGATCCTGCACGAATTCGTCGGCGTCGTGCCCTATTACCTGCTCGAATGGTATGGCGACTTCCCGGCCTTTCTCGGCCGGCAATGGGTGTTCACGACGCTCGTCGTGATCGAGACGCTGCAATGGACGCCGTTCGCGCTTCTGATCCTGCACTCGGCCTATGCGGCGATCTCGCCCGACGTCCGCGAGGCGGCGGCGCTCGACGGCGCGACGGGCCTGCGGCAGCTCGTCAGCATCGACCTGCCCTTAATGCTGCCGGCGATCGGGGTCACCGCCTTCATCCGCTTCATCGATAGTTTCCGCGTGTTCGACAATATCTACACGCTGGTCGGCTCGGGCGCCGGCGGCTCCACGACCTCGATGAGCATCTATATCTACCAGGCCTTCTTCAAGGTCGGCGATATCGGGCTGGCGGTGGCGGCCTCGATGCTGCTGCTCGCCGCGTCCTTCGTGGTGCTGTGGACCATCAACCGGTTGACCGCGCGGAGGGAGCCGGCACCATGAACCAGACGCTCTCCAGCCGCCCCGTCATGAGCGCGCTGCGCTGGCTCGTTTTCGCCGTCGCGGTCCTCGTGCTGAACTTCCCGGTGATCGCGACGCTCGTCACCTCGCTGAAGAGCGACGCCGAAATCTCGTCCAATGCCTCGCTGATCATCGAGCATCCGACGCTCGACAACTATGCCGCCATCTTCGCGATGGCCGACCGGTTCGACATCCTGCACTACCTGATGAACAGCCTTGTCGCGTCGCTGATCGGGTCAGTGCTGGCGATCGCCCTCGCCTTCCCGGCCGCCTATGCCATGGCGCGGTTCAAGACTGGACGGAGCTGGCTGCTGCCGCTCGCGGTCAATCTCCGCGCGGTGCCGCTCATCATCTTCGCCATCCCGATCTATCTCATGTACCAGCAGGTCGGCCTGCTCGACACGCGGCTCGGGCTCGCCTTCATCTTCGCTCTGGTTAACATCCCGCTCGTGCTGGTGCTCTTCACCTCGGCGATCGCCGAGCTGCCCTTCGAGATCGAAGAGGCGGCGCGGGTCGACGGAGCGAGCACGCTGCGGCTCATCTGGCATGTCGTGCTGCCGATGTCGCTCAATGTCGTCGCCGCCTCGTCGGTGCTCGCCTTCATCTATTCCTGGAACGAGTTCCTGTTCGGGCTGATGCTGACCACGAGCCGCGCCACGCCGATCTCGGTCGGCGCGTCGTTCTTCTTCGCGGCATCGGGCGGCGGCGTGCGCTGGGGCGTGGCGGCGGCCGTGATGATCCTCGCGACGCTGCCCCCGCTGCTGCTCGGGCTGCTCATGTACCGCCAGATCGGACGCTCGATGACGGCCGGCGCCGTCAAGGGCTGACCGCGGCGCATGGCGCGCCAATTGCATGCAATTCGATGAGGCCGGGCGCCTGAGGGCGCCGGACCGGAACACGCGGGCGTGGGGCCCGCAGTCCGGTCTGCAGGCGGCCGTCGGGGGACTGCATGGACGATTTCGAGACGATGCCGGTGTTCGGCGTCGACGCCATCCTGCGCGATGTCCATGCGCAGGCGCTCGGCCGCGAAGAGGGGGAGGTCGCCGACTATATCCCCGAACTGGCCAAGGCCGATCCGGCGCCGTTCGGCATCGCCGTCGCAACATCCCGGGGGCGGCTGCACGAGATTGGCGATACGCGCATTCCCTTCACGATCCAGTCCGTCTCGAAAGCGCTGACCTATTGCATGGCGCTCGAACTGGTCGGCCGCGCCGAAGTTCTGCGGCGGGTCGGTGTCGAGCCGAGCGGCGATCCGTTCAACGCCATCGAGTTCGATCCCCTCACCCGCCGTCCCTACAACCCGATGGTCAATGCCGGCGCGATCGCGATCGCCGGCATCCTGCGCGACGTTCACGGCGACGGCGCCTTCGGGGCCGTCCTCACGCGTTTCTCCGAGGCGGCCGGACGGCCTCTGGCGATGAACGAGGCCGTCTACAGTTCCGAAGCGGCGACCGGACACCGCAACCGTGCCATCGGCCATCTCCTGGTCGGCGCCGGCGCGCTCGCCGAGCCGATGGACAGCGCGCTCGACCTCTATTTCCGCCAGTGTTCGATCGAGGTCACGGCGGCCGATCTCGCTGTGATGGGTGCGACCATCGCCCATCTCGGCGACAATCCAATCACCGGCCGACAGGTCTTCGACGTCGCCGCGGTGCGCGACACGCAGGCGGTCATGTTCACCTGCGGGATGTATGATTATTCCGGCAACTGGGCCTTCGATGTCGGCGTACCGGCCAAGAGCGGCGTCGGCGGCGGCATCCTCGGCGTTGTCAACCGCCAGCTCGGGATCGGCACCTATTCGCCGCGGCTCGACCGCAAGGGCAATTCGGTGCGCGGCGTCGAAGCGTTCAGGCTGCTTTCCGCGGAAATGGGGCTACACTCCTTCGACCTCACGAATCCCGGCTCCGCCTTCGTCGATTCCTTCTTCGCGGAGATGCCCCGGGGCTGACACAGGATGGACGGCCATGGAGATCGAGGAGGCGCGGCGCGGCACATCCCTCGTCGTCACGCCGACCGGCCGCCTCGACAGCGGTAGCGCGCCCGACTTCGAGGCACGACTCGGCGAGGATATCGACGGCGGCGCGCATGACGTCGTGATCGACCTCTCGCGGCTCGACTATATCAGCAGCAAGGGCCTCTCGGCGCTGCTCTCCGCCGGCAAGCGCATGAAGCGCGCCGAGGGGCGCATGGTCCTCGCCGCCGCAAGCGGGGCGGTGCGCCAGGTCATCGTGATCAGCGGCTTCGACCGCGTCTTCGAGCTCCACGACAGCGTCGACGCGGCGCTCGGCGGCTGACGATCGGCGGCGGGGAACGATTGTGACGACGACGCGGTTCGACAGGGTCTTCAAGGCGGAGCATGGCGCGATCGCGACGCTGATGGCCGCGTTCGGCTCCTTCGCGGAGGTAACGAGCCTGCCCGCCGACGCAGTCTTCAAGATCGAACTGGCGCTCGACGAACTCATGAACAACACGATCGACTACGGCTATCCCGATGGCGATGCAGGGGAAATCAGCGTCGCAATCGAGCGGCTCCCTGGCCGCGTCACCATCGACTATGCTGATGATGCGCGGCTGTTCGATCCCTTCGCCCTGCCGGAGCCCGACGTCACGCTCGGCATCGATGCGCGGCAGCCCGGCGGGCTCGGCGTGCACCTCGTGCGCAAGCTGATGAGCGAATCGGCCTACAGCGTGGAGCGCGACCGCAACCACATCCGCCTCGGCCTCGTGCTGGACGATCCCTCATGACCATTGCCGACGCCCGAATCCTCATCGTCGACGATGTCGACACCAATCGCGAGCTCTTGATGCGGCGGCTGCAGCGCCTCGGCTTCAGCCATCTCGCGGAGGCCGAGGACGGCGTCGCGGCGCTGGAGCATATCCGCGCCCATCCGGTCGACCTGGTCCTGCTCGACGTGATGATGCCGCGCATGAACGGCGTCGAGGTGCTGGAGGCGATCCGGCTGGAAAACCGGCTGGAGCAGACCGCCGTCATCATGATCTCGGCGGCGACCGAGATCGAGACGGTGGTCAAATGCATCGATCTCGGCGCCGAGGACTATCTGCCGAAGCCGTTCAACCCGTCGATCCTCCGGGCGCGGATCGGATCGGTGCTGGAAAAGAAGATGCTGCGGGCCGAGGTGCGGCGGCAGCTGACGCGGCTGGAGCACGAGATGGCCGCCGCGCGGGCGCAGCAGCTGGCGATGGTCAACACGCATTTCCCGCCGCCGGGCGGTCCGGTCGAGGTGCATGCCGTCATGATGCCGGCGCAGGAGGTCGGCGGGGATCTCTACGACTTCTTCCAGGTGACGCCGGAAACGCTCTGCATCGCGATCGGCGATGTGTCCGGCAAGGGCATGCCGGCGGCGCTGTTCATGGCACGCACGCGCAGTCTGCTCCGGGCCGGAACGCTGCAGTTCCACGCGCTGACGGGACGGCTGCCACGGCCGTCCGAAGTGGCGGCGCTGCTCAATGACGAGCTCTGCAAGAACAACGAGGACTGCGTCTTCATCACGCTGCTTGTGGGCTTCCTCGATATCCCGACCGGGCGCCTCGACTATGTGAATGCGGGTCATCTGCCACCGCTTCGAGCCGGCGGCAACGCTATGCCGGACGAACGGACGCAGGCCGATCCACCGATCGGCGTCATGGACCATCTCGCTTTTTCCGATCGCAGCCTGCAGCTCGCAGAGGGCGAGACGCTCGTCCTGGTGACGGACGGGCTGCCCGAGATGGAGAATGACAGCCGGGAAATGTACTCCTCCGCCCGGCTGGTGGCCGATTGCATGGCCCTCGCGGGGCTGGCAGCGGAGCCGTTCAGCAGCGCGCTTGTCGAGCGCGTGAAGAGCCATGCGGGCGACGCCGCCCAGTTCGACGACCTGACCGCGCTCGTGCTGCGCTGGCGACCGCCCTCAGCCTGAGGCGGGCGGGGCCGTGATCGGCCGCAGATGCATCGTGTCCTCGCCGGCATGCATGGCGCGCGACAGGCGGAAGCTGTTGGCGATCCGCTCGGCATAGGCGACGACGATCGCTGCCGCCTCGGCGTCGAAGGTCTCGCGGGCCGTCTCGGCGAAGAGACCCAGCCAGCGGGCGAAATGGGCGTCCGAAAGATCGGGCAGGCGGAGATGCGGCGCCAGCGGGCGGCCTTCATAGCGCCGCGTCTTCAACAGCACCGACGACCAGAAATCGCACATCTTGGCGAGATGGACCGGCCAAGCATCGTCGGCGATGGCCCGGCCGAAGACCGGGCCGATGACATCGTCCTGCCGCACGGCATCATAGAAGCCATGCACCAGGCGATGGATGCCTTCTTCGTCCACGCCCTCTGGAACGCCCAGCGTGAGCGGGACGCGCCCGCGCGGGTCGGGTCTAGCGGTCATGGATCGATCCTCATTGCGGCGCCTTCACTGCCCGCGGCGAGGCAGCGCCGCCTTGATGCGCATCAATGTCAGGCGACGCCCTTGTCCTTCTCCAGCGGCACGTAGTTGAGCGGCAGCGCCGTCGCATATTTGATCTGCTCCATCGCAAAGGCCGAGGAGACGTCCGCGATGTCGATCTTGGAGATAAGGCGCTTGTAGAAGGCGTCATAGGCCTCGATGTCCGGCACGACGACGCGCAGGAGATAATCGACCTGACCGCTCATGCGGTAGAATTCCACCACTTCCGGCACGTCGCGGATGACCTCGGCGAAGCGCTTCAGCCACTCCTCATTGTGCTGGCTGGTGGTGATCGAGACGAAGACGGTGACCTTGGCGTTCACCTTGCGCGGATCGAGCACCGCGACGCGGCGCAGGATGACGCCGTCTTCCTCGAGCTTCTGGATGCGGCGCCAGCAAGGCGTCGTCGAAAGACCGACTCGGCGTCCGATCTCCGCGACCGGCACGGTCGCGTCCTCCTGCAGGATCTGGAGGATTTTCCTGTCGAGGCGGTCGATCATCGCGGAACATCTCCACCAAGGGATGCCTGCGGTCGGAAATTTATTCTCAATCGCCGCAGTATCGTGCTTCACTGGAGAAATTTATTCCGACTTTTCCGCCGCTCTGTCAAGCAGAGCCAAGGTTTCCGCGATTTGCGCCCTGAGTTCCGGGAGGAGCTCCGCCTCGAACCATGGGTTGCGCTTGAGCCAGCCGGTGTTGCGCCAAGAGGGGTGCGGCAGGGGAAAGACCGCCGGTCCGGAGGGGCGGTCCAGGCTCTCGCGCCAGCGCCGCACGGTCGCGTCGACACCCTCCGCCGCATCGGCGCCGAGATGCCAGCGCTGGGCGGGCGCGCCGATGGCGAGGACCAGTGCAATATTCGGCAAGGCGCTCACGACCCGGCTCCGCCAGAGCGGCGCACATTCGCGCCGGGGCGGCAGGTCGCCGCCCTTCGCGTCCTGCCCGGGAAAGCAGAAGCCCATGGGCACGATCGCGATCCGGCTCTCGTCATAGAAGGTGGGGGCATCGACGCCCATCCAATCGCGCAGGCGATCACCCGAGCGGTCGTCGAAAGGGGTGCCGGAGGCGTGGACCCGCGTCCCCGGCGCCTGGCCGGCGATGAGGAGGCGCGCCGTCGCCGAGCCGCGGATGACGGGGCGGGGCTCATGCGGCAGCGGCTTGCCGAGCGGCGCCTCGGCGCAGACGCGGCAGCGCCGGACGGCCGCAGCGAGGGTCTCGAACGGCTCGGCCACGGGATGTCCCGCAATTTCTGAATCGGCTGCGACCATCGGTTAACCAGCGCTTCGAAAGGGGACTTAAACCATCGCCGGTTAGGTTGAACACTCGGAGGGCGCGGACATTGCGCCACATAAGGGGCGAATCCCTCAGGGTCCAGGCATGCAGGTCGCACCGGAAGCCGCTGCGAGCGACAAGATCGCCGTGAACCGCGAACGCGCGGAGCGGCGGCGCGCGGTCGCGCGGACGGTGCGCGATCACCGCGAGCGGCTGACATCGACGACCGGCACCAGCCCGAGCTTCGACCACGAACTCCTCGTGCATTATGCGCGCACGCGGCTCTCGGCCGCCTATGCTGTGCCGCTGCTCGTGGCGCTGGTCAGCCTCGTCGCGACCGTCTGGCTGCCGCATCTCGTCATAGGAATCTGGGCGGCGGTGACACTCGTCGTCCATTGCGCCGGCACATGGCTCTGCCGCGTCTTCGTGAAGACACCGGCCGACAAGGTGTCGATCCGCGCCTGGACGCGGCGCTTCGTCATCTCCGAATTCTGCTACGGGCTGACCTGGATCGGCCTCCTGCTCGCGACCGCGACCGTACAGGCGCCGGGCATCGAGACCTTCCAGTTCGCCACCATGCTGACGATGCTCGCGGTCGGCACGATGTTCGCCTCCAGCCTGCCGGCGGGCGCGGTGGCCGGGACGGCGCCGATCGCGCTCACCATGGTGGCGCTGTTCGCCATCCGGCAGGACGTGCTCTATCTCGCCCTCGCCTTCCTCTCGATCGGCAGCGAGATTTTCTTCCTCACGCTGTCGCAGCGGCTCCAGTCCACCACCATGGGCATGATGCGCTACCGGGCGGAGAAGGATCACCTCATCGCGGAACTCGGAACGGCGAAGGCGGTTTCGGACGAATCGCGCCGCCGCGCCGAGGAGGCCAATCTCGCCAAGTCGCGCTTCCTCGCGACCATGAGCCACGAGCTGCGCACCCCGCTCAACGCCATTCTCGGCTTCTCCGAGGTGATGAAGAACGAGGTGCTGGGGCCGATGCAGAACCCGACCTACAAGGAGTATGCCGGCGACATCCACACCAGCGGGCAGCATCTCCTGGCGCTGATCAACGAGATCCTCGACCTCTCGCGCATCGAGGCGGGCCGGTACGAGCTGAACGAGGAGCCGGTGACGCTCGCCCATGTGGTGGAGGATTGCGAGAATCTCGTCCGCCTCCGGGCGCGCAACAAGAACCTGAAGCTGGTGCAACTCATCGAGCCCGACCTGCCGCGGGTCTGGGCCGATGAACGCGCGGTGCGTCAGGTTGTGCTCAACCTGCTTTCGAACGCGATCAAGTTCACCCCGCCGGGCGGCGAGATCGAGATCCGCGCCGGATGGACAGCAGGCGGCGGGCAATATGTGTCGGTGCGCGACAACGGCCCCGGCATTTCCGAGGACGAGCTGCCAATCGTGATGTCGGCTTTCGGCCAGGGCGCCATCGCCATCAAGAGCGCCGAGCAGGGCGCCGGCCTCGGCCTGCCGATCGTGCAGGCGATGATGAAGATGCATGACGGCACCTTCGAGCTGCGCTCGCGGCTGCGCGAGGGCACCGAGGCGATCTGCTGCTTCCCGCGCTCGCGCGTCATGGATCCGCTGCCGCCCGTCATCCAGGAAGCCGCACACCAGCCCGAACGGCGCCGCCGCACCGGCTGAGGCTCAATCGGAAGGGCCGGGCGGCATGTAGGCACGCCTGAGCGTCGGATAGCTCGTGACGACGATCGCCAGCGCGTCGAGCCGGGAGGGATGGGCCGTGTCGGGCGACGAAGGCGTTTTTGCATCCGGGGCAAGCGGCGGTTCGGCCGCCGCCACCTCCCCGCTGTCGTCGAACGGCGCCATGCCCGCCGGATCGCCGTCCGCCTCGCTCCAGGCATAGGCTCGCGGTTCAGGTTTGACCTCGTTCCCGATCGACTCCGGCGGAGCGGCGGACGGGGGACCCTTCTCCTTAAGCACGAGCGCAAGCGCGCCGTCGCGGCGGAGCGTCGTGTGGTCAACCACCGCCGTGACGGCCCGGCAGGCGGCAGGCGCCTGCAACGGTGTCACGACCAGCGCCGCGCGACGGCAGTCCTCGGCGAAGGCGCCACGATCGAGCGAGAGCGCGACGAGGCGGCCGTCGGCGAGGCGGGTGATGCAGCCGAGCGCGTCGCAGCGGACGCCCTCGGTCAGCGTCTTGTCCTTGACGCCGCGCGCATCGCCATCGGCGCGCAGCCAGATGCCGGCTTCGAAGGACGGAACCTTGGGCGCGAGGATCGCGTATTGGCCATCGGCAGTTCTGATGGCGGCGGAGCGGCCGTCGGCGGCGACGATCAGGTCAGGTCGCAGCGGCAGGAAGGCCAGCACGATGCCGGCCAGCATCGGGAGCGCGCCAAGCCAGCGCCAGCGCTCGCCCCAGAGCGCGGCCCAGAGAAAGCCGGCGAGGAAGATGAGCAGCGCCGCGGCCGGGGGCATCGCCATGCCGCCCGTTCCTTCCGACCAGCGCGACACAAGGGCGGCGACCCAGAGCATGCCGTCGATACCGACACCCATCAGCGCCAGCATCGGCTGGTCGAGGCCGAACGGCATCAACAGGACGCCGATGAGCGCCATCGGCATCACGAGGAAGTCGATCAGCGGCATGGCGAGGACATTGGCGACGATCGACAGCGGCGCCATGCGCTGAAAGTGGTAGAGCGCGAAGGGCGTGGTGCCGAGGCCACCGAGCAGCGAGGAGAGCGCGAGGCCGCCGACAAGGGCGAGCGACCAGCGGAGCAGCGTTCCGGCCAGCGACGTCTCCGCGCGGAGCCGCGCCTTTCGTCTTCGCCGCGCGAGGACTTCGAAGCCGGCGACCAGCGCGATCGTCGCCGCGAAGGACATCTGGAAGCCGGCGTCGAGCACGCTTTCCGGCGCCAGAAACAGCACGGCGAAGGTGGCGAGCGCGACATTCCGCATCGAGATCGCCCGCCGGTCGATGAGGATCGCGCCGAAGACGACCGCCGTCATGGCGAAGGAGCGCTGCGCGGCGACATCGAGGCCGGAAATCAGCAGATAGAAGAAGGTGAGCGCGAGCGCCCCGACCGCCGCCCATTTCTTGATGGGATGGCGCAGCGCGACGCCCGGGAAGAGCGCCAGCAGCGCACGGATCGCCCAGAAGCTGGCGCCGGCGACGAGCACCATATGGAGGCCGGAGACCGAGAGGACATGGGCGAGGCCGGACTGGCGGAGATCGTCCTCCGCCTTCGCCGAAATGCCGCCGGCATCGCCGATGACCAGCGCGGTCGCGATCCGTCCCGTATCGCCGGGCAGCGCCCCGAGGATACGGGCGCGGATCGCCTCGCGGAGGCTCTCGAGCGGAATCGCCAGGCGGATCGCCAGCGGCGGCGGACCGAGATCGACGGGTTTCGGCTTGCCATAGGCGAAGCCGGTGGCGCCGATGCCGGCATAATAGGCCTTGCGTGCGAAATCGTACCCACCGGGCATCGCCGGGCCGGAAGGCGGACGGAGCCGCGCCAGGACAGAAATGCCTTCGCCGACGCCGGGCGCCTTGCCGCGGAGGACGACCGTCACGCGCTGCGGCAGGGGCGTGATCCGCGCGCCGTCGATCGCGACCACGCGTAGCGTCAGCCTTGCGCCGCCGCGCCGCGCATCGACCGCCTCGACGAAACCGGTCACCGTCGCGGTGACCGAGCGGGCGATCATCGGTGTCGCGACGAGATCTGTGCGCAGCTTGGTGAGGGCCGCGCCACCGGCAATCATGGTCGCCACGAGAAGCAGGCGGAAAAGCGCCGCGCGCCCTGCCCTCGCCCGCCATGCACTGGCGCCAAGCGCGACAGCGAGGAGGACGAGCGCCAGCGCCGAGGGCTCGGACGGCAGGGCGAAATAGAGCAGCGAGCCGCCGGCAAAGGCGACCGCGAGCCAGGGAAGGCCGCGCGCCGCCTCCATCTCGCGCTCGAGGCTGGCGCCGAACGCGAGCAGCCAGCGTTCGGCGGCAAAGCCGAGGCGGCCTCGGGGTCCGGCAGGGAGAAAACGCGGCGCGTCCGACGGCGCGTCATCCGGCTCGGCGACGAGCTCAGGCGCCGATGCGGACATCCCTCCACGCGGCGCGTGCTTCGCCATATCCCCGCCTTTCGTCCGGGCAAGTCTCCATGCTACATGCTGCGCCCACATTCGCGAAAGGTCGGCGACAGCGGCCCTTCCTTCCCCTTCATCCGCATGATCTGCCCAGCCCGGAATCGCTCATGTCCAAACCGGTCGTCACGCGTTTCGCCCCTTCGCCCACCGGCTTCCTGCATATCGGCGGCGGCCGCACGGCGCTGTTCAACTGGCTCTATGCCCGCCACACCGGCGGCAAGATGCTGCTCAGGATCGAGGACACCGACCGCGAACGCTCGACCGAGGCGGCGATCGACGCCATCATCGACGGGCTCAAATGGCTCGGTCTCGACTGGGAGGGCGAGACCGTCTTTCAGTTCGCGCGGGCGCCGCGCCACCGCGAGGTGGTCGAGGAGATGCTGGCGGCCGGCAAGGCCTATCGCTGCTACTGCACGCCGGAAGAGCTGAAGGAGATGCGCGAGAAGGCGATGGCCGAGGGCCGCGCGCCGCGCTACGACGGCACCTGGCGCGACCGCGACCCGGCCGAGGCGCCTGCCGGCGTCAAGCCGGCGATCCGCATCCGCGCGCCGCAGGACGGCGAGACGGTCATCGAGGACCGCGTGCAGGGCCGCGTCGTCATCCCCAACAAGGATCTCGACGATCTCGTGCTGCTGCGCTCCGACGGCAACCCGACCTACATGCTCTCGGTCGTCGTTGACGATCACGACATGGGCGTCACGCATATCATCCGCGGCGACGATCACCTGACCAATGCCGCGCGGCAGATGATCATCTACCAGGCCATGGGCTGGGAGGTGCCGGTCATGGCGCATATCCCGCTGATCCACGGTCCGGACGGGGCCAAGCTCTCCAAGCGCCATGGCGCGCTGGGCGTCGATGCCTATCGCGCCATGGGCTATCTGCCGGTGGCGATGCGCAACTATCTCGTCCGCCTCGGCTGGGCGCATGGCGACGACGAGATCATGTCGACGGAGGACATGGTGAACTGGTTCGACGTCGACGATGTCGGCCGCTCCGCCTCGCGCTTCGACTTCGCCAAGCTCGAGAACCTCAACGGCCACTATATGCGCGCGACGCCGGACGAGGAGCTCTACGAGCTCTTCGTCGAGACTTTGCCGCATCTCCCCGGCGGAGCGGCGATGAAGGCCGATCTCGACCAGGCCAAGGCGGCACAACTCCGCATGGCGCTGCCGGGGCTGAAGGAGCGCGCCAAGACGCTCGTCGAGTTGAAGGACGGCGCCGCGTTCCTGTTCGCGAACCGGCCGCTCGCGCTCGACGAGAAGGCCACGGCGATCCTGGACGCCGACGCGCGCGGCCTGCTGAAGCGTCTCCACGCCGTGCTCATCGAGACGGAATGGACGGTCGAGGCGACGGAAGCGGCGGTGAAGGCCTTCGCGGAAGCGGAAGGCCTGAAGCTCGGCAAGGTCGCGCAGCCGCTCCGCGCCGCGCTCACCGGCCGTTCCACATCGCCCGGCATCTTCGACGTGCTGATGGTGCTCGGCCGCGAGGAGAGCCTCGGCCGCATCGCCGACCAGGCCGCCTGAGCCTCCCGGCGGGGGCGTTTATCGCCGCCGTCCAACCATGCTAACCTTCGCCCGAAATGGGCGAAGATCGCACAAATAGTACGGGTTCCTTACGGGTTATGACGCGCCGCTGCAGACGGCTGCGGCTGTCTTGCCGCGTTGCAATAAATGGGTTACGCAAGTGCACATCCGTTTCCCTGCGGCTCCGTTCCGGCCGTGCTGACCGTCGACGCCCGCGTTCCCGCCAGAAGAATTTTCTTTCTCCAAGGGGGTTGGCTGCATGACCGATCATAACAAGGCGACACTCACGATTGGCGATCAGTCGTGGGATTTCGCGATCAAGGAAGGGACGATCGGCCCCGAGGTGATCGATATCGGCTCGCTCTACGCGAAGACCGGGCGTTTCACCTATGATCCGGGCTTCACCTCGACCGGTGCCTGCGATTCCAAGATCACCTTCATCGACGGCGACGAAGGCGTTCTCCTCTATCGCGGCTATCCGATCGAGCAGCTCGCCGAGCATGGCGACTTCCTCGAGACCTGCTACCTGCTGCTCTATGGCGACCTGCCGACCGCGGCGCAGAAGGCCGATTTCGACCAGCGCGTGACCTATCACACGATGGTCCACGAGCAGATGTCGCGCTTCTATACCGGCTTCCGCCGCGACGCCCATCCGATGGCGATCATGGTCGGCGTCGTCGGCGCGCTCTCGGCCTTCTATCATGACTCGACGGACATCTCGGACCCGCACCAGCGCATGGTCGCGAGCCTCCGCCTCATCGCGAAGATGCCGACCATCGCCGCGATGGCCTACAAATACCATGTCGGCCAGCCCTTCGTGTATCCGCTCAACGCGCTCGACTATGCGTCGAACTTCCTGCGCATGTGCTTCGCGGTGCCGGCGGAGGAGTACAAGGTCAATCCGATCCTCGCCCGCGCGATGGACCGGATCTTCATCCTGCATGCCGATCACGAGCAGAACGCGTCGACCTCGACCGTCCGCCTCGCCGGCTCCTCGGGCGCCAATCCCTTCGCCTGCATCGCGGCCGGTATCGCCTGCCTCTGGGGCCCTGCCCATGGCGGCGCCAACGAGGCGGCGCTCAACATGCTGCAGGAGATCGGCACGGTCGAGCGGATCCCGGAATATATCGCCCGCGCCAAGGACAAGAACGATCCGTTCCGCCTGATGGGCTTCGGCCACCGGGTCTACAAGAACTACGACCCGCGCGCCAAGATCATGCAGCGCACCTGCCACGAGGTGCTGTCGGAGCTCGGCATCACCGACGATCCGGTGCTCGAAGTGGCGCTGGAGCTGGAGCGCATCGCGCTCAGCGACGACTATTTCGTCGAGAAGAAGCTCTACCCGAATATCGACTTCTATTCCGGCATCACGCTGAAGGCGCTCGGCTTCCCGACGACCATGTTCACCGTGCTGTTCGCGCTCGCGCGCACCGTGGGCTGGATCGCGCAGTGGAAGGAGATGGTCGAGGATCCGAGCCAGCGCATCGGCCGCCCGCGCCAGCTCTATTCCGGCGCCGACCGCCGCGACTATATCCCCGTCTCGAAGCGCCGCTGAGAGCACGGAACTTCGAAAGATCGGGGCGCCTTCGGGCGCCCCTTTCTTTTCAGCGCCCTGAACGGATCTCTGCCGATCGCAGCCGCTCGCGGTGGATCGTGTAGAGGCCGGTAGCGACGACGATGATGGTGCCGGTGATCGTGAAGATGTCCGGGATGTCGCCCCAGACGAGATAGCCGAGCGCGATGGCAAACAGGATCACGGCGTAGCGGAACGGCGCGATGACGCCCATCTCGCCATGGCGCATGGCGAGGATCACGGTCCCGTAGCCGATGAGCAGCAGGAAGGCGGCGCCGGCGAGGAGCAGCAACTCGTCCAGCGTCGGCGCCAGCCAGACCTCGTCGAACGACATCGCAAGCCCCGCGATGAGCACTGCGCCGGCCGTGACCGCCGTCACCAGCAGCGTCGGCATGCCGGGCGGGAAGCTGCGCGTGACGAGATCGCGCATCGTCACGAAGGCCATCGAGGCGAGGGCAGCCAGCGCATAGGCGTCGAAGCCTTCGAGACCCGGCCGCATGATGATCATGACGCCGACGAAGCCGAGGCCGATCGCCATCCAGCGCCGCCAGCCGACCTGCTCGCGCAGGAACACCGCCGCGGCGGCGGTCGTCATCAGCGGCACGATCTGCGAGATCGCCGAGGCATTGGCGATCGGCATATGGAACAGCGCGTAGAGATAGAGGATCGTGCCGCCGATCTCGCCGACGGTCCGCCAGGCGACGAGCCTGTTTCCGGCGAGCCGCCAGGCGCGGTGACCGCCCGTCGCGAAGAGAAGAGCGAGGATCAGCACGAGCGCGACTGTGCCGCGCAGGACGATGATCTCGCCGATCGGCAGCCGCTCGCTGACGACCTTGATCATCGTATCGTTGAGGATGAAGGCGAGGATCGACAGCAGCAGATAGCCGATGCCGCGGAGATTGGCCTCGAAGGACGACATGGACGCTGAACTTGACCGGCGACAGGAAGCGTCCCACGCGGCCAGGAGCGCCGCGTCGGGACGGGCCGCACCCCATGGTCACGGCGAAGGCACAATGCTCAATCGCGCGGCGCCGCGCAACGGACGGCGCGGATCGATCCCGACCTTTGTCGCCGCTGGATCGCTCGGCCGATCAGGTCTCGGCCCAGGCTTCGAGCAGGCCACCGAAGCGTCCGGTCACGGGATCGCTCTGAGGCCGCGGCACGGCGGCGATGGCGCGGCGGCGATGGCGCGGCGGAGCTGATCGGCATCGCCCTCCCCGGCCCTCACGAGATCATAGTCGGCGCCGGGCGGATAGGCGCCGACGACGATGAGATCCGATGACGCCTCGATCAGCTTGTGGCCGGTGCCGGAGGGAAGCAGAACCGCGTCGCCGGCCGCCACCGCGAGGATCGGCCCGCTCTCGCCGCCGAACTGCACGCGGGCAGAGCCGGCGCCGATACCGAGCGCCTCATGCGTCAACGAATGGAAATGCGTGAACCGATAGATGCCGTCATGCCAGGACACCGGCCAGCCGTTCGCGTCGAACAGCGCATCGAGCGCAGCCGTCGCTGTGCCCGATGCGTCCACCGGGGCCGCCCTCGTGTACAGGATCAGCGACCAGCGCGGGTGATTGGGGACCTCGCCGCTATCGGCGAGTCGGATCGTCTCGATCTTCATGCTGCCGTCCGCGCCGGCGTCAGCCGCCGGTCATGCTCATATGCCGGCCGAGCGCCGGCCGATTGTGCTCGCGGTCGATAATGAAGTCGTGGCCTTTCGGTTTCCTCGCAATCGCCTCGTCGATGGCAGTCGCGATGAGTTCGTTGCCCTCCGAGGCGCGAAGCGGCGCACGGAGATCGCGGGCATCCTCCTGGCCGAGGCACATGAAGAGCGTGCCGGTGCAGGTGACGCGGACGCGGTTGCAGCTCTCGCAGAAATTATGGGTCAGCGGCGTAATGAAGCCGATGCGCCCGCCGGTCTCGGCGACGGTGACGTAGCGGGCCGGCCCTCCGGTGCGGTGGTCGCTCTCGGCGAAGGTCCAGCGGCTGGCGAGGTCGCGGCGGACGGCGGAGAGCGGCAGATACTGGTCGAGCCGGTCGCCGTCGATCTCGCCGAGCGGCATCGTCTCGATGAGGGTCAGGTCCATGCCGCGGCCATGCGTCCAGCGGATCATGTCGTCGAGCTCGTGCTCGTTGACGCCCTTCAGCGCCACGGCGTTGATCTTGACGTGAATGCCAGCCGCCAGCGCGTCGTCGATCCCCTTCATGACGACGCCGAGGTCGCCGCGCCGCGTGATGGCGCGGAAGCGATCGGGATCGAGCGTATCGACGGAGACATTGATGCGCCGGACGCCGCAGGCCGCGAGGTCGGCGGCGTAGCGCGAGAGCTGCGAGCCGTTGGTGGTCAGCGTCAGTTCGTCCAGCTGGCCGCTGTCGAGATGGCGCGAGAGCGAGCGGATCAGCGTCATGATCCCGCGCCGGACGAGGGGCTCGCCGCCAGTGAGACGCAGCCGCTTGACGCCCTTCTCGACGAAGACGGTGCACAGCCGGTCGAGTTCCTCAAGCGTCAGCACCTCCCGCTTCGGCAGGAAAGTCATGTCCTCGGCCATGCAATAGACGCAGCGGAAATCGCAGCGGTCGGTGACCGAAACGCGCAGGTAGCGGATCGCGCGGCCGAAGGGATCGACCATCGGCGCGGCGGCCGGCGACCCTGCCTCCAATCTGGCTTTCGGGAGCGTATCGATGATCGTCGTCATGTCGATATCGGGGCGATGTCCGGGCGCCGCAGGGGACGGCGCGCTCCAACTCATGTAGAGGATGAAGCGCGCGGATCAAAGCACTCATCGTCCGCGCTCAACGAGCTGTGAGCGAACTATAATGCCGGAAGCCTCCCCCGCCTGGCCGACCGAGATCCGCCTTTCGCCCGACAAGCGGCAGCTGACCGTCGCCTTCGACGATGGACGCAGCTACGCCTTCACGGCCGAATTCCTGCGCGTCACGAGCCCATCCGCCGAGGTCCAGGGGCATGCGCCGGCGCAGCGGCAGACCGTGCCGGGCAAGATGGATGTCGCGATCCGCTCGATCGATCCCGTGGGCAACTATGCCATCCGGCTGAACTTCGACGACGGCCATCATACGGGACTGTTTTCCTGGTCCTATCTCGCCGAGATCGGCCGCGACCATGACGCGCTCTGGTCGCGCTATCTCGCCGAGCTTGCGCAAAAAGGGCTCAGCCGCACGCAACGCTGACCGCCCTGCGCGGGTTGATCGATCGCAACGCGGCCGGCGACCCGATGCATCAGGATTGCTCCATCCAGGCCGGCCCGCTTTGCCGGCCAACGAGGAGGAGTCCGCGAAATGGACCGCATCGATATCCCGCGCCGTGGCTTCGTGCTCGTCTGCGACGGCGCCCGCGCCATGATCCTGCAGAACGAAGGCGACACCGAACTGGTCAATCTGAAGCTCGTCGATGCCTTCAATCAGGACGATCCGATGTCGCATACGCTCGGCACCGACCGTCCCGGCCGGGTGCACCAATCGCATGGGGAAGCTCGCAGCGCCGTCGAGATCGTCGACCTGCATGACGAGGCGGAGATCGTCTTCCTGAAGCGCATTCTCGGCGAGTTGGAAGGGGTACTCCGCGAGCGGCAGGGCCGATATCTCGCCGTCATCGCGCCGCCGCGGGCGCTCGGCGTGCTCCGCGAAAGCTACCCGACCCAGCTCAGACATCTCGTCAAGCATGAGCTCGCGAAGGATCTGGTACAGTTGCCGATCTCGCAGATCGAGCGGCACCTGGCCGGCGGCTGAGCCGGACGTTACTTGAAGAGCGGCTGGCCGGCGGTGAGATCGGCCAGCCGGTCGAGGAACGGGATCTGGGCCGGGTTGATCTTACCGCGTGCCGCGTCGGGCGACAGCCATTCGGCGCGGTCGACCTCCGGGAACTCCGCGAACCGTCCGCTTTCCGGCGGCCACTCCATCTCGAAGACATTGCTGGCGAAGCGCGAGAGATCGAAGTCGCCTTCCATGGCGAAGCCATGCACGATCTTGCCGGCCCTCTGGCGGATCGAGCCGAGCGGCAGCAGCGCACCGGTCGGCAGGACGCCGAGTTCCTCGGCGAACTCGCGGCGCGCGGCATAGTCGGTCGCCTCGCCGGGCTCGACCTCGCCTTTCGGGATCGTCCAGGCGCCGGCGTCGCGGCGTTTCCAGAACGGCCCACCCGGATGAACCAGCAGAACCTCTGTCCCGGAGGCGCTTCTCCGGAACATCAGGATGCCGGCGCTTTCCGCCGCCTTCGCCATCGCCTCGCCTCCGGCAGCAACGCGCCGCCGAAGGTCAATCTATGGTGCCGGGGGCGCCGAACAACCGTTCACGTCGCCTTCCGCTCGCCGCGCAGCGCCACATAGATCGCCGGAATGACGAGCACGGTCAGCGCGGTGGACGAGGCGAGGCCGAACAGGAGCGAGATCGCGAGCCCCTGGAAGATCGGATCGGTGAGGATCACCGCCGCGCCGATCATCGCCGCGATGGCGGTAAGCAGGATCGGCTTGAAGCGGATCGCGCCGGCCTCGAGCAGCACGTCGACGAGCGGCCGGCCGGGCGTCCGCGCATGGCGGATGAAATCCACGAGCAGGATCGAGTTGCGCACGATGATACCGGCAAGCGCGATGAAGCCGATCATCGAGGTTGCGGAGAACGGCGCGCCGAACAGCCAGTGGCCGATCATGATGCCGATCAGCGTCAGCGGGATCGGCGTCAGGATGACGAGCGGCAGCCGGAACGAGCCGAACTGGGCGACGACGAGGATATAGATGGCGAGGATCGCGACGCCGAAGGCGGCGCCCATGTCGCGGAACGTGACCCAGGTGACCTCCCACTCGCCGTCCCAGAGCAGGACCGGCTTCGTCTCGTCGTCGGGCTGGCCGTGCAGGGCGATCTCCGGCTTCGGGACATTGCCCCAGTCGGCCTTGTCGATGGCGTCGGCCACCGCGATCATCCCGTAGACGGGCGCCTCATAGGCGCCGGCGAGGTCGCCGATCACCATCTCGGCCGGGCGGCCGTTATGTCGGAAGATCGGATAGGACGACGGCTCGCGGGAGACATGGACGACGTCACCGAGCTCGACCACGCCGCGACTACCGGGCAGCGCATTGGCAGGCACCGGCGTTGACAGCGCCTTCTCGTCGACGACGCCATTCTCCTTGGAAAGCGCCATCACGATCGGGATCGGCTGGCGGCCGCCGCCGCGATGCGAGTAGCCAACGGTCGCGCCGCCATAGAGCGCGGTGATCGCGTCATACACGTCGCTCTGCTCGACCCGGTAATATTCGAGATTGTCCTGGTCGATCGAGAGGCGAACCCGCTCGGCCTGCGTGCCGTAGCTGTCGTCGACATCGACGATGAAGGGCACCGACGCAAAGGTCTCGCGGACCTTGGCCGCCACCGCGCGGCGCGTCTCTGCATCCGGGCCATAGACCTCGGCGAGCAGCGTCGCCATCACCGGCGGTCCCGGCGGCGGCTCGACGACCTTGACCGCGCTGCCGGCCGGCAGGTGGAGGCCCTTCAGGCGGTCGCGGATATCGAGTGCCACGGCATGGCTGGTGCGGCTGCGCTCGCCCTTCGGCGTCAGGTTGACGGCGATGTCGCCCTGCTGCGGTCCGGAGCGCAGATAATAGTGGCGGACGAGGCCGTTGAAATTGAACGGCGCCGCGGTGCCGGCATAGGTCTGGAACGAGACGATCTCCTCGACGCCGGCGAGCCGGTCGACCATGGCCTGCAACACTCGGTCGGTGTCCTCCACCGAGGAGCCGCGCGGCAGGTCGAGCACGACCTGCAGCTCCGACTTGTTGTCGAAGGGCAGCAGCTTCACCGTGACATGCTTCGTGTAGATGAGCCCCATCGAGGCGAAGGTCGCCGCGCCGACGATGATGAGGAACAGCCAGGACCGGGTGCGCGAGGCGAGGATGGGCCGGGCGACGGCGCGGTAGATGCGTCCGAGCCGGCCACCATCGGCGGCCTCATGCTCATGCGCATGGCCGTGCGCCGCGTCCTTCGGGCTGAAGCGGAGCATCAGCCAGGGCGTTAGGATCACCGCGACGAAGAAGGAGAACAGCATCGCCGCCGAGGCGTTGGCGGGGATCGGGCTCATATAGGGGCCCATCATGCCCGACACGAAGAGCATCGGCAGCAGCGCGGCGACGACGGTGAGCGTCGCGACGATGGTCGGATTGCCGACCTCGGCGACGGCGTCGATCGCCGCCTGGCTGCGCGAGCGGCCGTCCTTCATGGCCCAGTGCCGGGCGATGTTCTCGATCACGACGATCGCATCGTCGACAAGGATGCCGATCGAGAAGATGAGCGCGAACAGGCTGACGCGATTGAGCGTATAGCCCATCAGGCGGGCGGCGAAGAGCGTCAGCAGGATCGTCGTCGGGATGACGAGTGCGACGACGGCCGCCTCCCGCCAGCCGATGGCAATGGCGACGAGGACGACGATCGAGACGGTGGCAAGGCCGAGATGGAACAGAAGCTCGTTCGCCTTCTCGTTGGCGCTCTCGCCGTAATTGCGCGTGATCGTCAGCGTCAGGTCCTCGGGGACGATGCCGCCGCGCACGGCTTCCAGCCGCTCGGTGATCGCCTCGGCGATGACGACGGCATTGGTGCCCGGACGCTTTGCGAGCGCCAGCGACACGGTCGGAACGCGCACCAGCCCGTCGGCAGAGCGCTCGACGGTCGCGACGCGGGTCTCGTTGGGGCTGGTCGCCAGCACAATGTCGGCGACGTCGCGGACATAAACCGGGCGGCCGTCGCGGGCGGTGAGGACGAGATTGCCGATATCGGCGAGCTGCTGCAGCGTCTGGCCGGCGACGAGCGAGCGCTGCTCGCCGTCATCGCGTACGCGGCCGACCGCGAAGGAGCGGTTCGCGCCGGCGATCTTGCCCTGGAGCTGCGCCAGCGTGATGCCGTAGAGCGAGAGCTTCTCGCCGTTGGGCTCGACGCGGAACTGCTCGGGCTGCTCGCCGACGATATAGGTGAGGCCGATATCCGGGAGTTTGGCGAGCTCGACCTGCAGTTCGCGCGCGACCCGCGTCAGCCCCTCCGAAGTCCAGCGGCCGGCGGCCTCGGGCTTCGGCGAGACATTGACGACGACGATCGCGACATCGTCGATGCCGCGCCCGACGATCTGCGGCTCCGGGATGCCGACCGGGATGCGGTCCATGTTGGCGCGCACCTTGTCGTGGACGCGCAGCACCGCGGCGTCGGACGAGGTGCCGACCTTGAACCGCGCGGTGACGAGGACGCCGTCGTCCTCGGTCTGCGAATAGACATGCTCGACGCCGTCTATGCTCTTGACGATCGTCTCCAGCGGCTCCGTCACCAGCTTCTCGGCGTCCTCGGCCTTGAGGCCGTTGGCCGAGACGCGGATATCGACCATCGGCACCGAAATCTGCGGCTCCTCCTCGCGCGGCAGCGTCACCAGGGCGACGAGGCCGAGCGCAAAGGCCGCCAGCAGGAAGAGCGGCGTCAGGGGGGAGTTGATGAAGGCGCGGGTGAGGCCGCCGGCGATGCCGAGTTTCATTTGCTGCCGTCCGGAACGAGGACATGGTCGCCGGGACGAAGCCCGGTGAGGATTTCGATGCGCGCGTCGCCGCCGCTATCGCGCCGCTCGCCGAGGATCACCGCCACTTCGGCGCCATCCGCGAGGCGGACATAATCGACGCCGTGGCGGGAGGAGAGCGCGGCGACCGGCACGAGCAGAGCATCGCGGCGGCCGACGGGGATGGTGACGAGCGTCCGCTCGCCGACGAAATAGTCGCCGATCCCGGCGACCTCGACATCGGCGGTGACGCGGCCATCGGTGATCTCGGGATAGACCTTGACCACCCTGCCCTGCAGCGCCTCGGCCTTACCGCTGCCGGACGACAGGCCGCGCCCGCCGATCGTGACGGCGTCGCCTTCATGGATCGAGGCGGCGTGACGCTCAGGCAGCGAGAGGCGGAGATAATACTGGCCGCTGGCGACGCGGGCGATCTCGTCGCCTGCCAGCACCACGGAGCCCTGCGTCACCGGCACCGTCAGGACGCGGCCGGCGGCCGGGGCGAGGACATCGCCCTCGCGGCTCTGCTGATCGACGACGGCGAGCGCCGCCTGGGCCGATGCGAGCTGGCTGGTCGCGACATCATGGGCGGTGGTCGCCTGGTCGAGCTGGCTCTGGCTCGTCACGCCCTTGGCAAGCAACTGTTTCGCCCGGTCGAGATCGGCCACCGCCTTGGCGAGGCTGGACGTCGCCTGGCGGACATTGGCCTCGGCGGCATCGCGCTGCAGCGCCAGCTTGTCGTCGACGACACGTGCGATGACCGCTCCCGCCGCGACCTCGCTGCCCTCGGTGACGGAGACGGATTGCAGCGTGCCGCCGATCCGGGCCCGCGCCGGGACGACGGTGCGGGCGCGGACCTCGCCGAACACCGCCTTCATTTCAGGGATCGAGACCGGCTCGACGGTGAACTCCGCCGCGCGGGCGGCCGTGGCCGTCAGCGCCACGACGAGCGCGAGGACGGAAGGCGCGATGATGCCGCGACCCGACATGGCAATTTCCCTTCGATCAGCGGAAGGCGCAGCCGGACCGCAGGCCGGCCCGCTTGAAGACGATCGCGGCCGGGCAGAAGCCGGTGAAGGCCGACTGGATGAGGTTGAGGCCGACAAAGGCGGTCAGCAGCAGCCACCACGGCGACAGGAAATGCGCGAGCAGCAGCGAAGCGAGAATGACGCAGCCGGCGAACACGAGAACGGCACGATCTATGGTCATGGTGAAGCCCCTTGACGGCGGGGCGACCCGCGCCGCCCCCGACGGACTTGCACGTAACATTCAGAAGTTATAAATTCAAGATCATGAATGTAGCAGAAATGATCCCGGCCTCCGAGCGGGCCGCCGACCTGATGCGCAGCCTCTCCCATCCGCAGCGGCTGCTGGCGCTGTGCGCGCTCGGCGATCAGGAAAAGACGGTCGCGGAGCTACGCAGCGAGCTCGGCATCGACCAGGTGCCGATGTCGCAGCAGCTGATGCGGCTTCGCGCGGACGGGCTTGTCGCCTCGCGCCGCGAGGGCACGACGGTCTATTACCGCATCACCACGCCCGAGGTGATCGCCGTGGTCCAGGCGCTGCACGACGCCTTTTGTCGACCGCTTCAGGCAGCGGAGTGAGGCCGCGCGGCTAGCGTCGCTTGCGGCCGGCCGAGAGCGCCACGGCTACGACGATGATCAGGCCGGTGGTCAGGTCCTTGAAGAACGGATTGACGTTCAGGATGTTGAAGCCGTTGCCGATCAGCGCGAGCAGGAGCACGCCGGCGATGGAGCGCCAGATCGCGCCCTTGCCGCCATAGATCGACGTACCGCCGAGGATGACGGCGGCGATGGCGTCGAGCTCCATGCCGACTCCCGCCTGCGGCTGGCCCATCGAGATGCGCGAAACCGCGATGACTCCGGCAAGGCCGGCCGCGAAGCCCGTCAGGCCGAAGGTGGCGATCTTGACGAGATTGGTGCGCACGCCGGAGAGGATCGCCGCCTCCTCGTTGCCGCCGACCGCGAAGACGCGGCGGCCGAAGGTGGTGCGGTTCAGCAGAAACATCATCGCCAGCGCGAAGACGACGAACACGATGACGGCGATGTTGACCATGCCGATGCGGCCGCGGCCGAGCCAGGCGAACTCCTCCATGCGGACGGGGATCAACGCGCCGCCGGTGATGAGAATCGCGATGCCGCGGAAGACCATCGAACTCGCCAGGGTCGCCAGGAACGAGTGGACGTTGAAGCCCGTGATGATGAGACCGTTGACGAGCCCGAGCAACAGCCCGACCAGCGGCCCCGCCACGATGCCGAGCATCGGATCGACATTGACCGCGAGCCAGGCTGCCGAGACGCTGGCGACGCCGAACACGGCGCCGGCCGAAAGGTCGAAGCCGCCGCCGATGATGACGAGGGTCAGCGCACAGGCGATGATGGCGAGCGGCGCGCTCTGGTTGACGATGTTGAGGAGGTTGCGCGGGGTCAGGAACGAGTCCGACAGCATCGTCAGCCCCGCCATCAGCAGCGCGATGATGATGAGGATGCCGTAGCGCTGCAGGAAGGCGATCGCCCGGCGTCCTGCCGGAACCGTCGCCTGCGCGGAGCGGGCGGTGGAGGTGGTGCCGGACATCAGGCCGCTCCCATCTGCTTTTCGACATTGAAGAGGCGGAAGAGCGCATCCTCCACCGTGAGGGTCCGGCAGTCGGCCTCGCCGATGATGCGGCCGTCGCGCATCAGGTAGCCGCGATGCGAGAGGCTGATGACCTCTTCGAGCTCAGAGGAGATCAGCAGCACCGCCGCCCCGCCCCGCGCCAGCTCGACGACGAAATCATGGATGCGGCGGCGGGCGCCGATATCGACGCCGCGGCTCGGCTCGTCGAGGATCACGACCTTCGGATTGCCGTAGACCCATTTCGAGAGCAGCACCTTCTGCTGGTTGCCGCCGGAATAGAACGCGACCTCGCCATCGATCTGGCCGGGGACGATGTTGAAATGCTCGATCATCTCGGCGGTGCGGCGGCGCTCGTCGCGCGGCTTCAGCACGCCGAAGCGCGAAACCAGCGAGAGATGCGGCAGCGACATGTTGGGCCGAACCGTCTGCACGAGGTCGAGCCCCTGCTTGCGCCGATCTTCCGGCACGAAGGCGAGACCGCGCTGCACCGAGAGGCGCGGGCTGCGATCGTCATAGGCCGCGCCGCCGACGCGGACGGTGCCGGTCGAGGGATCGGCGCCGAAGATGGCGCGGGCGAGTTCGCTGCGCCCGGAGCCGACGAGGCCGATGAGCCCGACGATCTCGCCAGCCTTGACCTTAAGTCTGATGTCGGAGAGCCCGGTCGCGCTCGACAGCCCGGCGACCTCCAGCAGCACCGGCGCATCCGCAGCCGGCGCCGGTGGCAGCGGCGGAAAGGCGACGTCGGCCGGCTCGCCGAGCATCGCTTCGATGAGGCTCGCCTTCGTCTCGGCAGCGATCGGCCCGGTCTTCACGACGCGGCCGTCGCGCATCACGGTGACGCGGTCGGCGGTCTCCAGCACATGATCGAGGAAGTGGGTCACATAGATGACGGTCCTGCCCTCGTCGCGCAGCCAACGGATGACGCGATGCAGCTTGTCCGCCTCGTCGGCGGTCAGCGAGGAGGTGGGCTCGTCCATGATGATGACGCGGGCGTCGCGCGCGATCGCCCGCATGATCTCAACCTTCTGTCGCTCGGCGATGCGGAGGTCCGCCACGACCGCGTTCGGCGAAAGGCCGAAGCCGCAGCGCTCGTCGAGCGCGCGGAAACGCGACTGCTCCGAGCCCGTCAGCACGCCGGCGCGGTTCTCCTCGATGCCCAGAAAGACATTCTCGGCCACCGTCAGCTCGGGAACGAGCTGGAGTTCCTGGTGGATCATCGCGATGCCGCTCGTCAGCGCGGCGCGCGGGGACCAATGGCCGATTTCCCTGCCGAAGACCGTCAGCGTCCCGGCATCGAAGGAATAGTAGCCGCCGACGACCTTGCCGAGGCTCGATTTGCCGGCGCCATTCTCGCCGATCAGCGCATGCACCTCGCCGGTCGAGAAGGCCAGCGAGATGCCGTTCAGGATGCGGGCGCTGCCGAAGCTCTTCTCGATGCCGGACAGGCGGACGGCGTCTTCGGGCATCTCTGATCCTCGTCTTCATGACCGGAGAGCGAATGCGCCCCCCGGGGGCACGTCATGCCCGGGCTTGTCCCGGGCATCCACGTCTTTCGTGCTGCGGCGGCACCGCAAGCAAGACGTGGATGGCCGCAACGAGTGCGGCCATGAGGCGCGATTGCTCGAAGCAGGTGGCCTCGGCTTGCTTCAGCCCTGCCATTCCGGCTTGTAGTCCGGATGCTCGTCGAGGGCCTTCTTGGTGATGATCGCCGGCATGTCGCCGCCGAGCTTCATCTCGTCGGTGAAGGCGGGCGTCGGCTTGCCTTCGAGGGCGTCGACGACGCCGTTCAGGGCATATTCGCCTTCACTCATCGGCAGCTGGGCGAGGGTCGCGTCCCACTTGCCGGCCTTGATGGCGTCGATGGCGATCTGGTTGGCGCCGCCGCCGATCAGGTAGAGCGAAGGCACGTCGAGGCCGGCGTCCTCGAGCGCGATCTCGGCGCCGACGAGGTGCTGGTCGGCGTTCGAGAGCACGACATTGATGTCCTTGTGCGCCTGCAGCACGTCCTGCATGCCGGCCATGGACTTGTCGGGATCGTAATTGCCTTCGACGGTCGCCACGATCTCGATGTTCGACTGCGGCTTCAGCGTGTCGAGATAGGTCTGGTAGCGCAGATTGTCGAAGGGATAGATCTTCTGGCCGATGATGATCGCCACCTTGCAGGGGTTCTTGTCCTTGCAGAACTCGATCACGGCATCGGCCTGCGCCTTGGCGCCGATCGCCGGATTGGAGGCGACGGTCGTCACGAGACCGGGAACCTGCGGCTCCAGCACGTCGAGCTTGGGTCCGATCGGGAAGAGCGTCGTCGCGACCTTGACCCCGGCCTTGGTGGCCTCCTCGACGGCGGCGGCGATTCCGACGCTGTCATTGGGGGTGATCACGATGCCCTGGAACTTGCCGCCGGCGACGATGTCCTCGACTTGGGAGAACTGCTTCGTGGCGTCGAACTCGCCGTTGAAGATCTCGACCTCGACGCCGCGCGCCTTGGCGGCCTTCTGGACGCCTTCCCAGATCGCCTGGTTGAAGCCGTTCTGGCTGGAGGCGGCGAGATAGGCGACGCGGTAGTCCGCAGCCTGCGCGGCCACCCCACCCATCGCAAGCCCGGCGGCACCGGCCGCGAGCTGGATCAGTCTCGATTTCATCGTCATGGCATCTGCTCCGCTGTTGTTCCGAGGCCGCGGGTCATTCCCGGGCCGATGTCTGGAAGGCCGCTCGGCGGCTCTTGTGCTTGGGGGCGGCGAAAGCCGCCTCAGTCCAGCCGGTTCTTGTAGAAGCGCCCGCCGCGCATGATCGCCGGCATATGCGCGCCGTCGCCGGCGAGAAGCGTGATGTCGGCATAGGGATCGCCATCGACGACGAGAAGGTCCGCCGCGGCACCCGAAGCGATCACGCCGATCTCGCCTTCCAGGCGGCAGAGCTTCGCGCCGACGAGCGTCGCCGAGCGGATGATCTCCGCCGTCGGCAACACGCGGGCGAGGATCTCGAACTCCATCGTGTGGTATTTCTGGAGTTCGCCGAGGAGATCCGATCCGAACGCCATCGGCAGGCCGGCTTCCTGCATGATCGCGAGCGACTCGAGCCCGGCCTCGCGCACCGTCTCGATCTTCGCAGCAGACTCCTTCGACAGGCCGAAGCGCTCGCCTTCGAGCGCAAGCCCCTCATAGGCGACGAGCGTCGGCACGGCGATGCAGCCCGCCTCGGCGGCAAGCCGCGCGGTTTCCGGCTGGATCAGGTTGCAGTGCTCAAGCGAATGGACGCCGCATTCGACGGAGCGGCGGATCGCCTTGTCGGTATAGACATGCGCCGAGACATAGGTGCCGGCATTCTCCGCCTCATCGACGATCGCCCTGATCTCGTCGCGGGAATACTGGATCGAATGGATCGGATCGGTCGGCGAGGAGACGCCGCCATTCGCCATGATCTTGACGAACTTCGCGCCCTTGCGCAGTTCCTCGCGCGCGGCGAGCCGCACATTGTCGACACCATCGACGATGCGCCCGAGATTGCCGAGCCGCTCCTCCATCACCTCAGTCCGATCGTCGGTCCTGACGCGCTGGTCGCAATGGCCGCCCGTCTGCGTCAGGCCCTTGCCGGAGATGATCAGCCGCGGGCCGTCGACCACGCCCTGCTCGATCGCCATGACGAGTCCGAGATCGGCGCCGCAGCAATCGCGAACGGTGGTGAAGCCGCGCTGCAGGATCGTTTCCATGATCCGGCCGGCCTTCAGCGCAACCAGCGAGGACGGCGCCAGCGTGTTGGCCCAGCCGTCGACCGTCGTCGAGACGACATGCACATGGCAGTCGATGAGGCCCGGCATCAGCGTCTTGCCGCCAAGGTCGATCCTCTGGGCGGCGGCGTCGTGGATCGGCTGTTCGGACACCTCGGCGATCCGACCGTCGACCACGAGCACGTCGAAGCCGTCGAGCAGCTCGTCGCGGGCGGGATCGAGCAGCCGCCCGCCGGTGAAGAGGGTTGCGCTCATTCCGCCGCCTCCGCGTGATAGCCATAGATCTCGGCGGCGCGCTCGGGCGTCAGGTAGCCGTTCTTGATGTCGTCGGCGATGGCCGCGGCGGACCGCTTCTTCGGATCGCCGAAGCCGCCGCCATTGCCGGTCACCACGCGCACGACATCGTCGGTGTTGAGCGGAATGTCGGTGCCGAAGGCATAGCGCTCGGGCGCCCTGCCCGGCCGCAGGACTTCGACATAGTTCGGCGTGCCGTCGAGGCCGCCGTCGACGCCCCATGGCGGGATGCGCGAGCGGGTGTAGCCGATGGAGAGGAAGTTGTTGTCGGCGCGGACGCGGTAATGGGTGTTGATGCCCTTGCCGCCGCGCCACTCGCCTTCGCCGCCCGGCTCGGGATTGAGCGCCATCTGGTCGACGGCGAGGCCGTAGCGCGCCTCCGCCACTTCGGCCGGACAGTTGAACGTGTCGCCATGGAAGCCGGAGAAGATCGCGCTGTTGCCGTCGCGGCCCTTCCAGGCGCCCCAGCCGCCGAGCTGCGGCTCGACGATCGTGTAGTGGCGGCCATGGTCGGGATGCGGCCCGCCGACGACGGTGCCGCAGATCGAGGAGAAATTGCCGGCCGGCACGAGACCGGGCAGATGCGGCGCGAGGCAGCGCAGCAGCAGGTCAAAGAGCCGGATCTCGACCTCCGAGTAATAGCCGAGCGCGCCGGGCTCCTCGACATGGAAGATCGTGCCCGGCTGCGTGATGACGCGGAGCGGCCGGAAGAAGCCGCCATTGCCGGGGGCCGCGGTGTCGGTCACGGCCTTGAAGGCGAGCTGCGAGGAAATCTCGACGCCCTCGCGGCTCGAATTCTTGGAGCCGGACTGCTTCGGGTTGTCGCGGAGATCGATGATGAACTCGTCATCGGTGATCTCGATCGTCACCTTGTGGATGGCGCCGTCGTCCTGCTCCTCGGTGAAGCTGAAGACGCCCTTCGGCAGCGTCTTCAGCGCCGCGCGGGCGCGCCGCTCGCCGAGATCCATGAAGTCGACCAGCGACGCCTCGAAGGTGTCGGCGCCGTATTTCTCGATGAGTTCGAGGATGCGGCGCTCGCCGATCCTGACGCCCGCGATGCCGGCCCAGAGATCGCCACGCAGGAAATCGGGCAGGCGCGTGTTCACATAGAGGATGTCGAACACCGCCTGGTTCGGCACGCCGCCGTCGATCAGCTTGACCGCCGGGATGCGCACGCCTTCCTGGAAGATCTCGCGCGCATTCGACGACATGGAGCCCGGCACCATGCCGCCGACATCGTTCCAGTGCGCGATATTGGCCGTCCAGGCGACGATCCGGCCGTCCGCGAAGACCGGCAGCGCCAAGATCATGTCGTTCAGATGCGTGACGCCGCCCCAATAGGGATCGTTGGAGGCGAAGAGATCGCCGGGCCTGATCGTCTCGATCGGGTGCTTGGCGAGGATGCCCTTCACGGCCTTGTCGAGCACGCCGACAAAGGCCGGGATGCCGGCTCCCGACGAGGCGATCTCGCCCTTGCCGTCGCAGATGCCGGTGCCGAGATCGAGCACCTCATAGATGATGGCGCTCATCGAGGTCTTGCGCTGGGCCGCGAACATCTCGTCCGCCACCGCTTCGAGCGCGTTCTGGATGATGTCGAGCGTGACGGGATCGTAGCTCTTGTCGCTCATCGCTCAGCCCCTGATCTCGATATGGGTGTTGCCGAAATCGTCGATCGAGACGCGGTTGCCCGGATGGACGACGATCGTCGTGCCCGGATCCTCGATGACGGCCGGGCCGGCGAAGACCATACCCGGCTCCAGCTTCTCGGCGTTGTAGATGACGGCCTCGTGGACGCCTTCGGTCGCGTAGTCGACCATGCGGCGGCCCTTGATGGCGTCCTCGAGCTTCGCGCCTGTTTTCGGCAGCGCGACGATCTCGAGCTTGCCAACCTCGGCCGAGGCGATGAGGTGCACGCCGACGATCTCGACCGCCGCGTTCAGGCGGTAGGTGTATTCGCGCTCATAGACCTCGTGGAAACGCGCGATCATGCCGGCGAGCTTCGCCGCGTCGACCGGGCCCGGCTCCATCGGCACCTCGACAGAATGTTCCTGGTTCTGGTAGCGGCACTTCACCAGCGGACGGAAGGTCACCTGGTCGGCCGCGACGCCCTCCTCGCCGAACTGCGCGGTCGCATGCGCGGTCATCTCCGCGACGAGAGCATCGAGCCCGGCCGCGTCGTCCTCCTCCATCAGCCGCGTCACGAAATAGTCGCGGCGAAGGTCGGACATCATCATGCCCCAGGCCGAGAAGACCGGCGCGCCGCGCGGCACGACCACCTTGCGGACGCCGAGTTCCTGCCCGAGCGCCACGCCATGCATGGCGCCGCCGCCGCCGAACACGACGAGCGTGAAGTCGCGCGGATCGTGGCCGCGGTTCAGCGAGACCAGTTTCAGCGCGTTGACCATGTTGGAGTTGGCGATGCGGACGATGCCCCGCGCCACTTCCGTGATGCCGACGCCGAGTTCGGCGGCGAGCGGCGCCATGGCCCGCTCGACCGCGTCCATGTCGGCGATGACTTCGCCACCGCAGAAATAGTCGCGGTTGATGCGCCCGAGCACGAGATTGGCGTCGGTGGTCGTCGGCAGCGTTCCGCCGCGGCCATAGGAGGCCGGGCCCGGCGAGGCGCCAGCCGATTGCGGGCCGACATGCAGCTTGCCGAACGCGTCGACGCGGGCGATCGAGCCGCCGCCATTGCCGATCTCCACGAGATCGACGACCGGCACCATGATCGGATAGCCGGCCGACTTGCGGCTGCGCTCGATCCAGTAATCGGTCTTGATCGACACCTGGCCGTTTTCGATCAGCGAGCATTTCGCCGTCGTGCCGCCGATGTCGAGCGCCAGCACATTCGGCTCGCCGATGATGCGGCCGAGTTCCGCCGCGCCCCAGAAGCCGGAGGCCGGGCCGGATTCGACCATCGTGATCGGGATCGCCTTCACTGAGCGCAACGAGTCGACGCCGCAGTTCGACTGCATGATGTAGAGGCGGCCACGATAGTCGGCCGAGGCGAGGCCCTCTTCGATGCGGCCGAGATAGCGCTCGGCGACGGGCTGCACATAGGCGGAGAGGACGGTCGTGTTCGAGCGCTCATATTCGCGCCACTCGCGCGTGATCTGATGCGAGGCGACGACGGAAACCTCGGGCCACAGCCGGCGGATCTCGGCCGCGACCGCCTGCTCATGCGCGGGATTGGCATAGGAATGGAGCAGGCAGACGGCGACCGCCTGCACGCCCTCAGTGCGGAAATCGTCGAGGATCGCCGGCAGGGCCGAAAGATCGACCGGCTTCGTCTCCTCGCCGCGATAGGAGATGCGCCCCGGCACTTCGCGCCTGAGATGACGCGGCACGAAGGGCTCCGGCTTCTCATACATGAGATTGAAGAAATCGGGCCGGTTGCCGCGCGCGATCTCAAGCACGTCGCGGAAGCCCTCGGTCGTGATCAGGCCCGTCTTGGCGCCCTTGCGCTCGGTGAGGGCGTTGATGACGACGGTCGTGCCATGGGCGAAGAAGTCGACCGAGGCGATGTCCACATCGCCCTTCTTGAGCACATTGAGCACGCCGGCCTCGAAATTCGGCGGCGTCGTGTCGGACTTGGCGGTGCGGATCGTCTGCTTGCCGGTGGCGCGGTCGGTCTCGAAATAGACGAGGTCGGTGAAGGTGCCGCCGACATCGGTCGCTACGCGGAGGGTGGTCTCGGCCATGCTCGTGCTTCCGTTCGTTGGATCAGGCCGCGCGGGCGACGTCGCGCGCGGCGGCCTTGTCGGCGGCCATGAAGGCGATGGCGGCGAAGGGGCGGAGCTGCATGGCGAGGGCCATCCGCTCCGGCGTATAGTGGCCCTTGACGTCGAGGAGGTTCAGCGTGCCGACCACGTCGCCGGCGATGACGACCGGGATGTTGCAGCCGCTCTCGCAGCCGAGCGACTGGATCAGCGGCCAGTCGGAGAAGACTTCGGCAATCTGCTCGATCGTGTTCGAAACATAGGGCCGCTGCTTCTCGATCACCGTCTCGGACCAGATGCCGATCGACATCGGCTTGAAGCCGCCGGTCGGATAGGCCGTCTCGTTGCCGGAATAGGTCCGCCGCGCGAGACCGGCAGAGGCGTCATAGGTCATCGCCGTGAAAAGCTTCGTCCCGACTGTCTCTTCGGTGATGCGCTGCAGCACCTCGAAGGCGCGACGCGGCTGGTCAGCCTCCGCCACCGCCTCCATGAACTCGTCCCAATAGGCATTGATGTCGGTTGCCATGGCTCACGCGCTCCTGATCTGATCAGAGAATTATCCTGTATCCAGACTGTCGACAATATCCGATCTGCATGAATCTGCCCGTCGGCTGTGCAGAACTCCGGATGCGCCGCCGCTGCTCAATTCCTGGGCCGGGCGCTAGCGCGCCGGCCGCAACCCGCACCAGTCGGCGATGAAGAAGGCGATCGCCTTTGTCGTCTCGCGCATCGAGGCAAGGTCGGTCTTCTCGCTGGCGCTGTGGCTGCCGGAGCCGCAAGGCCCGTAGCAGAGCGTAGGGATGCCGTAATAGAGATCGTACTGGCGCGTATCGCTCGTCGCCGTCTGGCTGAAGGTTTCAAGTTCTTCTCCGAACACCGCGCGATGGGCGCGGCGGAGCACCGCTTCGGCCTCGCTGCCCGGCTCGAAGACATGGCCGTCGGCCTGGAAGCCGATCCAGGTGAGCGCCGGTGGCGCGTCGACCCCGAGCCGCGCGGCGGTGGCGGCGACGGTATCGAGCACGAGCTGGCGCACCATGGGCAATGGATCGCCGGGGAGGACGGAGAGGCGGCATTCGATCTCGCACCAGGCTGGAACCGAGCCGAGCCAGTCGCCGCCGCGGATCTTGCCGCAGGAGAACTTCACCGGGTTCTCGATATGGCCGAACCAGGGATGGCTCTTCGCCCGCTCGTTGATGCGCGCCGTGAGGGCCATGAGGTCGGAAATGTAGTCATAGGCGGCGAGGATGGCGCTGGCGCCGGCCTGGGCCTGCAGCACATGAACCGGCTTGCCGAGAATGCGCAGGCGGAACCAGACCGAGCCGAGCTCGGCGCGAAGCAGCTTGTTCTCCACCGACTCGGGGATCAGGCAGGCGTCGGCGCGGTAGCCGCGCTCGAGCGTCGCCAGCGCGCCGTTGCCGGTGCACTCCTCCTCGCTCACCGTCTCGACGAACACGTCGCCCGCCGGGGCGAAGCCGGCGTCGCGGAGCGCGTCGAGCGCGAACACCATGGTCGCGACGCCGACCTTCATGTCGTTGGCGCCGCGGCCATGCATGAAGCCGTCTTCGATCAGCGGCTCGAACGGCGGATGGCGCCATTGCTCCAGCGGCCCCGGCGGCACGACGTCGATATGGCCCTGAAGGATGAGGCTGCGTCCTTTCGCGGTCCCCTCGCCTTCTTCGGCCGGAAACGAGGCCACGACCTGCACGGCCTTGGTGTAGTCGACATCGACGATCGCCGATGCGCCCGGCTTGCCCTCGATCGGCACCTCGGCGATCGTGAAGCTGTCGACGAGGCCGCCGCGTGCCGCGAACTCGCCGGCGAGCCATGCCTGGCACGGCGCCTCGTTGCCGCGCGTCGTATCGAAGGAGACCAGCCGCGCCAGCCAGTCGGTCTGGCGCTGCCAGTTGGCGTCGACCGCCGCCGCGACGGCGTCCCGGACGGATTGCGATAGCTCGGTCATGTCGGATCCTCGAATGCAAATCCGCCCGCGCGGGGGCGCGGGCGGATGAAAATTGCTGGCGGCTCAGCCCTCGGCGAAGGCGTGCGGATAGTGCTGCCGCGCGAACTCTTCGGAGATGTAGCCGGCCTTGAGATCGGCCTCGACCGCCGCCTTCGGACGATCGGCCGGCGCGCCATAGCCGCCGCCACCGCCGGTCGACAGTTCGAGAACGGCATCCTTGGGCACGACGAAGCGCGTCGTCTTCGGCAGCGACTCGAAGCGGCCGTCGGGGAAGCGGACGCCGACGCCGTTCGGCCGTGCGCCGCCACCGCCGGCAAGGCCCCAGGGCGCGTTCTTGGTGCGCTCGACCGCGGTCGTGATGAAGGTGTCCTCGGTCATGCGGAAGTGAAAGTCGATGCCCGGGCCGCCGCGCCACTCGCCCGGCCCGCACGAGTCCTGCGCGAGCGCCATCCTGTCCATGATCCAGGGGTTCTTCGCCTCCCAGACCTCGATCGGCGAGAAGCGGGTGGCGGACTCGGAGATGTGCAGCATGGTGCCGCCGTCGCCGCCCTTGAAGGCACCCTGCCCCGTCGGATGCGGCGAGCCATCGGCCCAGGGTTCGCCCGTCGCCTGGCGCGTGCCCCAATAGACGACCGAGGCGATGCAGCCGCCGCTCTGCGCCGGCACGGCGGCCGGAAGCGCCTTGGAGATAGCGTTGTAGATGACCTCGATCGCCTGCAGCGCCGGCCAGCCATAGAGGAAGCACGGCGCCGGCGGCAGCGGATGGAACATCGTTCCGGGCCGGGTCACCACCTCGACGGGCCGGAAATGCCCCTCATGCGGCGCCTCGCCATAGCCGGCGAGCATGGAAATCGCGACCCGGCTCGCCGAGATGGTCGAGGGCAGCGGGCAGTTGACCGGGCCGGCGCGGGTCTCGGGCACGGCGGTGAAATCGAGGCGGACATTCGAGCCCTCGATCTCGACCACGACCTCGAAGGGGATCGCGGCATCGGTGATGCCGTCCGAATCCATCTCGCCCTGGCCGACATAGCGGCCGTCCGGAATGCTCTCGAAATAGGAGCGCACCACCCGTTCGCCATGGTCGAACATGGCCTCGACGGCGTTGCGGAATTCGTCGCGGCCGAAGCGCTTCACCACCTCGACGAAACTGGAGGCGCCGACGCGGCAGCCCACCACCTGCGCGTTGAGATCGCCCGCGACGAATTTCGGCACGCGGCTGTTGGCGACGACCATGCGGTAGATGTCGTCGTTGAGCTCGCCGCGCTTGTAGATCTTGACGCCGGGATAGACGGTTCCTTCCTGGAACACATCGACCGTGTCGGTGCAGTAGGGATCCTTGCCGGCGATATCGAGCCAGTGGCCCTTGATGGCGGTGTAGCCGATCAGTTCGCCGTCATCGAGATAGACCGGATTGACGACCGCGAGATCCTGCGGATGCGAGCCGGTGCCGTAGGGCCAGTTGTACATGATCATGTCGCCGGGGAACATGTTGGCTTCCCCGCCGATCGCCTTCACGGCCTCCTGGACGCAGAAATTCAGCGTCCCCATGAACATCGGCAGGCTCGGCGCCTGCGCGAGCAGCCGCATCTGCGGATCGTAGATGGCGACGGCGAAGTCGAGCACCTCGTAGATGACGGGCGAAAAGGCCGTGCGCACAAGCGCGCGCTTCATCTGGTTGGCGGCCGAATTCAGCGCATGGCGCACGACTTCGGTGGTGATGGGATCGGCCTTGGCCGCATCGCCGGAACGGGCGACGCCGGCGCGGTGGACCTCGATGTTGCGGGTCAGCATCAGTGCATCTCCTCCCGGGTGAGCAGCAATTCGCCATGGTCGCCGGTGGTGGCCGTCCAGAGCGCGTCGAGATAGAGCGTCGCCGTCGATTCCGTGACGATCGCCGGACCATGCAGCGGCTCGGTGATCGCCGCGCGCGGCACGACGCGGAAGGGCATGCGCTGCCCGAGTTCGAACGACCAGGCCGAGAAGGTCTCGTCGCCGCTCTCGGCTGCCGAGCCGGCCGCGAGATGCTGGCCGCGGCGCGGCAGCGGCGCCCGCACGGTGGCGCGGATCGAGACGATCTCGACCGCCTCGCTCATGATGCCGCCGAAACTGCGCCGGTACTCTGTCTCGAAGGCCGTCCGGATGGCTTCGGCCGTCCAGGCGACCGCGTCGCCCGCCAGCGGCACCTCAATCGACAGCCAGTGCTCCTGGCCCTTGTAGCGGAGGTCAAGCCGGGCCGTGCGCTCGGTGGTCCGGGCGAGATGGGCGCTGCGAGCGCCGACATCGGCGAAGAGCTCGGCGAGAAGACCGTTCGCGACGGCGAGATTATCGTCCGAGAGGTCCATGATGCGGGTGCGCGCGGCGGACTGGACCATGTCGGCGCCGAGGAGACCCCAGGCCGAGAAATTGCCGGCGAGCGGGGGAACGACGATGCGCTTCATCTGCAATTCGTCGGCGAGCAGCGTCGCCATCAGCGGACCGGCGCCGCCGAAGGGCAGCAGCACCATGCCGCGCGGATCGAGGCCCTGCTCGACCGAGACCTCGCGCATGGCATTGGCCATGGACGAGGCCGCGATGCGCAGCACGCCGATCGCCGTCGCCTCGACGCTCTGGCCGATCGCCGCGCCGACGGGCTCCAGCGCCTTTTCCGCCTTGGCGAAATCGAGATGGATGCCGGAGGCGAGGCGCCCCGGCCCGAGCATGCCGAGATAGGCCGCCGCGTCGGTGAGCGCCGGCTCGGTGCCGCCCTTGCCGTAGCAGGCAGGCCCGGGCGCCGCGCCAGCGGAACGCGGGCCGACGCGCATCAGGCCGCCGATATCGATGTGGGCGATCGAGCCGCCGCCGGCGCCGATCGAGCGCACATCGACCCACGGCGTCTGGATCGGCATGTTGTCGATGACGCCCTCATAGAGCACCTGCGGCTTGCCGTTCAGGATGAGCGCCGTATCGAAGGACGTGCCGCCGACATCGGCGGTGACGAGCGCCTCGATGGCGAGCTGCTCGGCGATCTCGCTCGCGCCCTGCGCGCCTGCGACCGGACCCGACATGATCGTCTCGAACGGCCGGTCCTCGGCCTCGGCGAAGGTCATGGAACCGCTGCCGGAGCGGGTGATGAGCGAGGTGCCCTTGAAGCCGAGTTCGCGCAGCCGTCCGTCCAGCCGCTTCAGATAGCTCGACATGCGGCCGCGCACGAAGGCGTCGATGACCGTCGTCGAGGTGCGCTCATATTCGCGATATTCGCCGGAGATGCGGTGCGACAGCGAGATGCCGCCTTCGAAGCCGCCGTCGCGCAGCAGCGTCTCGATGGCGATCTCGTGCGCCGGATTGGCATAGGCGTTGATGAGGCAGACCGCGATCGTGTCGACCTCTTCCTCGGCGAGGCGCGCCAGCGCCGCCTTGACGCTGGCCTCGTCCAGCGGGCGCACGACCTCGCCGTCGAAACGGATGCGCTCCCCCACCTCGAGCCTCAGGTGGCGCGGCACGAGCGGCTCGGGCTGGCGCCAGAAGAGGTTATACATCTCGGCGCGATCGCCACGGCGGATCTCCAGCACGTCGCGGAAACCGTCGGTGGTGATCAGGCCGACCTTGGCGCCGCGCCGCTCGAGCAGTGCGTTGAGCCCGACCGTCGTGCCGTGCAGGAAGAACTCCGCCTTCTCGATCACCGCCGGCGGCACATGGCCGCGCACGGCGGCGACGACGCCTTCCTCCGGCGCATGGGGAACGGTCGGGACCTTGCCCTCGACCGTCTCGCCGGTCTCGTCGTCATAATAGACGAGGTCGGTGAAGGTGCCGCCGATGTCGACACCAATACGCGTGGCCATGCCTCTCTCCGCTTCGCTAGGTGGGTTCGGCGCCGCTGGACGCCCTGGAGCGCAGGTCGGCGAGGACGCTGCGCTGGATGGGAATGCCGTCGCGCTCGGCGGCGCGGCGGTTGTCGTGCCGGCGGTCGCCGGGCAGCCGTTCCTGGCCGGCATCGCGGATGCGGCCGATCAGCTGCTCGACCCGCTCGGCAAAGCGGCGTCCGCCGCCGGCCTCGGGATCGATGACAATGAGGAGTTGTCCGGTCCGCGGCGTCTCGGCGCCGGGATGGGCCGACCAGTCAACCTCGAAGGAGAACTGGCCGCCTGTCAGGGCCGCGGCGAGGATCTCGACCATCATCGCCAGCGAGGCGCCCTTGTAGCCGCCGAAGGGCAAGAGCGCGCCGCCGTCGAGGATCGCCTTCGCATCGGTGGTCGGCGCGCCGGTCCTGTCGACGCCAGAACCTTGCGGCAGCGTCCGGCCCTCGCGGGCGGCCATGCGCACGTCGCCATTGGCGAGCGCGCTCGACGACTGGTCGAAGACGATCGGATCGCCGCCCGCCCTTGGCGCGGCAAACGCGATCGGATTGGTGCCGTAGACCGGCTTGCGGCCGCCGACGGGCACGACGCAGGCGAAGGAGTTCACGAAGGAAAGGGCGACCAGCCCCCGCTCGGCGAAGGGTTCCACGTCGGGCCAGAGCGCGCCGAAATGATGCGAATTGTGGATCGCGAGCAGCGCGATGCCGCTGCGCTTCACCTTTTCGAGCAGCAAGGGCGTGCCCCGCGCCAGCGCCGGCTGAGCGAAACCGTTCATGGCATCGACGCGGACGAAAGCGTCGGCCGCATCCTCGACCACGGGCTCGGCACGGCCGTCGACCCAGCCGCTCGCCAGCGTCGAAACGTAGCCCGGCACGCGGAAGAGGCCGTGGCTCTTCGATCCGTCGCGCTCGGCGCCGGCGCAGTTGCGCGCCTGCACGGCGGCGACCCAATCGGCCATGCCGGCCTTGCGGAAGATGGCTTCCAGCAGGGACACGAGGTCGTCATGGGATATGAATTCGGCGTCGGCCTCGGGCCGCGCCGGATCGGCATTGTTCATGTCGCATCCATGGGAACTGCGCCGCCGCGGATGGCGTCGCGGAGTCGCGCCTCCTCGTCGGTGACGACGGGCACGGCGCCGATGAGCTGTCGGGTATAGGCCGTCTTCGGATCGGAGAAGATCGCCTCGACCGGCCCCGTCTCGACGAGCCGGCCCTTCTGGAAGACGCTGACGCGCGAGGCGATCGCCCGCACCACGGCGAGGTCGTGGGTGATGAAGAGATAAGTGAGGCCGCGCGCGACGCGCAGCCGATGCAAGAGTTGCAGAACCCGCGCCTGGACGAGCACGTCGAGCGCCGAGGTCGGCTCGTCTAGCACGATCAGCTCCGGCTCGCAGGCGAGCGCGCGAGCGATCGCGATGCGCTGGCGCTGGCCGCCGGAAAGGCCGCGCGGCGAGCGGCGAGCATAGTCGCCGTCGAGGCCCACCTCTTCGAGAAGCGCCGCGACGCGGCCTGCGCGCGAGGCGCTGGTGCCGATGCCGTGCACATCGAGCGGCAGGCGAACGCTGGCGCCGACGCTCCGGCGCGGATTGAGGGCGGAAAGCGGGTTCTGCTGCACGAGCTGGATGGATCGCCGCTGCTCGCGCGAGCGCTCACCGGGCAGCGGCACGCCGTTGAAGCGGATCGCGCCGGCCGTGGGAGGGATGAGCCCGAGTACGAGATTGGCGAGCGTCGTCTTGCCCGAACCGCTTTCGCCGACGATCGCGTGGCATTCGCCGCGCTCGAAGGCGAGCGACACATCTTCGAGCGCCACGACGTGGTGACCGTCCGCCGTGAAGGTCTTGCCGACCCGGTCGAGTTCGAGGATCGCGCTCATGAGCGTCTCTCCGCCGGCTCGCCGCAGCCCTCATGGACGACCATCGGCTGGTCGAAATCGGGGCTACGCTCGGGAAGGTCCGGCAGGCCGCCGCCGGAGATCTTCGGGATCGCCGCGAGAAGGGCGCGCGTGTAGGGGTGACGCGGATCGCGGAAAAGCTGCGCCGTCGTGCCGTGCTCGACCATTCGGCCGCGATAGATGACATAAACGCGGTCGGCGAATTCGCGCACGACGCCGAGATTGTGCGAGATGAGCAGGACCGCGGTGCCGCGCCGCTCGGTCAGTTCGTGCATCAGGCCGAGCGTCTGGGCCTGCACCGTGACGTCGAGCGCGGTGCCGGGCTCGTCGGCCATTAGGAGCGCCGGACGGTTGGCGAGCGCCATCGCGATCATCACGCGCTGGTTCATGCCTCCGGAGAGCTGGAACGCATAGGAATCGAGCGCCCGCTTCGGATCGGGAATGCTGACCTCGGCGAGCGCCGCTTCGGCCCGGCGGTCCGCTTCGTCATCGCGGATGCTGCGGTCGCCGGAGCGCAAGACATCGCGGAACTGGCCCCGGATGCGGAAGGTCGGGTTCAGCGCCGAAGTCGGATCCTGGAAGATCATCGCGACGCGGTTGCCACGGCGGCGCGCGATCTCGCGGCCGCCCGATATCGCCTCGATGCCGTCGAAGCGGATCGAGCCGATCGCATGGGTGCGCGGGCTCTCCTGCAGGAGGCCCATGGCAAGCCGCGCGGTGACCGACTTGCCGGAGCCACTTTCGCCGACGAGCGCGACCTTTTCCCCGGCGCGCACATGCAGCGAGATGCCGTGCAGGACCTCGGTCTGATGGCGGCGCGTGCCGAAGCCAAGGCGGAGGTCGCGGATGGTGAGGACGGGTTCAGCCGATGGAGCAAGCATGATCAGTTCTCCGCCTCGAAGGCTTCCCGCAGGCCGTCACCGACCAGGTTGAAGCCGAGGACCACGAGGAGGATGGCGAGGGCCGGCCAGAGCGAAAGCCACCAGCCGTCGGGCATGTATTTCGCGCCTTCCGCGACCATAGAGCCGAGATCGGGCGTCGGCGGCTGCACGCCGAGTCCGAGGAAGGAAAGCGAGGACGCCATGAGGATCACGAAGCCGACATCGAGCGTCATCTTCGTCAGGATCGACGGCCAGCAGTTCGGCAGGATCTCGCGAAAGAGGATGTGCAGCGTCGAGGCGCCCACCGTCTCCGCGGCGAGGACATAGCCTTCCTGCGCCTCCGCGCGGGTGACGTTGTAGACGAGCCGCGCATACCAGGGCCACCACATGGCGGTGATCGCCAGCATGCCGTTCATCAGCGTCGGCTCGAGAAAGCCCATGATCGCCATGGCGAGCACGAGCGGCGGCACGGCGAGGAAGACATCCGTGATGCGCATCAGGATGTAATCCGTCCAGCCGCCCTTGTAGCCGGCGACGAGGCCGACGATGACGCCGACCGGCGTCGCGATGGCCAGCACCACGACGGCCATGATGAGCGAGAGGCGATAGCCGTAGACGATGCGCGTGAAGAGATCGCGCCCCATCGCATCGGTGCCGAGCATATAGGGCGAGGCCGGCGGCGCGCTCATGGCCGCGAAATCACCGATCGGCCCGACATGGTCGGGAAACGGTGTCACGAAGTCGGCGAAGACCGCGAGCAGCACGATGACGACGACGATCGCGAGGCCGAGCACCGACAGCGGATTGCCGACGAAGGCCGCGACCGCGCGGGAACCACCACGGCGTGCGACGACGGGGGAGCCGGGTTCCGACATCGCTCAGCCCCTTCCCGCCGCGAGGCGGATGCGCGGATTGACGACGCCGACAAGGATGTCGACGAGAATGTTCATGATGAGGAAGGCAGCCGCGATGATGAGGACGGTGCCAACGATCGCGTCGAGATCCTTGCGGATGATGACCTCGACGCCGTAGCGCGAGAGGCCGGGCCAGCCGAAGACCTTCTCGACGAGGAAGGCATTGCCCAGCATCGCCGCGAATTCGAGTCCGAGAATGGTCAGCGTCGGAATGAAGGCCGGGCGGAAGGCGTAGCGCGTCGCGATGCGGAAGGGACGGAAGCCATAGGCCCGCTCCATCTCGACATAGGGCTTGTCATAGACCTCGATCATGTTGGAGCGGGTCAGCCGCGCGCATTGGCCGAGACCCGACATCGCGAGCGCGGTCGCCGGAAGGACGAGGTGATAGAGCGCGTCGAGGAAGGCGGCGCCGTTTCCGGCGACGAGCGTATCGATGAGCAGGAAGCCTGTGACATGCGGCGGCACCGGCGTCGACTGCATCAATTGCCCCTCTATGGGGAAGATCGGCCAGAAATAACCGAAGAAGAGCTGCAGGATGACGCCCCAGACGAAGGCAGGCGTACAGACCGCAATCAGCGCCACCAGCCGCCCGAGATGATCGGGCATCCTACCGCGGAAATGCGCCGAGAGGATGCCGATCGGCAGCCCGAGCAGCACCATGACGATCGCCGACACTATGCAGAGCTCGAGCGTCGCCGGCAGGAATTGCGCGATGTCAGTCGTCACCGGGCGATTGGTATAGAGCGACTTGCCGAGATCGCCCCGCGACAGGGCTTTCAGGAACTCGAAATACTGGACCGGCAGCGGCGCATCGAGATGGCGCTCGGCGCGGAGCGCGGCGACCTGCTCCGCCGTGGCATTGGGACCGAGGGCGATGCGCGCGGGATCTCCCGGCATGACGCGCGCGATGGCGAAGATCAGCATCGAGATGCCGATCATCACCACCAGCGCGGCACCGAGCCGCTTGCCTATCGATGTCCAGTTCATGCCGGGTCCTCGGGTCTCTTTCAGGCGGCGAGGCGGCGGCCTGGCCGCGGCGTCGCAAGGGCGTCCCTGCCGTCGTCGGCGATCCGGAGAATGCACAGAGCCATGGGCGTCTCGATGGAGGCTGGATGGGCTGGCCGGCGGGCGTGGGTTCCTCGCCGGCCAGCCCGACGGCATCACTCGGTGATGCTCATCTCGCGGAACACGAGGTTGAAGTTGTCGAGGGTCTGCTTCGACTTGTCCTCGAGCTTCGGGATCGCAACCGCGTCGCGCGCCACGTACACGCCGGTGAACTCATAGGCGTTTATCGCCGGGGCGAGATCGCGAAGCGTCTTGTTGAGCTCCTTGTAGATCGTCTCGCGTTTCCCCTGGTCGGTCTCGGTGCGTCCGGCCTCCAGGAGCTCGTCGACCTTGGCGTCCTTCAGATGCTCGGCGGACATCCAGGTCGGCGGGACCTTGGAGGAATACATGTTGTAGAGCAGCGAATCCGGGTCGGGCGTCACCGCCGCGACGGCGATCTCGACCGCATGCGGCGCCGTCTCGGGCTTGGTCACCTGCTCGGAGACCAGCGCCCACGGCGTCTTGATGACCTTGACCGGGAAGCCGAGCTTGGAGAACTGCGCCTGCATCAGGAGCGCGATGCGCTCGCGGGCCGGCACCTCGGCGATCCAGGCGATGTCGATCGGGCTCGTCTTCGGATCATACTTGCACTTGGCCAGCTCTTCCTTGGCCTTGTCCATGTCCTGCTTGTAGTCCGGCAGGTCCTTGTCATAGCCGAGAAGGCCGCTCGGCAGCGGGCCCTTCATGGGAATGCCCTGCGCGCGCTCGCCGTTGATCGTCAGGATCTTGAGCGTCGTTCCGTAATCGAAGGCATAGGTCAGCGCGAGGCGGCAATGCACGTCGTCGAGCGGGGCGCGGGCGGTGTTGAGCTTGATATATTCGCCCGTCGAACCGCCGGCCTCGGTATCGAGCTTGATGCCCTTCTCGGCGGCGAGCGAGCGGATGACTTCCGGCGGCAGCCACAGATCGGCGATGTCGTGCTCGCCGCGCGACATCAGCGCGCGCACCGTCGGCGCCTCGAGGCCATAACGGTAGCGCACCTTGTCGGGCGCGTTCTCGGCGAAGCCGAGGAAATAGTCCGGGAACTTGACCATGACGGTCTCGGACTGCGGGTTCTGGCTCTCGACCTTGTAGGCGCCGGAGCCGGCGTCATGCGAGGACATCCACGCCTCGCCATAGTCGCCGAACTCGCCATGTTTGCCGTCGGCCTTGTTGGCCATCACCGTCTTGGCGTCGACCACCGGCAGGCGGACGAGCGCCGCCAGGAAGGGCGCATAGGGCTCGGTCAGCGTGAACTTGACGGTGAGCGGGTCGATGGCCTCCGCCTTCTCGACGCGGCCGGCGAAGAGGCTCGAGAAGCCCTGGCCCATCGCGATCATGCGGTTGAGCGAGAAGACCACGTCGTCGGCCGTCAGGGGATTGCCGGAGTGAAACTTCACGCCGTCCTTGAGCTTGAACGTGTAGCTGTTTCCGTCCGTCGTCCATTCGGTCGCCAGCAGCGGCTCCACGCCGGGGCCGCCTGCCTTCGGATAGACCAGCGTGTCGTAGATGTTGGACATCAGGACCGTATCGGCATAGTCCGTCGCCTTGGCCGGATCGATCTCGCCGATGGGGGACTCGTCCAGCCGCAGCACGCGTTCGGCGAAGGAGGGCACCGCCAGCCAGAGCGGCGATGCCAGGACGAAGGCCGACGCCAGGGCCCTTGCTCTCAGTCTCATCGGATAATCCCCTCTTTGGTTAGTTATCGAACCGCTCGTGCCCTCGACACGGGCCGGCCAGCATGCGGCCGTTTCGACCGCTCCCTGCCTTTCCGATCGGAAACCATACAGAGGAAATAAGTTTCGTATAGGCCAAATTTGCTGCACCGCCGCCCGGATGCTGCGCAAAATGTCGGAAACGCGACATAGGACCGGGCGACCAAGGCGGCGGCGGTTACGTGACATCCGCCCATTATCGCCTTCTTATCAGTCAGTTACGGAACGGGCGTCGTCAATGGCGCTGAGGCGAAGCTGCGCACACTTTGTCGACAGAAAAGACTTCACCCCGACGCGTCAGGACGCGTTTCGCCGCTTTGCCAAGCTGCCGGGAATCCTGTAATGCAAAAAATGTTTCCGATAGGAATTGCGCATGCCCACCCCCACAAAGCCGGCGCGCCGGCGCGAGGCGCCCGCGCACGAGCGAGTGCCGCCACGCGGCAGCGACCAGATTGCCACAATCCTGAGACGGCTCCGCCGCGAGGCCGGCATGACGCTGCAGGAACTCGCGGATCGCTGCGGGCTCGCCTCGTCGACCCTCTCCAAGATCGAGAACGGGCAGATGTCGCCGACCTATGACACGCTGCTGCGTGTCGCGGGCGGCCTCGGCCTCGACATGGCCGAACTCTTCACCGGCAAGAGTTCCAGCGATGTCGGCGGCCGCCGGACCGTCACCCGCAGCGGACATGGCGTCATCCGCGCGACCGAGCAATACACCTACGAGATGCTGGCGGCCGAACTGTCGGGCAAGCAGTTCATTCCGCTGCTGACCACCATCGAGGCGCGCTCGATGGCCGATTTCCCGAGCCTTGTCCGTCATGTCGGCGAGGAGTTCTTCTACGTCCTCTCCGGTCAGGTGACGCTCCACACCGAGCATTACGCCCCGACCGTTCTGGAGGCGGGCGACAGCTGCTATTTCGACAGCACCATGGGCCATGCCTGCGTCTCGTCGGGGGACGAGCCGGCCCGGATTCTCTGGATCTGCTCGCGGGTGGTGGCGCCGCTGACGGCCTGATTTCGGGCGCGCCGAATTGCCCGGGGCGCGATTTTCCGTTATCAGTAATTCCATGAGCATGACCGGACCCATCGATCGGAAGAGCCGCGGCCGGCCGCGTACGGACACGACGCTTGTCGGCGTCCGAATGGCGCCCGACCTCATCGCCGCGCTCGACCGTTTCATCGCCGACGAGGCGCCGGGAATGTCCCGGCCCGAGGCGCTGCGCATGGTGTTCCGTCGCTGGGCCGAACAGGAAGGCCTGATCAATCGTCAGCCGCCGGATGAGGGCAAGCGTCCGTCGGAGCTGAACTCGGACAATGACGGCTGACGATGCCGTGACGTTCATAACCTCGGGGGATTTTGAGATGCGTCTTTTCGTGCTTTCGCTGGCGATGGTCGCCAGTCTTTCGGCGCTCGCCGGCTGCTCCAGCAGCGGCAACAGCGCCGCGGCCGTCGACATGATGAACAATCCCGTCAATGCCTGCGGCACGGACGGCAGCTCGAACATCAACGACTGCGGCGGCGGCCGCCGCTGAGGGCAACGCCCGCGTGAGGGCCGACAAGCGAGGAGGACAGCGATGAACCGATCGATCCCGGTGAAGGCCGGCCTCCTCGCAACGATCCTCGTCGCCGGGGCCCTGCCCGCCTTTGCGCAATATGAGCCGGTCACTCCGGTCGATCCGGCACCGTTCCGCAAGCTCAGTTGCGACCAGATCGCGGCGCGGATCCAGAAGCTCAACATTCCGATCGGAAACAACAACTCGACGATCGCCGGCTTCCAGCGCAGCCCGACGCTTGAATTCCTGCTGCTCGGCACCGGCTCTCGCAGCCCGGAATTCCTGGCCGAGGTCGCCCGCGCGCGCGGCGAGCGCAACGCGCTCATCGCCGTCGCGGTCGAGAAGGACTGCGCCGCCAAGCGCCTCGTGCCGATGCGCTGACCGCGGCCACGATCCATCCGATGCGTATCTCGCTCCTCGCTCTTCTCCTCGTCGCGACGCTCGCCCCGCTCGCCGGTTGCAGCGGCACCGGCGACAACTGGGCCGCCGTCCAGGCGATGAACAATCCTCCGAACACATGCGGACCCGGCGGCTCGCGCAATATCGAGGATTGCCGCGGCCGGCCTTAGTGATCGGGCAACTGATCGCGATCAAATCTTGGGGGCTGCTCCGTGCTATGCCGACATTACTGACGGCGCCCTATGTTAGTGCTGTGTGGCAGATCGAATCTGCTGCCCGCGGGCCACGCCTGTCAACGTCCCCCACTGCGAGGTGATCATGCGTATCGTCGTTCTCACCCTGGCGCTGCTGGCCGCCTTGCCAGCCGTCAGCGGCTGCTCCAGCACCGGCAACAATGCGGCCGCCATAAATGCGATGGACAATCCGCCGAATTCCTGCGGCCCCGGCGGCAAGGCCGATGTCGTCGACTGCCCGGACGGCGCCTGATCGGCGTTTCATCAAGGAGATATGACCATGCGGACCTTCTTCCTCTCCCTCGCCATGCTGGCCGGGCTCTCGGCCGTTTCGGGCTGCACCGGCACGGGCAATGCCGCCAGCGACGCGGCCGCCATCAACGCCATGGACAACCCGCCGAATTCCTGCGGACCGGGCGGCAGCCAGAACATCGAGGATTGCGACAGCCGCCGCTGACGTGAGAACCCGGGTCGCTCGCCTCCCGCGAGTGGCCCGGATTCACCAATTCCTAAAATTTTCCGAAGATAGGGCCGGTTTTATCAGCCCGAATTAACCTTTGGCCGCGGGTTGCCGCGCTATGTCTCGCCGATCGATGAAGATCGGGGACAGCGCCATGGCAATGTCTGAGGGGACAAAGGCCCGTGTCGACTGGGTCGACTATGCCAAGGGCTTCTGCATCATCATGGTCGTGATGATGCACTCGACCCTCGGGGTCGAGAAGGCGGCGGGTGCCGAAGGCTGGATGACGCATGTCGTCGCCTTCGCGAAGCCCTTCCGCATGCCGGACTTCTTCCTGATCTCGGGCCTCTTCCTCGCCAATGTGATCGATCGCGACTGGCGCACCTATGCCGACCGCAAGATCGTGCATTTTGCCTATTTCTACGTGCTGTGGCTGGTGATCCAGTTCCTGTTCAAGGCGCCGGGCATGGTAGCGGACGACGGCATGGCCGGCGCGCTTCGCGAATTCCTGCTCGCCTTCGTCGATCCGTTCGGCACGCTCTGGTTCATCTTCCTGCTGCCGGTCTTCTTCGCCGTCACCAAGCTCTTGCGCGGCGTGCCGTGGTGGATCGTCTGGATCGCCGCAGCGGCGCTCGAAACGGCGCCGATCGAGACGGGCTGGGTCATCCCGGACGAGTTCGCGGCGCGGTTCGTCTATTTCTACACCGGCTACATCTTTGCGCCGGTCATCTTCCGTCTCGCCGCTTCGGTCATCGAGCGGCCATGGATGGCAACGGCCGGGCTCCTCGCCTGGGCGGTGGTCGAGGCGGTCGCGGTCTTCGGCGGCTGGTCGGAACTGCCGCTTGTCAGCCTCGCCCTCGGCCTTGCCGGCGCCGCCGCGGTGGTCGGCTTCTCGGCGCTGCTCTCCAAGTCGCACCGGCTCGGCTGGCTGCGCTATTGCGGGCAAAACTCGATCGTCATCTATCTCGCCTTCTTCCTGCCCATGGCGGCGACGCGCGCCGTGCTGCTGAAGACGGGCGTCGTTCCCGATCTCGGTACTGTATCGCTCATCGTGACGGCAGTGGCGGTGGTGACGCCGGTCCTCTTCCATTGGCTGGTGCGCGGCACGCGCTTCCGCTTCCTGTTCGAGCGGCCACGCTGGGCACGGATCGAGGAGAAGCCTGCCCGCGGTCTGGTCGCGGCGGAGTAGTCACTTTCGGCCAAGCTCAGGCTCTCGCCGGCGGCGGGTCGGCGCGCTAAGTCCTCGCGCATGACCCGCCCCGATGCCGACCAAGAAGCCCCTGCCCTCGTCTGGTTCCGCGACGATCTCCGCATCGCCGACAATCCCGCGCTTTTGGCGGCCGTGGCGAGCGGCCGGCCGCTCGCTCTCGTCTACTGCCTCGACGAAGTCAGTGAGGGCATCCGCCCGCTTGGCTCGGCCAGCAAATGGTGGCTGCATCACTCGCTGGCCGTCCTCGCCAAGGCGCTCGAACGCCATGGACACCGGCTGATCCTCAAGCGCGGACCAGCGAACGGTCTCGTCTTCGAACTCGCCTCAGAACTCGGAGCGAAGGCCGTTTACTGGAACCGCCGCTATGGTGAAGGCGAGCGAGCGGTCGACGCCGCGCTCAAGGCCCGCTTCAAGGAGAAGGGCGTCGCGGTCGAGAGCTTCCAGGCGAATCTTCTTTTCGAACCCTGGACGGTGCGCACCCAGAGCGACCAGCCCTTCCGCGTCTTCACGCCGTTCTGGCGCGCCTGCATGGGCGGCGAGCCGCCGCGAGAGCCCCTGCCCGCACCCCGCTCGTGGCCCAAGCCGGTCAAGGCGGGACGCGGCGAAGCGCTCGACGACTGGGGCCTGCTGCCGCGCCATCCCGACTGGGCCGGTGGTCTCCGCGAGGCCTGGGCGCCCGGCGAGGCCGGCGCGGCGGCGCGCCTGGAGGACTTCCTGACATCGCGGCTCGCCCGCTATGCCGGCCATCGCGATGAACCAGTCGCGGAGGCGACCTCGCGCCTCTCGCCGCATCTGCGCTTCGGCGAGATCAGCCCGTTCCAGGTCTGGCATGCGGTCGAAGGGCGGCGGAAGGCGGCGCCTTCGGACATCGAGCGCTCGATCGCCAAGTTCCAGTCGGAGATCGGCTGGCGCGAATTCTCCTGGCATCTCCTCTTCCATCAGGGCGATCTCGCGACACGCAACTTCCAGCCGCGTTTCGACACGTTTCCCTGGCCGAAGGCAGACGCCAACGCGCTTGCGGCCTGGCAGAAGGGGCGCACGGGCGTTCCCATCGTCGATGCCGGCATGCGCGAACTCTGGCGCACCGGCTGGATGCACAACCGCGTGCGCATGATCACTGCGTCCTTCCTGACCAAGAATCTGCTGATCGACTGGCGGATCGGCGAGGCCTGGTTCTGGGATACGCTGGTCGATGCCGACGCCGCCAACAATCCGGCCGGCTGGCAGTGGGTCGCAGGGTCGGGCGCCGATGCGGCGCCGTATTTCCGCATCTTCAATCCGGTGACGCAGGGCGAAACGCATGATCCGGACGCTGCCTATATCCGCGCCTTCGTCGAGGAACTGTCGCGCCTCGATGCGGCGGAGATCCATAGCCTCGCCTGCCGGCTATCCGCGACCAATCGTGGATCTTTCGGCCTCGAGACAGCGGGCGCTCGATGCATTCGCCGCGCTCCGCGGCGGCCAATAAGGCATGATTTCCCAAATCGGGCGCCCCTGAGCATTTTTTTCCGGTTACACGGCATCGCCAGCCCATGGGTGCTTTGCGAAGCCGGGCGGCTTGCCGCAAGTCTGATGGCCACCCCGCTCCTCGCAGCCTCAACGAAGAGTCCCATGGCCGTCCTTCCCTCCGTCATCGAAGCCATCGGCAACACGCCGCTGATCCGCCTCCGCCGCGCCTCGGAGGAGACAGGCTGCGAGATCCTCGGCAAGGCGGAGTTCCTCAACCCCGGCCAGTCCGTGAAGGACCGCGCCGCGCTCTTCATCGTCCAGGATGCAATCGCGCGCGGGCAGCTTCGTCCGGGCGGAACGATCGTCGAGGGCACCGCGGGGAATACCGGCATCGGATTGGCATTGGTCGCCGGCGCGCTCGGCTTCAGGACAGTCATCGTCATTCCCGAGACGCAGTCGCAGGAAAAGAAGGATGCGCTCCGCCTCGCCGGCGCGACGCTCGTCGAGGTTCCGGCCGTTCCCTACAAGAACCCGAACAACTATGTCCGCCTCTCGGGCCGGCTGGCGCTGGAGCTGGCGCGGAGCGAGCCGAACGGCGCAATCTGGGCCAACCAGTTCGACAACATCGCCAATCGCCAGGCGCATATCGACACCACAGGTCCCGAAATCTGGGAGCAGACAGGCGGCAAGGTTGACGGCTTCGTCTCGGCGGTCGGCTCCGGTGGCACGCTGGCCGGCGTCGGCATCGCGCTGAAGAAGCGCAATCCCGCCGTCAAGATCGCGCTCGCCGATCCGCATGGGGCGTCGCTCTTCAGCTATTACACGACCGGCGTCCTGCACTCCGAAGGTTCGTCAATCACCGAAGGCATCGGTCAGGGCCGCGTCACGGCCAATCTCGAAGGCGCTCCCGTCGATGCCGCCTATCGCATCGACGACGCCGAGGCGCTGGAGATCGTCTTCGACCTCGCCGAGCATGAGGGGCTCATTCTGGGCGGCTCCTCGGGCATCAACATCGCCGGTGCGATCCGCCTCGCCCGCGACCTCGGGCCGGGCCACACCATCGTCACCATCCTCTGCGACTACGGCACGCGCTACCAGTCGAAGCTCTTCAACCCGGCCTTCCTGCGCGACAAGGGTCTGCCGGTGCCGGCCTGGCTGGAGCGTGATAGAACAATCGACGTGCCTTACGAGGCTTCCGATTCCTGACAGGCCATCATGACCGATACCGTCCTGCTGTTCCGCGACGATCCCTATCTCTCCACCGCCGAGGCGCGCGTGACGGGTCTGACGCCGGAGGGCGGCATCATCCTCGACCGGACGGTGTTCTACGCCACAGGCGGCGGCCAGCCGGGCGATATCGGACGGCTGGAACGGGACGATGGCGGGATGATCGAGATCGCGACCGCCGTCTATGGCAGTTCGAAGAGCGAGATCGTGCATGTGCCGGCCGCTGGGTCCGCGCTGCCGGCGATCGGCGAGACGGTCGTCGCGCATCTCGACTGGCCGGTCCGCCACCGCCACATGCGCATCCATACCGGCCTGCATCTCCTCACCGTCGCCGTCCCCTATCCCGTGACGGGCGGGCGGATCGGCGCAGAGGAAGGCCATCTCGATTTCGACATCGACGGGCCGATCCCGGCCAAGGAAGAGATCGACGCGCGCCTCGCCGAGATGATCGCCGCCGATCATCCGGTGACGACGGAATGGATCACCGACGACGAGCTTCTCGCCAATCCTGGTTTGGTCAAGACCATGAGCGTCAAGCCGCCGATGGGGAGCGGCCGCGTGCGTCTTGTGCGGATCGGCGATATCGACCTGCAGCCCTGCGGGGGCACGCATGTCCAGTCGACGGCGGAGATCGGCGCGTTGGCCGTCTCCAAGATCGAGAACAAGGGCAAGCAGAACCGCCGCATCCGCATCCGTTTCGCCTGACAGTGCCGCAGGATCGATCATGACCGAAAGAAGCGCGCCCTTCGTCACTGCCCGCTGGCTCGCCGACCGGCTGGGAGAACCCTCGCTTTCCGTGGTCGACGGCTCCTGGTACCTGCCTTCGGCCGGCCGCGATCCCGAGGCGGAGTTCAAGGCCGGGCATATACCGGGCGCGGTGCGCTTCGATCTGGACAAGATCGCCGATCTGTCGAGCGGTCTGCCGCATATGCTGCCCTCGCCCGAGGCCTTCGCCGCCGCGGTCGGCGCCCTCGGCATCTCGGAGCGGCACACGATCGTCGTCTATGATGGCGCCGGCCTTTTCTCGGCGCCGCGCGTGCGCTGGACCTTCCGGTTCATGGGCGCCACCGATGTCCGCATTCTCGAAGGCGGATTGCCGGCCTGGGTCGCGGCCGGGCTGCCGCTCGAAACCAGCGGCCCGAAGCCGGAACCGGAGCAATTCGTGGCGAGGCTTGATCGGGCGGCGGTCCGCACGCTCGGCGAGATGGTCGAGACGGCAGCGTCCGGCGCGGCGCAGATCGTCGACGCGCGGCCGGCCGATCGCTTCCGCGGCGAGGCGGCGGAGCCACGGCCGGGCCTCCGCTCCGGCCACATTCCGGGTAGCCGCAACCTCCCGGCCAGCGCGCTGGTCACAGACGGCCGCCTCAAGGCGCCGGACGTCATCGCCAGCCTCTTCGCCGAGGCGGGAATCGACCCGGCGCAGCCCGTCATCACCAGCTGCGGATCGGGCGTCACCGCTGCCATCCTCGCGCTCGGCCTTGAGACCATCGGTGCCAAAGATATCGCGCTCTATGACGGCTCCTGGGCCGAATGGGGCGGGCGGGCGGATGTGCCGATCGAGACAGGGCCGGCGCGGTGACCACTGCACGAGTCGTCTCCGTCACCGCGAGCCCTGTGCACGGGTTCTCCAAGCCGACCGTCAACGAAATCCGCCTGCTTGCCGGGCTCGGCGTCGAGGGCGATGTGCATTGCGGCGAGACGGTGAAGCATCGCTCGCGCGTCCGGATCGACCCGACGCAGCCCAATCTGCGGCAGGTGCATCTCGTCCATTCGGAGCTTTTCGCCGAGCTCGCAGCCGCCGGCTTCGACATCGCCCCGGGCGCGATCGGAGAGAATATCACCACGGCCGGCATCGACCTCCTTGGTCTGCCGCGCGGCGCGCGCCTTGCGATCGGCGACGAGGCGATTGTCGAGATCACTGGCCTGCGCAATCCCTGCGTCCAGCTCGACGGCTATCGCCCCGGCCTGACCGCGGCAGTGCTGGGGCGGGACGCGGAGGGCAGGATCGTCCGCAAGGCCGGCATCATGGGCATCGTGATCGCGGGCGGATCGGTGCGCGCGGGCGACCCGATCGCCGTGCAGATTCCGCCCGAGCCGCATGCGAGGCTCGAACGCGTCTAGCCGATCCCGGGCAATGGCTTGCGCGGGCTTGCTCCGGTTTCGCGTGATCGCCGTTCAGCCACGGTTCATGGGGGGTGGGCGAAGGTCGGCCCATGAGACTGCCGCATTCGCGCGGTCCGATGCCGTCCCCGCCTCGATAGAGACCGCCGATGAGACGCCTCCCCCTGCTCCTCGTCACGGCCGCGATGCTCGCGCCCGCCCTCGCCTTCCCGCCTCTCCCCCTCATGGCGCAAAGCGCCGCGACGGCCGACCAGCGCGTGGAGGCCGCCCAGCGCGCGCTCGAAGCAGCGGAAAAGTCGCTGCAGCAGGCCGAGGAGACCGGCGGCGACATCCGCGCGGCCCGTAAGTCGGTCGCCAATGCGATGAAATCGCTGCGCGCCGCCGAATCCGCGGCCGGGATCGTGCCGGAAGGGGCACCTGCTTCGCCGTCGACGCAGTCCCCTGCAGCAGCCGCACCGGCTACCGCCGCGCCCGCCGCTGCCCCGCCTGCCCCGCCCGCTGCCGCAGCCCCGGCAGCGCCGCCGGTCGGACCGAAACCCTACACGCCACCGGCGACGCCGGAGCCGCCCGCGGCCGCTGCTCCCGCCAAACCCGCCGCTCCCTCGGCTCCGGCGAAACCCGTTCCCCCTGCCGCGGCCAAGCCGCCGAAGACGGCGGCGAAGCCGGCTCAGCGGGTGGTGACCCGCAAAAACGGCATCACCGAGACGCGGACGCCCCGCGCCGATGGCGGCACCATCATCGAGCAGCGCGATGCTACTGGCCGCATCATCCGGCGCGTCGAGATCGCCCCGAACGGGACCGAGGCGGTCATCATCGACCGGACCCGGACGCCCGGCGCGCCGGTCGAGCCCCCGCGCATCTATGGCCCGCGCGAGGTTCCCCCACCGCCCGGCGCCGATCTCGACGGCGGCGGCGCCAGCGAGGCCGAGATCGAGCGCGCGCTCCGCGCGGCGCCACGCGGCGGGTCGGGCGGATATTCGCTCAACGAGATCCGCCGCTCCGATCGCCTGCGCCAGCGGGTAGCGGCGGTCGATCTCGACACGATCACCTTTCCGAGCGGCTCCTCCCGCGTGCCCGAAGATCAGGTCTGGAAGCTGGAACGAATCGGCCGTGCCGTCCGCCGGATCGTGGAGCGCTGGCCCGGCCAGGTGTTCCTGATCGAAGGCCATACGGACGCGATCGGCACGCGGCTGGCCAATCAGGAGCTTTCGGCCCGCCGCGCAGCGTCGGTTGCCGGCATTCTGGTCCGCTATTTCGGCGTGCCGCCGCGCAATCTCGTCACCGAAGGCTATGGCGAGGACTATCTGAAGATTCCGACCGACGGCCCTTCCCGCGAGAACCGACGCGTCACCATCCGCAACATCACCCCGCTGCTCGGCCGATAGTGCCGGATGATCGGCGCGGCCTCAGGGCTGCGCCGGCTCCACTGGCGGAGGCGGTGTCTCGGCCGGAGCGGCGACCGGTGGACGAGCGGGCAGGCTCGCCGTCACGCGCTCGCTCACCAGAGCGTAGAACGGGTTCCAGGAGATGCGCAGCAGCCAGTCGAGGCTGACGATCAGCGCGTTCCGCTCGCCATGCGCCGCGATCGTGCCGAGATGGATGCCGAACGCGTCGGCCGGATCGGGCCGGTCGCCATAAAGCCCGTCTTCCGGCGGGAACGGCAGCGCAATGTGCGACAGCGAATAGACGTCCGGGCTCCATCGGGCTCCGACCGGCATCACGGTCTCGCTCGTGGAGCCGGCTTCCGTCGTCCGCGTCACGGCCTCGTCGGTCGAGGGATCGCGGTTGGCGACGACCGTCAACCGGTAGCGGCGGGGCGCCGGTGGGATCAGCCGCTCCAGCCGTGTCTCGCTCTGGCCGCGGAAGAGAAGGCCGAGTTCGGTGTGGCGGTTGATGTCGAACAAAACCAGTTCGCTGCCGTTCTCCGGCAACTGGCCGAACAGCGCGTCGACCACGGCATGGGCGCTGACCGTCGCGTCGAGGACGGACTGGAAGGCGAGCACCGGCGCCAGCGGCGAGAGCTTCCCCTCGCGCGCCAGCCGCGTCAGCCGGTTCTGCACCTCCATGGTCAGTGCATAGGACTGGCGGGCGGCGTTGACCGGGAAGGAGTTGTATTTGAACGGGTTGAACTCCGGCAGGATGTCGAGCCAGGCCGCCTTGGCGAAGGCCGGCAGCAATGCCGGCAGGCCGGCAAGGCCCGAGAAGCGAGCAAAGCCGGTGACGCCGATCATGGGCGACAGCAGGACGATACGCGCGGGCCTTGCGAGCGCCGGCTGCTCGATCGCGTCGAGCGCATAGAGCATGGCCAGCGCGCCGCCATTCGAATAGCCGACGAGATGGATCGGCTTGTCGCCGACCTTCGCCTGCGCCTCGCGCACGGCGAGGCGGACGGCGGCCATCCACTCCTGCCAGGTGACCGTCGTCAGGCCGGCCGGGACCGTGCCGTGACCTGGCAGGCGGATGCCGATCGCCACGAAACCATTGTCGCGATAGAGCGCCGCGAGGTGGCGGAGGCTATAGGGCGAATCGGTGAGCCCGTGCAGGAAGACGGCGGCGCCGACCGGCACACCATCGGGCATCAACTCGAAGGAGCGGTTCCAGTCGACCGCGAAGCGCTCCGGATTGACCGGGCTGCCGGCGAAATAGCGGTTGAATGGCACGCGCTCGGCCGGCTCGAGCCGGTCCGTCACAGCGCTCTTCACCTCGGCGAACAGCGCGTTCTCCGACGTGAGATAGTCGGCATAGGTCCCGCCATCCATGGCCGCGACGGTGAGTTCCTTCGGCACATGGGTATGCCAGAGCTCCAGCGGCGGCCCCTGCTCGACCATATAGATGCGCACGCCAAGGATGGTCACGAAGACGAGAAGCACGACAAGGACCGCGCGGCGCAGAAGGCGCGTGAACCACCGTCGAAACATGATCATGAGCCCCCGGCCATGCTGCGGATCCTGCCGGTCATCTTAGCCCGAATGGCAGGACCACGGCACGTCGGCGATCGCGCATCTGGCGGAAGATCCGCCGGCGCGATCGCCTGCTCCGAACGGCGCGGCTCCCACAAGCCGGACGATCCGGAGTTGACCGTGCTGTACCCTTATCATTTTGGATGATGCCGCCCCGATCTGCATGAGCATGGCGTCCCGAAGCTGTGCATGGTGTCCCAAACTTCGCGCGGCGGTTACCCGGATCGAGCTTTGCCCGTCGAGGCTGCGATGGCCGGACCGCGATTCCGATGCCGGCTTGACGGCTTCCCGGCCAGCCGTGAGGGTTCGCGCTCCGCCGTCCCACCGCAGGAAGAGCCATGAAGCCGTCGCGCGATATCAACCGCCTCATCGAGATCATGGCCGCGCTGCGCAATCCCGATGGCGGCTGCCCGTGGGATCTTGAACAGAGCTTCGAGACGATCGCGCCCTACACGGTCGAGGAAGCCTATGAGGTCGCGGATGCCATCGAGCGCGGGGATCGCGTCGACCTCCAGGAGGAACTCGGCGATCTGCTGCTGCAGGTCGTCTATCACGCCCAACTCGCCGAGGAGGAAGGCGCGTTCGGTTTCGGCGACGTGGTCGAAGGCATCACGGCCAAGATGATCCGCCGCCACCCGCATGTGTTCGGCGACGCCGAGGCACGGAGCGCCGGCTCGGCCAAAGGCATGTGGAACGCCATCAAGGCCGAGGAGAAGCGGCTCAGGGCCGAACGCCGCGCCGCGGCCGGGCTGCCCGAGGAGGCGGCGGCAGGACTTCTTGAATCCGTACCGCCCGGGCTGCCGCCGCTAGCTCGCGCTATGGCGCTGCAGAAGAAGGCGGCGACGGTCGGCTTCGACTGGAACGACCCGCATGCCGTTCTCGCCAAGATGCGCGAGGAGATCGGCGAGGTCGAGGAGGAACTCGCGGCTCCTGATCGTTCGCCGGAGCGTCTGCGCGACGAGGTTGGCGACCTGCTCTTCGTCGTCGTCAATCTCGCGCGCCATCTCGATGTCGATCCGGACGCCGCGCTGCGCAGCACCAATGAGAAGGTGCGGCGGCGCTTCCGCCATATCGAGACCCGCCTCGCGGCAGAAGGCCGCACGACGAGCGAGGCGAGTCTCGACGAGATGGAGGCTCTGTGGCGCGAGGCCAAGCGACCGGCCTGAGCGGCCGCAAGCAATTCTCGATCGAAGGTCGGGATTTGAGGATGGTGGGCGGTACTGGGATTGAACCAGTGACCCTTCGCGTGTGAAGCGAATGCTCTCCCGCTGAGCTAACCGCCCGCCGCCGGGCCGAGCCCGGAGAAGATGCCGGCTTATAGAGACAGAGCCGCGGCCGCGTCAAGGTTCTCCGGCGCTTGTCGGCATCGTGCCGGTGGATGACCGGAACCAGACCCTCACGGACGATATTGTATCCGTTGTGGCGCGCGCTATAGATTGCGACTTGCCGATCCAAAGCGCTTTGGAAGCGCGCAGACAGTTGCGCCGCCCCAGATTTGAACCGGTTCAATACTCGCGCCCAGTGGCGCGAGCCCGTCGGAAGGCCAAGGAACGCCAAGGGAGAATACCATCATGACGATCCGCGTCGTCGTCTGGGGCGAGAACGTCCACGAGCAAGAGAACGAGACCGTCCGGAAAATCTATCCGGAAGGCATGCACACGACGATCGCCAAGGGCCTCGCCGAGGATCCGATGATCGAGGCGTCAACCGCCACCCTCCAGGAGCCCGAGCACGGCCTTTCCGAGGCTCGCCTCGCCGAAACCGATGTCCTGATCTGGTGGGGCCACAAGGCCCATGGCGAGGTTTCCGACGCCATCGTCGAGCGCGTCGCCAACCGGGTCTGGGAAGGCATGGGCCTCATCGTCCTCCATTCCGGTCATTTCTCGAAAATCTTCAAGCGGCTGATGGGCACCCCCTGCTCGCTGAAGTGGCGCGAGGCCGGCGAGAAGGAGCGCGTGTGGGTCATCAACCGCTCGCATCCGATCGCCCAGGGTCTCTCCGACTATTTCGAGATCGAGCAGACCGAGATGTATGGCGAGCCCTTCACCGTTCCCGAGCCGATGGAGACGGTGTTCGTCACCTGGTATGAAGGCGGCGAAGTGTTCCGCTCGGGCCTTACCTATAAACGCGGCGGCGGCAGCATCTTCTACTTCTCGCCCGGCCACGAGACCTATCCGATCTATTACAACACCGACGTCAAGCAGGTGCTGAAGAACGCCGTGAAGTGGGCCAACAACCCGGCTCCGGCCTGGGCGGGCATCACCAAGGCGCCGAACACGCCGGCCGACAAGGCTCCGAACGGACCGATGACCATCAAGGGCGAAACGCTGCACAAGCCCGGCGAGGCCGGCTTCCGCTGAGAAGCCGCGCAGGACCTCTGGCCACCACAGGAACGAAAACAACAGATCATGGTCAAGCTCCTCATCCTCGGAACAGGGAGCATGGCGGTCAGCCATGCGACCAATTTCCAGGCCGCGCCGGACACTGAGCTCGTCGCGGCCGTCGAGACCGACGCCGCGCGCCGCGAGGCTTTCGGCAAGCAGTTCGGCATCGAGAACCTCTTCGCCGATCTCGAATCGGCGATCGCCTGGGGCGAGTTCGACGCCGTCGCCAACGTGACGCCGGATGCCGTGCACTATCCGACGACGATGCGCCTCATCGCCGCCGGAAAGCACGTTTTCTGCGAGAAGCCGCTGGCGACGAGCTATCCGCTCGCGCTCGAGATGGCCGACGCCGCGGAGGCGAAGGGCATCATCAACATGGTGAACTTCACCTATCGCAACTCGCCTGCCCTTCAGAAGGCGCGCGAGCTGGTGCGCGGCGGCGCGATCGGCGAGATTCGCTATTTCGAGGCGTCCTATCTGCAGAGCTGGCTCGTCAGCAAGGCATGGGGCGATTGGCGCACGGAGTCGCGCTGGCTGTGGCGCCTGTCCTCGCAGCACGGATCGAAGGGCGTGCTCGGCGATGTCGGCGTTCACATCGTCGACTTCGCCTCCTTCGGTGCCGACACGGATATCGTCGCCGTCGACAGCCGCCTGAAGACCTTCCACAAGGCCGAGGGCGACAAGATCGGCGAATATCCGCTGGATGCGAACGATTCGGCGGTGATGACGGCGGAGTTCGCCAATGGCGCGCTCGGCACGATCACCGCGACCCGTTTCGCCACCGGCCATGCCAACGACCTGACGCTGCGCATCTTCGGCACGTCGGGCGGCATGGAGGTCAAGACCGACGGCAAGACCTCGTCGCTCAGGATCTGCGAGGGTCCCGAGATCGATACCTTCGCCTGGGAAGTCGTTGAGTGTCCACCGGTTCCCACGACCTATGAGCGGTTCGCCAAGGCCTGCAACACCGGCATCAATGGCGAGCCGGACTTCCGCCGGGCGGCCGAGGTGCAGCGCATCCTCGACCTCTGCTTCGCGCAGGAGGCGACCCGCGCTCTGCATGCCGCGGCTCCGACGACGGCGTAGCAGCCGGCTGCATCAGCTTTACCGAAAGGCGGCCGCGATCCATGATCGCGGCCGTTGTTTTTTGGACACGGCCGCCGACATCGACCGACCGCCGGTTGCCAAGCCAAAGCTTCGTCTGTATATTTGCAAGTCTGTTCACTCTTGCCAGGGAGGTCTGCATGGCATCGACGCATATGACAGTCGTTCCCGACTTCCCGCCGGAACTTTCCGGCCGATAGGCAGGTCGAGCGGCAGTCCCTGGCCCGGTCCCCGACCGCGCCCGTTTGCCGACACCCCATCGAAAACCTGACTTTATCGTCGCGCGCTGCCGCGCCCTTTCGGGCCGCCGCGCGCCGTCCCGACATTTCCCAATTCGAGGCCGGTCGCGTGGACGCGACCGGAAAACATCATGTCGATCAACGCTCAGGCGCGCTCGCCCCGCCGCTGGCTGTCCGGCCCGTTCGCGCGCGTCTTCGCTTTCACCTTCCGTCACTGGCGGCGCCAGAAATTCATCGCGGGCCTCATCATGACCGCGATGCTTCTGGAAACGCTCGCCCATGTCCTGCTGCCGCTCTATGCGGGCCGCATCGTGGACGCGATCGCGACGCCCACCGATGCCCGCGAAACCGCGCTCCGCCTCGCTGTAGAGGCCTTCGCGACCGTGCTGGCGCTCAGCGTCGGCATGGTGATCGCGCGCCACATCGGGTTCAGCGGCATCATCCACATGACGCTGGCGATCATGTCCGACGTCGCCTCCGAGGCATTCTACAAAGTTCAACGTTTTTCAACGAACTGGCAGGCGAACAGCTTCGCCGGCTCGACGGTGCGCAAGATCTCGCGCGGCATGTGGGCGCTGGACCAGCTCAACGACACGATGATCCTGGCGCTGCTCCCTTCGGTCGTGGTGCTGGTCGGCACGACCGTGCTGCTCGGGACCTACTGGCCGATGATGGGCGTGATCGTCGCCATCGGTTCGGTGATCTATGTCTCGGTGACGGTGTCGCTGTCGCTCTTCTATGTCGCACCGGCGGCGAGCCTCGCCAACCAGTGGGACACGAAGCTCGGCGGCGCGCTGGCCGACGCGGTGAGCTGCAACGCGGTCGTGAAGGCCTTTGGCGCGGAAGCGCGCGAAGACCAGCGCCTTGCGAGCATCATCACCAAATGGCGTGGCCGGACACGGCGGACCTGGGTGCGCGGCACCAATAACGGCACGCTGCAGAACACCATGGTCGTGATCATGCGCGCCGCGGTGGTCGGGCTGGTGCTGTGGCTCTGGTGGCATGGCCGGGCGACGCCGGGCGACGTCACCTTCGTGCTGACCTCGTTCTTCGTGCTCGAGGGCTATCTGCTGGATGTCGGCATGCATGTCCGCAACCTGCAGCGCGCCGTCAACGACATGGAGGAACTGGTCTCGCTCGAATCCCAGCCGCTCGGGATCGAGGACAAGGCCGATGCCGTTCCGATGAAGATCGGCGCCGGCGAGATCCGCTTCGACGACGTGACCTTCCACTATGCGGGTCACGACACGCCGCTCTATCGCGACTTCAACGTCACGATCGCGGCGGGCGAGAAGATCGGCCTCGTGGGGCATTCGGGATCCGGCAAGACGACCTTCGTCAAGCTGATCCAGCGGCTCTACGACGTGAACAAGGGCCGGATCCTGATCGACGGTCAGGACATCGCCCATGTCACGCAGTCCTCGCTGCGCGGCGAGATCGCGATCGTGCAGCAGGAGCCGATCCTGTTCCACCGCTCGCTCGCCGAGAACATCGCCTATGCCCGTCCGGGCGCCTCGATGGAGGAGATCATCGCCGCGGCGAAGCTCGCCAACGCACATCACTTCATCGAACGCCTGCCGCGCGGCTACCAGACGCTGGTCGGCGAACGGGGCGTGAAGCTCTCGGGCGGCGAGCGTCAGCGCGTGGCGCTGGCGCGGGCGTTCCTCGCGGATGCCCCGGTGCTGATCCTCGACGAGGCAACATCCAGCCTCGATTCGGAATCGGAGGCGCTGATCCAGGAGGCGATGGAGCGGCTGATGGAAGGCCGCACCGCCATCGTCATCGCCCACCGCCTGTCGACGGTGCGCTCGATGGACCGCCTGCTGGTCTTCGATCATGGCACGATCGCCGAGGAGGGCACGCATGACGTGCTCGTCCGCCGCGAGAACGGCATCTATCGCCGCCTTTTCGAGCGGCAGGCGCTGGAACTCGCCAAGGGCCTCGAAATCGCAGCCTGACAAACAGAACGGGCGGCCCTTGGGCCGCCCGTTTCACAAGTCCTGACAGTCGCTTTCGCCGCTCAGTTGATGTAGCGGACCTTGCCGGCCGAATTGACCATGCAGTTTACCTCGACGTCGTTGACGACGAGATTGACCTGCGCGCCGGACTTGCCGGCCTTCACCTTGCGGACCTGCACGTTGCCCTTCAGCGCATTGTGCTGCGTGGCCGCCGCATTGATGCAGGCCTGCCGGGCCGATTTGGAAGACACGGCCAAAGCCGGCGTCATGGACGCAGCCGTCAGCGCGGCAACGGACGAAAGTACGATCGCGAACTTCATCATGATGTCACCCTCCTGAGGCGAGGCCGCCCGGCCTCTTGAGGCGACAATGATGCTGGCCGGCTCAGGTTCCGGTTTGACCGGATGCGGCTTCCCTAGGCCCGCCGCGCCGAAGCCGTGAGAGCTTGAGACGGATCGTGCTGCCCACACCTTCGACGAAGGCAACCGCGCTCTTGCGCCGCTCAAGGACAGGCTTTTCGACGAAGTGCCACGAGAAGGCCGCATAGAGAAGGCCGGCCGGCGCCGCGATGAGGAAGATGGTGTACCAACTCGCGAGCGCCGGCACGGACGCCACGACCTGCTGGATCGGGAACGCGAAGAGGTAGAGCCCATAGGAGTAGTCGCCGCTGAACAGCAGCGGGATCTTCCTGGGGTTCAGAAGCCCGAGCCAGACGGTGAGATAGCCGACGGGGATCACCGAGAAAGGCTTCGCATAGGGAATGGACATCAGCACGAAGGCCACCACCGCACAGGCGAGCGCCAGCGCACCAGAGCGGGGAATGACATTGCGAAAAAGGTAGAGCGTTACGCCAGCAAGGAAGGCTACGACGAGAAGGCGGCCGGGTAGATGCCCCTCCAGCGCTTCCCGGTCCCCGGCGGCATAGATTGAAACGGCGACGACGAGAAGGATCAGCACAGAGCCGGCGAGAAACCACTTCGGCCGGCGAAACAGCGTGAGCGCTGCCATTACGATCAGAGCAATGTAGCATTCGAGCTCGTACGGGATCGTCCAAAGAGAATTGTTGACGATGTACGGATGCGGATTGTTCTGGAAGACACCAGGTAAGACGAAGTGGATCGAACCCACGATATTCAGGAAATAGGAATAGAATGATCGGCTCGAGAAATACTCGGAAAGGCTGAGCTCCGTCATGACGGGGCCGAGAATGAGTGCCGAGAGCAGAACTTCGACGGCCAGTGCCGGAACAATCCTGAGCACACGCAGGGTCGCAAAGCCCTCCAGCGTCCTGCAGCGATCAAGGCTCCCGGCAACGAGAAAGCCGCTGAGTGCGAAGAACATCGTCAGGATCGAAGCCTGGAACGGTCCGAAGACCGGGCCGAGCGCGATGGCCGTAGCGACTGGGTCCCCCGAAGCCACGATGCTGTGCCCGAGGACGACGGCGAGCGCGAGGATCACCCGCAGATAGTCGAAACCGTTCGTGTAGCCGCTGGCCGCCATGTGCTGGCCGATCGACTTTCCCTGCATCGCCGCCCCCATCCATGCTTTGCAGCTGCATGGTTGCAGAGATACTCATGGTTGTCGAATCCAAGTTGCGCAGCCAAGTTTCACTCGCAGCGCGTGCTTGGAAGGCCGTGGCGAACCCGTCCCGCGCCATCGAAACGCCGCGGTCGGGGGCGGCGAGCGTGGCGGGTTCAGCCCGCAGCGAGATCTGCGACGAGGCGGTCGATGGTCATGGTCCAGCCGGCTTCCATCAAGGGCCGCGGCAGGGCTTCGGCGAATTCGGCGGGGACGACGAAGCGGAAGGTCATCCGCGTTCCCTCCCCGTCCGGCTCGAACAGGATCGTGGCCTCGGGCGCTTCGTCGAGCCGGGCAGGATCGAGCGGCGGCCAGCCACCCTCCGCACCCCAGGCGAAGACCAGCTTCCGCCCCGGCACGATCTCCCGGTAGATGCCGCCCGTCATGTACTCCGTCTCGGCATTGACGACCATGTGCTGCCGCCATGCGCCGCCGACCCGCAGATCCACGGTCGGCGGACCGTTGGGCGTCATGCCGGGATTGAAGAACCAGCCGAGATGCTCCGGCTCGGTCCAGGCCCGAAAGACGAGCTCCGGCGGCGCATCGAAGTGGCGGACGAGAGTCAGAACGGTGGGTGCCTCGGTCGTGCTCATGTCAGTCCTCCCTGTTTTCGTCGGTTGAGGCCGGCGGCAGTGGCGCGCCTTCGCGGGCTGCCGCCGCCGTCATCGCCCTCAACTGATCGGCGAGGCGGTCGAAGCGCTCGTCGAAGAAGCGGCGATAGTCGGCGAGCCAGCGATCCGCCGCGAGGAGCGGCTCCGGCTGGAGCTGGCAGGCCCTGAACTGGGCCGAGCGCCGCTTCGAGACGAGACCCGCCTCCTCCAGGACCTTCACGTGACGCGACACCGTGGGCAGCGTGAGCGCGAAAGGCTCGGCGAGCTCGTTGATGGTCGCCTCACCCTCGGCGAGTCGCGCCAGGATCGCCCGCCGTGTCGGGTCGGCCAGCGCTGCGAAGGTAGCGCTCAGGACATCCTGCATGATCACCTCTTGCGTGCGCCTGCAATTGCATACTTGCGTATATACGCAAATTTAAAGCAGCCGTCCAGCCCGGCGATACGTCAAATCTCAGGCGGACCGGCTCCCGAAGAAGCCGGCGAGCCCATCCCGCGCCGTCGAGAGATGGCGGTCGAGCGCGGCGAGCGCGGCGGCCTTGTCGCCGGCGCGGCAGGCGGCGATCATGGCGCGGTGGTCGACCTGGCCCATGTCGCCATCGGTGGCGAGGTGGAAGCGGAGATACCGATCAGCGGCGACGAGGTGCTGCTCGGTGAGCGCGAGCAGGCGCGGCAGGCCGGCGGCGGCATAGAGCGTCATGTGAAAGCGTCGGTTGAGCTCGCCCATCCGCGAAACGTCGTCTTCGCGGTCGATCTCGGCGATGATCTCATCCGCGCGGTCGAGATCGGCCGCGGTCAGGTTCGGCAGCGAGTGGCGAAGCGCCTGCGCCTCCAGCCCGCCGCGGATGGCGAAATTGTCGAGCGCATCGGCGAGCGAGATCTCGACGACGATGGCGCCGCGATGCGGCTCGAAATCAACAAGCCCCTGCGCTTCCAGTTGGCGGAGCGCCTCGCGGATCGGCATGCGGCTGACCTCGAAGCGGCCGGCGAGATCCTCCTGGCGCAGCGGCGTTCCCGGCGGCAGCGCGCCGGCGAGGATCGCCTGCTTGAGCGTCGCCGCGACATATTCCGTCGCCGTCCGGAACCGGCGCCCGCCCGCCTCGATCACATCGCTGAGTGACGCCACGCCGCCCGTCGCGCACCTGCGCGCCCCTTGAATGTCGATTGGATCCAATCTAACAATCGCGACAGCCGAATACAATGCCGCGTCCGAGCCGGGCGCAGCGCCCTCCCCGAGCCTCCGCGATCCGATCATGACATCCATGCCGTCCGAGAGCGCCTCTCCCTCCGATCCGGACGATTCGCGCGCCGGGCTCGCGCGGTCGAGCGACCTGCAGCCGATCCTCGCCGGCATCATCGCGGCCTTTGTCGGCTTCGCCGGCGTCTTCACCGTCATCCTGCAGGGTTTCATCGCGGTCGGCGCCACGCCGGCCCAGGCGGCGTCGGGCCTCCTCGCGATCTGCCTCGTGCAAGGCGTGCTGGCGATGTGGATGAGCTGGCGGCACAAGATGCCGATCTCGATCGCCTGGTCGACGCCGGGCTCCGTTCTCTTCGCGGCGACGGGCATGCTCGATGGCGGCTTCCCCGTCGCGGTTGGCGCCTTCATCGTCGCCGGCCTTCTGATCGTCGCCGCCGGGCTGGTGAAGCCGTTCGGCAAGCTCGTCTCGTCGATCCCGCCGGTGCTGGCCAGCGCCATGCTCGCCGGCATCCTGCTCGGCCTCTGCCTCGCCCCGGCACGGGCGGTGGCGGACGAACCGGCGCTCGCGATTCCCGTCGTGCTCGTCTGGGCGATCGTCGGGCGGCTGAAGCGCATCTGGGCGGTGCCGGCCGCGGTCGCGACCGCGATCGTGATGATCGCCCTGCATGCGCCGACCGACGGCCTCTCGACGGCGCATTTCCTGCCCGACATCGCCTTTGTCTGGCCGGAGTTCAGGGCGACGGCGATGATCTCGCTGGCCGTGCCGCTGTTCATCGTGACCATGGCGGCGCAGAACCTGCCCGGCATCGCCGTCATGAAGCTCAACGGCTACGAGCCGCCGGTCAGCCGCATCTTCGTCGTCTCGGGCCTCGGCTCGGTGGTCACCGCCTTCTTCTGCGGCCATACGCTGAACCTCGCGGCGATCACCGCGGCGCTCTGCGCCGGGCCCGAGGCGCATCCCCATCCCGGCCGGCGCTGGATCGCCTCGGTCTCGGCCGGCGCCACCTATCTCGTGCTCGGCCTCGGCGCCACGACGGCGGCGGCGCTGATCACGATTGCGCCGCCCGTCCTGATCCAGGCGGCGACTGGGCTCGCCCTCTTCGGCGCGTTCGGCGCGGCGCTCGCCGGCGCAACCGCGCATGCCGCCGACCGCGATGCGGCGATGGTGACCTTCGTTACCGCCGCGTCGGGTCTTTCCTTCTTCGGTGTCGGTGCCGCATTCTGGGGGCTCGTGGCAGGCGGGGCCTTCATGCTGCTGAACCGGCGCTGGGCGAGATGACGGACGGAACGATCGCAGGGATCATCCTGGCAGGCGGCACATCGCGCCGCATGGGCAGCGACAAGGCCTTCGCGATGCTCGGCGGGCGGCCGCTCGTCGCGCATGCCGCCAGCCGGCTCGCGCCGCAGGTCGGGCCTTTGGCGATCAACGCAAATGCGGAGCCGCAGCGCTTCGACGGCCTGCACCTGCCGGTCGTCGCCGACGACAGCCCGGATACCGGGCCGCTCGGCGGCGTCCTCGCCGGGCTGCGCTGGGCGGCCGGTCATCCACAGGCGCCGCGCCATCTCGTCACGGTGCCGGTCGACGGGCCGTTCATCCCGGCCGATCTCGTGGCGCGGCTTTCCGATGTCGGCGGCGCCTCAGGCACGATCGTCATCGCCGCTTCCGGCGAGCGCGACCACCCGGTCTTCGCGCTGTGGCCGCTGGAAATGGCCGAGCGGCTTGCCGCGTGGCGGCTGACGGCGAAGAGCCATGGCGTGCGCGCCTTCCTCGCCGCCACGGGCTTCGCGGTCGCAAGCTGGCCGCTGCCCGCCCTCGGTCCCGACCCGTTCTTCAACGCCAATACGCCGGATGATCTCGCCCGCGCCGAGGCATGGCTTGCGGGCGATGCGGCTCTGTGATGCTAATCAAAGCAAGCCCAAGGGCTGAGCAGCGACAGTCGCTGACGCCCGCGAAGCGCCGTGTGGGCCTTCCGCGCGGGCGATGCTAGCAACAAGGTTCGGTTCGGCCGGACCGCAGGGAACGAATTCGAGGTTCATGATGCTGAAGAAACTGGCCCTCGCCGCCGCCGCCTTCCTCGCCATCGCCGCACAGGCCGAGGCCAAGGACTGGTCCAAGATCCGGATCGGCACGGAAGGCGCCTACCCGCCCTTCAACTTCTTCGATTCCGACAAGCAGCTGCAGGGCTTCGACATCGATATCGCCAAGGCGGTCTGCGACAAGCTCAAGGCCGAATGCACCTTCGTCGCGCAGGACTGGGACGGCATCATCCCCGCGCTGCAGGCCGGCAAGTTCGACGCCATCTTCGCGTCGATGTCGATCACCGACGAGCGCAAGAAGGTTGTCGACTTCTCGCGGCCCTATTACAACACCCCCTCCGCCTTCATCGCCGCCAAGGGCTCGGGCATCACCGATGTCTCGGCCGATGCGCTGAAGGGCAAGACGCTCGGCGCCCAGTCCTCCACCATCCAGTCCGGCTATCTCGAAGAGAACTATCCCGGCTTCGACCTCAAGCTCTACCCGACGCAGGACGAGGTGAATCTCGACCTCGCCTCGGGCCGCATCGACGCGCTCTTCGTCGACAAGGTCGTCGGCCTCGACTGGCTGAAGACGACGGATGGCGGCTGCTGCGAGGTCGTCGGCAAGGACATCCCGCTCGGTGGCGGCGTCGGCGCGGCGGTCCGCAAGGACGATGCCGACCTGCGCGACGCGATCTCCAAGGCGATCCTCGAGATCAAGGCCGACGGCACCTATGACAAGCTGAACGCGAAGTATTTCCCGTTCTCGATCTGGATCGACTGAGGCGCGCCGCGCCGTCTTCGTCCCGCCGCGCGTCCGATGATGCGCGGCGGCCAGGACGGCACGAAGGGGGCATCACCGCGTGGACCTCATCCGACTCCTGAGCTTCGGGCCCGACGGCTGGGGCGACGAGCTGGCCGCCGGCACCTGGCTCACCATCCGCCTCGCGGTCGCCACGCTGCCGTTCGGCCTGCTGCTCGGGCTCCTCGTCGCGCTCGCGAAGCGCAGCCATATCCGCGCTCTGCGCGTCGTCGGCAATGCCTATACGACCGTCTTCCGCGGCCTGCCCGAGCTGCTGACCATCTTCATCGTCTATTTCGGCGGGCAGATCCTGTTGCAGCGGATCGTGGAGTTCGTTTCGCCGGGCAGCAGCGTCGAGGTCAGCGGCTTCGTCTCGGGCATGATCGCGCTCGGGGTCGTGTTCTCGGCCTATTCGTCCGAGGTGTTCCTCGGCGCCTTCCGCGGCATCTCGCGCGGGCAATGGGAAGCCTCGCGCTCGCTCGGCCTCCGGCCGCTCGCGACCATGCGGCTCGTCATCCTGCCGCAGCTCGTGCGCCTCGCCTTGCCGGGGCTCGCCAATCTCTGGCTGATCCTCCTCAAGGATACGTCGCTGGTCTCGGTCATCGCGATCGATGATCTCCTGCGCGTCACGGGCATCGCGGTGCGCGTCACCAAGCAGCCCTTCTTCTTCTTCGGCGTCGCCTGCCTGCTCTATCTCGTGATGTCGATGATCTCGTCGATCGGCATCACGGCGATCGAGCGGCGGCTCGGCCGCGGCCATGGGCGGACGGCATGAATTTCGAGGTGCTCCAGGAATACGGGCCGCGGATGCTCGCCGGCCTCGTGGTGACGCTGGAGCTGGTGGCGATCTCGATCGTCTGCGGCGCGCTGCTCGCCGTGCCGATCGCGCTGGGGCGCATGAGCCGCAACAAGCTCGTGAGCCGGATCGCCTTCGCCTATGTCTATGCGGTGCGCGGCACGCCGCTTCTGGCGCAGACCTTCCTCGTCTATTACGGCGCCGGCCAGTTCCGCCCCGAATTGCAGGCTGTCGGCCTCTGGTGGCTGTTCAAGGACGCGTTCTTCTGCTGCGTCCTCACCTTCACGCTCAACACCGCCGCCTATCAGGCCGAGATCTATCGCGGCGCCATCCTCGCCGTGCCGCGCGGCCAGAGCGAGGCGGCGATGTCGCTTGGCCTGACGCCGCGCGCGATCTTCCGCATGGTCGTGGCGCCGCAGGCGATGCTGCTCGCGCTGCGGCCGCTCGGCAACGAGATCATCCTGATGATCAAGGGCTCGTCGGTCGCTGCCATCGTCACGGTGTTCGACCTGATGGGCGTCACCCGCCTCGCCTATTCAAGGACCTTCGACTTCCAGGTCTATCTCTGGGCCGCGGTGCTCTATCTCGTGATGGTCGAGATCATCCGCCGCGTCTGGGATCATCTCGAGCACCGCCTGACACGGCATATCCGCCACGCCTAGGGTCGCGCCAGCAGGGCGGCGATCTTCGCGGACAGGCGCTCGAGATCGACCGGCTTGGTATCGAAATCGTCGCAGCCGGCCTCGAGCGCCCGCTCGCGCTCGCCGACCATGGCATGCGCCGTCAGCGCGATGATCGGCAGCCCCTCGCCGCCGCCGGCACGGATGCGCCGCGTCGCCTCCCAGCCATCGAAGACCGGCAGGCTGAGATCCATGAGCACGATGTCCGGCTTGTCGCCGAGCGCCTTCGTGACCGCTTCCTGCCCGTCGACGGCGAGGAGAACCTCGTGCCCGGCGCGCTTCAGCCGGCGCGAGAGCATGTCGCGATTGAGTTCGTTGTCCTCGACCAGGAGGATAAGCGCCATCAGATCCGTCCTTCTCCCTCGCCCGCCGGCAGCGTGACCGCGCGGATCGCGCGGCTGAGCTCGACGCTCGCGGCCTGCCCCTTGGCGATGATGCCTTGCGTGTTCTCCTTCAGCGAGGCCCGCTCGCCCGCCGTCAGCTCGCGCGCGGTGACGACGATCACCGGGATGCCGCGCCAGGCCTCGCTCTCGCGGATGCGCTTCAGGAATTCGAAGCCGTCCATTTCCGGCATGTTCAGATCGAGCAGGATCGCATCCGGCACGCCATTGGCGGAGAGCCAGTTGAGTGCCTCGCGGCCGTTGGTCGCCGTCGCCGAGGTCATGCCGAGCTTGTCGCCGACCCGCGCCATCAGTTCGCGCGTCGGGCCGTCATCCTCGACGATGAGCATGGTCTGGCCTTCCGCCACCGCCCGCTCGGGCATGTGGCGCTCCAGCGTCTGGAGGAGTTCGGCGCGGTTGAGCGGCTTGGTCAGCATCGCCGCCGCGCCGAGGGTGAAGGCGAGGCTGCGGTCGTCGGTGATCGAGACGATGACGACGGG
>Ga0209930_1000380_pt1 | contig 120860 bp, 128 predicted proteins | sample ThiBiot_500_biof_2_FD_183948 | JGI IMG/M metagenome (GOLD analysis project Ga0209930, IMG submission 183948) | Wastewater bioreactor microbial communities from Cape Town, South Africa - Thiocy_cont_500_biof (SPAdes) | ecosystem: Engineered > Bioreactor > Thiocyanate-remediating >...
ACAAATGATTTGTAAAAATGAAGATGGTCTTTATACTCGTGGAATCAAAATTAAAAAACCATTAATCACTGATATGGCCTTACATTACGGTCAAAAATTTGTCCCCATTCATAATAAAATTATGTCAAGTCTCAATGAAAAAGAGTCACATGGTATTGTTCTTCTTCATGGTGTTCCTGGCTCAGGTAAATATAAAAACTCAACAATAATTTTATATTTATTCTCAAATATTTGTCATCTTAGGAAAAACACATTATATTCGATATTTGATTCAAGAAATCAAAGATAAAACACTCATTTATGTTCCGCCAGATATGGCAAAAGAAATCTCATCCCCTGCATTTTTACCATTCCTTATGGATTTCGAAAATGCGATTTTAATCATTGAAGATGCTGAAAACATCATCAAAGATCGTAATGATACGACAACTCCATCCCAAGCAGTTGCTAATCTTCTCAATTTGTAAGTCCACGAATATTTCTGATCTCAATTACGATTATAATTCTTTTTGTTGAATAGATCTGATGGTTTGTTAGGGGATGTTATGCATCAACAGATTATTGCAACATTCAATTGTGATCTAGCATCGATCGATCCAGCTTTGTTACGAAAAGGTCGTTTGATTGCAAATTATGAATTTAATAAGTTAGATATTGAAAGTGCTAAAACACTTTCGGATAAATTAGGTTTTGGTCGTGATAGTGTCACTGAACCAATGACATTAGCAGAAATCTATAACCAGGGTGATCAAATCAACAAAGAATAAACGTTAACAGAAGTTGTTATGTCCTTGTTTTCTTTTTAATAAATAAAGGCTTTCCTCGTCTTTTACCAATGACGTTCTTATATCTATTGACATTTTTTTTACTTATCAGCAGAAAATCATCTTATTATTGTAGAGAGAGAGAGGGAGGGAGGGGAAAACCGCCGACAAGCCAATATTGTTGTGGAAGTAGCATATAGACAGATTAGCGAAAGAACAAGAAGAAAAATGTGACGATGATAATGTACATGTTTATGGTCCCTTGACATGTCAGAGGTATCGACTGTATTGAAGAAGCCAAAAACATTTGGCGTGTACTATCGAATTTGTTATTGGATAGAAAACAAAAAAATAGCAACTAGAGAAACAAAAAAGAAAAGAAAAACCATCGTAGTATCTTGTTGTTTTTGTTACCACAAACAGTATTCATAGATCGTAACTTTTACTAATATATCTTTTGTTTTGAGAGTAGTTCTTAAGGTATTTTATTAGACTTGATCATTACATACCGATCAAATAAATATCTATTTTCTCAAAAATCCGGTCTAAAACAACGATTGTTCTGTTGAGAGAAATTTTTTGCATATCCGACTGTCGGAATATATCCTAAAGATAGATTGATTGATTGATTCTTTTTTCTTCTTCTTCTTCTTCTTCTTCTTTTTCTCCTACTTCTACTTCTTTCTGCTGTGATATTTTTTCGCCTAATCAGGATCGCAGTGAGTTCTTGGATAAGGAATTGATGTATTTTCTATTATTAATACATACATATATATATATATGTTAAGATCTTTGGTATATCGATCGACATAACAAAAAATAGAAGACCGAAAAAAGAACTTGGAAATGCCGTCGTATACAATGTTTAATGTTAGAATTCAACGTGATTCAAATAATGTTTCATGGGGATTTCGAATGCAAGGTAAATGAAATGATTGACTGACTGGTTCGTTTTCTTTACGTATATTCAGGAGGAAGAGATTATGGTGCACCATTACAAATTCAAGCTGTTAATCCGAATAGTTTAGCTGAACGAAGTGGAATGCAAAGCAATGATTATATTCTTCGTATTGGACAGATTTCAACTGAATTTCTTCCACATAAAGAAGCTCAAGAACATATCAAACGACAAAATAATTTTCTTGATTTAACTTTACAACGGTTTGTTAACTGTAGATCAAATTTCGTAGAGATTTGTTAACATTTTGTTTGTTTCAGTGGTTCTCCACCAACAAGTTCGGATTACAACAATCAAGTCGATTTTTCAGCTTATCCACCAACATTGGTACCTCAATCTCCTCAAGTATATATACATTTTAAAAAAATCAAATCGAAATTCTATTAAATAAACTAGATCGTCATACCAATATCCGATGATAAAGTTATATCAAGTCAAGCTTATAACACCCCAATCGGTCTCTATTCAGCTGATAATATCAATGACACATTGGCACGTACTCTTAAAAGGTAGACTAAACAAATATTTATTTCGATTTCATATTTGTTTTTTCATAAGTATTAATATGTCATCAAATCAAAAAATACAACAACCTATTCAGTAAATTAAATTTGTTTTTAAAAATAATAATTTCCTAATTATTAATTATAAATTTCAGTTCGAATGAATTTCAACCAACACCCGTTAAATCAATGCCTAAGCCAGCTCCTGTTAAAAATTATTCTCAACCAGCACAATCTGTTCCTTTCAATCCTCCGACACCTAAACCAACATTGAATTCAAATAAACCACAACAAGGAGGATCGAATTTAGGCAATCGTACGATTAAGAAAGGCACGGCTTCATTGAATCGAAATGAGAATGCAAATCAAATAGCTCAATGTTACGCATGCGGAGTTCACATTCGGTATTTGAACTGTTCTTTGAAATAAAAATACAAACAATGATTTCATTGTTTCAGAGGTCCGTTTATATCGGCTATTGGTCACTGTTATTGTGTCAATCATTTTACATGTTCGAATTGTTCGATTAATCTTACGGATTGTGGTTTTGTTGAAGAAAATGGTAAATTATATTGTGAAAACGATTTCGAACAATTTCTTGCACCCAATTGTGCCAAATGTTCGGAGAAAATTTTGAAAGTAATATTTTTCTGCATCGAAAATCTGAATTCTTACTTTTTGTTTTTACATACGAATTTCAAGGAATGCGTACATGCGTTAGAGAAAACATGGCATCCACAATGTTTTCTTTGTACAGCATGCAAAAAATCGATCGGTTCAGGATCGTTTCATGTTGAAGAAGGTCAACCCTACTGTAGCGACGGTTAATAATGCTTTTGCTTTCTCTTGATTATTGCTAATTTTGGTAATATTTAATAGATTTTCGACGAATGTTTCAATCGAAATGCACGAGTTGCGAGTTTCCCATTGAACCAGGAGATAAATATCTCGAAGCTCTAGGTGGAATTTATCATGCCGAATGTTTCTGTTGTTCTGTATGTTCGATGTTTTTGTTTTATTTGTAAAAAAACAAAAAACAAATTTGTTCCTCTAGGCATGTCAAACAAGTCTGGATGGTCAAGGATTTGTGGTGAAAAATAATCGACCTTATTGCCCTCAACATGGCCGTCAAAAATTTTCGGCATACAATTAACAGATTTCGATTTTTCATCTCTTATTTTATTTTCTGCTTAGAAGACAAAAAAAAAACAGTTCATATACATGTATGAAATTGATCTTTAATAAATAGAATATATTACTTTGATAGATGAGAAAGAATTGAGAAACAGACAGAAAGGACGAGAAATTGTTGAATTTTGAAGTGTGTCATGATGTTTTTTCTATATTTCGTTTTAATTCATTTTCGTTTCTTTTTCTCTCCTTCTGTTTCTTCTTTTTTTAAATTCATTTGAGTACACATGTATAATATTCTTTCTCATCACCAATAATAAGACGTTTTTCTTTTCTCAAAATAATAATAATAAAAAAAAATAAAGAGAAGAAAAAAAGAAGAAAATGAAAACGTTTAAAACAGGGCAATCACTTGCACTAACTAGATGTTGTTTTTCAAAAGGTAATATTTGTCGAACATACTCATCTAAAGCATGTCGGTCTCGGCTTGGTTACATGTTAATGGAGTTAGCTTGTCAACAGACGTTCACCCTCAAATAACATCTGACAATCGAACGAAAACAATGACAAGTCCTATACCTGAAATTGTCTCATCGCCTAATTCGATGCCATTCACCATGGCTAATCAACAGCAAAAAATTGACAAACCTGATTTACCCAAAAAATTATTCGTTGATAGGCAAATTAGAAAAGTCAAATCACTGCCTGGTTTAATTAAGTAAATAAACACACTAAATGAGGTCATTTTCGATTGTGATTTTTGTTGTTGTTGTTAGAGGCACAGCATTATCTCATCATGGTTCGGTCAGTTCAGCATTTAGTATGAAACCATCAGTTACAGATGACTTGAGAAATGAAGAAGAATCTTTACCTTCTCCGCAAGCTATCGAACAACATCATGAAGTTCGTCGACCACGTGTTTCCTTTTCTGAATTTAAGAAAATACAATTCTTCGATGAACCTGACGATAGTACGTATCAATCACCATTATCAACAAATCGTCGACATCGACATCGATCAGCAAAGAAACTAGCATCAGTCATACTTAATACTCAAGTATCACCACCATCAATTCAACAATCTCAATCACTTTATACACCCTATCGACCATTATCTCGACAACAACCTGTCGAACATGAATTAAACATTCGAAAACAACAATTAATGCCGTCACCACGTGCACATACATCGCGTATCACACATTTACCTGATATACTCAATCAAACACTACCAAATGACACATCATCAGCACACGAAAGACTCGTCATACAACGTGAAAAGACATTCTATCAATTTCCTGAGTCAGCAGCTGCCGAAAATCCGATTAATTCATCGACGGAAATTTCTCGTGAAAGTACACGAGCTGGTGGCATTCGTCCAATAGTCAATCTAGCTGATTCAGTTGAACCGAATGATTTTACAGCGAATTCATTTCTCAATTCAAGTTCAATTAGTTCATCAACAGCAAGTCGACAACGTTCGAATCTTCGTTCGATTTCACTTCGTCAACAGTTTATGTCGCCCATTCGTTCGAAACAAATCAACACTCAAACAACAACAACAACAACAACAACGACTACAAGTTCACGTCGATCAGCTTCATTAAAAAATGCCATCGTTCGAAATCATTCCGTCGATGAAAATCCTCATGATCCATCGAATCAAAATTTCGAAAATCGACCAATGACAGGTCTTTCGCCAACGAAACATTCCAAACGAAATTATATCATACATTTCAATTCGAAAAGTCCATTTAATGGAAATACAGCATTCGATGCCTACGATTCAGCTCGTCATATATCAACGAAAACGAGCTTTCACGAAACATCTCCGGAACGTTTTCAAAATCTTCTCAAAGTTGTTCGCCCACCTTACATTACGAATCTTCATAGTTCGCATCAAGATCCGTCATTACCATCAACAACAACAGTAACAGCAAAGAGTCATTTCAATGGAAGTATTCGTTCGTCACATACAACTAGTGAACATACAGCACATGATTATCATGTTGCAACAAATACGATTTTTGTTTAATCGTTTTTCTTTTTTTCATATATTTATTTTCAATTCAAAAGCGAAAATATGAATAAATAAATCGATATTAGACCTTATTAAAACCATGTTGAAAAGCACGTTTTCGTCGTACTGCACGAACTAATGCTGTATTTCCAGCATCATCAACATTTCCCGTTGAACCTTGTTCATTGAGGGTGTTTAACACACTTTGTCCTAAGACTCGATTTTTTCGTACGAATGGTCGACCATTTAATACCATGATTAAACCCAAAAAGTAAATAAATGCCAAGAATAAACGCATGTTTAATGATTTTTTTTTCTCCAAATGATACTAATCGATATTCATACGAGTATATATTCTATGTGATCGAATGAAACAATCTGTTACATGGAAATAAGTAGGTGATTTTTAATTATCTTTTGATTCGAAAATTAAAGAAAACAGATGCACTTTTTTATTATTAAAAATACTTCGTTGAATTGGAACACTCCAATTTTTATCATAAGTAGAATAATCGAAAGCTTCTCTCTCTCTCTCCCTTTTTGAGGTACCTCCTTTGATGAGTGAGCGCAAACGAAACTTACTTGAAACACTTAAATTTCGATCGAACCAATTTTTTTTCTTTTTACTATGCTAAAACAAATAATTCCCTTTTTTCGTTTTTTTTCTTTTTCTCGACATCCATTAAAACAAAGTTCGTAATACTTTTGTTTTCCATCGACGCCTTTGCCCTGAAAAATAATTATTCTGTCTGCAAAAGAAAAAAATAAGCCCCGTTTCAATAACTAAAATAAAAGAAAAAACAGTGTCACAAAGATCATTTTTATACAATTGTCAATATAAACGATATGTCCGCAAAGATAGATCTTCCAATAAATGGAACTCGTCAGAACGTTCTACGCTCATTAGTACTTGCTCGAGATCCGAAAATATTGGCAGCCGAATCAACAATTAAAAGTCCAGTTGTCACATTTCATCAGAATGTAGATAATATTACTGAAATACCATCGGTTGAATCGAAAATTACACGAACAGAATTCGTTTCGGAATCTTTTACGACAACAATTTCGTAAGAGAAACTTTCTACGAAGTGATTTTATTATAGTTTAGCATTTTATTACCAGACGAACAACTGAAGTTGTAACAACAACTAAATTTCTCGCAGCTCCTACAGTTAAACTATCTCCAGTTGTTTTTCTCATTGGAACACCTATTTTTCTTCTTGTTCTTGCTACAATTGGCATTGTTTTGCCTCCATATCTATTGCAACTTCGTACTACTGAAAGTAAATTCAGTTTTATCTTTGAAAATACAGTTTTTTTTAAAAAATACTAACGTAGGTGTCGTTTGCAAGCCTAGATGTTGGAATGGCGCACAATGTTTAGCAAATAATACATGTGTCTGTCGAACAGGTTTCGAAGGAGATCGTTGTGAAAAAAGTAAAATATTTGTTTGTAATTTCTATCGAACGAATTTTCATTTAGCAATCTGTAATTCATCGTGTATTCATGGTTTATGTACAGAGCCAAATAATTGTGCTTGTCATGCTGGATGGACAGGAACTTCTTGTGATCAAGGTAGAATTTTTTATGTTTAGTTATTCGTTGAACTGAATTGAATTAGCAATCTGTTTACCTCTATGTGTCAATGGGAACTGTACTCAACCGAATTACTGCAGGTGAATGTTGACAATGTTGTTTCTTTTTGCTTGATTAATAATGATCGGATTTGTAGTTGTATTCCAGGGTATACTGGTGGTACTTGCGATCGACGTTAGTATTTATCACGATTGCAAATGAAAACTATTGTTATTACTGATTTATTTGATTTCAGCATCATGTACACCCGAGTGTGTTAATGGATTTTGTACTTCAGTCAACAATTGCACGTAGGAGTTTCTAAGTTTTCGATATTATTCACGCACATTTTTATATCGAAATTGAAGGTGTCTATCGGGTTGGAATGGTGCTATATGTGACATTCGTAAGATTAGTTTTTTTGTTGTTGTTGTAAATATATTCATTGAGATGTTTTGTTTTGTAAAATAGCTATCTGTACGTCACCGTGTATCAACGGACAATGTGTTCGTCCTGATGTTTGCAATTGCTCTGCCGGTTGGAATGGAACTGTTTGCGATCAACGTAACTTACGACTATTTGACTTTTAAATTCTAAGGAAAATCTCTATTTCAGCGATTTGCTCTTCGAAATGTCAACATGGATCAACTTGTATTGCTCCAAATACATGCAATTGTACGACTGGTTACAATGGAAGTATTTGTCAATATCGTATGTCATTGTCTCTTGCATCACTAATGTTTTTAATCAATCTTTGTTTCTCCAGCAATTTGTCTTTCGCCCTGTCAAAATGGTGGTACTTGTGTAAGTTCGATTTTTGGATTTTTTTTGTCTCGTCTTCAAACAACTCGAAAGTTTGTCGTAGACGGCACCATCGAATTGTACATGCACGTCTTCGTACAAAGGTCCAACATGCACAGAACGTAAGTAGACTGAATCCAATTTGAAAACACACATCAATTGAATTTATGTAGCTATTTGTATTTCACCTTGTTTGAATAACGGAACATGTTCAGCACCAAATACTTGTACATGTGCATCAGGTTGGAATGGTTCTGTCTGTCAAACAGCAATATGTTCGCCACAATGTGTAAACGGTGGCTATTGTGTATGTTTTTGACAATCGTTGTTTTCCGAGAAAAAACAATTTGATTCATTTAAAATAGAGTGCACCGAATAACTGTTCATGTTATACAATGGATTGGACGGGAGCAATTTGTGAAACACGTAAGATTATTTATTTTCAAAAATAGATCAACAAATGAATAGATACTTTCTTTTGTAGCTATATGTAATGTTCCTTGTGTGAACGGAGGAACTTGTGGGCCAACTCCACATCTATGGTACTGTTGGTTTTTAATCTAAAAACAATAAAACATAAACGTTTGATTTTAGTACCTGTCCACCTCTTTGGACTGATCCACGATGTGGAACTCGTAAAATCTTCTTTTTCGTGTCATTCAAATACGTATCTACATATTTTCCATTTTAGCTATCTGTTCACCAACTTGTCAAAATCTTGGCATTTGTATTGGTCTGTTCATATTCGTATCTCTTGATTTCTATGCTAATTTTTTTTTCTTTGTTCAGGACCAAATCAATGTACTTGTCAACCTGGATACAATGGTAGTGTATGTCAATATCGTAAGTTGATATAATTTTAATTGAAAGAAAATGAGCAATGAAAGTTCTTAGCAATTTGTCAATCAACTTGTAATAATGGTGGTACATGTGTCGGACCTAATCTATGTGATTGTACGAATAATTGGTTTGGAGAGGTTTGTACTATTCCACGATGTAATCCCGTGTGTCTAAATGGCGGTAAATATTCGATTATTTCGACAAGAATCTATAAAATCACAATTGATAGGCGTTTGTGTAAGTCCAGGTGTTTGTGCTTGTCCAACAGCATCATGGACAGGAAGTCGTTGTACATCACGTATGTTGAATTTCTCAGATAGGCAATGCTTAGGTTTTTTTGTAATCAGCGGTATGCAGTCCGAGTTGTCAGAATGGTGGTACATGTGTAGCTCCAAATACTTGTCAATGTAAGAAAATCAGATAAGATTTAATGCAATGAACGAACATTTTGTTCTAGGTGCGAGTGGTTATACAGGTTCTCTTTGTCAACAAGGTAATTCGGTTTTGTTTTGTAGAATAAAATCACGAAAATATGATTTCGATTTCTAGCGATATGTTTACCAAAAACAATTAATGATTCAATTAATTATGTTGCTCCATCCGGAGTTTGTTTGAATTCGGGCGTATGCAGTGCTCCGAATACATGTACTGTATGTATCATTTTAACGAACAAACTTTTTGATAGAATATATTTGGCTGATTTAGTGTACTTCACAATGGACAGGTACTTATTGTCAAACTCCAATTTGTGCTCCTTCATGTATAAATGGTGGCAATTGTACAAATCCTAATGTTTGTACTTGTAATACTGCTCTATGGACTGGCTCTTATTGTCAAACACGTATGTCATTTGAAATTTAGAGAATAATATGAATGCAATTTTATTGTTGTAGCTGTATGTACACCATCGTGTCAAAACTCAGGTACATGCACAAGTCCTGGAGTGTGCAATTGCGCATCATTATGGACAGGCACAAGATGTACAACACGTATGTACAATTACATATCAACCAGAATCGAATATCTAGATTCTATTTTTCTATTCTGTATAGCTATCTGTCCATCAGGATGTTATAATGGTGGAAATTGTGTCAGTGCAAATACTTGCAATTGTGTTGGCGGATGGGCTGGATTCACATGTCAGACAGGTATGCCAAAACTTTATTCCAATAAATACACTCGTACAATTTCCTTAAAGCTACTTGTCCATCAGGATGCGTAAATGGTGCATGCAATTTTCCAAGCACCTGTACTTGTAATTATGCATGGACAGGCGCAGCTTGTAATTCATGTATGTATATCCTCTATATTTTCTTAATGAATAAATCTATTTTTTTTACTTTTACGCAGATTATTGTCCTTCGCCTTGTCAAAATGGTGGCACATGCACTGGACCTGCTAGTTGCACTTGTGCTGCATTGTATAGTGATCCAACGTGCAGTAGTAAGTGTAATGTATTGATTAGCAATAAAATACGAATGAAATATCGATTTTAGCATTGTGTTTCTATGGTAAAGATTATGTCAATTTAGTCAATGGAGGTCGTCGTGCTATTGAACAATTAAAAATCGGCGATCGAATTTGGTCGATGACAGACAATACAAATGAACTCATTCAAGATGAAATCATCATGATGATGCACGATGGACCAAATCAGCCAGGTCTTTTTTATACATTCGAAACCGAACAAGGATATCATTTGAGTTTAACTGAAACTCATACTCTGCCCGTTCTTGATTCCGATGACGACCAAATTAAATTTCTACGAGCTTCAAAAGTCACACAAAAACATCGTTTACTCATGTTTAATCAAACAATTCCCATTAAAACAATAACCTACAAACCATTGATTGGCTATTATTCACCTATAACTCTGTCTGGTTATTTATTTGTAAATAATATATCTGCATCATGTTACTCCGATAGGTAATTCGATTAAATAAACAAACTAAGATTGACAAATGATTTTCTCGTTTAGTTATCAACTGTCACCAAAAGATATTCATGTTATTTTCACACCATTTCGTATTTATTATCGATTTACTCGATGGTTATATGGTGATCAATATAATCCATTTGAAACTAAACTTAAACATGGTCATCATCCAGTGTTAATCTTCTTAAAACGATATCAATCAATCATTCGAACATTTTATCATATTTTACAATTTGTTTCATACTGTTTTCAAAGAATTCTAATTGTAGACGTGTGTTTCTAAAATAAATTACGACAAAATCTAATTTATCATAAGAAAAATGTCAGTTGTTCATCATCGTCTTCTTCTTCTTATCCATTCGTTTAATTAAAAAAAAGAACTGTACATTCGTGTGACAACATGATTAATGAGAACTTTTCTTTGAACTATCTGTGAATGAAAAGAATTCTTCGAAACATATAATGATACTCAGCAGGTGAACATTTATTTAATCGGTATAAAGAAATTATGACACAGACACTGTTGTGATTGTTGTTGTTTTCTTGTATGCAAAGTTTTTAATAAACATGTTTGACAAACGATATTCGACGGTGTCAATTCACATGTATGATAATATGGAATTTCTTCGTAGAAATTTATCGATTTATTTAACGAAGGCGATTGATTTGTTAGTGTAGTTAATGGTGTAATCGATTTGGATGTTGAAGATTCATCGATGATAATAGTTGGTTTCGTCGTTTGACAATAACGTTCTCGTAGTTTATGTTTAAATATGTAGATGCTCATGATCAATAGAAGAATAAGAAAAATAAAAGCAAGAATAATAAGAAAAATAATGAGTAAATTGTTTGTTGGTGAATGAAGATCAGACGAAGGTTTTAATTCAGGAAATTGAGGTGGTCGTGGTGGTGGACTTAGAAGATAACATGCTGAATGTTGACGACATAGATCGTAATTCGATGAAAGATTGAATGAATGTTGATTCATTATTTCATAGTGACTAATCTGAAATGAACAAACGAACGAACGAACGAAGAAAAGAGAGAGAGAGAGAGGGAGAGGCTAAAATACGTTTTTTTTCTTTTCTTTTCTCTCATATGTATGACGCCGTTCAACAAAAAAAAAACGAGAAGAGTGTGAGAATAATACTTCTCAAACTGATTCCACTTCTTTTTTGATGTGACGATAAGTGTTGACGAATGTAATGCATATTAATTCGAAGAGAAATGCTTTATGACTAACATAAAAGTTTATTTTGATCATACTAAACTTAACTAGTGTTTACACATATATATATATATCAATCGCATTTCTATAATTACTATTCTATCAGTCGACTAGACATACGAAAAAGAAAAGATAATCAAAGGGCAGAATACTCATTTGACTAGCGATGATTTGTTTATATAAAAATATTCATTGAACAGAAAATAAAAAGACGAGAGTAAAGAACTTCAAACTTGTTCCGCTCATCGATAATCATAGACACATTTCATTTCATTTCATTGTCTACATGTACATACTGTGCTTTTCAAAAAGAAATCATTCATTTAACATGTCAGATTGTATAATTCAACAAAACAAAATATTTTAACGATTATTTAATGACGTTTTTTTTCCTTGCCGCAAGGATGATCAGTATTCGTTTTGTCTAGTATCAATCATATTCGCTCGATCGATAATTTACCTTCGACAAGAAAAACTAATTAAATCGAGAAGTTCAGACAGAATTAGAAAATGATTAACCGACTTATTGTTGCATGTATTTCAAACAAATGAACAAAAAACGTTTCATTTCCTAGAGAAAGAAAAAATAATAATGAAAAGACAGTACGATTTCATCTTATCTCTGCAGGAGAAGCAGCACACCACCATACATCCGTTATTGTATGTTCTAATTAAATTGGAATTAAAAAAAATACAAGCGTGATAAAAGATTTTTCATCTCTGCTTTTTAACATTGGTCATTTGATGCGACAAGATGTTGCCCTCGATGACATTGTTAAAGAGCGGTGCTCAGAGAAAAGAAAAACAAAACAAGAGGATGTATCAATAAATATAGAGTGTCGACTGTTAATACGATTATTTCGAATCAATTTTATCTACGTGTGAAGTTGTTTAATGTTCTGTGTGTGTGTGTGTGTGAACTTGTTATCAATCATGATGGTATACACACAGTTTAGAAGAAAAAAAACGAGAAAATTCATTATGATGTATTGACTTATCGCTGTTTCAGATCTATTAGATGTTTGTTGACCTTGTCACACTTGATTCGAAAGAGGAGAAAATAACAATGTGCAACCAAGGATATTGCGCATTTATTTTCAAATAATCTTGATGAACATTCTTTTTTTTCTTCTTTTTTTTGTTAATGATGTTTTGTTTGTCATATTTAGCAATAGAATAAGAATTAAAACATGTTATCATCAATCTTTAGGGAATAGCATTCAGTTGAACTTGGCAAGAAAATTTTGTTTATATTTGAGTTCTATAGCTATCGGATAGAACCTTGACGTTCTCACACGTTCGGTTAAATGCAACAATGTTGTACATAAGAGTAGATCTTCTCACATAACAGTATCAAATCAACAGACACCTGCATAAACGTGAGTAAATGAATTACTATTTGAACAGTTTGATTTCGGATGGAGTAAAATTACTAAGTTAGAATAGAAAGAAAGAAAGAAAGAAAGAAACAAAAGAAGTCACATCAAGGCCATTGTCATTTTTTTTATCATTGATGACGTTTGGCGCTTGAGTATAAATGAGAGTTCGTCACCATCTGCTTCTGATTCAAACCATCTAATCATACGTATGTGCAAAACTAATATCGAAGAAGACGATAATCATTGCTTTCTATTCTCATCCGGGGTGTCTATATGTGCCAAGGAGATTAATGTTACTATTGCTGTAACTAATAATAGCATGAGTAATTGTTAGATGTCAAGATCACTTCATTTTTTATAATATATTCTCCGATTGTGCAAATCCAAAGACGAACAGCTACATTAATTAAACTTTCAATGACTTCTTCGATTTAGTATTAGTATTCTGAATAATGTTTGACAATGAACACTTACAAACAAATATTTCAATTATTATCAATTAATCTACTCGTGAATATTATTGTCAGTTATGCTCATCGAACATTTATTGTCTTCTGGAATCAAACAACATTCAAGTAAGTTCAATAATAATGATTTGATTACTTCATCAAACAACAGAGATTCATTGTCGAATTGACCTTTTTATTCATATAGAGAGAGAAAGATAGATTGCATAAAAAAAACAAAATCTCTAACCCACATATGTACATAGATGAAATTGCTCATTAGCAAACACATGCCAAAAACATTAAATAGCCAGGTCAAATCTTGATTCGCACTCGTCGTGTATTTTTGCATATGTATACATTCTCAACTGTTCTCCTGAGCTTTGATCGTTTGATTAATAATATACTGACCGTCTCACTTTCTTTCTTACTACTCAACGAACAAAAAAAACTTGTGTAGATCATTTAAAATTCAAAGTTGAATAAAAAAAACACATGAAACTTCGTTTAGTTTATAAATCAGTATAATTGACTATTGAACAAGTGCACCAGCGAGTCGATCGGTATATAACCATCGGCTACAACCGATTTTTTTTCTTCTTCTTCTTCTTCTTCGTTTCTCGGTGTCGACAGTTGGTAAGAGACGAAAGGAAGAAAAGATAATTGGACTGTTTGCTTTTTTTTTCTTCATCTCGCTTTGAAGAGAAGAGTAGAGAAGTAAGGTCAGTTAATGTGCCGATGATATACTAACTATGTTCATCAACGAGTTAGTTGTGATTTCGATTCTGCTCTACAGTTTTTTTGTTCGATATCAAGTTCATTCATTGATACTTCGACCATTCTTTTGGAATCAAACGACATTTAGGTAATTTAATTAAATCGATAGCTTCAGCGTATTCTTGAGGGTTGAAAATAATTCTCTGCTTTGATTAGATTATCTCCAAGTCGATCTTTGACTTTCGAAGTACAATTGGGCGATGTCATGGATCTCGTATGTCCATTTTACAATGAACAACAATCGTATTTATTCACTGAACTTGAACAATATGATATCTATCACGTAAAGTTCCATCATATTTAAATTCTTCGACGAAAACTAATTTGTTTAGGTCACTCAAACTGAATTCGATACGTGTCATCTCGATACATTCAATGTCAATTCAATAACACGTTTAATTATTTCATGCAATAGTCCGTATGATGTGATGAAATATACGCTTAATTTTCGTTCGTATTTACCGATTCCTAATGGATTAGAATTTCATTCGAATCGAACGTATTATTTTCTTTCAACATCAGTTACCTATCAACAATGTTTGAGATTAAAAATTATTGTGCATGAAAATAGTAAAACTATTCGAAAGAATAATTTTGAGTATTAAAAATGTTTTTTTTTCTTTTGTCTAGATCGAATTTCATTGATAATGAACGAACAAGAACGGAATGCCGTTATATATCCTTCGAATTCAGATAAACATCTCAATCGACAACTTCATCATAGTAATCCCTATTCGATGAAATGGATTACTGATAGTCCTAATCACAAGAAAGATACTGGTATAAAACATCTGTCTTCTGATTTCTTCACTAAATTCGATCGAACAACGAGCTCAATTTCATCATTATCTCTAACGCCGTCAATAATATTATTAACTCTTTTACTTTTATTCATTTGTCTTAGATGACATATAAACTACATTTATTTGCAATGTACCGGTGTTCTTTTGAAAGATGTGCTTTTATTAAATACATTTATGTCAAATAATTATTCAATTGATATCTAGTGATTGGCAAAAAGAGCAATTTTCATCACTATCAAGTGTCTCTTCGAATATCAAGAGAAAAAAAAGGATGCACTCAATTCATTAGCAATGTTGTTTATTATTGATTGAAAAGCATAGAACTGTAATGAGAAATCCTTGTTCCAGTGTATCTTCGAATTTTTTTTGTTAAGACAAAAGTTTTCATCGAGTTATTGTTGTGTCTCAAGAGCATTTGTTTGATTACAGCAAGAAATCTTGGTGAGTTCGCACTCTATGATATTTGTTTATGCAAGACACTTGTCATCGAACGACATGTGAGGATCTGACGTGAATAAATAGATGTGTAGGAGGATGAAGAAGAAGAAATTAATAAATAGAATTTGATTACGCAAAAAAAGATCGGAACACGTTTTGAAACTGTCATTCTGTCTATTTTTTCTCAGTACCAGGAAATGTCACCAATTAGCTTTAATAACCTTGAATTACAGAACAATAAATAGACAAGTTAATTTTGACAATTATATTAAATTCATTTTGTGCTAAGCGTACTTCATTTCTCAAGGCTATTTCGGTCACAATATTTGAAGTATGTGTGTTTCTTGAATTGATTAACAGAAATCGTGCAGGTAAAATAATCGACATGTAAATAGAGAAGAAATTGATTTCTAAATGACATAAACCATCTGCCTTCTGACATGTTTTCCTGTTTTTTTTTATTCTTCAAAATATTTCATCCTTGAATAATGTCTCTCTTTCTTTCTTTATGTATGTGTGCGTGCGTATCTTCTATCAACGAGTGAAGTTGAATTGAAAATAGTACAATTTTCTTTTCTATCATTCGAACAAATGAACTCCAAGACCTCGATGTAGATTAATAGACAGAATTACTAATAGACCGTTAAATCTAAAATCAAAAGACGAACTGAAATGACTCGTATGATCTGCAAACGAGTATGCAGATGCTCGTTTGTCTATTTATCCTTTGGTATCTGCAGAGCAGAGACGAACCTTGACCTAAAACATAAACGCTAGTTCAATTAACAAGCAGATTCATTCGACAAATTGCCTCATGTTCGATGAGAAGAATTCTCGAAAATTTTATATAAAAAATAGTCATATTGTTTTTCAATCAAAACGATACCTTGAAAAGGAAATCTATATTTCTATTAGAATAAATCTACAGATCGATTAAACAAAAACTCAGAATAACATCTGTTCTGATTTATTTTGACGTCATGATTATGTTATTATTGTTTTTGTTCGTCAAATAACGATCGAAACTGAAGCATAAATTTCTTTTTTAGTTGTTTATTTGACCATGAGCAGTCAAGAGGCTATTATAAACATTCTAACCGTTTACAGACGACGAAGACAAATAACAAGTTTAGTAGACGATATAACCTTGTATTTAACATTACACAAAATGACATACGAGAACTTTCCACAATTTCTCAAACAAACATGTTGATTAACAACTATCATCACTCAATTCAAATCAATCGTTCAACTGTCAACTTCAATTTTATTGACGATCGATTTACATTGATCAGCCAAATTTTTGTTGTGTTATTTTCGGTAGTATTTAATTGTTGGATAGATAGATAGAGAGAGAGAGAGAGAGAGAGAAAAGAGAAAAGAAAAGTAAGTAAATAAGAAATATTGATAGATGATACAATCATGAACGTAAGCAACATAAGAAAATTGACAAGAGAATAAAGAAGGAAAAAAACGAGAGAAAAAGAACAGCCATAAGAGAGAGAGAATGAGAGAAGAAAACAGTAGAAAATCATAAAGTAGTTCTTGTTTCACGATTATTGAGTGAGATAATCTTCCTGTTCGATTCCTCTTATTCTTCTTTATCCGCTGATCATTACCACACACATGCACACATACAGATATAAGAAGAGTAAATCTTTATGATGACGTACATACTTTAAAAATTAAATCCACAAGTTTTTCAACATTTGCTACTTATCTGTCTGATCGTGTGCTATCCTGTAATTAACTCGGCTCGAGCTCAGGTAGTCTTCGTTCTTTTTTTTTCTTCTACTCAATCAATGAGAAACATGCATGTCAAAATAGAAATAATAGACAATATGCTGCTGACATATATCTTTTTGTTTTCTGAACGATCGATTGGTTAATCATGAGAGAATGTCTTATTGATTGACAACAAATTGTTCTCAAAGATTTTATTATTAGTTACTCGCTCACTTGATTCTTTTTTTTTATATTATTATTAATCTCGAACATGATTGAGAACAAAACAGTTTCCGACCGAGAAACTTTCATAATATCCGGTCGTTTTCTTTCTTTATTTAATTTTATTGAAAATTTCTCTCTAAATAAAAAAAAGAGGAACCTATTTTTCTTCAATGTCATTCGATTTTCTAGATAAATAAATATGAATGACACAATTCTTCGAAATTTATTTCTGCTCACGAGTGCAGCCATTTTCCTTGGAACCATTATACTCAATATTCTCGCTATTGTTTATATACGTTCAAGACGAGATCGAACATCGATTGCAATTCTTGTTATTAATCTAGCTATAGCTGATATGATTCATGCTAGTAAGTTCGAAGGAAAATGAAAAGTTCTCTCATTGATTGATTTCATTTATTTTAGTGGGGATTATCTTTTTTAGTAGTAATTTATTTTCACCAAGTTGGATTTTTGGTGAATTTGGTTGTAAATTTAGTTTAACAATCGATGTTCTTTGTACAGTTGTAAGTTAAATGAAATCAGAGAAAGAAAGATAGTAATCAGGAAGTATATCAAGGATGTTACTAATGATTTCTCAAGCTAATCAGACTGAATAAAAAAAAAGCATTCGTTCCTATTTGTTTACTAATAACAGAATGAGAGAGAGAGAGAGAGAGATGTAGGAAAAAGGGGAAGCAATTAATCAAGGTTAAATAAACGTCATTGAGTTAATCTTGTCGCGACATTCTCTTTTTTTGTTGTTGTTCCAGGTTATTGTTTATACAGTTGCAGCCTTAAGTGTTGAACGATATATTGATGCTCGTGCAAAACTAACAGCTCGATTTCGTCTAATCATAACATATATCTCGATTATTATTATTTGGACATTTGGTTTACTTTTACCGTATCCATTTATTTTCTATACATTTCTTCATGAACAAAATATTCATCCGAAAACGAATGTCACTTTAAATAAACCAGTTTTTACTTGTCGATCGATTCTATCCGAACGAACATTATTAATCTATGAAATTCTTCTCTACGTAACCGCTTTTCTAATTCCATATTTAATCATTGTTTTATTTTCATTAAAACTTTTGCGATTTCTTCGTCGATGGTTAAATCGCAAACAGAAATTAACTCGTTTAAGTCTAGCAAAAAAGCGTACGCGTGGTGTTAAACTTGTTCTATGCATTGTTCTCTCGTTTCTTATTTGTTACACACCATTTTGGATATTTAAATTCTATACAAGTTTTCTCGTCGATGAAACAATACGACGTCGACCGTTATTACGACGATTTTTAACTTATGCTCATCAATTTGTCGTTCTATTGAGTCATGTTGAAGGCATATTGAATCCATTGTTTTTCATTGTTTTAACTGAACATTTCTGTTTAACATTTTCGAAACATCGAAAGAAAACAATGGATTTTCTTGGTACACGTTCGTCGTTTATTTCGAAACCAAACGGACGTAGATCATCGATTATGATCAATGGTAAAACATCGACAAGAAAAATTATTACAACAGCCGTTAATACTGATATCAACGGACTTCTATCATCACATCCAAATCTTTTTGATGAAAACGAAAAAACATCTGTACACTAGTTCGAAATCTCTCGCTCTTTCTCTCTCTCTTTTTTTTTGTTAAATATACGTATAAATCAATGAAGCATAGACATTGAGTCAATGCTTTCGATTTTTTTTCTTTTCGTTCTCTTGTCGAACGAGAAAAAGAAAATAAAATAATGACGACATTTATTTTCGCTCTTCCTTTTACTTGACATTCGCTAAATCTCCTATCATTTGCTTTATTTTCATTGTCACATGGGTGTCAATTCCAGTAAACGTCTTCTTTCAAATCCGTTTCGTTCTGGTAAACATTTGAAAACTTCATGTTCATCTTCTCCAAGTAAAAATATTCAATATGATACAAGTTGGATAGAAACAATCGAAACTTCCTATATTGTCGTTTGGTGTGATGCAACTATTGGCGCAGATTCGAATGCAAACGATGATAAAAATACACTTATGCAATTAGCACGTATTGTAAATAAAAAACGACAACTTATACATATATTCAATGATTTAAATTCTTGTCGAGATTTCATGAAAAATGCTCATAATATTTGTTTGATTGTCTCAGGTTCAATGGGCAGAGATTTAATTCCATTAATACATGATTGGAATCAGATTCATTCGATATTTATTTTCTGTATGCAAAAAGCCAAATACGAAATTTGGGCGCAGCAATATAAAAAAATTCATGGTGTTTATGTTAATATCCAAGATGTATGTGATTGTTTGAAAAGTTATTTTACATCATCGATATCAATCGATTATGAACAAATGCAAATCGATCTATTTAATTTCAATTCCAATCTTTCACAAGATGATTTAACAGCGTTTACCTATTCGATTTTATGTCGAATATTAATTTCAAATTTTCAAAAAACAAATCAACATGATCGATTGATTGAATATTGTCGAAATGAATATCGAAAAGATTATCAAATACAATTAATCGATGAATTTGAACAACATGCTCAAGAACATAATGCTATTTGGTGGTTTACACGTGATAGTTTCTTTCAACGAATACTTCATCGTGCTTTACAAATTCATGATTTCTATGCTCTATCAATGATGAGTTCGTTTATTAACGAATTAGATTCGAAATTATTCAAATTAAATTGTCAACAATTAGCAAATACACCTCGTGATCTAACAATTTATCTAAGTCAATTAATATCAAAAGATGATTTCGAACGTATTCGAATGAATCCCAATAGTTTTCTCTGCATAAGTCAATATCTCTTTGGTAATACAGACAAAAGTGTCGCATTAATGTTCGTCGAAAATCAAAAAGCAACGAATACTGATCCAAATACGATCAATGTTCTATTAGAAATCTCGATTTGCCAAAGTGATCAATCGAGCGTACCGTATGCTAATATAGCATCAGAAAGTGAATTTGTTCATGCAAATGAATATTTAATATCGATGTCGAGTATATATCGTATTGAGGAAGTTTCGCCGTGTATTGAACTCTCGTCTATTTGGTGTATTCGATTGAATTTAATGAAAAAATACAAATATGATCCTGAATTAACAAAAATCAATGGAATGATACCGGATAGATATCTTTTACATGATATTAATCTTTCGGATTTAACTTCAATGATTACCAAACAATTATCTCTTTTCTCATCGATACCACGATTGTACGAACAACAAAATCGTTATCGAACGAAAATTCTTCGGTCAATACTTTTACATTATAATATCGGCATTCTATTTGCCTGTTTAAAAGAATATAACAAAGCTGCCGAACAATATCAATTGGCTCTTGATCAAACGAAAAAAGTCGATTTAACAGGAACGCACAAGGATAGTCTTTGTTTGATTCCATTATATTCAAATATCGGTTTGACATATCAATATCTACATATGAATAAACATGCATTCGAACATGGATATCGAGCCATACAAATTCTTGCTGAAGATGGAACAAAATCGATCTACAAGAAAGATCTATCGAGTTCGAGTCATTTTAATTTAGGAGTTATTCTTGAATTACAAGGCAAATATCAAGAGGCAAAAACATTCTATGAACAAGCGCTCAAAGATCGTTTAGAAACTCTGCCAAACGATCATCCGGATATAATTCAACTTCAAGAAACTATTCAACGATTACTACTCGAATAAAAACCAAAAACAACGAAATTGTTTTTTGCATAAATAAAATTTGCATAAATAAAAAAAAAATTTCTTCTGTGACTAAATTTGAAGGACATCTTTGATGTCTACCTACTAGTCAATATTGATAACGAATCATATATTATTAAACTAGGTTGTTTGATATCTTTTTCGTGTATTCGAAGTACGATGTCGTTGAGTATTCAACTACGAAATCAATATTTTGCCGTGCGTCACGGTGAATCACAAGCTAATGTTGCACATTTGATTAGTAGCAATCCGTCTGTAGGAACAGAAAAACATGGGTTGACGCTGCACGGACAACAACAAGTAGTTGAAAATGCAAAATTATTTTTAGCAAATCATCCGACAAATAAATCGTTCGTTATTGTTTCGAGTGATTTTTGCCGTGCTCGAGAAACAGCGAAGATTCTCGCGACGAATCTTTCGAGTTCACTTGAAGTTCAGTTGGATATTCGTTTACGTGAACGTTTTTTCGGTATTTATGATGGTCAAAGCGATGAAAATTATAATCTAATATGGAAAAACGATGAAGATAATCCGGAAAAGAATGCTATTGATCTTGTTGAACCAGTTGAAAATGTTCGACAACGAACAACAGATTTAATCAAAGATTTAGAAGAGAAATACGATAATCAAATTATTTTTCTTGTTAGTCATGGTGATGCATTACAAATTCTACAAACAGCATTCGAACGAATGGAAAATGCAAATCAACAGCGACATTTAAAACATCTGGAACGAGCTGAAATTCGAGAGTTAATGCTGAAATAAACTTTAATTTTTTTTTTCTTATTTCAAAAAAAACTATAGAAGAAGACAAAATTTATTCGATGCGAATGTTTATTTGTTTGTTAGACAAGAGTTTATTTTCCAAAACGAAGAAAAGTCGGTTGAGAACGACTTTGTTGAAATGGAATTTGATTTGAACGACCAAATCGAAGAAATTTTGCTTGATTTAAATCTAATTTTTTTGGTAATGGTTGAGCTCGACCGAATCGTAAAAACTGAATGGAACGCATTCCGTAATTTCGTTCATTGTTTTTTGCATCGTAACTATCTAACAAAACGATTAAAAAGACAATATTTTATTTCCTATTGAAAATAAATAGTAAATAGCTTACTATGAGCTGCTGTTAATGTAAATAATAAGTAAATCAGAGAGAAAACAATGAGAAAACGATTGATACTCATCTTTTTTCTGTTGGATACAAATCTAAAACAATGTTCGACGTATTTATAGTGCGAAAACAATTCTAATTTTACACTTGACAAAATCAATTTATTAAAACGACCAACGTAATAGGAAGTAGTAGAGAACGCATATACTGAATAGATTTCCGTGACACAGATAAGTATTCTGTCGTTTACCTTCGTCATCATTCTCGAAATGACAACGCAAGTTTTATGATTGATTATCTGTTAATTAGAAAACCTAATTTTCACGGCTTCAATTGCTCGAGCCATTGAACATCCGATAACAAATAGGATTTCTATTTTTATCTGGAAACCATGTCGTCTATTGACGTAAGTATTAAAGAAAGAAAAATATGAACTTAGATCCTAATCAATTCAGGCATCTTGAATCGACTGAAGAACTTTATTAATTGTCTGACAAATCCATTAATAGAAAGAACAAGGCGGCTCTTCAAAATTCATCCAGAAAAAAAAAATGATTTCTATTTTTAGATTTTTCATGTGAAACGAAAAGTAAACACGCCAATGCATTTTGAAATTGATGGGCGGGCTAATTTTCATACCAATTTACCTTTGCAAGCATATCAATAGTTCGTTTTTCTTGTTTCATTTAAAATGGTTGTACTTTTTGAAGATCCACGCACGCATCTTCTGGCTACATTTCTCATGCAAGTTTTTCTTACATTAATTGTATGTAAAATTTTTGCGAGATTACTTGCATTTATCCGGCAACCTCAAGTGATCGGACAGATAATCACGGGAATTCTATTCGGTCCGTCGATTCTCGGTTTGTTTTGAAAGGAAAATGAATTTTTAGAACATAAAAGAACCGTTTTTTCAAGGTCAAATCGATGCATGGTCATCGACTGTTTGGCCGACATCGAGTCTGCCAACATTTCAATTGGTTGCTAATTTAGGTTTGATTTTCTTCATGTTTTTCTTGGGTCTTGAACTTGATTTGGGACAAATAAAACAGAATTGGAAAATAACAATACCAATCGCTTGTTCGAGTATTCTTATTCCAGGTAAATATCTACGATAGAGACAATGAGTTGAAAAATAGAATCTATATTTATAGTGGGTATTGGCTGTGCTGTAGCTGTTTGGTTCTATGATATGAATGATGGCATATCGACGAGCAAAACGGCTTTTATTTTATTTATCGGTAAAATTGAAAAGTTGTCGAGGAGAATTTCACAATATCCTTTATAATTTTAAATAGCATCCGGCTTTGGTTTTTCTGCATTTCCCGTTCTTGCTACTCTACTGAATACAATGAATCTACTCAACGAACCGATCGGTATTCAAGCAATATCGTTAGCTGCTGTTGAAGATATTGTCGTTTGGGTTATTTTAGCTATTGGAAGTGCATTTGCATCGGGTGATACAGCACTCAAAGGTCTTTATACATTACTGTTAACTTTAGCTTTTATTCTAATTATGTTTGTAATTATTCGGCCGATTTTACATCGGATACATCGTTTTTATCTTCGTCGAAATAATGATACGAATGTTTATTTAATTGTACTTTGCTTTCTGTTATTACTTGTTTCGGCATTTACGACTGAAGTTATGGGTATTCATGCATTTTTTGGTGCTTTTATAAGCGGTCTATGTCTTCCACGTCGTGGAGAATTAATTCATTTTCTTGGTGTTCGTATAGAATTAATTGTTGTCGAATTTTTCCTACCGTAAGATTTCCGCATTTTCTTTCTCAATAGAAGATGATAGCTGTTTGTTGTTCTTCTCTAGTTTGTATTTTGCAAATAGTGGTCTTAATACACATTTAGAACAGCTCAATCATGGCCGAGATTGGTGGATACTTCTCGTTCTTATACTAACTGCATCGACCGCTAAAATTGTGCCTGTTACTTGCATTTCGAAAATCTTTACAAGAAAATCTTGGCATTATTGTCTATCACTTGGTGTACTTATGAATACACGTGGTATTGTACAATTAGTTGTTTTGAATATTGGCGTCGAATTAAATGTTCTTTCGAAAGTTATTTTTGCAATATTTGTTCTTATGGCAACGATATTAACGTTTTTAACTTCGCCTGTACTCTATCTATTGTCGAGAAAAGAAATCAAACCTGAGAAATTAACAATGGATACGATTGTTGAAGATCTTGAACTCGCTCGAAAACAAAGTCATGCTGATCTAGCAATTATTTCAGATCAACAATCATTCGAAACATCATTGACAATTCATGAACGATTAAATTATCCACAAATTGATCCGAATATAAGTTCCGAACAGCCTGCTGTCATCGGGAATATCGTGACAATTCCTGTGTGTCCACCACGACCTGTGAATATGACGAGATTTTGAATTCTACCGGCATCTTTCGTAACGAATTGAAATAAAAGTAAATTCATATATCCTGTGCGATGATATGTGTTGTTTAGTTTTACTTTTAAGATAATAAATAAATGAAAGTGAAATATCAAATTTCAGCGATTTTCATCGCGATTTTTGCGAGTTCTATTGGATATCTATGCTATACTCCGAATAGTCAAGGAATTGAACAATTAAATCGAGTACGATTGTTAGCAATTCCGATGAAATTAGCATATTTAATTGTATGATAAGAGTTGTGATTGCTAAATAAATAAATTGCACGTTTTGTTGTATGTAGGGAAATGTGGTCGAACTATTTGGTATATCCGATCGAATTCGTGTCTTACGAAAAGGAACTGATTTAGCGAATTTATTGAAAAATAAAGAGATTGAAGATGCTGATCTTCAGGTTAGATCATAGATTTAATTGATGTGTTTTGCTTTTGATTGTTTCTTATTTTCGAGTTAGATTGAAAATACATTGATCGAGAATATTCCAGTTCGAATAGCACGACCAAAAAATTCTCTCAATAAAAAACTACCAGTGATTGTATATTTTCACGGTGGTGCATTCTATTTCGGTTCAGTTGGTAAGATTAACCTCTAATATTTATCTTGATCTGTAATATTTATTCGTACAGATACACATAATTCATTGACAAGTACACTTGCTCGATCAGCGAATGTGCTCGTTGTTTCTGTCAAGTATTTGCATTATTTTTCAACATTTGAAAAACTTCGAATGAGAGATTGTTTAGCTATCGTCTTGCTCCTGAACATCCATATCCAGCTGGTTTAGAAGATTGTTATACTGTTGCTAAATATCTTCTCGAATATAAACAATCACAAGAACTTTCAATTGATCCAACAAAAATTATCATCGCTGGGGATTCAGCTGGTAAACGAATTTTCTCTCTCTCGAAGAAACATTCTATTTTCAAACTGAATTTCAGGTGGTAGTCTAGCTGCGATAGTCACCATGCGTCTTTCATTGAATCCTGTCAGTCAATATCGTCCACGTTTACAACTGCTCATCTATCCGTCGTTACAATTTTTCGATCTCAAACTTCCGTCTTATGTTGAAGAACGTTTTCGATTTTTATATTATACAATTCCTCATAAATTATCAGTTTATTTAAATGAAACAATCGATCAATCAATCTATGAAAATAAGCATACAAGAAGTGAACAGAAGAAATTCTATCGAAAATATGTCGATTGGTCCTATCTTCCGAATTCGAATTTCCAATCAATCGTCGACAATGACGAAGGAGATCCGCTTCTAATCGAAAAATCTGCTAAAATCCTCGATCCCGAAGTATCTCCACTGCTTGTCGATGATACTAAACTCGCGAAATTACCCTCGACTTATATCATTACAGTTGGTCATGACCGTTTACGTGACGAAGGTTTCATCTACGCCGGTCGTCTCAAACAAATCGGCGTGCCAACGATTCACAAACACTACGAACACACATTTCACGGTTCAATTACATTTCTTACCGGCCGATTTCGTTTAGATATCGCCGTAAAAATGGTTCAAGACATCGTCGATTCTCTCTTTTTCGAGAACATTTCTTCTCGATGACTCAATAAATAAAATCCACCAATAAATAGCTAGCTAGCACACATGACTCATTCTTTCTCTTCCGAATATCTCATTCATTCACTCATTCAGCTACTTGCATGGACTATCTACGCTCGAAGTTCTTCAAACAAAATCAAAAGCAATCGACTGAAGCTGCATCAGCTTCGTCAAATTCGCTTAACACAGCTTTGCCTCTTGAATATTTTCAAGTTCAATTTCTTATCGAATGTTTAATGCGAACAGTTTACACATCACATGACCACAAGGCACTCGTCGAAATGTGTTCCGAACAAGTTGATCATCAATCTAAAGATCGACGTTTACTAAACGAATTCGAACGATCGTATTCAGCTGATCGCGCATTTTGGTGGTATTTACAAGATAGTTTTCTCTTTAAAATTCTCAATTATTCATTAGAAAGTCAAGATCTACGCAATTTATTTCTTTTTCGTCGAGTTCTTCGCGATGTTCAATCGCAAATCGTTCAGCATCGTTGTAAGACACCGATACATGTCTACCGAAGTCAATTAATGCCAACAGAATTACTCGACAGTTGGATTAGTTCCGTTGGTCAATGTATTATTGTGAATTCATTCCTTTCGGCAACCATCGATCCTGACACAGCTCTCGCTTTTCTCAATCGAGATCGAACAATAAAGCCCAATTACGAACGTGTTCTGCTCGAAATCGATGCTGATCCGAGAATACCCGGCTCGAAACCTTTTGTTCAAACAAGTTCATTCGATGAGTCAATGGATAAGAACGAAGTCATCTTTCTTTTTGGTTCGATATTCTTAATCAATAATATCACATGTGAAGAAACAGGCATCTACCGAATTGAATTAACTCTCTATACCGATTCGGAACATGAATTCAAACAGATATTTAATGAAATGAAAACGAAATATGGCAGCGGAGAATTGAGTCAATTGAAATTCATCGAAATTCTCAAAGATTTAGATCGATTCGATGAAGCTGAAGAATATTTGAATAACTATCGTGAACGAATATCGTCGAATGATGCCGAACAAATACTTTGTTTTGTTCTACTTGGTTCGATTGCATTTGCTCGAGCTGATTTCGATACAAGTTTCATGTGGTTTAATCAAGCCTTAGAATTTCAGACGCAACATTCGTTAATCATTCAAAATTCGACATTAGCCGAGATCTATGAATATTTAGCCAAGATCTATGAACATAAAAATCATCGTCCACAAGCGATTTCATTCTTTCAAAAAGCTATTTCAATCTACCAACGCATAGTACCAGTACCACAAGATAAAATCAGTCAAATTCAAGAACATTTAAAATAAACAATAGATGTCACTGTTAAATATATGTTTTTTTCGTGTTCAGTCTATAAAAATTGTAATCTTTATTATTTAATAAAGAGGAAAAAATATATTTTTTAGTACAGAAACAAAATTCGATCTTTATTTGTTCAATGTAAATGTCCGATGACTCATTGTTGTTCTGTTTGAGTGAATGAGTGCGTGAGCGTATTCATCCATCTGATAACAAATGAACGAACAGTCGGATATTGTCGAATTGCCAACGATTCCATCCGATGCACCGGAATGGGTTCGTGAATTGCCATCACAAGGTCGATTTGTCGACCGTAAAAAACTCTATGACATCACTGGCCATCTTCTATTCGATTCGTTATTGAATTCGAATGGTATTCGACATTTCTTCTATTTTATGAGCAATTCAAAACAAACCGACACGGCCCTAGATATTCCACAAGAGGTTCGAGTTGCTTTTCATCTTGGCGAAGGTATTTGTGGACACAAAGGAATTGTGTAAGAACTAATCCGTATTTGAGAAAATCGACTGAATTTTACGGTGTTTTTTTTTCATTAGACATGGAGGTTTAACTGCAACTATGATCGACGAAGTCAGTGGAGCAGCTGCGTATGTGAATGAATAAAAGAACTGAATTGATGATTCGTTTTTGTTTCCAATAGATTTTCGTGTGTTGGCCCTTGTTTTACCGCCAATTTGAATATTGATTATGTTCGACCGTTATTGACTCCTGTTTGGGTTTTGGTACGAGCTCATGTCGATCGACATGAAGGCCGAAAAGTGTTCGTTCATGCGACAGTCGAAGATGGTCAAAACGGAGTCTACGCAAAAGCAACTGCTCTTTTCGTCAAACCAAAAAATTAGTCAATTTTGTTTTGTGTTTTTGTGCCACCGGTGTTCTATAGTTTTTCTTTTATTTTTTTTTCTCTCGCAATTCAATGTCAGAACAGTATTAATCAAATAAAATCTTTTCTTCTCTCTGTAGATATAATTATCTATTAAACTCTTGCCGAAAAATCAAAACATCTCGATGGATAATTGAAATCATCATGTTGCATGTTCTTGCCAAAAGTCTTTGTTTATTAATCTTTATTTTTATTTATTGTGAATTTCTAATCTATTATTTGGTGTTGTTGGGCTGTTCATGGCCACAATTATCAACTGTTGAACAAGATTTTACAGTTAAATCACTCGATGATATCAATCGAAGGCCTCTTCACGTCATGTTCATTGCAGATACACATTTACTTGGCTCACGCGAAGGTCATTGGTTTGACAAACTACGTCGTGAATGGCAAATGTATCGGTCATTCCAATCCGTTCGATTTCTTTTCGAACCACATATCATCTTCTTTCTCGGTGATTTAACTGACGAAGGCAAATGGTGTTCCGATCAAGAATGGGAAACAACAGTTCAACGTTTTCATTCGATGTTTGCTGTGCCAAGTGAAACACAATTGTATGTTCTAGCGGGTAATCATGATATTGGCTTTCATTATGATGTATCCGATGGACGTTTAAAACGTTTCGAACAATCATTCCAAACGCCACATGTTCGTTTGATAAACATTGACGATCATCGAATACAATTTGTTCTAATTAATTCAGTTGCATTCGAAGGTGATCAATGTCGGTTATGTCAACGAGCTGAAAAAGAATTAGATGACATTGTTCAACAATTAAACTATAAATCAGGAGATGCAAAACCAATTCTATTATCACATTTTCCTCTCTATCGGCCGTCAGATGCTAACTGTTCACAATGGACACAAGTAAATCGATCAATGTTCATTCATTTTCTACTGTTTTCTTTTAGTCATCACGTTTTCCACTTCATAAAGAGCGATATGATGTTCTGTCTCAAGAATCCACTGATTATCTTCTTAAAAAACTGCATCCTCGTCTTGTTTTCACGGCTCATACACATGATTTCTGTTATACAGAACATCTTGATGTCAATAGGAAACTCATTCCCGAATGGACTGTACCTTCGTTTTCATGGCGAAATCGTGATGATCCATCGTTGATGTTTTTATCTATAACAACTAATAATCAACGTGTTTCACATTGTCGTTTACCACGTGAAACAACCGTTTTTTGGTCGTATGGTATTGGTGCTTTGATTTTCATTTTTTATGTTTTATTCGGAGGACGACGACCATTTGGTGTTTTTGCGTTTTTTTTCTTGAGAAAAAGATATTAGTTTAGAAAATAAACGATAAATAGACATGTTGTTTTTATATTTGTATGAAACTCAAATAAAATGTTCTTCATATATAATAAAGAATTAATTACAATTCTCATTCGCAACCCTCAAGAAGGTGATTATACTATGAGTCATATTAATTTAACAAAATAACTTTTTAATTTTATCTCAATAAACAACAAACAAAAACAAGATAGTTCAATGATGTTGATGATGTTGATGATGATGATGATGGTGATGATGTGTTCGAGAGCCATGATGATGATGATGACTCAACGATCGACGATGTCGAATTCGTCGTGCATCAATATTTTGATTGAATGCTGAGATAATTAAAATAAAAACGAATAAATAATGAAGAATATTAATAAACATTTTGACAGAAAAAAAAGAAACTGATTAGACACAACTAGCGCGGTTTGAAATAAATAAATTAATTCGTTGAAGTAAAAACTAAAAAGGCGGCTTTGTTAGATTTGATTGACATGTCGGCAGGCAGTCTTTTGATTAACTTGATTATTCTTTCATCGGATTTTCGATTCAAGCATATTTTCTTTTTGTTTTTAAATAAAAATACATATGACAATGCAAGAAAAAAAACACAAACAAGAGAGAGAGAGAGAGCAAGAGAAACTGAAAAAGATGTACAAAACATTGGGAAATGAATATTCTTCAACAAAACAGAAAAAAAAATATGAAGAAGAACATTTTATTTTCTTGTATAGATAATCATTACCAAAAAAAGGAAGCTATTTTCATATTGTTGTTGTTGTTGTTATGTAAAAGGCGATAATAATTGACTTAATAGTTCATTGTGTGATAAGGCTTGAATGAAATTCTCTTTGGTTATAAGTCCTTGTTCGTTACAATGACATGAACTAATAAAATGTTTGAGCAATTCAATCGATTCCAATTCATTTCCATTTCCACCTAACATACGAAGAACATACTAGAAACAACGAAGTAAATATTAACAAAGAATCATTCAATTCGATAGATTATTACCTTCGCCATAACATCGATTTCGGACTGATCGATAAATCCATCTTTGTCAATATCTAAATCCCAACGAAAAGTTCAGTTGAATTAATTAAAAACAAAGGCAAAACAGAACAACAAACCATAGAGTTGAAATGTATAATCAAGTTTTTCTTCCATCGATCCTTTTGTTGTTAATAAAAATCCAATAAGAAATTCTTTAAAATCTACAGAATATAAAAAAGAAGAAAATATTTCTGTTGATTGCTCACGTTTATTGAACACTCGAGCACACACTTACCAACTTTTCCATCATTATCCGTATCGAATGCTTTATGAATTGCAGTAACAACATGTTCGACTTTTTCCATATCACATGTACTTAAATCTTTGTAACATCTTAGCATTTCTTTTTTTGTCATTTTACCATTTGGACACCGAGCTTTTAATTCATTAAACCAACTAGCCACTTCCGATGATTTCATTCTTGTCTTACGTTTGATCAAAGCCATCGTGGCGTCGTCCAGCGTCGCCGAACTAAATTGTGCACCCATGGATAGCTCATTCACTGGACAAATATTTTATTCAACAAACTAATAAATTAATCTATCTTCAAAACGAAAACAAAAAGAAAAATGAATCGAATCTTGATATTGTTGCGTATTTTTATGTCAAAGTCTACTGGACTATTGTTGTTTTCTTTTTCTTTATCGTTTTCGTTTTGACGTCAATCGTAACCCGTACTTTTGCTTAGGGTTTGAAAACAAAGAGCAACAGCAGTTGAGAAGAAACACAAACTATTTGCATCGAACCAATCACTATGTGATTCACTGTTCGACTCAAATATTTTCTATTAATCAAGAGTTCTCAATGATAGTTCCTGAAAAATAAGATTTTCTTTATTCTAAATACTTGTTTAGTCAAACGTGATGAATTTATTACTGAGAAAATGAAGAAGAAAAAGAAAATTGAGTTTGCTCAATGCACAAGAAAATCACTTTTCCTTTTTTATGTTTGCATTAGTAAATACAATACAAAGACGAACGAATAAAAGAAAATACTTACGATGGCTTTTTTTCTCAAGACTTCTAATAATCATCCGATATAATCACATAAAAAATAGTCGGTAGCTTACTAACGTAGCAAAAGAAAACAAACAGACCGGCCAGATAAATCATCATTATTCTGTTGATTTACTCGACATTATTCTCTCAACAAACAAGTACCTGTACTCTTTGTGATAAAGCAAAAAGAAAAAAAATTTGTTTTTTTCTCTTTCTTTCTCTTTGTTACTTTGAATATGAAAGAAGAACAAGAAGAAAAAATGCTACGCAAGAAAAAGAAAGAAGAGATATGATAATCATTATCAATATTAGAAGTGTTAGCGAGTTTGGTTGCTAACAGAAACTCAGCATACGCACGAATGAAACGAGCTTGAGCATGAAAATGAGAAAAATAGGGCAGAGAGAATGAGAGAAAAAATAAGAAAGCATAGTGCACAAAAACACTTTCTCTCGGACGGCTAATGAACACTGCTATCGTGTGTAATGAATCGTAACTTCTTTGCAAGTGACAACGTTTTTATTATGCTTCGATTTTCTTCTTGTTTGTAAAAAAAAAGCCGTACAAATGCCCGAAAATACAATCAATAAATAATTGTCGTGAGAAAAAAGAAAGAAAAAAAAACGTATACATACGTATATTCAAAAGAATTTTAACTAGTTGAATAACTGCTGGGAAGAACATGAATTTTCTTTTATTTTTATTTTTGAAACAAGCATGACACTAAGCAACCCGATCACCCTCGTTACTCGATCCAGACTGTCAGCTTCTTTTCTTCTTCTTATTCTTCTTATTTTTACTTCTTATTCACTAAGCACATGACATTTTTCTACTGCATGCATCTGTTGAGTATGAAAAGTTTTTAAAAAAAAAGAAAATAAGAAATGAAAAGACGTTAGTACTTCTCATAATTAGCTCCAGAAATCAATTTCAATTAATTATTGATGAAACCAGACAAAAAGTAGAAAATCTCCTACATTTAATCTCAATTATCGCATCAGTGAGTTTCTGTCGAAAAATCAGCCGTTACTTTCCGTTCTTTGACTAAGAAAAAAAGAAGAGAACAATAGCCGTCGAGTGCCTCGAGATTGAATTTCTTTCAAAATCCTGTTTGAGATTTATCGTTTATTCAATTAAATATTTCCCCCATTACACACGTTTAGAGCATTTCAATTCTTGCACTGTTTTAACATACAGTTGAGCATAATTAGTTTAAAAAAAAACAAACAAAGCATAAGAGATGTAAATGAAGAGAGAAAAGAAAAGAAAATATATATCATAGTAAGTCAATTGTTTAACCAATTACCATAATTGAATGAATTCAACATTGGACCATTTTTCTTCTCGTTTTTTCCAATAATTTGTTCTTGAATCATCGTCACAATTGAGCGTATATGTATCACCGTTTTGTTTGAACCATTGAGGATTGTAGACGATAGACGAACGTTTACGTTGAGTGTCTTCGATACGAGCTTTTTCCTTTTCAGCTTGATCAATTTGACCACTTTCGAGTAAACTAAAAACAAAATATCATGAAAATTCGATTTGATTTTCTTGAACTAACCGTTGATCAGGTCGAAAACGTGTGTCTGTTGGTGGCAATTGCTTTTTCAGATCATCATCGACTTCATTGAGTTCGATTGCAAAACGTGTAAAACCGTAATATTGTTTCGAATTTTCCGGTAATGCACCTTAAAAAGTAAAGATTTTAAATTCTTTTTCAGAAAAAAAAAGAAAACTATTGCAAACAACACACTTTGTCTCCAAATACATTTTGCTGTTTGATCATTACCACAGAAAACATTCTCATGCCAATGGCCAAAGATTTTATGTATCACTTTGCCGGAGTTATCAAGTATATCACCAGCAATATTATTCAAACGCGTTCGATAATCACTCTACGAGAAGAAGAAGAAAAAAGGGAAGATCATGATCGAATCGAGAAGATTTTTTTCTACTTGAATAAAACTAATTCTTGATTTCGTTCCCAGTGAACTTTCGACAACAACATCTCCGTAATGATCGATCCATCGATCAGCTGAGAGTACATTATGTATGCACATTGTGCATTTATTCCATGTTATCGTTTCATTATATTTCGGAAAGAAGATCGTATTCAAAGAATCAGGAAAAATCTCTATAAAATTCGTTAAATAACAAGTCAATCGAAGAACGTCTTTCTCTTTACCCATTGATTTACCCCAGAATTTCATTTTAGCTTGTAATTCTAAATGAAAATATTCTCGTTTTCTTTTCGAAAATCTCTTTTGAATCGAACTCACTTTGTGCGAATATAAAATTCGGTGATATACACGTACAAACACTAATCGGCGGATGATGGCTGACTTGTTCCGCGAGAAATTTCCATCCTTTATCTTCTCGAATACATTCATATGTTTCTCCAAGTAGTGGATTGAAATTTTTTCGTCCCGTTCGATAGTAATTCGACGCGTATGTCGAAACAATAAACGCCGCCACATAGACAAGTCGAAAGTAATTATCATCGGTTTGTGAAGCACGATCGAGCAGATCGGTGTATTCCATTTCTTCACACAATTTTTGTAATACACCTAATGGTTCATTGAGAATCACAGGCATGGCAACACGCGATAGATCTTTTCCGATTGCTTTGCGCATGATATTCCAGAGACCGATGTTGGATGTATCAGGCGCACAGGACGGTAATGATGAACGACGCCATTGAATTTGTGGAGGTTCTGTTGAACGAAGAAAACAGCAAATTATGCGAGGACAAACAAAAACAAATACGAACTTATTTGAGGAGGAACTGCTGATTGAGAGAAATCTCCAGCATGACTTTCATCATCGCCGATACTCGATGATTCCGAATCGGACTACAAATGAACCGTACAGAGAAACGAAAGACAAGTAAAATTCATCGTCTACCATCTTTTCGATATCATCTTTATCTTCATTCAAAACCAGCATGCTCAATGCTTCAGGTGCATCATAGAAAATCGAACCATGTCTTGAGATGGTCGTTGATGTCGAAGAAATTGATTGTAATGTATTACTATTCCCTGTTATAGATGTATTTACTAATTGTTGTTGTTGTTCAAGAGCAAGAACTGATAGACGTTTGTAGAGATTATTTAAATTATCAAAAATTTTCTTCGACATTTCGAAATAATCCTGTCGTTGAGCATCAACGAATGTAAAAGAATTAATACTACTTATGCTTGCCGATGGTGTATGTCCTCCTCCGCCCTGAAAACAAAAGTTATCTATGTGTTTTTGTTGTTGTTTTTGAAATTTACAGTCGATCGAGATGAAGTACTCGATGATGCTGTTGTATTTGTTTTGATTTGTTCGAGAATATCCGAGAGAGTACTTAACTGAATTTGAATATCCGCAAAATCTAAAGAGAAAGTTGAGTTTTACAAGAGAAAAAAACTAGGAAATTTGATGGAAAAACCATTGTAAAATAAACGATCGGATGATGTTTTATCATCGAGTGTTGGTTTGGGTTCGTTCGAAATCGTTTGTTCATTGGTCGTCGTTTGGTTTTCGAGTTGTTTCTGTCGAAAATTTCGATGAATCGATATTTGTTCGAGCCATTGATCGAATAATTTCTTTTCTTTGATTTTAATATGATAAACAGAATTTGTTTCATCAATATTTATGCGTTGTAATTCTCGAATATAAGTAATTATACAAAGGCCTATATCACATTTGCCATTATATCGGCCACGTTTAATCTTTAAACGAAGTGCATGTAAAGAATTCGATTGAAAAAAGAAAATGTTTACTTCTTGTTCTGATTTGCCGTAGATTAAATAACCGTTTTGCAGAAGAAAAAATCGTTTATGCCAGCCTCGATACGGCCATTTTCGTTTTTTCATAAGAAGATTTGATAGATTCACCATCGTTTTCGATGGATCGTCAATTGAGAAATTCATCGGCAATAATTCGGATGCATAATCTTTTCGTTGTTTTTGTCGTTTTTGTCCACTTGATGTAATGGATTTATCATTGATATCTTCGTCAGAATCGTCGCCATTGTCTGAATCAGTTACGATCTAGATGAAATCAATGAACAAAAGAAAAAATGATTTCTCCAATCTAATTCGTTACTTGTTCTTCGTCTCGACGTTTTTTCGAAAAGAGACTTATCTCATAGATCGAATCGTTTCTAATCTCATCGAATGTTTTCAATTTCAAACCTCTCCGAACTTTATCGTCGTTCATTCTTCTTTTTTCTAACATCAACAATGAAACTATATCGTACGAATATATCTCTTATTTGTCTCTTCTTCTTCTTCGAAATATACAATGGAGAAGAACTTACCGAACGATTTTTCTGGAATTTTTTCGACATAATTCTTTTGCTTTCAACACGACGAAGAAGATATTATCGCTTCTCAAACGATTATTTCCGGTTTTATCGTTGAGAGGAAGAATTTTTATTCGAATTCTATCAACCAATCTATGTCGTTTGCAAGATGTCGCATATACTAATGAATATCGATTCTCCAAAGATTCTTTTTATTTCAATCGATTAATAATAATAATAAGAATAAAAAAAAAACAAAACCTCTTTACATTCCCTGAAGCTTTTCATCGAAACAACAACAGCAACAACAACAGCAATAAAGAAAAAGAAAGGAACGATTGATGTTTACATGAATATACACACACGCACACACATATACATAAACAACAATCTGACAATTATGTATAACGATATTTTCGCACTGAATCTGTTGTTAAATCGACACAAATGACGCAACCATCGTTTGTTGTTACTAGTGAACACGGTCGACGTAACCGTTGATTAAATGAATCGATTAAACGTAATAAATGTCCTTGATTATCATAGATTTCAATATGTGCAAAACCGTCTTTTTCACATTTGCCTGCTAATAAAAGTCCGTTTTTATCGACAGTCAATGCCGTATAAAATCCGCCCTTATTGCCGGCCATTGAAATCGACATGTTTTTGGTTTGTTTATGATGAGATGCGATTAAATCTGGCGTATGAATATCGACATCAACTGTTTGTTGTTGATTTGTCGATGTTATCTGTCGAATATATTTGCCTTCGTAGGAAATCATATGAATACGATGATCACCAATGATGATTTCGTCTTGTTGACCAATAGTAAATGCTTTGATAGTTTTGATGCCGAACGGACGTGTATCAATTTGTTGAATTAAATCACCTGTTTGATTATGAACGATGAAGAGATTATTGTTATCGCAGATCAACAGCGATTGAGAATGATGATGAAAGAGTGCGAGTTGAATGGGTTCGTTGAAAAACGAACATGTCAATTGTCGATTGATGTGTACGAGTGAATTTGAACGCGTGAATTCGGTTAGATATTTACTTTTCCAATCGAGAAGATAGAATGTCGATGTCGATGATCGATAAGCCAGACCGGTACTCGTCGATTGAACAAGTGAATCGGTTGGTAAATGTTCGATAAATTTTCCGTCGGTAGTTAAACATTTGATTCGGCTATTTCCCGGATCGAGTATGTAGATAAATTCTTGTTCATTCCTATCATCAATGATGACACTCACCGGCATCGATAGATCAGTATCATCTCGACCACGTTTGCCAAATGACCAAAGTGGATTATTGTGTTTTGTTACATCGACGATAAATGGCGAGCCTGATATCGGTCGATCGAATATTCTGATGTCAATCTTATGATTTCCACTGCTCATTGGCCGAAAAATAATTGTATATGTTCCACATTGTTTATCATTCAAATCGTAATCACGTAATTTTCCATATGGATCCCAAATATTCACTGTCAATGGATCGCCGCCATCGACACGAACATGTCCATTGTAGTCGACTGTTTCAATATGAATTGCACATTGAAGATTAGCAACAGGTGGCTCGATTTTCGCTCGACATAGAGGTGGATATGTCGATGAAACACGTATTCGACCGACACTATTCAACGAACGAGCGAGATCTTGTAGAGCGTGATTATGTCGAAATTCGAATTTCATAAATGAATTTTCTCTCGGCTCGCCAAGTAAAGACATGCGTTCGATTCGATCATTGAGCTCTTGAATACGTTGAGTAAGAACGTGTATGTCCGATACTTGCTGAAAATCGGTACATTCATGTTCGACTTTCGATTTTTCATTTAGAATTAAGTTCAATTGATCATTGAGAATCTTTAATTTATAATCTCGAGTTGTTTTCAATGATTGAAGAAGATTTTGTTGACGATTTTCAACGTAACTTTTGATTTCATTAAATGATCGATTGATAGCTTCAGCTGCCTTATCCATACTACTGTCTAATCGAACGATTTCATTCTTAACTAATTCAAGTGCATGATCTAAACCACTGGTTGTTTTCGATGCTTTAAAAGACAAGATTTCATTCATTCGTTTGATTGCCAACGAAAATGGAACGACTGTATGTTCGGCTGAGATTTGATGTTGATCACATAGTTGACAAAAAATTTTATCGCACGTTTCACAAAATAATAATTCTTCGTTGGTATGCGAATCACATTTGGGTATGACATCACGTCGTTGACTAACCATTAAATCCAGAAGTTGATTGACGAGAAACGACGGAGGAAATGACGTTACACCACCTCGAGGTAGGAGAATATGTTCTCGACAGATTGGACATCGGATCGAATCTGATCGTGGTTGAGAACTGACGATACGTTCTAAGCATTGCCGGCAGACTGTATGTGAACATGGCAAGAGTTTTGGTTGATGTTCATGAGAATCGGATGAATATTGATTGATACACGTTGAACATGTGAGAAAATGTTCAGTGAAATCTTTTGCGTTGATATTTATTGTTTCAACTAATGTCGAACCCATGTAGATGATGAGATGTTAACTTTTTCTTTTCATCTTCTATCTGAAATCAAACGAGACAAAATTCTGTAGTTTAGTTTATATAATCAATGTTGATGTATGATCTTTGATGAAAAAAGAAATATATTTAACCTTGATTGACGACAGTTATCTTTCTAGAAAGAACTTGTTCGCGACGAGAAACGTAAAGATCAATCAACTCGGATAAGTTAACTAAAGCTCAAGGAGAAAAAAATAATAATAACACAGATAAATTTACGTATGTTCGAGTGTCTCGAAGGATTAGCAGCAAAACGAGAAGGCAAAAAAAAATCAATCTGATGATTACAAATCTCGGTTCGTTCAACTGAAATATAGGAATGATTTTTTTCTTCTTCTTTCTTTTTTTTTCTTCTCTCACTCGCTCGTCGTAATTTACTTCCGCAAGACAAAATGCTTAGTAATGAACGGATGCCCGGCAGAGTGTCATCGTATTTCTTCACCAACTGACTAATACGACGCAAGAGAGAGAGAGAGAGATGGAGGAAAAAAAAGAAACGACAAGCAGAAAAAAGAAAAAGAAATGATGACGACACATGCACACACACACTACTGTTCTTCTTCGAGGCGATCATATGCTTGAATGTCGAAAAAAAAGAGAATTGTGTGACGCCCGAGCAGGGGCTCGAACCCTGGACATTGTGGTTAAAAGCCACACGCTCTACCGACTGAGCTACCCGGGCCACGTTAATACAAGGTTGAAATTATCTAATCTGCCGAATATTTTTTTCATTAATGATTGATAAAAAGAAAATAAGTTGTGTTTACAAGCAACACTCGACAGCTATGTGTCTGGCCTTGCCGCGTGTCATTCATTTGAACACTTGAATATTATTGAGATTTGCTCAAGGTTAAGGTTGTTTCATTAGCATTACAAAAAAAACGAAAGTCGGTATAAAAAGTTGAAGTGAAGAGTTTTTATGATGATTTAAACGAATAATTTTCTCGAAATAAAGACCAGATGTGTAAATCTCAAGATAAATGTTGCGTCATGATAATCAAGACACAAGTGCAGATGCAAAACCTTGATTAATCACGAATGTAATAATCTAACAACTTATTCAGAATAAAAAAAAAACGAGTGAAAGAATTCTATCTCGGTCTCTTAGGTATAATACATATTCGAATCTATCATCATTTCTTCTCTATCGAACCCTAACTGCCCATTGATGTAGTCAGCTTTTTTTTTTCTTTCTTTCTACTCGCGACATACAATGTTCATTTTTTTTGTGTGTTCTCTTTTGGCCTAGCTACCCTCGAACATACACACAAGCAAACATATGCAGCAATATATTAAAATAAGGCTCACCTCTCTCTTTCGTCCCTACCGCCACCAAATAATAATCATATCAATAAAAAGCACACACACATATATATAGGAGGAGAGAGAGAGAGAAGAAAAAACGAGAGAAACTACGTACTCGATTGTGTAAATGAGTAGAAAGAGAACGAGAGTCATTGAATTTTAAAACTAAATTCATATGTTGATCGATTATACTTGTCAAAGTTCTCATATGGTAATAATCCTAGAGAGATTTATTTCAAGTAAAAGACAAAGACAAATCATATGCACGAAGATTTATTTCGTTCAAAACATGATAAATATATCCGTATAGAATCGATTTGAAATCATCATGTTTAACTGTCTGATGGTGTCTAAAACAATTTATGATCTTTATTTTTTGTTGTTGTCTTCTATGCGTCTTACGATCGGAAGAGAAGATGAACGTAAATCGTTTTGACAATTACTATAGCCCATGCCTATGCCTATACCTGTGCCGAGAAAAACGGGCCAAGCACGACCTAAACTTGTTCGATGTGTTCAATCAAGAAAATGAAGAACTAAAATCTAGTTACGTTTAAATAAAATACCGGAAAAAACAAGACCTAATGCCAAACCCGAAACTAGAAGAAAAAAACAAACAAACAAATTACTCAATAGTTCATCGACAATTTTTTCGCGAGAGAAACCAACCGGTTTTCACAATACTATCGGTTAAACATCGATCCCATTTAGCACCATTTGGATTTTGTTCCAATGAAACTCGATTCGATGTAGTCATTTCGAAGTAATTATTTATTATCTTGAACAAAAGAGAAAAAAGAATGAATTCAGTCATTCAACATGTTTATTCATTGCTCGAAATATTCAACGAATCAATAGAATTGTCGCTACTATCGAGTATATCCACCCACTCATTCGCTTGGATTACTTAATCATATCCATATCTACCATTCCAAATGTACACACACACACTCTCTTTTTATCTCGAAAAAGATTCTGTATATATCATTGATAAACAGATTTTGTCCTTGCAAATCATCTCTGAGAATCTGTCATTTCTGTATTAAAAACAACAACAACGACGACAGCAGTCGAGTTGTTTCCCATATCAATTACGAAGCACTTCTCTTAGAAAATCAATGAATCAACTTGAATCATAACAAGAGCACAGCACTTTTGTTTTGTCGAAAAATAAAAACCTGATTTTCTCATAAAATGATTAATGATCTGTCGAAAAGCTTTGACCAAATCCACCCACATATAACGATACACGCAAATATTGAATAAGACGTGCTAAATCTTTCTTTTCTTTCTTCTCTCTTTTGCTTATTTGGTTTATCTATTGACAGTTAATGTTAATTTCCAGTTGTCACCGAGTCTCTTATCGTTCGTGTGAGACCAAAATGTTGGAGTAATAGAACGTGTTAGTGTTAGATCACGCGCACACTACGTTGACATCAACAGATACGAATCCTTCTCTCTCAGAATAAGATGATTTTTATCGCGAGACTAACACACGAAGAAAAAGCTCGGGAAAATCTCGACGTCAACGCGTTCTGTTCACTTTTTTTTGTGCTCTTTATCCTTTATTAACATCAATATATTTGAGCATATTGAGTGATTGTCTTGTCAAATCAAGTGTTAAAAATATTAAAATATTTTCTCTCTCGTTTCTTCTTCTTCTTCTTTTTCTTCTCTTCACTAGTTTTTATATATAGACATATATATATTTTTTTTCTTCTTTTTTTTTCTTTGAAGTGTTCTGATGTTGGTTGTCGCGAATAGCAAAATCGGCACGTTTTCTTCTTATTCCTTTGCTTTATCCCTCGTGCACATCAGTCCTATATGTTAGACGTTCCGAAATAATGTTCTTATTAGTTTATTTTCTTCTCGATGCTAGTTTTTTCTCTCTCTCTCTCCCTCTTTCTTTTGTTTCAGATAAAAACAAAAAAAAAAGAGGAGAATAATAATAATAATAATAACATCTCCGTACTACGATCGATTTGATCAATATCTTCTTTTCATGTTATTGTAATCATTCGGAAAAATGCCCTTAGCTCAAAACGAAGCAAATATCAATGCTGACTTTTCCAATTTACAGCAAATTTCACACCGAAAACCTATTGTAAGTTTTATGCTTTCATGTATTCATATGGTTTTATTATTATTACTTTTGTTTTTCTGTTCTCATCAAATAGAAAACTTTTTTCTTCAATTGATAAAGCTTTTAACTCTGCACATTAGTTTTATATTAATATTTAACAACAAGAAGAAGAAAAAACTCGTTGTTAGTCTGTTCTAGCGTGATCTCAAATAAATATTAGTAGTCAACAATAAAGAAAGAAAATACACCGATTTTGAGACATCATTTGGTCGGTTGCGTGATAGATTTAATGAGTATCTTCTAAGTCGACGAAACAGGATAAGACATTTTGTTTTATTGATTAATTTCATGAATATTTCATATCTAAGTAAAAAAACATGTTTATTGTTCAAATTGAACCCACATTCATTAGTTCTACGTAGTTGACAGGTCGTGAGATACGAAGAAAAAACTGTGAAACTAATTCTACTCGAAAATTGACTAGACGTGGAGATGATTTCATGTCAATTTGTGTATTTTTAGCGTGGTTATGCATTCGTGAAACAAAATGATTCTTCGATCATTCATCCCAATGTATTCGCCGATGATGATTTGCCCGATGTCGTTCCACTCGTAAGTACAGACAAAAATCCTAATTGATTACGTAAGCTACTCATCTCAAGTCTTACGTAAGCAAATCTTTGTTGAAGTCAAGCGCTTTTCTTTTTGTTGTTAATAAAAAAGAAAATCAAAGAATAATTGACGTCATCATAGATGTTTTTGCTTTCAAATGACAGCAGAATTAATTCGCGGCAAGCATCTGTTAAAAGGAAACACTTCTCTCCCTGTCTCTTTCGCTTTTTTTAATGCTCTCTCCCACACAGTATTTTTCTCGTATTTTCTTTTTCTTGTCGCCTCTCTCTGTCTCTCTTGCGCGCACTTTTTTCTATAATTTGTCATCAATGCGCGTTGACCGTGTACTTTAGATAGAAAACAGTTTGACTCGAGATGAAATGTTCTACAAGATATTCTTTCTCATTCACTATTCAATGATTCATGAAAGACATCGAAATTCATCGTAATCTTGACATGAATTCTCTGGAGCTTCCTCAAATGTCAAAACATCATACATTCTATCTAAGTTCATGTGAATCCGGTACAGGTATCGATTCACACGAATCATCGAGACACTCGTCAACAGCATCATTACCCATTTCTGAACGTTCATCAACAGCAAATCCGTTTTTAAAAGTACTCAAACGTTTACATTATTCAACACTTCGACGACAAACTCATGTTGAATATCGAACATCATTACATCACTTCTTCAAAAAACCTCATCATTCAATTGAAAATCAATTATTCTACAAATCCCATTCATATCCCCTGCTAACAACAGTCAAATGCAAGAAATCAACGAATCGTAGTTATCGTGAATTACATTCCAATTCAATGCAACACAATCAACTAGCAAATAAAACATCATCAAAATTTCGATTCAATCATATTCGACGTCTATCCGACAAGACAGTCAGCGAAGATAACAATACAAATACAATGAATTCATGTGATTTACCAACAGTTCACATTACAGACATGATGTCTATGCAACAGAATATGCTTTGTGAGACACGATGTGTAAGTTTTTGCGAAACTATTATTAGATGATAAGAATAAGTACAGAAATAAGGTTAACTTTAATAATACCCTTGTTCGAGACAACGATTCTTTGTTATTCTGACGACAAACAGACGTCGATTTTTTTAGAAGCCTAGGAAAATAATCTTGTTGATTAAAACTAAGAGTGACTTTCTCTCTATATATTCCTTTTTTTTCTTCTTTTCTCGATTCATTCGTAAAAAAGGACAAAAACAACGTCATCAATACGCCTACAAGAACAAATGCGTGTGTTTTCGTTTCTATTCATTAATAGTTTCTTTTATATTTATAAATACAGGAAAAAAGAGAAAGAATCGATTCGTTTTGCGTAGGCAATAAATAAAGAAGAAACTACATAACTGTGTTTTTTTTCTTTCTCGTCATTTATCCAACAAGAAATAAAGACTTGAGCAAAGAGTGACCTGATTTGAAACAGTTTCCTGTCTGCCAAACATGTTTTTATTCACTTTAGAGAGAGAAAAAGGCGTGATACGCAATAAATTCTAGGGGATTTTTTGTAATTATTCTCATCATAACAAAAACGATGAACAAGTACTTCCTCTTTTTTTGTTCTTGCTGGAATAATCTTAATTGACGGCAAGGTCACCTTGAATTCACTATATCATAATAAGAAACTCATTTACATGACTTTTAGTAAGAAAGAAAAAAGAAAAAAAAAGGCTTTGAAATATTCCTTTACTTCGTAGGTGGTAATCATGTAAATACCCAGGAAAAAAATACATGTTTCAAAAGTCAGGCATGTTGTGCGTATGTTTACCTGCGTTTTCGTCTATTAAACATGACAATCGTGATATAAATTTCGTTTGATATTTTTCTTGAGTAATCTTGTTTATATCGTCATGTTACAAACTTTTTTACCTTTTGCATGGATATTCTCTAATGAGAAAGATGAACGTTTAAGTTCGGATGTAAATTCTTTTTTTTGTATAATTTTTGTCAGAAATTGATTTTCGTTTTTTTTTGTTGTTGCAGGATGAACAGAGTACGATTGAACATGAAATTGAGATAACAAATGTGACGAAAGAAGGATGCGAACGAGCTGATTCATCGCAATTTGAACTTCTGCAAACACTCGGGGCTGGATCATTTGGAAAAGTAAAATTTTTATATTCGAAATATAAAAAAAAAGAAAATGTTTGTTTATTAAAAGGTTTTTCTCGTTCGAAAAATCGTCGGACCAGACACAGGTACACTTTATGCAATGAAAGTTTTGACAAAAGCGAGTTTAAAAGTTCGCGATCGTCAACGTACAAAAATGGAGCGTGATATACTCGCTCAAATAACACATCCATTTATTGTTAAACTTCATTATGCTTATCAAACTGAAGGCAAAGTCTATTTGGTGCTCGATTTTCTACGTGGTGGAGATTTATTTACTCGTCTTTCGAAAGAAGTTATGTTCACTGAACGTGATGTACAATTCTATCTCGCTGAATTATCACTTGCACTCGATCATTTACATTCACTTGGCATTGTCTATCGAGATTTAAAACCGGAAAATATACTTCTCGATTCCGATGGACATATTGCATTGACCGATTTCGGTCTATCGAAAGAATCAATACCAACACAAGATTCGAAAACATTTTCTTTCTGTGGAACTGTCGAATATATGTCACCCGAAGTTGTTTCACGTAAAGGCCATTCACATGTTGCCGATTGGTGGTCATTCGGTGTGCTGGCATTTGAAATGATAACTGGACATTTACCATTTCATGGTGCCAATCGAAAAGAAACAATGAATATGATTTTAAAAGCTAAACTAGCTATGCCAACTTATCCATCATTAGAAGCCCAAAGTCTCTTACGAATGTTATTCAAACGTAATCCAGCCAATCGATTAGGTGCCGGACCTGACGGCTATCGAAACATTCAAAATCATCCATTTTTTGCTTCGATCAACTGGGACAAACTCTATCGTAGAGAAATCGAACCACCATTCATACCTCCAATTCATTCCGATTATGCACATTATTTCGATAAAGAATTTACGTGCAAAACGCCAACAGATTCGCCGGGTATACCGCCGAGTGCAGGTGCAAATAGTACATTCCAAGGTTTTAGTTACATTGCACCTGATCTTATTCATGCACGACAAACTGATTCAACATATACAGACAATATTCAACGACGTTTAAGTTCAATCAATGGAGTTAAATTAACACCATTCACAAATGAATATGAACTCAAAGAAATACTTGGACAAGGTCGAACATCGACTTGCTATCGATGTGTACATAAACAAACGCAATTTGAATATGCAGTTAAGATTATTAAAGATGCACATCAACATGATCCATCGGATGAAATCGAATTACTCTTCTGTTATCGACAATTGACACATATAATTCATGTAAAATAACAAAGAATAAACAAAAAACAAAATCTTGATTATTTTATTTATTTAGATTCGTGATGCTTTTTATAATAGTCCTCAAGTTTATATCGTCACTGAATTGATGCGTGGTGGTGAATTATTCGATAAGATTCGTCAAGAAAAATCCCTATCCGAACGTGAAAGTGCACAAATTATGTTTGTTATAATCCGAACTATCGAACAGTTACATCGAAATTCAATCGTACATCGTGATCTTCAACCGAGAAACATCATGTATGCTGACGAATCACGCGAACCATCGTCGTTACGTGTCGTTGATTTTGGTTTTGCTAAACAACAACGAACGGAAAATGGCCTATTGATGACACCGTGTTTTACAAAAGAATATGCTGCGCCTGAAGTCCTATCGAGAAAGAAATATGATGAATCTTGTGATATTTGTAAGAATGAAAAATGATTTCGAAAATGTTCCCATCACTTTTTTGTTTGACTTCTCGTTATTTATAGGGAGTCTGGGAATACTTTTATATACATTATTATCAGGAGAAACACCATTTGTTCTCGATCGAAACGATTCCCATGAAGTTATATTAGCACGTACGGCTGTAAAATTGCAATTCGTCGGGTCGACTTGGGATCGAATCACTGATCATGCTAAAGTACGATTTCACACAAAAATCATCAAAATTCTTTATCTCAAATCGTTTCGTTTCAGACACTTGTCAGTTCAATGCTTGATATCGATCCTAAGAAACGTCCGACTGCACTTGAATTGTGCAAACATCCATGGTTTTCAGATATCGAACGTTTGCCTAATACAAAACTAAGCAATATTCAAGATTATAATCTTATTCGAGTAGGAACCGATTCAATTGCATCGTATTTTGAAAGAATTTTCTTGTTTTAGCATAATTTAAATGCCACATTCAATGCAATACAAACAAATACAAATAAAACATTATCGCTCGGTTCTGTTGGTCAATCGAATTTATTTAAACGTCGAAATGAACGAACACTTCATCAACAACCATTAGAAAAAGTCAAATGAAATAAATAAAAAAAAACACAATAACAAAATATACATTTCTATTTTTTAAACTGATATTAGATATTTCTATATGTTGTTCATTTTTCTGTCATTGTGTACCTAAAATAAATTATTAAACTAAAATGAAATACGGACTGTCTATCTATCTATATTTACAATGAATATCTGTTTGTCTGTTTGTTAAATGTTTCACCACTGTACGACCTAACGTGAAGTAAAACACATATAATTTGCAAACTCACAACGACAGAAAAACAAAAATTCAAGATGTCGGTAATGAACAAAAGAAGAAAAGACGCAGATTGGTATGATGTCATATACAGCTATGCTCATTGATTTGTATGTGTTTATTTCTTTGTTCATCTCATTTGTAAATGATTGTTCATTCTTCTACCTCAATTATTTCAATATTGTTTAGGTTATTTTTCATGTATTTTTTGTCTGAAACGTAACACTGGTTAATAAATAAAAGTAATGCTCTTTTCTTCAAATTGATTCGAAAGAATCTTAAAGCAAAATTCAGATTTTTCTAAAAATGTTACAGTGACAACATAATGAAATGGGATAATTACAACAAGTAAAAATTCTTATTTTATGTAAATGAAAAAATATACTTTCAGACCCCTCCTCTCATCTCATTCACTAATAAACGTAATGAATCTAAGAATAATTATCTTTAATTGAATAAAGCTAGTCTTGAAATATAAAATGTGCAGATAAAAACTATTTTTGTCTCAAGGTTTTTTCTCGTCATGATGACCAAGATTCTAATAGAAGAGATAGCATATCTTTATCATTCGTGTATAAATTTGTCGAGTTAGAGATTTTATTCTTCTTTTATTGAAAATGTTTGGTCGACTTTTGATAAGCTTGTTTCTATTAACATCTGCTAGTGCGTATAAATCGTACTCGAACCATCAATTATGGCGTTTGACTGTGAACAATAATAATCAACTTCAAAAATTAATTGATTTCAGTCGAACAGCTTATAAATTTGATATTAATTTTTGGTCCGATGAATTTCGTGTTGACTCACCAGTTGATATCAGTATTGCACCAGAATCAATGGCGAAATTCCAAGAATTTCTTGCAACCGATGATATGCAAGTGAAGTATGATGTTATTATTTCGGATATTGGTGGTATGATTGAAGGACAACAATTAGTTCATAAATTGAAACCATCGACATTTACTGCAAATGATTTTGCTTATGATAAATATCATACAATTGAAGATATTCATGCATGGATCGATCAAATGGTTCAAGCTTATCCTGATTTAGCAACATCGTTTGTCGTTGGACAATCGTATGAAAAACGAGATTTGAAAGGTTTGAAAATTTCATCGAATAAAACAGCTGTTAAACTCGATGGAACACCTGTGAATAAGAAAAAAGCCATCTGGTGGGACGGTGGTATTCATGCTCGAGAATGGATTAGTCCAGCAACAAATATCTTCTTGGCTTATTCACTTCTTTCAAACTATAGTCATAGTGCAGAGATAACTAAAATTGTCGATCAATTCGATATCTATGTTTTACCTGTTTTCAATGTTGATGGTTATGCATATACATGGTCGAATGGTAAAATTAAATAGAATGATTCGAAATGAAATTGTTTTTTGTTTAGATCGATTATGGCGTAAAACTCGAAGTCCAACATCGAATCCTCAATGTTTCGGTGCTGATCCAAACCGTAACTGGGATTATCAATGGTGTGAAGGTAACTTTTGTTCTGCTTTTTTTTAAATATTAGTCTCGTTCACTCTCTCTCTCTCATCGTCAAGGTGGTGCTACTCATGATCCGTGTGATGATATCTACTGTGGTAGTAAACCATTTTCTGAAGTTGAAACAGTACAAGTTTCACAATTTCTCGCCGCTCATAATGATACAATTGTACATTATATTAACTTTCATTCCTATTCACAATTATGGATGACACCATGGGGTAGAATTGTTTTTGTGAAATAAAACTATGAATTCAACTTGTTTCCTTCAAGGTTATACAACAACAAAACCTAGTCAATTCAAATTACAAGACGATGGATCAGCCAAAGCTGTTGCTGCACTTGAAGCTGTCTATGGTCTGTCGAAATAAATTCACCAGATTTCAACGTTCAATCCGTTTTTTTAGGCACTAAATACGTTCACGGAAATATCGGTGCGACAATATACATCGCATCTGGTAACACAGTCGACTGGACTTATGGTACAGCTGGTATCCTATTCAGTTATGCTATTGAACTTCGTGATACTGGTAAATCGAATTGCAATCGATTTTCAAATGTTTTTAATTGATTTTATTCTAGGACGTTATGGATTTTTATTACCTGAAGATCAAATCATTCCTACCGGCAGAGAAACATTAGCCGGTGAATTAGTTTTGATTCAATATATTCAACAACAAGTTTATGCATAAAAGAGAAGAAAAAAAAAACTTTCTTTTTTTCTTTCATTTATATTTTCTCTGTAATCTTGAAAAAGAAAAAAGAAATAAAGGAGAAATAAAAATAGCTTATCACGCTTATTATTCTTATCAGTCACCACCTGTAGTACTTGTACTTTGTTCTCGTAGATAGAAAAGTACAATTGGAAATCGATCAATTTCGAACTTCGAGTAAATTTAACACGAACTATTCCCAATTAGTTCATTTTTAAACGTCAAAAAAAACATTTCTTAAATAAATATTACAAACATTGACATCATCTAATGATTTGTTTTCTTAATGATTAAAATCTAGACAAAAAACTATAAGAATTTATTTGACGAGAAAAAAAATTTTCTTTTTTTTCGGAAAATCAAAATTATTGTTCAAATAAAAAAGAGCACACAGACCTTTTTCTCTCTGCCTATAAAATCGGATGAATTTGGGCGTAGACGACTGAATAGCATGTTTCAACTCAATCTCCATGACTTGCATTTTAGAGTCATCTAATATTTTGTTGGCAAAGTAAAAAAAAATCTAAAATGTACGCCTAGAGCTTCCCAATGTTGTCATATATAAATATATATAGACCCATTTACAGCACGCATTTCATTCATTGTTTCTCAACAATATTTACATACAATGGTCGACATTGACAAACGTTGTTTCAAACCGTGGCCCATTCATGACAGTGGAAAATTATTGAAATCACGTTTTTGTGAAACATATCTTCCGCAAATAAAACATGCACATTCGATAAAAAATCTTCTCGAACGTCCTGCCAAACGAAATGTTTCACAATTACTACCGGCTATTACACGCAATACATTGGGAGGATCGGCTTTGTTCAATGTTAATCTCACTGAATCATTTCAAACGAATTCAGCTGCACGCGAAGCAGCTCAACGATTTATTCTACGAAATAATTTGGGCAAAATCTCTCCTGAACCATCAACTGCTCATGTCACTCATAGTTCATATCCTCGACGAAAAACTCTCTACGATCATGTTCAACCAAAAATCGACACTGGCCGACCACGTCTCGATACAAAAGAATCATGTGAACCTTCGACACATCAATTAGAACCATCGAGACCCGTCAATTGGTCGGCATTGAAACATGAAATCGAACAAGATGTTCATATTCGTGCACAAAGCAATCGTCTACAATTCAATTCAGGTGTTACCTATTCCGCACAATTGACGAATTTAGGCAATCTGATTCGATCAAAAATCAAAACTCATTTAACATCAACGAACGGTAGTGGCGACGAACGATACAAAATCGTTGTCCATTTAACCGTATTTCCAACATCAACAGCGTGTTTACATGTTGCATCAAGATGTTTATGGAATAAGAAAACAGATAATTCGATAACGATTAAAATGCAAGGAATCGATTGTGACATTCTCATTGTTGCTTTTCTTTGTTATACAGATCTTGGTGCTTGAAGTTTTTTTTTATCCTTTTTTCTGTATTTATGACACAAAATTGTCAACGCCGAAATCTTATAAAATCGACTACGAATAAAAGTAATTATCGATCAAGTCATCGTTGGCCCCGTTTTTGATTTGTCACTTAAGTGGTTATTTACAATGTCATTGTTGTTATTTGACAGCGAAGTTTTAGGTTCTTTATTTTTTTTCTTGGAGAAAAAAGTAGCAACAACAATAATAGGAGAATTATATTCGAGTTAATGCTTCAATACCAAGTAATTCAAGACCTTCTTTGAGTGACAGACGACACATGTGATACAGAAGTAAACGTGCCTGCAAATGCCAATACGGAAAATGAATGAATGAGTAATTAATCAATCGTTGAATAGATTTCGATTTACCTTAGCTAATTCGATTTCTTCATCTTTGACATAAAGTTTAGCAAGTGCACGATTTGTACATTGTCTAAAATCGAGATAAAACGGAAAAAATCAACGATTTCTTATTGGTACATTTTTCTTTCTACGAGCATAGCTAAGTGTCAAACCGAACTTATCATAATTAGTAGTATATCTATGTTTATTTCGTTGTTTCTTGATGATATACATGTTTAAGAAGGATGATGGTAGACAAAAAAAAATGCATCTTCGTTTTTTTTCTTCTTCTTTTCTGCTTAGGCGAAGAAAAATACGTTTAGAACAATAATAATCATAATAATATCAACAACAACAACAAACTAGACCCTCAAACAGGCGAGAACGACTTCACGAAGCCAACGAAAAAATGTCATCTATCATGTCAATCAATTGATCTCATATGAGGAGACGAGAAAAGAAGAAGAAGGAAAAAAAAAAGGAAACATAAAGCAAGAAAGACCTTGTTGTACGATAGAGAATATACCTCAACTGTTCTGCATTTCTAGGAGAGTCGATTAACTAAATCTCGACTTCGTCTTTCCTGGGTCGTCGCCGTCGTTGTCGTCGCCTTTTTTTTTCTTTGTCTTTGTTATCTCTTTGCCTATTGCTCTATTCGACTCTTGGCTTTGTTCTTGTAGATTATCAATAAGCAATGGCATCAACGAATTCTTCGAACGATCAAATCGATGTTGTTTCATTAATTGTACTCGTTTCATATCCGAAACACTATCGAATATTTGCTGAAAAAGAACTCGTTCTCGAAATTCTTCCTCAAGCAGCCGAATCGGCATTCGTTTGGTTTGGAAATTATTCAGCTGAAAAAGACGAACATCCTCCTGTTTACATGGATGTTATCAGTAAAATGATTCGTTTAGGCTATCAAGTCTCAGCAGCTACAGGTGGTGGTGGTAATCCAGCCATTGGCGACAATATGTCAACACATACATCACATTATATTTTAATTCGAAAACGAAGTTAACGAAGAAAAATGAAAACTGGATTATTTACTACTCCTTTTCATTTCTTTTTTTTTCTGTATTAGTAGACGTTTGATCTCTCTCATTCTCCGGCTTGATTTCTTTTTTTTTTCTGAAAAATATACTTACACTAAACGAACTAGATATTGAACGACTTTGGTCGGTTCATAAGAACGATAAGCATCGAACAGAACATCTTGAAAACTAAATATCAACCGAATAGATTCGTCGTATTTGAGAATTTTTGTCGGAAAGTTTACGTGCTCAAATGTTGAATGAGAACTTGTTCACGACGATCCGTTAATAGATTCACATTTGCCGACCAATCAATTGGCATTTGAACTTGTTTTTCGAGACTAAAAATCCGTAAAAATCAAAAGAGAACTATCGAAGGTTAATGATGTACCTATGTAATCGAGCATGACAATACAGAAGAAGAAATGCAATGCCATCTTTAGACGCTATTTCATGCCAGGAAAAGACGTAATCGGTTCGTCGAGGTCGAGAGAAATCGGTTAGAATAAGATAAGCCTTGCCGATAACTTCTGCAACTTTAACATGATCTATTCCTGCCTTTCGAACTACAAAATAATTTAACAAAAAAAACAACAACAACATTCTTTATTTTTTCGTACTCAAAAATCGATCGAGGCCTTCATTAGCTCGTTCTTTCGCATCTTCAAATACGTCGTTTAATAAATTCACTTTGCCTTTTCGTGTTTGCAAATTAATCATTCGACCGAATGGCACATAAAAGTCATCTAATTCCCTGTAAAATACATACAGACATCGGAATTCTTATATAATCATCGTTAAAATTCTTCTTGTCTACCAATTTTCTACTTGTTCAATTTCGATTGCTTTCGAAATCGTCAATAGATTTCGAAAATGTTCAGTTTGACTTGAATCAACCTTCGAATGATTCGCATTCGTTTGTCCGATCGAAATAGTTCATCAACACTTACAACATACAAAATTTTCTCAATTGGCATCGTTTCCAATCGAGATTTTAACGCTGCAATATCTCTAGATTATCAAATACTTCGTAGAAAATATGTGTTTTCTTCGAACTAACCTTGTGATATACAAAGTAGTTCCATCCGATTTCCGTACGACGACACAAGCATCTCGTGGTAGACTATTGTATTTCGCTGGTATGATGGCTTCTAAAACACCATCGGCTCGTTGTTTAGAAAAACCTAATCTATCCAATTGTTCAATAATTTCCTTTGCTTGTTTACTAAATTGTGATTCCGATTGATATTCATCAAAATGAATATTAAATAACTAAGAATACATGAGAACGACAGAGAATAATCAATTAATTCTACTTGATAGACTTGCTTAAGGTTTTCTATTGACATTTGACGGAATATTTGCCAAAGATCAAGCGCTTGTCTATCGCCTGAATCAAACAATAGTATATATAGATTTGTTTTCTTCTCACTTCAAACAATTTACCAGCTTCCATTTGAGCGAAATATTTCATTGCACTCTCTTGTAATCCATCGTCTTTATTAGCTTGAACGTAGACCTAGACAAAAGGATTTGTCTGCTTTGTTTTTCAAGTATATATTTACATCTAATAAATGTTTCAACGCATTCTTATTCAATTCATCATAGGATCCGAACTGTTGAAATCCGACAGCTAATCGACCTGGATTCTTTCGAAACAACGTTAATTTATACGAACAAAAATAAAACAATTTTCTTTTCAAATACCATATTGTGTTCCCCAATCGCCGAGATAATTCATTCGATAGACCGAATGATTGAAACGTTCGTGAATAGTCGATATAAATTGACCGAGCAATGTCGAACGCAGATGTCCTGCATGAAGTGGTTTGGCAATATTCGGTGAACTAGAGAAAATCAATTAGAAAAGTTGTCGTTTTGTTTCCTGCTTTTACCTAAATTCAATGACGGTTTTTTTCGTTGGCGATCTCTCGGTTATTTCTGTCCATTTCGGATGTTTTCGCCAATCATCGAAATACCATTGAAAACGGTTTGAATCGTAGTAGGACGACGAACGTGCGACACGAACTAGATCTTGAACTGCTGTCTAAATAAATGATTTGGTCAGGAGATATGAATCGAATTGATTTTAGTTTTACGTTTAGAAATGTTGGTAGATGAACGGGGATTCGTAAGCCACCATCACGATCTAAGACAGCTGCTTGATCGCTTTGTTCAATTGACTAAATTAGATACATCGAATAATTGATTTCAAACGACAATTTCTTTACTATAGATCGAATATCTGTGCGTTTATTGAATTCCAAATCACCATCGATTAGACAAGCTTGTTGACATTGAGGTAATGAGATAACAAAACGACCTAAAGGTCTATCGAACAACAACAAACAAAAAATCTCGAAGAATTTTCTTCATCATCTCACATGGCTGTGTCTTTCATACGAATAGACTCGATTCGTGTTAAAGCATACAGTTTTTCATCGAAATACGCTTGATTTTCATTAATCTGTCGAATTTCTGGTATCGAACGAAATAATGTTTTGATCTAAACCGAATAACTTCATTTCCATAGAACTCAATCGATCGATTTCATTTACTTGTTGAACGACATTTTTTCTCAATAAATTCATTTTTCATACAAAATCTTTTCTCTTTTTTCTAACGAACGAACGAAGACAGTTTGACTCCCTATTGGTGTTTGAATGTTTCGGCGTATGGACCAATCGATTTTAAACGAAATTTTTTCGTTTTTTCGAGACCTGGTCCTGTTCCAAAATTTGAGAATTCTAGTTTTTCACTCTTTGCAACATAGTTTTGCATATTTCGGATTCAATTCAATTTCATAGATTTCCTATTTAAGACATGATTGGAAATTTATTGAATTATCATCAGTTCAAGTTCATTTGTATGCAATTTTTTTTCTTTTATATCAATAAATTGATTTATTACATCAATCGAGGGGAAAAAAACTTTTCATCTCTATATTTTCTCTCTCCGTCTCGCCTTGTTACAAAAAAAAGAGAGGAAAAACAAGAGGAAAAGAAGACGATGTTTTGATAGTTCATATTCTTCTTACATTTTGCTTTTCAAATTAGCCGTTTGTTGTTGCATGCAAGAGCAAACGATCTCTCCCTATATATATATACACACGTTCTAGCTCGCAGTACGAAGAAGAGAGACAGAGACAGAAAAAAAAGAAACAATTATGTATCTTTCTCCGTAGTCAATTATGAAGAATGATCATGTTGAGACCCGACATTGACATGAAACGATTGTAAAATAGAATTAGTCTAAAAAAAAGAAGAAAGATTTCCGATTTGTGCGTAGATTGAAAATCTCGAGAAAATAAGAAGAATATTTTCTTCTATTCGATTAATAAACCTTCTCGATATTTTAGATATAAACTCAAGCGGAAACATACAAACATGAAGGCAACACTTTCAATTCTATTCATTTTTATGTTAATCATGAGTACGTTCAGTTTTTCTTTTCTATGTATTTAATTAGAAAAAACAAAACTGAATATATCTATTATTCAGTTAATTTCCCAGTTGAATACGTTCATTCCATTTATTTTCTAATTCTAGTGACAGTTCATTGTTCATCATCGGCTGCCGGCCGAATTAACAAACGTTTTTATGATGCATTTGAACTTGTTAATGATGATGAACCAAATAGCAACGGTGGTGTTCATCACAAAGGTTCAAATCGAGATGATCCATGCAAAAATAAACCATTATGGTTTTTGAAATCTCAACGAAAACTTGGCAAACTCTCACCCTTTTTTCATTGCCTTGAAGAACGTAATCTCGACTAGATTACCATTGTCAAAATTAAATTCTCACTAATATAATCATTTTTAAAAATAAAACCAACAAACAAATTTTATTCTCCGAAATATCATTTTACTATCAATATGAAAATAATAAATTAATATCTATCTATCACTGTTCATCTTTTTTTTTCTTCTTTTTGTCTTCTCATTAACTTGTCACACGCATCTCGTGTAGTTGTTCGCGCATACGAAGATTATCAGCCTTGGTTGTCAACCAGATTTGCTCGAGGTCAGCCTCGAGATTACTAAACAAAAAGCGTAATTGTTTTTTTTTTATCACTTCACTCTCTCTCTGTTTTTCGTTCGTCATACCGTTTATCAGAATTTAAATCATCGATATAATTTTGTTTTTCATTGAGAAGTTTAATTAGTTGTTCGATACGTTTCTCATGATCGAAACAACGAACTTTCAAATTTTCATATTGAGTTTTTGTTCTAAATGATTCATTTGAATACAAAATCCGAAGAAAAGAAAATATTTGTCCTACTGTTCGTGAACATCAATCAAATGGTCTTTGTTTTTAATCTTGAATTGCTCAAGACGATTTTGCAGTTCAAGCATTTTTTGTGCATCAGTCGACATGCGTTCTTTCAGTTTGAAGAGTTCATCGTCTCTTGTTTTTGTCTAAACACAAACAGATTCAATTGACGAAACGATAATCTACGTATTATTGAATTGTTACGGCTAAAGAAGAATTTTCTTGTTCGATTCTCATTCTTTCGGCTTGTTCATTGGCTTTATCGACTAGAGCAGTTAGTTGTTGTTCTTTAATTTGTTCGACTTCGAGTTTTTTCTCGAATGTTTGAACACGTAATTGAAGTTTTTTATTAAGTTTTTTCGTTTCTTTAAAATCAACTTTCAAACGATCGAGTTCATCTCGTGTTTCGTTTAGTTTCAGTGTTGCTGTTTTCTTTGTCGATTCAGCATCCTAAAAACTGTCAATGCCAATTGAAAAGAATAACAAAATCGAATTCGTACTTTAACTCGTTGCAAGAGTAATTGCATTTCATAAGCATGTTTCTCACTGAGTTCGTCTGAAGACAACAAAAAAAAAGCAAACATTAAAGACAAATAACTCGATTATTCCAACCTGTTAATCGTCTCATTTCGGTTAATTCTCTCATGTGATCTTCGAGATGAATTCGATGATCATTATCAAGAATTAATTGTTCGTACTTTTTTCTCAAATCATCATTTCGTAGACGAATCGTTTCTAAAGTTCGATCGGCATCGACTTTTTCACTTTCGGCTATCATTAAACGTCGAGTTAAATTCGAAACTAAACAAAAAAAAAACAGTTCGATTGTGCATTGGCTTTGATTTTATTCTTCTCACCTTCTTCAAGTTGAGTTTTTTGAATACTTGTCAAACGATTTGTTTGCAATTGAAGTTGATCTTGAAGAACTTTATTCTCTTCGACAACAAGTTCAGCCTGTCGAACAATATTCTCACTAGAATGCAAAGAATATCAGGTGTCGTGAAACTATCAAATGACTTGAGCATACACGTCAGTTGGCTTGACATTCATCGAGGATGATGATGATGCTGCACGAAGAGTTCGATCGTGTAATGATACATTTTCAGTTAGAATCTTTTGAAATTCTTCACGTAATATATTTAGATCATTCTGAATTTTTCGAATGAATTCGTCTTTTTCTTGTAATTTTTCATCGTAGAAAGCAAATAATGGCGAAAGATATTTTTGATCAAGCTTAAATAGATTTCGAAAAATTTTCATTTCAACCAATAAATTGTCAAAACATACGAGCCAAATAGGCGGCGGACCTTTTATCGGTAGACTTTGAAATTGTTGTTGAGTTTTCTAAAGAGAATCACGCCGATTTAGAGATTATCTCGTATAAAATCTGTCTGTCTGTCTGTCTCCTTAAGGTTTTCTTTTCTATTTCATTGAAATACATTTGATCTCGTTTGTCTGTCATATAATGTTTGAACTCGACAAGAAAAGGTAGGCGACGAATTTGTCTTACGGTCGATGGATATTTGGCTTGATATTCACTAATTGCTGCATTGAGACAAATAATCTGATCTTTGAGAAAGCGATTTTCATTTTTGACATCTCTCGCACTTGATTGACCTTGTTCTAGTGCAAAGAAGCAATATTAAGTTATACATTCTTCTCTTCTTTCTTTTTTTCAATTTATTCTTCTATGTATTCGTTTTGTACCTTGAGCATATCGTTCTCGTAATGTAATTAATTCATTTTGCAATTGATCGCAACGATTTTGTAGAGCTTTATTTAAATTATCTAAATCTTTTGTTTGATCTATGATGACGAGAACAAAGGTAAAAGGTGACTATATCAGTAAGAATATTGTACTTAGTCCAGTTTGTTTCAGAAGATCATTTAATTCTTTTTGTGACAATTTTTGAGCAGTTTGCAAACGAGTTAGTAGCTGATCGTGTTGCTTTTGAAGATTCTTGAAAATAAATAAATAAAAAAAAACGAATTTTTAATAAGATTCGATTTGAATCTACTTGGTTATTTAAACGTAATTGTTGTATTTCTTCATTTAGTAATTGGTTGCGTTTCTCGAGATCTTGATAGTTATTTTGAGGTTGATACTCTTCCGGTGGCGGGATTACTAAGTATAGAAAAACAGGAAATAGGTCAAGTGCAAGAACAAAATAGATTTTCTTTTCTATGTACCAAGACGTTCTAAAACAGAATCTTGATTAGCAACTGAGATGACAGTTGATTGTTGAGATTTCGACGATGGAGGATCGTAGATATCGTATTCGATTTTTTCGCTAAATGAAACGGATCGTGCACTCGTCGGTGCTGTTGTATCGTTCATTGATGAACGGGTAGTTTTCATTTCTCCACCGATCGTCTAATACAATGAGAATTCTTTATTTAAATCGAATAGGAACTTCGTTTGATGTTACATTGAGTTGACTATTCTGTCGAGCGGGTGTCGGACCTGTTTGACTTTGTGCTGGATTGATAACTAACGGAGGTACGTACTGTTGAACGATATTTACTGTTCCTCGTTTAGGATTTTTGCCCTATTTTAAAAAAGAAATATTCAAAATCCTGTTTTTTTTCTTCATGGATATTACATCAGTTGTTGTTGTCGTCGTTGTTGAACGTGTTAATTCTGCTGCAAGCGCTTGTTTAGGATCAAGATAAATAGTTGAAGTTAATCCTGGATCGTGTGTCGTGGTCGTTGTTGATTCTGATACGGCTAATTTCAAGAGATGATTGAGGGAAAAACTAATCAGCTAAAATGAGTTTACCTTCATTGGCGGTGACGAGTTTGCCAAATAGACGTTTTTCTGCTTCGGATAATGAAGCTGTTCGAGAGGCAGTCTGCAACAGAGATTTTCAATTCAAAGATTACCAATAAAAATCAAATTTTTCTTACACTTTTCAACGTTGATTTCTTTCGTGATTGTTGTACATCATTATCACTAAAAACTCGCCCCGGTAATATGAACACAAATTTATCGATTGATTTACCTATCGTCATCATCAGAACTTGCGGCCATTCGTCCGAATGATGTTTGCTTTCTTGAGTGTAGTTGTTCACTGTCGTCGTCATCATCATCATCGTCATCATCTCTTGCCGATAGGCTCGTTTGAGTCGATGGTATTAGTAGTTGTCCTGTTGACGAAGCACGTAAAAGTGTCGAGACTATCGGACCCCATTCGTCTCTCGCATGAATTTTCTGTTGTGGAAATTGTTGCGCTGCTAATGGTACCGCAACTATACTTGGAACAGATACGATTGCCGATGCAATATGACTGTAGAATTGCTAGAATAAAAAATAGTGTTAATTTTGATTTGTAATTGTCTAGTTGAAATTTACAGGTTTCAGTTTTTTTCCATTTTTTGCTTTCATTTTTCACTGCGATCGACAAAACGACGGACACCTTTTCTTTTTCTTTTTCTTTTTTTTATTCTTCTTTCTATTTGTCTAACGCATTGAATCACAAATTGAGATGGTAATGATTACTTTTTGTACGTGCTCGAGTATATTTAGTTGCGGCCATTACTCACTCGGTTGTTCATAGAAATCTGTACAACTAGCAACCAATAATAAATAGATGTCGTTCTCTCGATGCACTCAAAACGAAACCAAACATAGAGCAAGCAGATTCAATCTATTGATTAGAGTTTGTCTTTTTCTTATTTCATTATTAAAAGCTCAATAAGAATTCCCCTCTTTGTCGAGTCACGCCTATTGCAATCTATTTTTTTGTTTATTATTTATAAACAAACAGAGTCTCTCATGATTGAAACAAAATATGAATTTTTCAAGTGCAACTACACAAACCAAAAATATCTTTTATCAATTCTCGTCTGCAAAACGGAAATAATAACTGTTAAAATCATGTTTTTCTTTTTTTTATACTAAAACAACATATAATGAGGTTCATTTGGTAAAATAAAAAACAACGGCGTAGATATTTGCAACACACACACGTACATACGCACACCCCTAAATCAGACATCGGAAATAATTAAATCACCGTTTCGTCGCTCTCTTAGCAGTTCGTTCAGATATTTAATTAAAAGCCATGCAGTTTTTTTTTGTATAACAATGCATACTATGAAAAAAGAACAGAAGAGGAAGTTTTGTTTTGTTTCTTATGCTTAACATAACTGAAGCAAACAACTAATTGGATATTTTTTAATGAACTGTTTTTCGATCGTGGAAAAAAAAACTTAGAGAGGAATTTTTGCCTTGAGGATATATGCTAGTAGAAAAATAAATATATATGTGAAAGGAAAAGGAAACTATTGGTACCCATCGAGTTTATTTTCATCGTTTGATATACTGATTTTCTCTCTCACCCCCTTCTTTGTCTCAAAAGAAAGACAGACACAAGAAAAGAATATTAAAGAGTCTCTGACGTCTTTTCCATTCTCGTTGTTTTTCTGTTGTTCCGAGTTTTCTAAATGAAAAAATGAGCTTCTTACGATGATCAAAATATAAATAAAATAGATGTTGAGAGAATACTCATAGCAATTTCTTTAATTACTCGACCTATTTTCTTGAGTTATTGGTTTGAAGTGAAGCTGAAAGAAAACTAGAGCAGATCAACGAAGTTGAGTTATGAAAAAAAAAGGACTTGATATTTTATGTATTCATAACATCGAAATTCGTGCTTTTCATGTGTGTCCTCATGAGACATTTCAGAACGATATGAATCTTTTAGTGTCGTCAAAAAAAGGACACTGTTTTTTTTTTACTTTGTTTCTTATTAATCATCTGATGAAAGCCGTTCTTGTCGAGATCGATCGACTGATACATATAGAACAGATAGTCATTCGTTGCTCATGTTATCTTGTTTTTCTTTCTAAGTTTTGCCATAAAATCTATATTCGAGATTAGGCGAAAACATAACATCTATTCTCTTTTTATAGATTGAAAGACAAATATGGCAGCATCCAACTGGTCAATGACATTGATCATGTATCTCGAAGGAAATAGTTCAACGAACTATACAACACAATGTGTATTTGATGTTGCACAATTTTTACGTTATGCCGGCACGATTATTGTTATATTAGGTTTCATTGGTAATTTTCTATCGATTATTATATTCAGTCGAAAATCGCTTCGATCACGTTCATGTTCAATGTATTTTCTTGCTTTAAGCATGAGTGATATATGTGTACTCATTGGTTACACATCTGAAAATCTTCTCTTTCATGGCTATCACATTCAATTACTTTCAAATACATACATATGTAAACTCGTTATTTTTCTTATCTATGCATCGACCGATATTTCGAATTATCTATTAACATTAGCAGCTATTGATCGTTGTGTTTTAATATCGTATCGAAGTGGACACTATCGTTTTTGCCGAAAATCGATCGCTAAAATTCTCATCACAGTCGTTGTTATTCTATTTAGTTTGATTAATAGTCATTTACTCTACGGTTTTCATGTTGAACAAACCGATTCATGTTTACCAAAACCGAATCCATATCGAAATTTTTATATTCGTCATTATGATGCATATATCGATATTATTAAAACCGTACTCATACCATTTCTAACGATATTTATTTGTAATATATTTATTATTTTTCGTCTCACACGAAAACAAAATCTTCTCACACGTGTTGCATCTCGACGTCGAAGTCGTCGACGTATTGAAAAAGATCGACAATTGACCGGCTTTCTTTTGCTCACATCAATTCTTTTCATACTTCTTTCATTACCGTCTGAAATCAACGATGTTCTACGAACATATCTTTCAATGCAATTTCAACAAACTTATGCTTGTACATTATGGACAAGTACAACTGTCCTAATACTTCTTCATCAAACAAATCATGCGTCACATTTCTATGTTTATACATTGACTGGACCAATATTTCGAAAAGAATTTCAAAAATGTTTTTGTCATTATCGTTCGAATAATTCGAAACATTTATGTGATTATTCGAAACGACAATCGATAACAAGTCGATTTACTACTAATCATCATGATGATGGTGAAGATCGACGAATGAGTTTATTTCTTCGGCAAACTCATTCATTAGCTCTTGCTAATGTTAAATCTGAATAAATATTTTGGTTTTCTTTTCTAATAAATGAACAAAAACAAACTACGACTACTATTGGTTTCGATCGCGATAGAACATCGTCCAAGGGCCACTTAGAAGAGAATGAACAAATTGCAAAGAAATATTTCTTTCGAGTTCAATTCTCCTCAAAAATAGCAATCGAAACGATGTAACTAATCTGAAATGTGGTTGACGATGAAGTGTTTCATCGATGTGTACATTTATATATATATATATATATGTCTACTTCTCTCGCTCTATCTCTTTTTCTCTCTCTCTCACTTTCTCATTACCTCTCGTTTTTTATTTCGACGAAATCACTGAAGCAAAACAACGAGAGACAAGAAAAAAAAACGTGCACATGCATGACAAACATCATCCATCAATTCGACAGAAATTATAGGTTGATGAAGAACAGGTAAACGATCAACAATCATTAACCTATCGATGTCAAATATATCTATCTTTTCATCACGCATATTGTTCAATAAAGAAAAAAAATAATAATTTCCTCAGGATATAAATCTGCTTATTGGCAAAAATATGAAGTTTTTTCTCTCTATTTTAATTATAATAATTGCTGAGATGTAGAAAAAAGAAGAATTTTGACAAATAATAAACCAATGAAAATGAATATTTGAGGCCGCTATAATCAACGTTGACGAAAGCGAAAATCAAAATGCAACTAAAATGTTCTGTCTCTCGATTGGCAGATTTTCGTTCTATTTACGTAAATGATATTGAAAAAAAAACGTAACTCTTTTTTCTTGTCGATATACAAGATAATTGTGTTTATCGTTTTATTTAGTTTTTTGTTTTTGAAAGTGTAGATGACGGATTCAAATTCTGAGAACGATGATACTAAAAACATCTCGTCCACAGTTGATGATGAATCCCAAATGCCAAAAATTCAAATCAATCCCTTGACAATTATGACATCTGTCCAATCATTCAAACCGGTTGATGAAAATGAAATGCAATTTATTGAAAATATTCCCGAACCAAAATCGACGATAGAAAACAACGATGTTTCATTACCATTCGATCCGAATATATTACCAACGAATACAATCGAAGATAATCGATCGGTAGCAGCTTGGGTTGAGTCGACAACGAGTGAAGCTGCAAATGCAGTACTCGAACGATCACCCTCACTTCCATCGACACTTATCGAACCGATTGTAACACGTAGTCGTGGCAATTCAATAGTATCAACTATTGTCGATGCTCAACAATCGTTTACTTCCGATGCATTAACATCTCAACAAGTCTCATTTACCAATGATGTTCAACGAAGTTTATCTGTTCCACCATTAAATGATTCATTTTATCTCGACAATAATGATATGACAAAGTTTGGTGATGATAATGATGATAATGATGATGATACACCTGAATTTCTGCCCGTACCTGAATCAGAAGAATCCGAAGTTGAAAAATCAGCAAAACCATCGAGTAAAGATGCCGACGAATCATTTAATTTTCCAGCTCGTTCACCAACAACTCGACAACACAGTCCGAAACAAACACATAATGTTTCATTTGATACTTCAGTTTCATTCGAAACATTGCATAAACCGCCTTCAATCGTTCGTCAACGTCGAAGTTCATTGACAACTGATAAACCACGAATAATATCATTTCATCGTTCTCAATCCTACATACATGCTCCTCGTCAGTCGCCATCTCTGCATTCACAAATTCTTCGTAAACAATTTCAGCGTGGCCTTTCCATGCCCAATGGCGAATATCCCTGTTGGCTCGATCCACAACGACCATTATCCGATCTGTCTGATAGCGTTTTTCTCTCGACACCGAATACGGCTTCGTCAAAAAGTAGTCCTTTTCTACATTCATCAGTCATATCCGATGCATCCGGTCGTAGTGGCATCGAATCGACAAATTTAGATACGAGTGTGTCCGATCAAGGACGAATTTTTAGCATCGATGAAACTCAAGAACAATCACGACGAACTACAACAGTCACAACTCGAACATCGATCTCTTCATCGATGACACCGAGTACACAAAGTTTATCATCATCGAGTGATGATGATGAACTAATCAATCGATTCGATAAATTACATCTTGGCAAAAATAAACACAAAGAACCAATCGATCTCAAACGTACAGTACAACAACAACTACGATGGCTACTCGAAAAGAAAACAATGCTCTATGCAAAATCGAATGTTAAACAACATCAACAACAAAGACCGTCAACGAATTCATTCGTTGAATTCTGTTCAACATTTCAATCGAACCATCAAGCTGATCATCATCATCATCATCAACAACGACGAATATCGGGACATCTATTAAACTCGATGCCACCTTTTGTTTCTCAACATTCATCCGTCGATCCCATGAATCAAAGTTTCACATCCATACGAAGTACACATTCGGATTCGAGTGCAACGACTTCATTGCATAATTCCAAACCAACAACTGCTCGACATTCATTCAATCCCGTGCTGATCAATACGCATCAAACACGAAAACGACCGACTCAACGACGAAATTTCAGTAGTCTATCGATATCGACACGTGAACGACGAAATTCTTGGACGAAACCCGATCAAACACTGTCGTTAAAAGATCAAGATGAAAAATCATCGCCATTAAATCGCAATATCGAAGCTATTCTCAACGAACATTTACATATGTTCAATCAAATCTTCACTAATTATTCAGCGACTGCCAATCTTCATTATGCAACATCGAATTTGACATCTCGAGATTTTCTCTACACACATTTATGTGAACTTTCACAACGAAATCCAATGAAACAACGATGTTCAAGAATCGAAACCAAAGCGTTCATTGATTTGATAACTAATTTTCACATGCATCGCGCGCATCACTACAGTTTTCTGACCGATTCAATTCGAGAGATCGTTCGAATTAATAATGATGCATTACATTATTCGCATAGTTTGAGCGAAAACGATGTTGAACTCAAACGAAATCGAGAAAGTCTCGACGGTCACATCGCAAGTAATGAATCATCGAATGGATCATCGCCATGTTTAACTCGTTATACGAGTATTGAATCGAAATCGGAAGTCAATGTCGATCGAGTCTCATTCGACGAGCAACCATTGAGATTCTTTCGTCGTCTATCCGATGATTACATATTCGATTGTGAACAAACCGAAGCTGAATTGAAGAAACTCTTCGATCTAGCCGATCAACAGCATATACTCTACTGTTTGAAACACGTCGATAGTGGCCATGAAAATGATATACTCGCGATATTTCATCGTCGTTTAGATGCTCTCTATGTTTGGTATAATCTTTACTATGAATTGACGATATCAGTCAAGAAATTAAGCGGTCTTCTACGTTGTGATGAATGTGATGATTGGCCGAAATTACGATTTCGTTCGATTGCTACATTTCGTGAGAGAAAAGCAAAACGAGCAGATGAAGATGATATTTATTATGAATCGACTGATGAAGAATATGAAGATGATGATGATGAAAATGCTGAAATCAATTCATTGGATGATAGTAATGCAGAGAATGAAGATGAAAGTGAAATTCTTCCGAAAGTAAACGAAATATTTGAGATGAGAGTGTGTGTAATTGAGATTTGTTTTTTTAGAATCGATGGCCAGATGAACCTACAGATAGTATTGAAAGTATTGAATCGATTCTTTGTTAAATTAATAATTGAATTGAATTTTTAGTTACGGATTCGATAAATTTTCGACCGAGAACTCTCGATCGAAACCATTGTTATCGGTAGAAGGAGAAAGTTTTCAATTTTGATAGTAATTTGCTTCTTTTTTTTGCTTAGAAATTTCGTTTATTACATGGATAAACGTTCGTATCAAGTCAAATACGATGGTTTAGCACGAACATTAATCGAACGTGTTGCGCCTGTTCTTGTCAAAACTCGTCTAACATTTTTACAAACCAATGATCGACGTAAAATCAAAGCCGAACAAGTTCTCGCTGGTTTAACTCAAACAGATTTTCAACTTTCGAATGTTATTCAATCAGATACAAATGCCGATGAAACCGAAGACAAACTGATCGATACCGATAATCCAGTCGATGATGATTCAACTCGAAATCTTAATATCGGAGAATTAACCATCGAAAAGTGGCTTCATCATGTTCTCAAATCTTGTTCAACATTGAAAACAATATTTTCATCGATCGATGAAATTCTTAAAAATAATTGGTTCGAATTACACGAACAATTAGGTCTACCGTCTCTTTTGCCACTCTACTTTTTCATTATTAATATTCTTCTCGATGTTATGAACGAATGTTTAACACTGTATAATAAACCTTATATGAATAACGAATCGATTGAAATCGATTCTCTATGTCGACAACAAGTAAGACAAAATGAATGAATAAATAGTATATCGAAATTTTCTCGTCGATTTTTAGCTTGTTCGAGAAGCGAAACTTGTTCTCAGGTTTGAAGAAATGAATTATTCATTCAATCTATCTATCGACTTCGATTTATTCTAGAGATGCACTAGCTACACGTTTGTACAGTGTTCGAATGATGGAACAATTCATTTCACACGGCAAAATCATCTCAGAACTAACAGAATACGATGAGAATACGCTCAAATTGTATACAGTTGAGTGAAGAAAAAAAAATCATTTTCTTTCGAAATAATGTTTTCATTTTTTAGCATTACAAACAATTCTTGAGCACCGTTTGTATCAATCGAAATTTTGCAATTAATAATTCGGAAAATAATCTGCTAAATAACGATGCAAATACTGATTTATATTATTATGTCGATGAAGAAACATCGGAATTAATAAAAGAATACTATTTTGCTCGAGATTTAACTGTGACATTAGGCAATCGAATGGAAATTCGAGATTTATGCATTGATTTTAGTACGCTAACACAACGAATTCTAGCTCAATTAAAAGAAGAATTAAATGATAATACAGAAAAATATTATCAAATTTTTGCAATTGATCTAACTAATCCAATGAATCTAGCTGACGGCTCGTATTCCGCCGAGTGAATATCATTTTTAAATAACGAAAAATTCAATCGAATCATTTCTTCTCTAGTGTAATATCGGATTCATCTCGACCAATGATCTTTCATTCGTCTGTAAGTGTACCTGTCGAAGGTCTACATCACGAAATCTCAGTCAGTGAATCAACAACATCATTTTCCGAACAGAAAAAGTTCGTTTTTGATCGTCGATCGAGACAAATCGATAACAAGAATTTGTTTATTTTTTTAGAAATGATATTATTTCGAGTACAAGAGAATTTCGTCGAGGTTTTGATATTATCAAACAACGAGCGACTCGTGTTTGTAATTTAATAAAAACATTGATGGACGTAATGAAAATATTTTTAGTTTTTTTGTGTTTTGAATACGTTTTTTTTTTCTAATTTAACAGGATTTTTCGATTGCTGCTGAATTCAAATGTGCAAATTTGAGCGATCTTTGGCAACAACTTCGATGCAAATCCTACACTCGTGTGAAGATTTTAGTAAATAAAAACGAAACCGATGATTTCGATGACTTCTACGTTTTTGTACCACCGTGGTTATCAACGGATAAAGATCAAGTTGAAAAATTACTAAACAATATCTGTAGTCAAGTGATTCCATCGGATGAATCAACAAAGTCAACGAAAGACAATCGTCCATCGTATATGATTTTCATTCCAAAGAAAAGTTCATCTCGCCATCGAAATCAATGGACAGGTGAAACACTCCTAATTGAAGTGAGTGAAAGTACAAAATTGGCTGTCAATTCAACGGAAATCTCGTGTTTTCATTTGATTGTCAATCGATCTGATCATTGGGTAACAGCTGTCAATCTATTTCGTGCTCATATGTCAACGAATAATATACAATTGATTAGAAAATTACCACGAGATGAAGATATTCGTCAGACATTTGAGCAAATACCCGAACATATCGAACAGTTAAGTGTTCAATTGACTGATCTCGTTGGCCGATTGAATACAATCTGGAATCAAGATGCAACGAAACATTATCTAACTGAAATAGTTAAATTCGATGAATTTACTATCGAATCGAAACTTGTCGATCTTGTTTTGTATATCTACAATTCCGGTTTCGATCTCTTTCGTTTATTCTACGATTTAATACCGAAAATAGCCTATTCAGATGATGAACTCTTTCAAAAATTTATCTCCATTATGAATGCATTCTTTTGTGAATGGTGTAAATGTGTAACAAAAAAATATAAATATACATCTATACAACAAACAAAAACGACGAAATATAAAGTTCTTCGGTAGATGAAAAACGAAAAAAACATATCGAAATATATAAATGAGAATTTTCTATTTTCAGACCGAAATGGCTTTCACCAGGCATGGTATTCTTAAGTTTTCTAGCTAAATCAACACATTTACAATTATTATCCGACGAAGATTATAAAAAATTATCGAAGGAAATGCCCGCTGCTTTAGATGTACTCTACGGAAATTCAAAAGGTAATTGTATGATGAATTTATCTGACTGATAAAATAGATTTTCTGTTCTCTTAACTAAAGATCACTGTTGTATGCACGAGCATATTCAACAGAATTTAGGTATTGGTAAGAATATATAGCTAAAATTGGGACTTTTTGCTCAATAGATATGATTTCATGAGGGATTTGTTTATTTTATGTTGCATTTTCAGTTCGTTCGAGCAGTGTGTCATCAGGCTCGACTCATTTGAATCGACCACGTAATATTTCATGATATATTTTCTTTTCTCTGAGAGAAACATTCTGTTTTTCAGGTGGACATAATCGAGTAAACAGTGCTGGACGAGCAGTTGAATTAATTTCACCTGCTGTTCAAACTCCACACGAACGTATTGCATTGCAAATTCAAAATCTCGAAGAAATCTTAGAGAAAAAATATCGTGAACGCAAACAAATCGGTCAAACATTTACGACAACAACATCATCAACAACTCATGATCCTGTAATATCATTAAAAATGCGTAATATCGATTTCCCATGGCGGCGTGGCACTCGCATCGGACAAGGTGGTGCAGGTGTTGCTTTTCGAGCAATAAACTGCTCGAATGGTTCAATTGTTTGCATGAAAGAAATCCAATTAACATCGATCGCTTCTCGATCACTGCCAAGTACGGTTTCGGATAAACTTCGATTAATAGCCGAAGAAATCGATATGATCATGTCGATAAATCATCCGAATATTGTTCGATATTTTGGCATCGAACGATATAAAGTATGTGTGTCAATCATTTGCACTGATAGTTCGATAATTGTTTATGTATTTTAATTAATTAGAGAACAATTTATATTTGCATGGAATATTGTCTCTCGACAGTCAATGAATTTTTAAATGATATTCGCGCATTTCAACGCAAAGCTCGTGTTAAACGAACGTCAAGTTTCGGTTTTAGCGATTCGAGTGAATATGATGAAGAAATTAATAATGAAACTCATCGGACAAATCCATCGCTTGATGTCAATGAGTATGTTCGCGGGTTTGTTTGGCAACTTTTGCAAGCTCTAATGAATTTACATGAATTTAATATTGTTCATTGTGATGTCAAAGGAGACAATATATTTATAGCCAATGACAAAGGACGATACATTGTCAAATTAGGCGTAAGAAATCACTAAGAAAACAAAAGTATCGATGTTGTTGTTGTTTCCAAAGGATTTTAATTTGTCGCACCGTCTTGAACTTGAATCAATCTCAGCCGATAATAATGGCTCACGCAGTACTGAGAAAAAAGGAACAATATGTAAGTATTTGATGCTCATCTTTTGTCGAAATGACCTTGTTCGAGTATATAAAATGACAGTTAATCGGAAACGCATTTAGCACATGAAAGAAAACATCGAGGTAATTTTAAATTAATATTTGTTTTCTTTTTGCTAGATTTTAAACCACCAGAACCTGAGTATGTCTACAAATCTGATATATGGGCACTTGGTTGCACAATTATTGAAATGTTAACAGGAAAGGTAGCACCGTTCACCTTTTACTTTTGTCCTTTTAGTTCTTTTTCTTTGAATCTAGTTGCCATGGACTAATGTGACAAGACCACCGGAAGATAAATTCTATATTCAAAATCAATTACTACTCAAAAAAGGTCCTCCGATACCTGATGAATTAAAATATGAAAAAGCGTGTGAATTCATTGAACTATGTTTGAAACCTGATCTCGAAGCACGACCATCGGCTAAAGATCTACTCAATCATCCGTACCCACGCGTTCGTACTGGTAAACAAAAAACAAACATGTCAAAAAGAATTTTCTTTCGTTTTTTTTTTCTCTCATTATTTCAGATTAATCCCGAAAAGGAAATGCTCTATTTCTTGTACATACAAAACTTAATTATTTATTTCTATGCAAGGATTCTCTCTGTTTTGAACGACAATTTTATCTTAAATAAAAAAGAAAACATCTGCCGTGAAAACCTATCGGATACGATTTATGTTGTCTAGAGGCAAAAGAAAACGTCTTTCATTAAAATAAACACATTTCTTGTTCTTATCTCGAAACATCGACATGAGTGTTGGTAATTTTTTTCTCTACTAGACTCGAGAACATGTTTGGATAGCATCATTAAACTTTATTACGTCAATCGGTCATGCACTTTAATTCTGAAGAGAGAGAAAGAAGAACGAAGAAAAAAAAAACGTCAATGTTTTTATTTGATATATTCTTATAGATTTTAGCGTCAACGTTCACAGAGTTACGAGCTTAGAAATAATTAATTGACGCAAATTCAGATGAAAACTGCATCAAGGTAATTGTTTATTGCCGATGAAAATAACTAAATGGATTTTGACTTGACTTCACAGATTAGATGTTTTTATTTTTCTATCTTCCTGACATTCTGAGTAAAATATTCATGAAAGATAAAAAAAAAATGTTTCTTTATTCTGTCTCTTCTATTCTCGAAGATTGTTAAGCATTTGTTTCATGTTCAACAAGAAAATAAAGTCGTGTTTTAATCTTTTACAATAATCTAAGTATAAACACGACTTTCTATTTAATTTCAAGGTAATCTCTTATTCAAAGAGATTAATAAGCAATGACTCGTCGAAAATTAATTTTTTTTTCTTTGAAAAAAAAACAACATTCATTTGAATAGAAATTATTTTGTATGTATGGGTTTCTTTTTCTTTTGAATTAGGACAAAATAAGATTTCTTTAGAGAAAACAAAACTAAAAGACAAGACAATAGATGACGAACTAGTATTCTTTTAAAAGAAAAAGAAATCGATTAGTTTTCACATCCTTGAACTGAAAAAACCAACTATAAATAGATCCATTACGAACACATTTTGATTATACCTTCAACTGATGAACTAAAAGTTAGATTGATTTCCGTTCAGCATGCTGCACATTTCATACGGTCTATCAAAATCTACATTTTCTTTCGTTGTACTTTGACAAATGCTTTTTTTTTCTTCTTTTAATTATCGATATGTTTATGTTGTCACGTTTCATGCGAAAAACATTACTTGATTTAAGAGTATATTATCAACGAAATCGTTCGTTGTTCTATCTAATTTCTATCTCTGAAATATAATTATCATGCAAAGAAAATTGACAGTTATTCTCGGATGTAAAAATTACACTGTTTATCGATGACAACTCATAATTGAACGCACGGATATGTTTTTCTTTAAGATTATTTTCGGTTTGTCTACTCGTTGTTGTTACTAATCGTTTAGATCAAAGAAATGTCAGCTTTTCCTCTGTTTTGTTCTTCTTCTTCTACTGCAAAATTTTCTTCATTTGTACTTGAAATTAAATAAGATACAGGTGGGTAGCTGAATGATATTTCTTTTATATAATTAAACAGGATTTAAACTTGAATAAATGGTATTACAATCAGGAAATACAAGTGCTGACAAATTCTATATATTCTCTTTTTTGTTTTCGGAAAAATAATTTTCTTTTCATATAAAAAAGAAAACTTTTGTGCTATTTATTCAAATAATGAAGAGAAATAGTTTATATGAAAGAGAAGATGAGAACAGGAAAAACGACGAACGACTGCAGCGAACGTAGAATGCTATTTTTTTGTCTTAATTTATTAATAGCTTTTTTCTTTTTTGATGGAAAAAAAGAAGAAGAAGAAGAAGAAGAAGAAGAGAGAGGCGGAGGAGAGGGAGGGAGAGAGAGAGAGAAAATAAAAACATCATCTATAGAAGATTTTTCTATAATTCTCGCGATAGTTTAGATTATCATAATATGACTTAGTAAAGACCAGTGAGAAAGAAAAGACTTTAACAAAGCTAATTTTCTTTGAACATGTTTAAGTATTCATTAAACAATACTCTGATATATAAAGAAAAGAGAAAGGAATAGTTGGCGTTCTCTTATTTCAGATATGTTAAACAGAATGTAAATCTTTTGAACATATTCGATGTCGATAAATATCAGCAATTTCATGTCGAATTGCCTCGATGATGAACAATATCATTCACCGAATCTATGGCATATCTTAACATCGAAATTACGTTTTTCACCGACAATAACAATATTGATTTATATTATTTATTTACTCCCGTTTTGCTTTGGCGTTTTTGGAAATATTAGTGTGTGCTTAATTTTCTTTCAACAACGGAAATTACGTTCAATAACGAATACATTTTTAATGAACTTATGTAAAAAAAAAAAGAAAATTGACGAATAAATTAAGAATAATTATACTTATTTTTCTTTTCAATTTCAGGTCTCAACGATCTCATTGTACTCTGCGTATCGATACCGATGACACTGTCAGCTGCCCTATTTGAAAATTGGGTATTCGGTGCATTTCTTTGTAAATTCGTTAGTTTTACTCCGACGTTAACAGCCTTAGTTTCGACATTTACAGTTGCAGTCATAGCCATCGAACGATGGTTTTTTATTGTTAATAAGCAAAAATTCGATCGACATTGTACAATATTTACATTGATTTTTCTTTGGTTTATTTCGATTCTAATTGCTCTACCGGATTTTTTCTCTCGACAAATACAAGTATTTAATCCACAAAAATTTCTACCTGATATGATGAACACTTATCCGGGTTTTCAACAACGCATACCGAATGATACTGACCTATCGAAAATTCCCTTGCCGTGTAAAATGAAAAAAATTGTCTACTGTGTTGTTAAACCTGATTTACGCATGCGAATCTTTTCCTATATTGTCATAACTGTTCAATATCTTGTACCGTTTCTATTCGTTTCAATAAGTTGTTATTCCATAAGTCGATTTCTCAAACGACGTATGATCCGTATGCGTGTCTATCAAAATCATCGATCGACAAATGGCGCACAAAAAAAGTCAACCATCAATGAAGATATTGTCGAACAGGAACTAACGAGTAATGATGATGCACCAATTAATTCACACGCATCATCATCATCGAACGATCATCGTTCGAAATGTCTCTTTCAACGTGTTCGTCAAACATTGCAAAATCTCGAATCAGTGCCGCTTCAATATTCCGATCAACAACATTATCTCAAATCACAATCGCATGCAACACGACGTTTTCATCGTAGTCGAAAATTATTGATCTGTATTGCGGCATTATTTACAATTTCTTGGCTACCATTGACTATAACACAGATCTATCTTGAGCATAATGCTGATTTATATTATGGTGATCGAGCTAATTTTATTTATGGTTCATTGTTGATACCTTGCTATTTAATATCATCACTATCAGCTTGGATGAATCCGATTATTTATAATTATATTAATCGAAGTTTTCGTCGAGAATTTTACGCACTTTATTCATGCTGTTTGAATTCATCGACGAGAACGTTGAGCGCATCGTCGATGCGCAAAGGTATTGTTGCTATTGGCTCGAAAAAATATCGACGAGAAGAACCCGATGATCATGATACATGTTTAGACAATCGTTTGACAAGTAAACAAACCACTCATGTTGTTAGTTTTGCTGAAGAAACGGCAATTATGTTACACGACTAAAGTTAACTATTATTGTTTTCATGTCACTTTGTTGTGTTTTTTTTGTCTTTATTAAAATTAAATGTTTCGAACAGATTCCTCTGTGTGTATGTGATTACATCATATGATATCGGTCAGTCGACTATGCTGAGCTTTTGTCTATCATTTTCATTCTAGTGAGAGTAAACGCGAATGTTCAATCTTATACACATACGGTTCTTTTTCTCAACGATAAGTGAAGCGAAGCGACGAGCTTTAATCGTACATTTCTTTTCTTTCTTCTCTTGAACCGGTCATTCGACGAGAGTTACGCATATACGGGTCAGTGAGGTCCACGCTTTTCTTTTCTTTTTTTCGTTTCGAATACGAGTATACGATATACGCTTATACGTATATGCATATATACATACGTAGACGATAAACTAAGGTTCAGTTGGGTAATTGAACGATGTCTGTACGCGAGCTTTTACTCTTTTGTGGAGTGTTTTTAACAAGTTGTTTAGCGGAAAATTTACGGCCACCGTATTTAAATCTTGCACGAGAAAAACATATTACTGTATCGGCAACATCAACCTGTGGTGAATTTATTGATGCAAAAAATGCCAATAAAATCAAATATAAAAAAGAATTGTATTGTAAACTAACTGGTTCATCGCCATATGAAAAAGATTACAAAGATTCGAATTTAATCTATGGACAATATTGTGATTATTGTGATCCGAGTATTCCCGATAAGAAACATATTGTTAATTATACAATCGATGGTACCGATCGTTGGTGGCAATCACCACCATTATCACGTGGTTTAGAATATCAAAAAGTCAATATTACAATTGATCTTGGACAAGAATATCACATTGCTTATATTTACATTCGAATGGCGAATTCACCTCGACCAGCTGTTTGGTCATTGGAACGATCGACCGATTATGGAAAGACATTTTCGACTTGGTATTATTTTGCAAGTGATGTCGAATGTCGAACGATATTCGGCGTTTTACCATCACGTAATCGATCATTTGTACGAGATGATGAAGTTGTTTGTGAAACGAAATATGCCAGTCGAATACCATTAGAAGGAGGCGAAATGGTCGTGTCATTAATCAACGATCGTCCGAATATAAAAAATTTCTCCTACAGCGATACTTTACAACAATGGACACGAGCAACGAACGTTCGTTTACGTTTACTACGGCCAACAACATTACATTCTCATTCGATCATTCACGATAGTCACGACAAATCAGTTACACGTCGATATTTCTATTCGATTCGTGATATTGGAATTGGTGGTCATTGTCAATGCAATGGTTCGAGAATTCTATTCTGTTTTTTTTTGAATGAATGAATGAGGTTCATTTTGTTTTTCTTCTCTTAGGTCATGCGGAATCATGTGATAAACCTCATCCGAAAACCCCGAATAAAATGGTCTGCCGTTGTCGACATAATACATGTGGTGACTATTGTCAAGAATGTTGTGAACCATTCGTACAGAAAAAATGGCGACAATCAAGAGATTCCGATGCGGGCGCATTCGAATGTGAACCGTGCCAATGTTATGGTCATTCGAGTGAATGTGTTTATGATGAACAAATTGAAAAAGACAAATTGAGCATCGATATACATGGCAAATATGACGGTGGAGGTCGATGTTTGAACTGTCAACATAATACCGAGGGCATCAATTGTGAACGATGTGTTCGTGGTTATTTTCGAAATTTTACGAAGAAAGTCAGCGATGTCGATATGTGTCAACCGTGTAAATGCAATTCGAAAGTTTCGACAGGCGCTTGTGCTGAAGGTACAGGCAAATGCGAATGTAAACCGCAATTTACCGGCTTGGAATGTGATGAATGTGCTGTCGGATATTTTGATTATGCTGCTGGTTGTAAACCGTGTCTATGTTCGATCAATGGCACGGCTGATCATAAATGTTTGCCGGATTCGGGTCGATGTGTTTGTAAAATGAATTTCGATGGCGATTATTGTGATCGATGTGCGCCAGGATATTACAATTTCAAAGCTGGTTGTCTTCCATGTCAATGTGAACGAGCTGGAAGCGATGGAAATATTTGTGATGCTGAAACTGGGTAAGATTAAACATTCGAATTCAAAATAAAAAGAAAAAATAAACGATTTCTTCAGACAATGCCCGTGTCGATTGAATTATCAAAATCGAACGTGTAATACATGTAAAAATGGACATTATAGTTATCCGGGATGTTTACCTTGTGTTTGTAATCATAATGGTAATTATGTCGAACGAAAGAGATTTGATGCGAATGAATTGCTGTGTTTTAGGTTCGACAATTGAAGTTTGTCATAAGGAAACGGGAGGTTGTATTTGTAAGGCGAATTTTACTGGACAAACTTGTGAACAGTGTGCACCGGGATTTTTCAATCATCCGACATGTGAACCATGCGCTTGTGATTCTGTTGGAGTTGTTTACGATGGTAAATCAATCAAATAAAAACAAAACTGAACTATTTTTTTGTTTTTAGCATGCGATCAACGTGGTCAATGTCATTGTAAACCAAACTTTGGTGGACGACAATGTAATCAATGTGCACCTGGTAATATTCAGCTATTGGCTTAACTGATTAATTACGCTTTAGTATTCTTTTTTTTGTTTTAAACTAAAAGGTTATTATCGTTATCCGGATTGCGTGCCATGTACGTGTGATATGCACGGTTCGTTAGGCGCGAGTTGTGATCAAACAACCGGGCAATGTGTCTGTAAGAATAATTTTATCGGAGAAAAATGTCAAGAATGTGCTCCAGGTTTGAAAGTTGAAAAGAAAAAACAGAAAGGAAATTAACTGATTGGATTTGATTTTCAAAGGACTATTCAATTTTCCCTATTGTGAAGAATGTAAATGTGTGCCAGCCGGTGTTCGAAATGATTTTCCGGGCTGTGGTCGACACAATATTCCTGGTGTTCTATGTTTATGCAAGCAAAACGTCGAAGGAAGACAATGCGATCGATGCAAAGAAGGATTTTGGAATATGAAAGCCAGCAATCCTCTTGGTAAATGTTTTTTTTTGCACTCACATGTTCCTATTTTTAATTGATTTAATTAGGCTGTGAACCATGTGATTGTTCCGATTCAGGAACATTAGCACATTTGCATACATGCGATGCTGCAACAGGTCAATGTCCTTGTAAATTAACAACACAAAATTCGACAGTACGCTGCGATGTTTGTGCTGATGGTTACTATTCATTGAAGCGTGATGATGTATTCGGATGTGAACCGTGTCGATGTTCGTTAGGCGGTTCGTTGAATAGTGTTTGTGATAAGCAAACAGGCCAATGTGTTTGTCGACCGAATATTGTCGGTCGAGAATGCAGTCAACCAGCATTCGGTCACTATTTTCCGAGTTTACATCATTTAAAATACGAACTCGAAGATGGCATCACACCAAAACATCAAACACCCGTTCGATATGAATTCGATTCGAATCAATTCGAATATTTCTCATGGAAAGGTTACGTTCGTTATTCAACATTACAATCCGAAGTTCAAATACCAATACAACTAACTAAACCAACAGCTTATCGTCTTTTAATTCGATACAAAACTTATAATAAAACATCAGTTGATATCAACAGTTTAGAATATAAAATACCTCAATTACATGTTACATTTGCATCGATTCGAGATACAAACAGTCAAGTTGCACCACAAACATTCGACATCGATTTGCCACAATCCGATCGACAGGCAACATTCGCAAGTGCAAGTACATTGTTAACAAGTGAATCAGCACCGAACAATGAATATCTATTAACATTGAAAACAACCGATCCTATTCTTGTTGATTATATTGTTTTCATCCCGATTGATTATATCGAAGCTCAAGCACTTCAACAAACCGATCAATTTGCTTACGGTCGTCCGTGTGAGCTCGATGATGAAGATGAATGTTATCAATATACATATCCGCCATTACATGGCATGTCAACAGTAAATCATCCAATAACAAATTCAAATCCGAATGATTTAGTTGTGGATACAAATCTTCTTCAAGAATTAGCGATTGATTCATTGACAACAATCGAACGTGGACGAGATTATCGTTACGATTGGACAATTAGTAAACCAGGCCAATATTATCTTCTTGTTGATTATCATACCATCGATGCTGGAACATCGTATGCACGTGTTCAAACGATCGATGGTGATATTATACCTGGTGCATTAGTGCTCACTGAATGTCCGTATACATTCGTTTGCCGACAAATGGTAACAACATTGACAAATAGTGGTAATCAACGAATAACAAAACCCAAATTAATGACAGTTACCAATACACGACGTGCAACAGTGATTATTCATGTTGTTCAACAAGCCGATCGAAGTAGTCCAATTGGTATACACAAAATAACTGCTGTACCTGTCGGACAATTTAGTTACGATCTTCTTCGACCACAATTCTCGTGTGTACGTGGTACTTCGGATGACGGTCCACATGGTTTGACAGTTTGTGATAATTCCAATCAACCGTCAAGTCAATCATCCACAGCACCGATTCAAATCTTTCAAGCTGAAGATTATTATAACGAACATTTGAAAACAAGTCATTTTCCATCGGCACCACCGAATACAGCTGTTGTTCCATTGAATACGACAACGCCGAATATTTATGTCTACGGACGTTTAACTGATGTCTATACAAAACCGGAGAACTATCCTGGACAATTTCAATTTCATATTCATTACTATCAATCGAATACAAACGCCATATCGGATACGATACCATTGACGGTTATATTCTATAGTCGAACAGGTGATAGTCAAGTTGGTGAAATCAATGCGCCGATTTGTCAACGACGAACAGCCGGTGGTTGTTCGCAAATTGTGACACTTCAAAATGGTTCGACAGCTATTCGACTTGATGAACCAGAATTTACCGCATATTTAGCATTGACAAATCCGAATCAATCGTTGTTAATCGATTATTTAACTGCACAAAAAATCGAACCGAAAACTGAAAAAGTGGCAACACCAGCTCCAATTGTAGCTGAAACTGATCGGGCATCGAAATTTGTTCAAGATTGTATTTCGAAATCAGCACCAAACTATGATCTTCGACTTCAGCAAGCAAGTCCATTCTGTCGACAAGCTTTGTATTCACTATCATCGACATTCAACGAACAAGCATCAACATGTTCATGTGATATACGTGGTTCAACTGATCCCAATGGTCTCTGCGAACCGTACGGTGGTCAATGTTCATGTAAACCAAATGTTATTGGCCGACGATGTGATCGATGTCGAACAGGATACTGGGGTTTTCCTAATTGTCGACCGTGTGCATGTCCAACGAAGATTTGTAATGAATTAACGGGTGATTGCATTTGCCCATCGAGAGTTACGGGTCGATATTGTGATCAATGTGCACCACGAACCTACGGATTTGATCCGTTAGTCGGTTGTGAAGATTGTCAATGTCGAATCGAAGGTGTGATTAATGGTCGTATGGATTGTGATCTTCGTTCAGGTCAATGTCCATGTCGAGAAAATATCGGCGGTCGAACGTGCGATCGTTGTGCGCCAGGCCATTACGATTATCCACGTTGTATTAAATGCGATTGTGATGCAGCCGGTACACTCGAGCCAATCTGTGATACGTACACAGGCACTTGTCTATGCAAAGAAAATGTCTATGGACCACGATGTGATCGTTGTATTGACGGTACATTTGCTTTACTATCTGATAATCCTAAAGGTTGCACGAGCTGTTACTGTTTTGGTTCGACAACACAATGTCATTCGGGTGTGTTCAATTATCGTACGATTCGTAATATGTCCGATTGGACTTTAACTCGACCGAATATTCGATTCGATCGACATGAAGCACGTTTAACTATGTTTATGAATTATGATAACAATGATCAATCTCCAATCTATTGGTCAGCACCAAGACATTATCTTGGTAATAAAATACTTTCCTATGGTGGAAATTTAACATTCAAATTAAGTTACACATCGACAATTAATAATTTCGATCAAATATTAAATAAACATCCGTTAGTTGTCATTCGTGGACGAGATCTAACGATTGTTTACTATTATCCTCGACCATTGGAAGGCAATCGACCCGATGAAGATATTTCAATAACATTAAAAGAAGCTAATTTTCGTTTTCAAACACGTTCATCAACAGCAGTTACACGTGATACTTTCCTACAAACATTGAGTAATATGTCAAGTTTACATATTCTTGCTTGGCCATTCGCATCCGACACAACATCCAGTTCAATCGTCGGTATTCAACTGCAAACAGCTGACTTCAAATCTGTCAATAGCATCTCACCATCACGTCCTCTAGCACGTAGCATCGAAGTATGTTCTTGTCCACCGAATTATGCCGGTACATCATGTGAAACATGTGCTCGAGGCTATTACAAACAGTATAGCGGCACGAACGGTGCACATAGTTATACTTGTGTGCCATGTCAATGCAATGGTCAAAGTGAAATCTGTGATGTTGAATCGGGCCATTGTCTCGCCTGTGAAAATCATACGACAGGCAAATATTGTGAAAGTTGTTTGCAAGGTTATCATGGCGATCCAACGAAGAATATCACTTGTCGTATTTGTGCATGTCCATTGGCGGTTGAATCGAATAATTTTGCATCGACTTGTGAAATGAATGTGACGACAGGCGAAACAACGAAATGCTTTTGTCAACAAGGTTATTATGGCGATCGATGTCAATCGTGTTATCCAGCATTTTGGGGCGAACCGAATAAAGTCGGTGGCCGATGTAGCCCATGCGAATGTAACAGTAATATCGATCCGTACGATTGGAATGCTTGTGATCAACAAACCGGCCGTTGTGTCAATTGTTTGAATAATACAGCTGGAGCAGCGTGCGAACGTTGCCGTGATTGGTTCTATGGCGATGCTATTCATGCGAAGAACTGCGCGCCATGCTCATGTTCGCAATGCGGTTCGTTGAGATGCGATCAAATGTCAGGTCGTTGCCAATGTAAACCTGGTGTTACCGGTGTGACATGTGATGTTTGTTTGGAAAATCATTATGGTTATCATACGTGTGGCAATGAAGGATGTAAAGCTTGTTCATGTGGTTTGGGTAGTCTCGGATCATCGTGCGATCTTTATACGGGACAATGTCAATGTAAACCGGGTGTTGGTGGACGAAAATGTGATGTTTGTTTGCCGGGCTATTGGGATTTGACGGACGAAGGTTGTAAACCATGTCAATGTGATCGATTTGGAACAGTTCGAGATTTGAGCAATACAGGCTTGAGTTGTGATGCGCAAACAGGCCGTTGTTATTGTATCGAAGGTGTTCGAGGTGAACGATGCGATCAATGTGAAGAATTCTATACTATTGTCGAAGGTCGTGGTTGTCTTCCATGTGATAAATCAAATATCGTTCCTGAAGGTTGGTGTGCTCGTCAATTAATCGATGATGTTGATCATTTACGTTTGAATATCAATCAAACAATTGCTAATGCCGATCGAATTATTCAAGGACGTACAGCTAACGAACGTATTCAACGAATACGTGCAAGTGCTGATGAATATCGACAATTAGTCAATAGTCCCGATTTAAAAAATCGTCGTTGTTCAATCAATGAAAATCCATCGAGTTCATTTTGTTTGAACGAACAAATTGTTAATATAACACGTTTACTCAATGAATTCGATCATGATTTTAAACAAACACAAAATGAAATCAATCACGAACAAGATGAAGTCAAACAATTACTCAAACGTGTACAAAACGAATATGAACGCGTTCAAAATCAAGTTCAAACTATGCAATCATTTGCCGACGAAATCGAATCGTTTTCATCGAATTTAACACAACAGAAAAATGACGATCCAAGTTATATCGTTAGTTTAATCGATAATGTTCAAACGAAATTAAATCAATTCGAATTCGAACCTGAACAAAGTCTTATTAAAAATTCAAGTGATTTTTCCGAACGTTTATTTACATATCTTCAATCATTGAACTCGGATTTCGATCGACATTTACTTGAAATCGAAAAATTAAATAATCGAACAACATTGTTCGAACAACGTACTTATCATCTCGAACGACATATTCAACAAGCCTACGATAAACTCCAACGTATATCAAATCGTGTAACGATATTAGATGATATTACATTAATACGAACGACATTAAAACAAAGTTTAACATTGAAAGATACAACAAATATTAAACTAAATAATGTCAGTCAATTGTATGAAAATGAACTTCTAAATAATTATCAACAATTACAAACGATTTATACTGAAACTGTACGAAATGCTGATGATTTAAAGACAACAATTCAAACATTAGTTTCATCAGTGAATGAAACAATCGAACAAAATCGTCGTGTCTATTCGAACGTTCGAGAAATGTTTACTTATGTACAAAATCTCACTCAAACATCGAATTCACTTGAAAATCTTTATAAAATAATGAAAGAACAAAATAATATGACATTATTAACTGTTTTTGTCTATCGAAATATCATTGATACAGTGAAATTTCTTGATACATCATCGAATGAACTCATACAAAACATGACACAAGCTGAAGAACATATTTACAATCAACGACAACGTATTGAAAAATTAGAAAAAGAACAAATGACCGAGAATTTTTCGGCAAATTTTCATACACGTATACAATTGAATCTTGACGATGATCAACGATTAGAACGTGCACTTCGTTCTCTCAATGGTTCTGAACAATCATTGAGTACAAGTGAAAAACTTATTCCAGCCTATAAATTACGTATCGAAGAATTGAAATTCTCAGCTGATGGTTTAGAACCACATGCTCGAGATATGTTCGAAGAAAGTCAAAAGAAAACCAATGAATTCGAACGTTTAAGAAAACAAATCAGCGAAGAAAAACCAGCAAATGAATCGACATCAAGTGATCGACCGTTACATGAAGAATTTAGTGACATTGTTCGATCGATTGACAGTATTAAACGTTGGCAAATCGATACCGATGGACAATTGAGTCAACAGAAATATTTCTACGATCAAACAGTTGATTTACAAGAAAATCTTGCGAATATTATTGCCGATATTCGACGATTAGTCGATGAATCACGTTCAATTGTTAGTTCAGTTCGTGTCGGTGCACAATTCAATCGAACAAGTGCAGTTAATTTACATAAACCTTATAGTAAAACTCATATGAATTTGAATAAACAACATTCGAAATTAGCACTTTCATTTCGAACGACTGAACCCGATGGACTTCTAGCTTATGTTGGCAATGAAAACGACGATCGATTTATGTCATTAAAATTGAATCAAGATGGTGAAATCGAATTTACGTACGATCTCGGACAAAAACAACCGATCTCAATAACAACATCGAAATCATTTACTGACAATCAATGGTACGATGTGACTGGTGAACGTATTGGTTCTCATGGTCAATTGACTGTTGTTGATGTTAATGGAAAAGACGTTTTTACTGGTACGAGTGATGCTAAAGTCGATGGACAATCGATGTTAGATTTAAGTGACGAGCAATCTGTTCTGCTCGTTGGCGGTATACCAGCATCGGTTTCACTCAAACAAAGCTATCCAGCATTTGCTGGTTCGATATCCAATGTTCGTCTCGATGATCATACAGTTAGTTTATGGAATTTCGAATCATCAATGAACTATAATCAAGGTTCGATACCATCGACAATTCAACGTGAATCAGTACCGGGTATTAGTTTGAAAGGTGATGGTTATGCAATATTTTCTAAACGACGTTTACGTCGTCTTGAACATTCATTTTCGATGACGATTATTTTTAAAACTCAAACACCCAACGGACTTCTACTTGCGTACGGTGGTGGTGATATTGAAAAACGATTTTTTGCCGTACAAATTATCGATTCTCATGCCGAAATACTTCTCAATACAGGCAGTGGTCTCGTTAGTCTACGACTTGAAGAAAATGTTCATGACAATCAAGTACATCGTTTACAAATTAACAAACAAAATACAGAATTAACAATTCAATTGGATGATCATGATGCTGAAAGTTTAACCGATCGTGATGAAGAATCACGTATCGATGGTGGTAATGATAATATCTATGTTGGTAAATATCTTGGACAAGATTCATTACGTGACGCAATTACAAGTCGAGGTTTTAGCGGTTGTATACAATCGATTCTTATCGATCGAACCGAACTAACATTTAAATCTGAACATTTTAAACGAAGTGAAAATGTCGAAACAACTTGTTCGACCGAACAAATTCTTCGTACAGTACAATTTAATTATCTCGATCAAGAAAGTTACGTTGAAATCTCAGAGAAAAATCTCACATTACCATGGGCGATCACAGCTCGTTTTCAATCGACACAACCATCGGGCACATTAATCTATATGAACAATGAAAATGACAATGAAAATATCAATAAATTAATGATCTATTTCGAACAAAATCATCTCATGATTCAACATAAAGATTTGCCTGTTCTTCGATGTGAACGAAGTTTATCAACAGATTCTTGGAATTATATTAGTCTCTATCGTGATACACAATCCTATCGTTTATATTTAAATGATACTGAATGTGGTAAATTAGATATTGAAAATGTTTACGATGATTATCAATTGTATAAAACAATATTTATTGGCGGTGTACCACAAACATTATCAACGGATACGACACGTTTAATTGGTTGTATCGGTGATGTTAATATCGATGGTACATTGGTGAATTTCAACGATGTTATTAAATTAAAAAATGCCGAACAAAACTGTCAATCAAATGGTTTGAATAATTTAAATAATTTCAATGATTTCAGTGTGACATATCCGACATTTGAATATAATATAACTCAACCGACAGTTCAAGATAATTATAAATTAAAATTATTAGAATTGAGTGATGAATTCAAGAATGTATCAGCTGCTGTTCTACCAGCTGTAGAAGTTCAAACTTCATCATCATCATCAACGACAACAACAACAACAAGAATAGTAGCAACTATTGAAAATGATGATGATGAGGATGATGAAGAAGACGAAACAAGTACTCGTGGAACTTGTGGTCTGCCGATCCATCCATCGACTAATCTCGGTCGAGATATTGGCTATCGTTTCGGTGATGATCATCGTGAAAGTCGTGGTCAAATCACCATATCCGAACCATCGATAAATCAAGCCATGAACATATCGTTTCAATTTCGTACACGTTTCACTCACGGTCTACTTTTCTATTCCGGCAGTGATTCGAGTAATTCAAATGAATTCATCGCACTTTGGCTACACAAAGGTCGACTCATATTTGCCTTTGATTGTGGTTCAGGTAAAGGTGAAATCGAAAGTTTGAAACACTTGAACGATGATCAATGGCATGACATTGACATAAAACGTATTGGAAATAATGCAACGATTTCAATTGATTCACATTCCGCAGGTTTTATTATTCCACCTGGTACAAAATCTGATCTTCAAACAGATGGTATCTATTATTTTGGTAATCTTCCTTCTGATGAAGAATTTCACGCTCAACGACGAAAACAAATTCATCATTTTAAAACTCGTCATCATCATTTACAATTTCAAGGTTGTTTAAGTCCGATTACGATTAACAATCAATTGATTACATTCGAAACCAATGTAAATAATCAATTCAATCATAATATTCGAACGTGTTACGAACATGAAGAGTCAGGTGTGTTTATCAATGGACAAAAGGAACTCATGCTAGAGAATTCCTTTGTTCTTGGACAACAATTTAATATCTCATTTCATTTTAAATCTCGTGTACCAAGTGGTCTTCTTCTCGCTGCAACAAGTACATCGAATGATAATTATCTATTTATTTATCTCGACAAAGGCAATCTTGTTGTAACTTTATTACAGAATAATCTCGATGAAGTTCATGTTGTTCATTGGCCAAATGATGCCAATGAAAATGAAATGTGCGATGGTCAATGGCATACAGTTGAAATTGAAAAAGATCGAACATTCGTTCGTTTACATGTCGATAAATATGAACCTGATGAAGAAATCTTAGCTAATGACATTCAATTGTATACCGATGGACCTTTGTTTATCGGTCGAATGGATAATTTACCAGCTATTGTTGACGATGTGCCTGTTTATGTTGGATGTTTGACCAATATGAAGATCATTGCAATTGATGATGACAATGATGAAGATATAGTTCGACATGCGAAAGCACTTCATACAGTCGATGGAATTGAATATTCGTGTCCAACACATTAACATTTCATGTCTCGCTGTTTTTTTTCATCTTCTCCTCATTTTTTTTTCGTCTAAATTTGTAGATTAAGGTTTGCATTTTTGTTTTGATTAATAAACTATATCATTAGTTGGAAGTGGTACATTAGTTCTGAGGCGACATCTCTCTTGTTGAACAAATGATTTTTACTAAAATTTTCTTTCTAAATCACAAGTAGAATTCAAATGAAAAATAATTTCTTTCAAATTTCGATTGTTTTTTTTATTGAGGCACAGGTTTTTCTTGTTCGAATGATTTCTGTTTGGTTGTAATACGAACTTATCTCCTCTCGTCCATATTTTACTAATCGAAAGCGAGATAAAAAAAAAAAGCGTACGTACACTACTACTATATACATGCGAAATAAAACAAAACAGCTAAACACAATCATCATCTCACGTGCTCGTTTATTTTTCTATTGTGCCCTCGATATGAATAAAAAAAAGTTAATAATAAGACAAATCTCATGATTTTCTTCTATTCTAGATAGTGAATAACTCTCTTTTTTTGCTTTATTATTTTTTCAAACGAATTTTGTTCTGAAAAGAACACGAGGCATTATGCCAAACGAAACAGCAACATCGAATTCAGCTAACTGTTCAGCTTGGCAACAATCCTCAAGCACTAATCCAACAATAGATACCCCTCCTGATTCAACTGTCCTACCTGTATGTATATTCGAAACAGAAACAACAAACAAAATCACTCTTTCTTTCCTTCCTTCTCTAGCCTAAAGATTGGCCAAGTCTTGCCGAAGCTGCTGATGAACAACAGCAACAACAACCCGCTGCTACATCACAGCCGAATACACCTAAAACACGTAGTAGAAAAGGCAAACAAAAATGGGTACCATTACCATTAGAAAATAGTGAAAATCCGACAGCTCCATCGGAAACTCCGGTAACACCAGCGACAGCAGGCAATCCAACGACGAGTGCCAAAGCAACGCCAAAAGGCAATCGTTCAGCTCGTAATACTCGTCATGCTCGAGGTGCTAACCGAAATCGAACACGTAGTCTCGATGGTGGTACAGCGAAACGAAATCGAAAGAATCGTTCCAATGTTAATACTCCTGCGACTGCTGCCGCTGCTGCTGCTTATAACAACTATCAAGATTACTATTCGTATTACTGTATGTTTTCAATCCAAAAAAAATAAAATAAGAGTTTGTTTGATTGTTGTTTTGTTTTTGAAGATTATGATCAAGATGGAAATATAATTCAATGGCAAGGTGAGAAACAAGTTGGCAAACGAAAGAAAAAATCGGAACAGTCAGCTCAAGTCGAAACAACTGGTGATGGAACAACAACGAATACGCAAATTCGTGATGTTCATAAATTTATTTTCGATGACGAAGCTGTTATTGTTGATGATTGTTCATTTGTTTTACCTTATATCGAAAGTGGTTATTACTATCCTCCAGCAACACCAACGGATCTACCATTAAATGCAACGAATGAATTTATACCGCCTATAACACCGGTTTATACTGAAGAACAATTGAAAGAACTACTTCGACGTCAAGTGTATAATGATCGATTTTTGTTGTTCAAACATTGGATCGTTTTTTGTCTTTCTAGTGAATATTATTTCAGCAATGAAAATCTTGAAGTTGACGTTTTTCTTCGTCAGCAAATGTCGAACGAAGGCTACGTTCCACTTTCTTTAATTGCAAGTTTTCATCGTGTTCGTTCGCTATGTGATAATGTTTATACAATCGCAAATGTTTGTACTTTCGAAAAGGAGAAACAAACAAACAAAAAAAAGAACTATTTTCCGTATTTAGGCTATTCAAGATAGTCCTGTTGTTGAACTTGATGATAAATATATGATACGTTGTCGTACTGAACCAACGCGTTGGCCGTTAGTTATTGAAACAGTATTAAATCCTGATGTGCCTGATTTTCAACCAGGACAAGTTTGGCAAAAGGAAACGAGTGATGAAACAACGATAACAACACCTTCGTCTACAACAAAACGAAAGAAACCGACGAAGAAAAAAGTTCGATGAATTGAAAATGTCGAATTTGAATATTTCATTTTTGTTTTCAAGGAGAAAAAAGAACAAGTTCAAGTTGTACCCGATGATGAACCAATAAAACAAGACAATCGTGAAGAATTAGAATTTAAATTCGATGAAGAACTACCAGTTAAACAAACGAATCTAACAAGTAATCGACGACGAACAACATCATTAAACTTAGATTTATACGACGAAAAAGAAGCGTCTGATTTCGAACTCGACGATAACGATATCGATAAGATTCTTATCATTACTCCAACACCACCATCGAATCGAAAACAACAAAATCCTGAACGTACGCCACGTGCACGTGTATCCAATGAAATAGCAAAAATCATCGAAGATGGTTTGAAATGGTACGAAGAAGAATTATGGCAAGATCGTTCGAAAACAACTGGCAAACCCATCCGACAATTGGCTATGAAAAATCAACGTAAATTAAATGCGAAAAAGGACAAAGACGAAGAGAAAAACAATCAAAATGTGCCCGATGAAAATGCTGAAAACACTCAACCACGTAGTTCAGCCATAGCTATTGTTCAATCAACGACACCTCAAGTCGAACCATTCTATCGTCCGAAACCGAGTCCATCGAATCTTTCTCATTCGCCATCGAATGATTTCATTTCTCAATCATTACCAACAACGATTCCACCTGAACTATCATCGATTCGAGAAATCAACGAAAATAAATATCCTGAAGAACCACGAACACCTCATTCACGTGCAAAACATGTCGCAAGATTCTATCCGGTGACAAAAGATGCGCCTGTAGTCAAAGCTGATGTAAAACAAATCGTTTTACCAATTGAAAATGTTCGTGTTCTTTTTTTTGTTTATTTAGACACCCGGTCGTAAACGTAAAACTCGTCATAGTGAAAATCCTCCCGTTGAAAGTTCAGTTGGTTGGGTTTTTGATTCTCGTAGTCATCCAACAACTAAACAACGTAGTAGTACAGTCACAAGCGCGTCGTAAGCTTTGTCTTTTGAAAATTCAAACATCTCTCATCTCGATTTGATTGATCGTAGTTCACGACAAGATTATTACAATTCATACAATGAAAATCATTATTGGTATGGAAATAGTACGAATTCATATGATATGTACGGTTCGACACCTGTTGAAATTCCTCAATTTCAACATCCATCACATTCACTCTTACAACAAAATGGTTTCACTCAACAAGTCTACCTGAAATACAAACAAGAATGTTTCGATGGTTCGAGAAAATTGTTTTGTGATTCGATTTTCATTCTTTTTTGTTGTTGTTGTTGTTACAGAACGAGCTAAATTCGGTCCCGGTCAATCAATGGAAATGAACACACTCTATCGATTTTGGTCGTTTTTCTTACGTGAAAATTTCAATCGTCGAATGTACAATGAATTCAGACAATATTCTGTTGACGATGCCAAAACCGGCCATCGGTAAAACCTCTCGCATTTCCTATTCATTCGAGAAAAAAAACACTATTCATTGTAGTTATGGTGTTGAATGTCTGTTTCGATTTTATACCTATGGTCTCGAACGACATTTTCGTCAAGAAGTATTCGAAGATTTTCAACGTGAAACACTTCGTGATCATGAAGCAGGTTAGAACACGATGGAAACAACGAACTATTGAGAACATATCATCTGTTGTCTAGGTCAATTGTATGGTCTTGAAAAATTCTGGGCTTTCTTGAAATATTCGAAACAAAAGCCTAAAGTCAATGCGAAACTAGAAGAGATCTTGAAGAATTACAAATGTCTCGAAGATTTTCGTGTTGATGGTGCTTCATTTCCTCAACAATTCTATCCAACTAAATCAGGAATTATTGTAACTACTCGATTTTCGATTGAAACAAAACTATCTTTGGTTTCTTCTTCTTTTTTATTAAATAGACGGTTCCAGCACCCGAAGCTATTGCTGCAGCCGCTGCAAAAAACTCAAGTGATTACTTTCCGGCACGTACAAATCGTGCTCAAACTCGACAAAATAATCGACGTACAATATCCGAACGGTGTTAGAAAACAAGCCAACCAACGGTGCTCATTTAATCTTTCTTTCTTTCTTTCTCTGGGTTTCGGTTTTTCGTTTTTCTTCTTCATTGTTTAAACTATGCATGTGTTTCATTTGCCTTTCAAGTTTATTGTTATTTAATCTTTTTCTATGTAAATAGGATCTTTCATTTGGTTCCTTTGTTTACCGTAGATGATAGATAGATTCAAAAATAGTGATGCAGTTTTTTTTTCTTCCTCCTATGATATGAGTTTTCTTCATATCTTTGGTTTTTTTTTGAAAACTATTTGCTAATAAAAAGATCAGACAAAAAAAACAACAGCAGGACGTAGAGTTTGAGTTTGTTTGTGTGTTTTTTTTCTTGTAGATGGCTGCACAAAAATTGTTTAATAGCATAGGAAGACTTGGCATTGGTCTTGCAATTGCTGGAGGTGTGATTAATTCAATGCTTTATAATGGTTTGTTTGTCAACATAGATTTTATTGTATTGAAAAGTGTGTTTTTGTTTAGTTGATGGTGGTCATCGAGCAGTTATTTTTGATCGTTTTCAAGGTATTAAACCGGATGTTATCGGTGAAGGAACTCATTTTATGATTCCATGGTTACATAAACCGATTATTTTCGATATTCGTACTCGACCACGATCGGTTCCATCGGTAACAGGAACGAAAGGTTTGTTCAAAACAAAACAAAACAAAAAACGTAAAATTCGAATAATTTTGCTTTTTTTTGTGTAGATTTACAAACAATTAATATAACTTTACGTATTCTTTATCGACCACAAGCAGAAATACTTCCGAAAATATTCACGAATCTAGGTTTAGATTATGAAGAACGTGTTCTACCATCGATTACGAATGAAGTTTTGAAATCTGTTGTTGTAAGTCATCGATTACAAATGTTTCAGTTCATAGACAATATCTTTTCTCAAGGCACAATTCGATGCAATTGAATTAATTACTCAACGTACACTTATTTCTCAACGTGTCAGCGAATTATTAACTCAACGTGCTTCACAATTCGGTTTATTACTTGATGATATTTCGATTGTAAGTGAAGAAGAAGAATAGGGAAACGATTGATTGTTTTGTGTGTAGACACATTTAAGTTTTGGACCTGAATTTACAAGTGCTGTTGAATTGAAACAAGTCGCCCAACAAGATGCTGAAAAACAACGATTTTTAGTCGAAAAAGTGAGAAGAACAAATTGAAATTGAATTTTTCAAAAACAAAATCTGTTTTTTTTTCTGTTATCAAGGCCGAACAAGTTCGTCAAGCGAATGTCATTGCAGCTGAAGGTGATGCTCGTGCTGCTGATTTAATTGGTAAAGCATTGGGCGAAGCCGGTGAAGGATTAATCGAACTTCGACGTATCGAAGCAGCCGAAGATATAGCTGCTCAATTGTCACGATCGAGAAACATCACATATCTACCCCATGGTCCACAAATGTTACTCAACATATCCGGTGCTGCTTCTTAGTTTAATTTCTTGTGGTTTTTTTTCCTGTATCGAATCTCTAGTTTTGTTTCGAGATTGATAATAAAGAAAAGAAGCCCGATACTAGGATGATTGATGTTTTTCTTTAGATGATATTGATAGTTCGAGTGCGATTGAGAGAATGAATTTTGATCATATTTTTCGACGTTTTATATTGACTCAATCATTTGTACGCGGTTGGGGCAATCCTTTACATCTACAAGAAATATTTCGATTTCGTCGTGAGAAAATTGCTGTACGAGACGAATGTGTGAAACTTATTTCCAAAGAAAATTCAATTGAAATTCTCAAACAAGAAATCAATGGCGATCGATTGTTAATCGATGGTCGATTTCGATCACCATTAGCCGATCATTTGCCGCATTTAGTAGGAGATAATTATACAAAGGCAATCATACGATCGTTTTATTTGAGTAGATACCAGCAGAAGTTGTACCGGCATATTTTCAAATTGTTTTGCCTCGTGATCATCGGCTAGGAATTGATTCAATTCCAATGGGCATTTGCTATGCTGGAACAGGTGATCATGGTTTTCGTCGACGAAGATTATTAACAGCTATACCATTGATAAATCAATATCGAATTGGTACAATTATACTTGAAAATCCATTCTATGGCCTGAGAAAACCATCATATCAATCACGATCATCGTTATTTCATGTTACTGATTTGTATCTCATGGGTAAATCATTGATTTTAGAAACATTAGTTCTGCTACATTGGTGTGAGCAAATGAAATTAACACCCATGATTCTTCATGGATATTCATTAGGCGGACATATGGCCTCATTGGCTTTTACCAAGTAAATGTCAAAGAGGAATTACTTTCTTTTTTATAAATCATTTTTTTCTTCATCGTTCAGTTGGTCTGGTCCACTTTCTCTCCTAGCGTGTGCCTCTTGGTCATCGAGTTCAACCGTATTCTGTGATGGCGTTCTTTCTCGTACAATTCCTTGGCCATTGTTAAAACAGCAATTTCAAGAAAATCCAGCCTATCAAACATTCTACGATTTTCTACGTGAATTGAATAGTTCAGAAAATTCGAAAACAATCATAGAAGATCCCGTGAAAGATATGATGCGTCATATGATGGATGAATTTACTTCTCTACATAATTATTCACGTCCAATTCAATCGAATATTGCGAATGCAATGTTTATTGCATGTCAAAATGATGGATACGTATTACGTGATGGTATTCCGCATATGAACGATGTTTGGCCTGGTTGTTCGATTCGTTATATTCCTCGTGGACATATCAGTGGATTTTTCTTGAATCAATCTGGTTTTCAACATGCAGTTGCGGAAATGTTACAACGGCAACAGCCCAATGTCAAACTAAAGAAAAATCCTGTTATACCATCACTTCCAGTGACAACGACAACGAATTCATAAAAATATCGAATTAGTCCTATTATTATTTTTTTTTCATCTAGGAAATAAATAAAAAACATCATATTCGAAAGGACTTTGAGTTTTGAAACTAGCATTCTGTTATCAATTTTATCTAATCTTGTTAACTTGGGTCAACCTATTGAGATATCGTTGTTTTGCATTTGTTTCTCCAACAACGATGAAAATGAATTACGCGATTTCGTTATTTTGTCTTGCATTTGCCATCCAAGGAATTGTACGTTGAATTGAATAGGAAAAGGAGAATTTCGAATGAGAATTTAGATTGGTGAACAATGTTTGAGTGATCAATGGCCACCGAAACCTGAACGAGTTTTGCCTTCATATGTTATCGATTTAGATTTGCCACCTGTTCAACGTTGGCAAGCTGTTACAAGCTCTTACAAAGCACAAGTAAACGACACATTGATTCGAATCTATTCAAAACTTGCGAGTAAATACTTTGCGTAGATTCAAGATTTACTTGCCTATTTCAAAGTATGGATCGTCGAAGTTATGCCTGAACTTCAATTTTTAATCACTATCGTCGATACAGATTTAGTAGGTTGCAGTAAAATTAGACTTAATCAACGTGCTTTTTCATCATCTATTTAGCCAGCTATGGCTGATACATTACCAGCTCCATATGGAGATGAAATGAAAGGCATCAGTCAAGCAACAGGTCTACCATTGGGTGAAGTCGTTCTCTATAACATCTTCTACGAAGTTTCATCGTTCTGCACATCGGTTGTTGCACAAGATCAAAATGGTAATATTTTTCATGGACGAAATTTAGATTTCGGAGGATTGATGGGGTAAATACGATCATTTCAAAAGTATACTTAGCATAAGTAGCGATATGTTTTAGTTGGGATAAACTCAATCATACATGGACATTAACTGAAAAACTACGACCATTGATGGTTCAACTCAATTATACACAAAATGGTCAACTTCTCTATCGTACTACGACTTTCCTTGGGTAATTTTTTTGATGAAGAATAGAACGATGATTTTCTAGTTTGAATATTGTAGTTATATTGGAGCATTGACTGGTGTCAAACCAGGTTATTTCAGCGTATCAATTAATGAACGTAATTCAGTCAAAGGTGGATACATCGGTTTAATTGAATGGTTACTTAATATCAATCGAAATCAATCGTTTATCACATTTGCTATTCGTGATATGCTGACTAAATCACAAAGTTTCAATGAAACAGTTAAATATCTATCTGAAGTCCCACTTTTAGCTCCATGTTACTATATTGTCGGAGGTATTCGACCAGGCGAAGTAAGATTTGTTTCTTTTTTCTCGTCATGATGTTCATCGATTTCTTCGAAATTGAGGGTGCTGTTATCACTCGTGCTCGTATCGGATCGGATAATATTACGCGATTAGGTACTGATAGTTTATGGTTTGTTGCCGAAACAAATTATGATAATTGGAAACCACAACCAATCTTTGACGATCGTTTAACACCTTGCATCAAATGTTTAAAACAAAAAGGCCAAAGTCAAGTCAATTTTGAATCGCTATTCAATGTTCTTTCATCGAGACCCATGCTCAACAAAGTAAACTATCTATTTGATTTATTAATCTCGTTCAAAATCTATTTTTGTCGGTATTATAGCAAACAGTATACACATCTTTGATGGAACCAGCTACTGGTCGAATGGAAGCATTTATGCAATATTGTAATGATGACGAAGGATCATGTCGTCCTTGGTAATTGAAAAAACAACCGTACAATCTTTTATTTTACTTTTAACATGTAATTTTTTTCTATTAATTCATTCAAATAAAATTCATCAATCAGATACCGACTCATTTACTTCACCGAAATTACAGACAATTATTCCGTCTGGATGAATATTTACAAATTTGCTGAGACCTCGAACTGGCCACTTTCTATCGTAGATACAAAACTGTAATGATCAAGAATCATTCCCTTCTCTTTGGTAGTTTAGAATCAAATAGTTTTCTCATTTATTCTTGTGAATTTTTATTTGTTTTTTTTTATGCTGATGTTATTCCATAAAACAATAGAAAGTTGTTGTTTGTTTGTTTGTTTGAAAACGTAAACAAATCGATCTTAAACGGTTTGTCGTTTTTTCCAAGCATCAAGTGGACCATGATTAGGTAGATACTGAACATTGACACCATCATATTGTAATTGTCCTTGTTGAAATAAACGTTCGTAATTTTCACGTGTGAATTTCGTGAATCCCCATTTGTCGGAGACAAAGATTTTTTGTCGACCTGGAAATTTGAATTTAGCACGACGGAAAGCTTCGACAGTTTGTGCTTTGTGTTGATCTTTAACACGTGCTGACATAATAACTTGTCCGATATTAACACGTGCAACTGTTCCTAATGGTTTACCAAAAGCACCACGCATACCTGTTTGTAAACGATCGGCACCGGCGCATGATAACATTTTGTTGATACGAATAACGTGAAACGGATGAACTCGCATACGTATGTGAAATGCGTCTTTACCGCAGTGTTTAACTAAATATTTGTTGGCACAGATACGTCCGGCTTCAAGTGCTTCACTTGATAATTGTTCGTATTCATCAGAAACGAGATGAACACATAATGGAAATTCATCAACACGCGCACGTTTTCGACCCATATCAAAGATACGGATTTTTGGATCAGGAACACCACGACAAAAACGTGATTTCGGCTAAAACATTCGACAGACAAAAAGAAACACGTTATACAACCGAGAATAATCCATGGATTCGGACTTACGTATGGCTTGTTCTTGCAATAACGATAGCATCGTGCAGGTCGTCGACCCATTTTTCAATATTCTTTTTTTTCTAAAACACACGAAAATTATACGAATTTATTTATCTTCTATCAGTTTGCAACCGAATGAAAAAAATAAACAACAATAAATATATTCGCGATGCGATTATAAAAACTAAATTCTGTCTGGTTAGAACTAGACGATTCTATTCTCTGCGCCACTACAATGATGAAATTCAATAAACTAACACACTCAGGCAGTTCGAACGAAACGAGCGCAACATCCTATGAAAGGCTAAAATCTCGATTTCTATTGGTCGATAGCCGAAAAACATCTATTGGCAACCAGTAATCACCAATCGTTTTATTATGGATCTGTTGCAATTTTTGAAAAATATAAAGGTTACGTGTACACCATTTGATTTCTTTGTCCCGTACTTTTCTTACTCATGCGTTGTCTTTAGTTGATATTAGTCGATTTCTTTCTCGAGTCAATATAGGTAATTACAAAATAAAACACTACGATAGACAAACACACGTTTCTAGTTCGTTTAGGTACAAACTCATGGCCAAATCGAATGAAAACCCTATTAATCAAAGTAGTCAACAGACAGAAATCAATTCATTGCGTGATTATTTCAAAGATAATATCCGAATTTTATCATCGATTGGTCAATTTTCTTATATTTTAAAAATTCAAGTTCATCAATACGATGTATCATTAACATTACAATTGGATGGTATGCAAAGAATTGAACATTTTTCGATTCGTAAGAATTCATTCATTGATGTTTTTTTTAGAATCTTATCCATCGAAATCACCAGAAATTATTCTAACTGCACCACGTCTTAATCCCGAGCAAATTCTTCACGTTCAACAACTTCTTCGAACATACGCCGATAGTCTTCTGAATCAACCAATGGTTCTATTAATCTACACACGTCTTCTCGAATGGTTAAACGAAAATAATATTCAAAAGCTCAATGACAATTCATCAACACAACGAACATCTCATCCCGTACCATCACAACAACAACAACAACAACAATCGAAAACATCTTCAAATGAGTCTACTGATAATACGCAATCGAAAAAATTGCCAATGAAAACAGCCGATGATGTCATATCTCGCATTGAATGGGATGAACGTCTTGACAAACGCTTCTTTCGTGTCGGATATATCGATCGTTTTCTTGGTTTACAAGAAAAATCCTTTCTCGATTTCGATTTTCAAGTCGATCTATCGACAATTAGCGATCGACATTCGAACATACTCGCTATACCTAAACATCGTATACAATATTTCAAATATAACAATGAAATCATCTGGGATAAAGATACACGAACAGATTTAATGTTCGGTTCGACAGGAAATCAACAGACAATCAATGATGTCATTCAAAGACATGAAAATCTACTTGAAATCAATACGAATCCTTCGTATGTAGAATATTTTTTGTGCACGTAATTGCAAAAGTATGTCGAAATCTCTGTCTAGAATATCAGATAATGATGCAATTGAAGAGAATGATAATTCGATTCAATCCGTACGATATTTGACACTAACCGATGGGACATATAAACCGAATTATTATCTCTCGATACCTATAACACATCCAATAATTATTGAAAATTATACGAATTTTCGTCAACATTTGCTAACAACGTATCCAGCTTATTTTTCGCCACGTTCTACAAATTTATCGTCACTTCATGTTACTTTACTCACGCTACGCATTGAAAATCCATCTCAAATCAAACAATTACAAATTGTTTTAAAACGTTTTCAAGAAGAAATTCGCTATCATTGTTCGTATCCTGATGCACTTTGTTTGGAATTTTCTGATGTCGATCTATTTCGTGAGAAAATTCTCTATATTAAATGTCAAACAAATACACGTCTCGAACGTTTACGTCAGTTAATTGTCGACCGATTCTGTGAAGAACAAGCCAAACAAAATTTGAATGAGATATTTTTAGCAGGAAACTATGCGACGTTTCAACCACATTTGACATTATTGAAATTGAAACGAAAATTCCCATTGAATTATTTTAAAGATATTCAAGGGACATATTTCGGTAAACAAACTATTGAAAATCTACAATTAGCAGTCATCGGAAAGACTGAACAAGATGAACAACTAACCAATCTTTTATTTACACTTGATTTAAGTTAATCAAATAAGTTTGTCATTTTCTTTATTATTATTATTCTTCTTTTTCTTCTTCTTTTCTATTTTATAATAACTTGCCAATGGTGATTTCTTTTCTTTTCGAAGATAGATAGTATTAATGTCACATTTTCACTTTTTTTTTCGTTCTCTTTCATACGTATTAATAAATCTATCAATCTATTTTTATTGAATTAATAATGGCCTCCAATAAACAATTGTGTTATTATTGTTTTTATAGAATTTGAGACATAAACAATGGGAGTGCAAAATTTTTGGCAGTTAATTGAATCGACCGGACGACCGGTTAATATGAATAAAGGTCTAGAAGGAAAGATACTTGCAATTGGTAAGATGAAAATAGATTTTATTCGAAAAATGTTGAATATCTCTTGTTCAAACGAAAACAGATATCAGCATTTGGCTTCATCAAGCAGCTAAAGGCATGAGAGACAGACAAAATCCGCATATACTTTTGTTATTACATCGTATTTGTAAATTATTACATTTTAAAATAAAACCGATATTTATTTTCGATGGCGGTGTACCGGAATTGAAACGACGGACACTTGTAAGTTGAGAAGATGAGTAAATATGAATCTTATTTCGTTGTTGTTGTTTTTTTTGGCCGAACGACGAGAACGTCGTGATGCTGCCGAAAGCAAAGCCAAAGAAGCTAAAAATAAAATACGAACAAATTATTTGAAAATGTTAGCGATTCAACAACTTCGTGGTGAAACAAGTAGCGTGATTTCTTTTGAAATAACAGTTTTTCATTAATAATTTGTGCGCTCTAGTTGAATCGATACCACAAGAAGATGAAGAAAAGGATCTATTCGAATTACCGGATACGCATTTACGTTCGCAACTTCCCGATGATGATAATGATGATGAAATTATAGAAAATAATGAATTCGAATCAGTAGCTAAACGTAGACAAACAACTTGGTCAAAAACGACGAATTCTCATTATGTTTTACCTAAAGTTTGTTGTTTTATTTATTTTATCGGAAAATAATAAGTCTTTGTCTAAATAGTTTGACGAAATGGATGAGAGTGCAATGAAGAATCTACCCGTTGAAATGCAACATGAAATTCTCGTGAGACAATTCATTGTTTTCTTTTAAAACATCGTCTATTTATTTTCGTTTTCAGACGGATATGAAAGAAAGTCTCAAACGTGGCCAACGTCAATTAGAAGATATGCCTAAAGTATTGATACTTGTTTCAAATCTATTGAAATTCTTTTCATTTCGAAATCTTTAGAAAAGCGATGATTTCTCGAATTATCAAATACAAAAACTATTGAAACAAAACGATGTTTCACAAAAAATATCCTCACTCAATAAAGCAATTAAACGGCAAAAATTTGGTATTCAAAATCGAATCTATTTCGTTTTGTATAATTTCCATTTTAGATATTCCTACTGATTCAAACACACAAATCTATGCCGGTAAACTTGCATCCGATGCAAGCACCCAATACGTTCTTATAAAATCCGATAATGTACAAAAATCAACCTCGACAAATATCTCTCAAACTTCTTCTTTGTCAACATCACTATCACTTAGTCGACATTCGACCAGTGATTTTTGTGCAGATAAACTTATGGAACGCGATCCAATCGAAAGTCTTCGTCCACGAACAAGTTTAAATGATGTTCAACAAGAATCTCAGCCTGTACCAATCGTAGAAAAAGTCGATGATGAGGAACTTGAATTAGCTATTAAGCAATCGTTAAATGAAGTAGAATTATCTCCAGTCAAAGATGCTTCTCCTTCTTCTTCTTCTTCTTCAACAGATTCTGATGGTAAATAAAATCGTAACTGAATATTTTTTTTTAAATCTGTTTTGTACAGACGGTGATTTTATTGAAGTACCGCCACTTGACATAAAAATGTTCGAACCTTTTCTTCTTCTTGGCGTTGAAAGTCAACAAAACACAACGAATAATACATCATCAGAATTAATCGATCTCGAAGAAGAAGAAGAAGAAAGCAGTCATCATAGTTCAATTATCGAAGATCTTCAAGCTATTCTTGACAGTGAAAAAGATCAACCAGCACCATCAATGGAAACTACTACTTCACAAGTAAATCAACTCGATCTAGATCAACTTCAAACAGAACTAATCAGCGATACTGCTGTACAATTGAATACAGCTCGTGGAAATGAACGGCTAACTGCAACATTAACCGATACGATGCATGAAGAAACTCAAGTAATTCTTCATCTACTAACATATCTTATTCTCATCTATCGAATTTTGTTAGTATCTACTTCGTTTATTCGGCATTCCCTATCTCGTTAGTCCAACAGAAGCTGAAGCTCAATGTGCATTTTTAGATTTATCCGGCCAATGCGATGGTGTGATCACCGATGACAGTGATGTGTGGCTGTTCGGCGCTAATCATGTCTATCGACATTTTTTTCATCAAGATCAATTCGTTGAATACTACGATTCGAATTCGATCGTTAATCAGCTAGGTCTAGATCGAGAGTCTATGATTGCTATTGGTATGATTGTGGGTTCGGATTATACGAGAGGTATTCCGAATGCAGGTATCATAACTGCTTTGGAAATTCTTCAAGAATTTCATGGAAATTGTATGGAACGATTGAACAAATTTCGACATTGGTGGAAAAAAGCACAAAAATCAGATTATAAAACTGATTCGAAAGTGCTGAAACATTTGAAGAATTTACAATTATCCGAAGGTTTTCCGAGTCAAGCAGTTTATGACGCGTATCAAACACCGAAAATTGATTATGATAAATCGAAATTTACATGGGCTATGCCTCAACTTGAATTACTTCGAGAGTAGATATCGATTTATTTTTCTTTGAATTCGATTTTTGTACGGTTTTTTATTAGATTTATTGGGACGAAATTAAAATGGGATCGTCGACGTATTGATGAGATGATTTTGCCTGTAATTAAACGCATGAGTACACATGAAGTTTGTTCGTTTTTTTTTTGTTTATTCGAACTATAATGTCGATGTTTAGGTGCAATCACGGATCGATTCATTTTTTGCGCCCATTGTTTTCGAAGGCGCATCGAAACAATTACGAACAAATACTCGTCTACGTTCGGCACTTGACTTATTAAAAGAAAAAACTCGACAAGCAAACGAAATTGATGTGTCATCGTCCGATGACGAGCCATTTCCGATAAAAACTCGAACTGAAAAACGCAAACGAACAACCAAATTAATGAACAAGGTTTTAGATTCAACACAGAATACAAAACGTCGTGCAAAGAAAAAACCAACTGGTCCGATTTTATCAGATGACGAATGAAAAGTTTTTCTTTTGAATTGAATAAAAATAAAATTCTATACTAAATTATTTCAAATCTAAACGACAGAGACATCTGTATGTTTCCCGAGATGAAAAATATCATCGAGAGAATTGTTCGAAAATAAAAAATTATTTTTATTATCGAATTGAATTTGATTAAATTCTATTAATTCGTATTCGTTAATTAAAACGAATCAACATACAGACGCGACGAAAGAGTGTCTGTCTGTCTGTCTGTGTAATAAGTTATTTGTTAAATCAGTCCAATTCTGTTTCTAGATCTGTATAGTTCGTAGTTATTTCAATTTCTTTCATCCCTTTTTGTATATCCTCTTCTTCTTTTCCAATGACATCTGTACCAAGTGAATTCTATCATCATGGTAAAATATTCACTTTGTCTTACTAATTATGAAATTGGAAAGATCTATTTGAATTAGGTAATTATTCGCAAGGTTTAAATAGTAAACTATTAACAACATCGATGAATACGGTCAATACGAATGACGAAATGATTTCGATGAAAACGGAACGTGAATTAGGTGTCATCGAAAAGCTTTGTTCGACCTATGGTTTTGTGTATTGTTGTCATCGTGATGGACGATATTTTTTTCACTTTAGTGAATATAAAAATGATATTAATCAAGCAAAAATTGGTGGTAAGAGACGAAAGAAAAAAGGCGAAATTCGTTTCATGATTTATTTTAGATATCGTCGAATTCGAAACAACAATCGATAAGCGAAAAAAGAAACCAGTTGCTGTTAATATTCTACCAGCGAGTCCAGAAATCGTCGGAGAAAATCGAGTCGAAGGAACCATTGCTATTGTTGCTCGACAACAACAACACGGAGTAAGACAAAAAAAAACAAAGTCGAATCTTACGTAATCATCGATTGACTTTTAGTATCCTCAATTCGATTTTATGCCAGATGGCAAAGTAACCTACGTGAAAAAGGGCGAAACCTATTTTCTTCCATATGGATTCACTGATCTGCAAGATTCGACGATTCCGGTTAAAATTGGCGATCGAGTTCGTTTCGAAAGCAAAAAGAATTCATCTTTGGAATTGAATGTTATTTTTTTTATAGATTTCATTCAACATGGGTCAAGATCGTCGAACAAATCAATTTTTTGCTCGAAATATCCAATTACTCGATAAATCACTTTCATCATCGAAAGCCAAACGTTTTCGAGGTGTTATCTCAACAATGAAAGATAGTTTTGGTTTTATTGAACGTGAAGATGCTCTCAAAGAGATCTTCTTTCATGTCACAGAGTTCGGTTCGAACGTTCAAGTCAACACGATTCAGCCAGGTGTCGAAGTCGAATTCGATATTCAAGATCGACATGTAAATGCTCTTGATTTTACCCGCCAAATTCATTCGATTCTTTCTAGAACAAAGAAGTCGCTTGTAATATCGTTATTCTACCGAAAGGTACGGTTCAATTTGATGAAATTGATAAGATTCCTCAAATTGGTCGAATTCTTCAACCATTACAAACTAAAAACAAGAATTCAAATGAAAATCTAGTCGGTCGATTGCTTTACGATACCGCTGACAAGTAGATTAAATTGAATAGCAAAAAAACAAAAGGAAATGTTGTTTTCGTCTCGTTAGAAAAATGTCCGAATTACCATTTAGTGAACGTGATCGTTGTGGTTTATATACTCTTCTCGAAAATGACATCGTTCAGTTTGTGATTGCTAAAGATAAACGTGATGGAATGACGCGTGCAACACAGATCACTTTGCTCGATCAAAGTTTTCTCAAATCGAAAGAACAACGAGAAATTGTATTCGTGTTTTTTGTTTGCGTTTGTCTTGTAAATTCAACGGTTGTTTCGTTTTCAGGGTATTGTAACAAAATTAGATAGTAACAACGGTGGTCAAATTAAATGTTTGTCAACGAATCAATTGGTTTCATTTCGATTTAGTGAAGTTATGAAAGATAATTTTCAAATCAGTGAAGGTGATCCATTGGAATTTACAATCGATAATCGTGCAACGAATGGAGTTTGTTGATTTGAATCATTTTTAAACGCTAACTATTTTCTTTTTTTTTCGTTCAAAGGATTTTTCTCAAGCTATACGAATAAAATTAATTTCGAAAGATAGTTTAATCAATGGTCGTCAAGCTGAAATACGTTTAGTTGGCATTGTCGAACGTGATGTCAATGAAAACGGTGACAACAATGGCAATGATTCGGGTTTGATTCGTTATGTTTACGATGGAATTGAATCGACAATTCCATATTTCTCAACGAATCTTTCGAATACATCGACGTTATACTGCGGGGATAAGGTCGAGTTTAGTCTTTTCTCAGGAAATCAATTCGCATTGAATATCAATTTAATCGAACGAAATCGTCGACGTGGTTGGATTGGAATTATCCGTGAAGGCAAAGGTTTTATTGAATCGAATGGTGAAACGATTGCATTCTCAACGAGTTCATTTACCGGTGATAATACTCAAATTGAATTAGGCGATGAAGTCGAATTCAATCTGCGTAAATCAACTGGTCGTTTAACAGCTGAGAATCTCGTTAAAGTCCCATTAACAATCCATAATCTCTATGTAATGAAATGATTGATTGATATTCATTTTCATCTTGAATCTATTTGTTGTGTTTAGTCGATTTTACCAACAACGTTTCGTGGTCGAATTCTTGCTCCTATTCGAATGCTTTCGAATGATGAATGTGAAATAATCGGTCGACTGCAAAAACTTACCGATGATAATACGCCCGGTGAGTGTTATACATTTAGTATAACTGGCATTAAAAATAAACGTGTGATTCTCTTGCCCAATGATTTGGTGACGTTTTCGATAGCTGTCGAACAAAATTACTCGACACGAGCGGTGAATATTGTTTTAGAAAACGAAATACGTAAAGGCAAAGTTGATATCGTTAAAGGACAGGTAACAAATCGAATTGAATTCGATAAATCTATTTATGAAAATATGATTTAGTTTGGTTTTATTGATTTCGTATGTGAAGATAACAAGAAGATCTTTTTTCATAATTCGGAAATCGAAGCTGGTTTTGAATTACGTGCCGGTGATGAAGTCGAATTCTATGCGCAATATAATGTTAAAAGTGGAAAACCATGTGCAAATAAATTACGTCGAATCAAGTAAAAAAATATGAAAAATTTTTGTTTGTTTTTTTGAATTTCAATCTGTTTTTGTTTGTAAAAGTAATCTTCAACGACCTGATCGTTTAATAACGAAATTGAAATCGATTAATTTTGATGAAAATACTCGACAGAAATTAATCATCGTTCGTCAACCACGAAATGCCGATGAGAAATCGAAAGGTTTTACAAATCTACGTATTGAACGTGCGCCAGGTGTATTAATCAAAACTCCAAATTAAACCTCAGCCCCCAATCTATTACAATCAACAAATCTCAGTTTTACAGATGATCCTACGCAATAGCCAAAAAACAAGCAAACAATCAGTTTTTTTTTCTTCTTTCTTTTAGTTCTCATGTAAAGTTATCTTTCTTTTTTTCATTACATTGTTATTTAAAAAAAATAAAGAGATAGTCAAAGATAAGATTCCGTTTCGTTTCGTGACTTCATTCGACATGGCGACGGTTACACCGAAACTTTATATGTTACAATATGAATATGTCGAGAACATGCTGGAGAAACGAGCACCATTTCGTGCAGAACATTTAGCACTTTTTGGACAACAAGTACAAAAGGGAAATGTTGTTCTCGGCGGAATGCTTGATTATCCACCGACAGGTGCAGCAGTCATTTTTCGACATTTAACATCGAATGATATCGAACAATTTATTCAACAAGAACCGTATGTTATCAATAAACTTGTTACAAAATATTCAATTAAACCGTATATTGCGACGTCTGGTGATGATTTATTAAAAGATGATCTTCTCAAAATGTAAACACGAACAGACAACTAGAGATTTGTAATACCAAATTTGAATTCAACTGGAAATAGACATCGTTCAGTTCGAATTACATTTTGAAATAAACAACAAATACTATAAAAATGCAGATAAACAGCAGCTATGACAGCTGTATGTAAAATTTGATGACTATGACCGAATATGTCGAAATAACCTATGAAAAATTATTTAGAACAAAAAACTAAGTACGCGTATATTTATTAATTATTTACCGGGAAAGAATCGCTCAGGTATTCGAATAGCATAGACAATTCCACCGGCAATATATGTCACAGCCATGATGCATAAATATAGAAAGCCCATTTCAAACATTCGAGGCAAACCATGCAGTAAACAAGCATGAGTAGCTGGAATGACACCTGAATGTGTAAACAAAAAAAAAGCAAAAGAAATTATTCAATCGGTTTTTTCTTTCTCGTTGCCCTACCGTAAAGACCCAGAGCAATGAAAAGAATGGCTTTGAATGGACGATAACGAGGTTTTGAACATGCTGCCGTACTAGTTGTAATCATCGAAGCAATCGAAAGAACAAAAAGAATACTAATATAAATAGTTTTTAGTCGAAAATAACAATAGAAAAGATAATGAATGACCGGCACCATTGAACCAAATATAAGAATATTAATTCCTTCATAACGAAAACAAATATAAAACAATTGATCATATATTTCTCGCGTTTTCTTACCCATATAATCAAGTTTCGAAACAGTGATTAGAACTCTCGGTGAATAATTGATAAATATATGTAGAAGTGTCGAAAATGTCAAGCATAAAATAGCCGAAAGAAAAAAAACATTAAACGAAATCATATCACTTATATCCATATGAGAATAATTATCAAGAAAAAAAATTATATATGTTAGTAAAACACATAATGCACCGATTAAATGTGTCCAAATATTCACGGTTTCACTATGAATTGAGGCGATCGATAAAAGACACTCACGAACGGAATTTGCCGGAGGACGATGTTTTTGCAAAAGAAAGTGATTATCACCTAACCATTCTGTTTTTAAAATAAACATACGTATGAAAACCGATTGAAATACGTTTCGAGTCGATTATTTGATTTACCTGGCAAACTCCAATGTGCAATATAACGTCGACGGAGAATTTGATCGACAGATAGCTGTCTTTGTTGACAGCCAATTAATTCCATGTCATAACAAACTGTTCGTTTAGTTAGATTTAAAAACGAAAAATCTTGTTCGGGTGGAGTAACCGATCGTTGTTCCTGAAGTCGTTCAATTTCATTTTCAACGATTTCTATTGCTTCTAATGGGATAGGCATAGTTTATCTGACTTAAGTTATGAAAATTTTGAAAAGGATTATTATTATTTTTTATCTGTAATGAGTAAAAGAAGAAAAAATACGAACAGATTCATTGGGCGGTGTTCAACTACCAATAAAAAAGTCATTTTTTGCCTTACTTACAAACCAGCTGTCGTTTCAAATGGCTACTTCTTTTCAGACTTAAGCGAATGTAATTTTTTTTTCTCTTCGTACATCTATTCTTGTTCTTTTCCTGTCCTCACTTCATTAACAGCTATCAAGCATGAGAATTTTCTTCGTAATATATATTACTACAAGAAAAGAATACATACGGAGAGAGAGAAGAAAAAAAAGGTTTTTTTTTCCTGGCGATCATTGATAAATTATTATGGTTATGCACAAGTAAGAGACATTTCTGTTTGGATATACAGATATCAGACCAGGAAACAAGATCCTTGGAGGGATTCGATATTTTCACGAGCAATTCTTTTGTTCTATTTATTTTTACTATCATTCTCGAGGTCTAATCGTTCGTCTCGTTTAATTATTCACTTCGCATGTATTGACAGAATCATCATCTCGTCAATTCCGGATATATTAATCATAATCATATTACATATTCATGTCATTCAACGAAATCCTTTGTATTTAGATAAGATTCTTAAATTATTGATCGTTTTTCTTCACTTGCGAACTTCAGTGAAATTTGTTTATATTAATTTATTTCTCACAACTTATGAATAATAATCGATTTTTAAATTTCTCCACGGAATATTACATATTTTCTTTCCCTTATCGTATATAGTATGTCATAAGATAAACATACGTGTATGTGTAAAATTTATACACCTAAGTGCCTAGTAGGATAAAAAATATGGTTGCTTCCTTCGTTTTTCGAATACAAGTACATTTCTAACACATACATCGCAACTAATCATCATTAACCAATCATAATCGACGACTAGTTCGAGCTACACTCGATGTTAGTGATAACATTTTATCACGTTCTTTTACTATCGTAATATATATAAATGCTATTCGACTTCAAAAACATACACATACTATACACAGACTGTAAAAGATAGAGAATATGCTTCAAAATGGTAATACAAAAACGACGAATCATGATCTACCATCCGATGGTTTAACACTAAAAGAATTATTCGAAAAAAACGATGGTTTAACTTATAATGATTTTATAATTTTGCCAGGTTTCATTAATTTTTCATCTGATAATGTATCTCTACAATCTCGATTAACCAAATCGATTTCGATCAAAACACCGTTTGTTTCAACTCCAATGGACACCGTTACCGAGTCGACGATGGCTAGTATGCAAAATTCTTGTTCTAATAATCGAAACTTTGCTGTGTGTTTTTTTTCTTCTTCTTCTCTATTATTCTTAAGTTGCAATGGCTTTGAATGGTGGAATTGGAATTATACATCATAATTGTTCGATTGACTATCAAGTCAGTGAAGTTCGACGTGTAAAACGATACGAACAAGGTTTTATCACTGATCCACTTGTGCTTGCACCGAAAAATACCGTCGCCGACGTTTATACAATTAAAAAAACGCACGGTTTTTCCGGTATTCCAGTGACAGAAAATGGAAAGATTAATAGCAAATTATTGGGTTTAATTACATTTCGTGATATTGATTTTATTAGTAAAGATCAATGGGCAACAACGCTCGTCAGTGATGTTATGACGCCCGTTCACGATTTAATCACAGCAAGAGATGATTTGACATTGAAAGATGCTTATTGTATTTTACAACGTAGTAAAAAAGGTTGGACTGAATTGAAAGAAGAAGAAGAAGAAAAAAAACAACTTGAATCTTTTTTTTCGTTTTGAAGGAAAATTACCGATTGTCGATGAATCTGGAAATTTAGTTTCTCTCATAGCTCGAACTGATTTAGAGAAAAATCGTGATTATCCATTGGCATCGAAAGATAATCGTCGACAATTATTATGTGGTGCTGCTATTGGCACACGAAAAGATGATGAAAAACGTCTCGATGGTCTTGTACAAGCTGGCGTCGATGTTATCGTACTTGATTCATCACAAGGCAATTCGATCTATCAAATTGATATGATAAAACGTATAAAAAAGCTCTATCCACATATTCAAGTCATCGCTGGCAATGTTGTCACGCAAGGACAAGCAAAGAATCTAATCGATGCCGGTGCCGATGCTCTTCGTGTCGGTATGGGCAGTGGATCGATTTGCATAACACAAGAAGTCATGGCTGTTGGACGTGCACAAGCAACAGCTGTTTACAAAGTCGCGGAATACGCTCGACAATTCGATGTACCAGTCATAGCCGATGGCGGTATATCGTGTGTCGGACATATTGTTAAAGCATTGACGTTAGGTGCGAGTTGTGTTATGATGGGTTCGTTATTAGCTGGCACGCATGAAGCACCAGGAGATTATTACTATCAAGATGGTGTCAGATTGAAAAAATGTAATATTTCTTTTTTGTTGTTATTTTTCTTATCCATTATTTCTTTTTCTTTAGATCGAGGTATGGGTAGTCTGGAAGCAATGACGGCTTGTCAAGAATTATCGGCTGCCAGTCGATATTATTCCGAAAGTGATCATGTTAAAGTTGCACAAGGTGTATCCGGAAGTGTTGTTGATAAAGGCAGTGTACATCGATTCATCGGCGGATATTTATATACCGGTGTACAAAAATCTTTTCAAGATATCGGCTGTCAATCCGTCGAACAATTACATTCTCAAACGAATCAAGGTCTTATTCGTGTCGAAAAACGTACAGCATCCGCTCAAGTCGAAGGTGGTGTACACAATCTACACTCATATGAAAAAAGACTCTTTTAAATCAGTTGTTTTGTTTTGTTTTGTTTTCATTCCAAACATTTTGCTTTTGCAATATTAAACAGATAGTTCTCATCTACTAAAAGAATTGAATTTCTAAATATAAGCTTGACAAGTTAAATGTGTTTTTGAATATTTTAAACAATAATCTATCCAAGGAATCTGTAGATCGCATTGTTCGATTAATTTCAATTGAAAACATGTTGTTCGATTGATATTCGTTCGATATGTACAATGATCTAACGGATAGTGATGTCGATTTTTTAAATTCCATTTCGTTTGTTCAGGTTGAATCGATAGTGTTCGAGTTTGATACTGAGTTTGATTACAATATCGATCGAATTGATCATTTCGACGAATAATTTGTCCTTTCGGAACGGAAAAATAATCGATGGGTAAACAGGAAAATATGTTTACATTTAAACAATTCGATGTTTTCGAATGTTTTTCTAATTGAATTTCATAGACAATCGATTTGATTTCGAAATAATGGATTTCAATCGATGTATTTTCACATTGAAAACCACGAGAAAAATCAATCGGATACCAGAATTTCTTATGCAAGAGACAATGAATCGGATATGATGAATATCGATTAAAGATTAGCAGACAAATAAAAGCAACAATTGAACTTAAAATAAAACCGAATTCATAGACTGAAAATGAACTTGAATTTGTTTGAATAGCTGTTTTATATGATAGATCATCGATATCATCATCGACTTGAATCGATCGATGTGCTAAATGAGAAGATAATGGTGGCAATGGTGCGTAATAGTTCGTTGAAAAAGCCGATGTTCGTTCGAGATTAAGTGATTTAAGTGGATATTTCGTATCATGTTGTCGTTTGATTTGTCCTAAGAATTTTAAATATCTTAAGCCTGTTTGAAATGGTGACGGTGGCTTAGATATTGGTTCAAAGAAATATTCTGATGAACAACTGCGTTTATTCATTGAATTGAATAGCAACTGAAAGAGAGAGAGAGAGAGAAAACTCATTAAACTCATCGATGATTCATTTGACAAGGCGGTAGAATAGCAGTTAGTCGATAGCGGTATCTATGTTATCGACGTTTATTATCCACTTGTTAATCGGTAAGTATCTGCAATTTGCGAAATTATCCGATTGAGAATATGTCAGCGAACGAAAACACAAAGGAAGCGAGAGAAACAATTGATCGTTCTCTTCTTTCGTGTGCGTATAAATATGAACGATCTATTCTGAAGAATTTCATTCGAACAAATATGTCTCAACTAACAACACGAGATATTGTCAATGATTATTTCAATTGGCGATTAATGAATGAATTATTCGTCGGTAATCGCGTGTATGAACGCGTTCGTCAGATAGGTTTCGAATGTGAATCATTAATGGACATCTCGTTCTCGCGATCGATTGGTTCATTGAATGATTTGAGAGATTTTCATTACGAAATCGGACGTGAATTGTTCGATGATGGTGTTATAACTTGGTCGAGAATTTTAACATTTATTTCATTTTCTGCTGTTCTAACACAAGAAATACTTCAAAATCAACCGAATATGGATCATATTCGAGAGTCGATCGTCGAATGGACAACGAATTTCATCGATCAAGATTTAGAAACATGGATGGATGAACAAAATTATTGGTCAGGCTTTTGAAAACATTCGAACGACAAAATTATCTTCTGTTCTAGGCGTGCTTACATTGGACGCATTGTCTATGATTCGAATTTTGTTTTCTTTTTTTGTTTGTTAAACAGTAGTGATGGAATAAAATTTCGAAGTGTTTGTTTCGGTTCATTTATATAGAAAGTCTCTTGAATAGGAAATCATTTTGAGATAATTTGATTTATTTTCGGCCATCAAATAAGCGCAATCATTGTAATTGCCATTTTGTTCTCTTCTACAAAGAATAGCCTTAAGTTTCTCAATAAACAAAACACTTGTCAGCAGAAATAGAAGGAACATCTGCATATAGTCAGTTGAATCGATGTCGAAGATTTGTCAACTGATTAGTTTTCTTCTGGTTTGCCGTTTGATACAAACATCTGATGATGAACATCGTCTGATACGATATTTGTTTTCCGAACAAGGTTACAATCCGTTAGTTCGACCAACGCAATATTCGAATCAAACGGTTGTTGTTTCATTCGGACTGTTGCTTGTTCAATTGATTCATGTAACTAAATCATCGATGTTTGTAGTCGAAGAAAGACTATTTTCGTTGATTGAATAGGTTTACGAAAAAGAACAAGTTATGAAAACGAATACGTGGCTACATATGAAATGGCATGATTCACAATTACGTTGGAATCCAGCACGATACGGTTAATCGAAGAAGAAGAGTTTTTTCGTAAAAATTCTGTTTGTATTTAGGTGGAATTGATAAAATAAATGTGCCTTTTTCTAATGTTTGGACACCAGTAAGAGATTTTCTCGAAAAAGAAATTATTTTCTTTTCATCATCAAAATTCTTAGGATGTAGTTTTATTTAACAATGCTGGTAATCTGTGTTTTATGTAAAATTAAACTGAAATTCTTCTTTTTTGAGACGGAAATTATGAAGTAACCTTCAAATCGAAAGTTGTTCTCATGCATACTGGCGAAGTTCATTGGGTACCACCAGCGATCTACAAATCATCATGTCGTATCGATGTAAAATACTTTCCATTCGATACTCAAGAATGTGAAATGCGCTTCGCATCATGGACATACAATGCACATGAAGTCATTTTCGCTCATTATGCCGAAGAACATAAGACGAAAAATGAACTATCGAAATTATTACCTCAACAACAAGCTTACAGTTCGACGAATGATGAATTATATAAAGATGATTATCTTGAAAGTGGAACATGGGATGTGATTAGTGTAAGAGGAATTTTGAATGTAATAATAAATGAATTGCGAAATTATCTTTTCTAAGATTCCAAGTAAATTTGTTTACTATCATTCGAACACACCGAATTTGAAATCAGATTCGATTGAAGTCGTTTTTCTTATCAAAATGAGTCGAAAAACTCTATATTATACAGTGAATTTAATCGTTCCAACAGCTCTTATGACGATTCTCATCTGCATTGTTTTCTGTTTGCCAACAGCAGCTGGAGAGAAAATGACGTTATGCATGTCAATTCTTCTCGCATTGAATCTTTTTCAACTGCTTGTCACGAAAATCCTACCGCCAACATCCGTTGTCGTACCGCTCATAGCCAAATATTTACTATTTACATTTACATTGAATGTTCTCGTGATCAGTAAGAGAAGAAAAACAAACGAGTTGAATTGCAAGTTTTTGTTTTTATTTTCGAAGTTAATACGGTGATTATAACGAATTTCTATTATCGTACACCGATGACACATACGATGCCGTTTTGGTTACGAAAATTTTTCGTTGAAATTCTGCCTAAATGTTTACGAATGAAATCACCGAAGTTCTCATCGATTCAACTCGAACGATCCATCGGACTTCGACATTCGAACGCATCGATGATTTCATATTTGAATAACCGACGTCGAACATCGACAATTCTCGTTCAATCGAGTTCTTTCGATGGCCGACGAGCTTATCTTCTCATCGAAAAACGTCGTTCACGTCGTCAATTACAAATCGAACTCATGCGACGAGAACTTGTTCAAGCTCTCAATCATCTTCAATACATTGCCGAACATTGTGCACAACAAACGCTCATCGAATCTGTACGAGACGAATGGCGATTGATCGCAACTGTGATCGATCGTTTACAGTTCATCGTTTTTCTTGCTGTGACACTCATCGGTTCGTTTGCTCTACTCTTTCAAGTTCCCGATATGTTCAATTTCAATACCAATGATCCACAAAAACTCGTTCGATTTTCTAATCCAAATACGACTGTTCATGAAACCATACCGAACATTCGATAGACATCAACAAGATAATCGAATCAATTGAATCGATTTTGTCATTAAACACATGTGAAGATGAGGTCAATGATCATATACTTTGACGTAAGATAATTATACGCTCGAATAGCAAATCGCTGTTATATGCTATCGGCATCTTTTTTATTATATATATATACGTATATAAAATCAAGCAAACTAACAAAAAATATATATATGTATATTAAATATAAATACGTGTCCTTGTCGGATAAATGGACTGATAGATATGATAAGGTTCAGTTATATCCGTTGATGAATGTAATGAACATTCACTCGTATGATTGCTTTCATGTTGAGGTTGTGAATGAGTCAATGAATGATAGAGACAAGTTTTGGTTGTTGCTTGTTGTTTTCTAAATGATTGAAGATGATAATAACAAATAAGAATTAATATTGTACAAATAATTATTGCTCCGACAAGTAAACCAAGAATAAGATAAATAAATTGTTGTTGTTCATTCGAAGAAGAGAAAGAGGAAATCATTGAAGCTGATTGAATGATATTTGATGGAAGAATAACTTTTCGACAGATCGATTTGTCTGATGTATCGATACAAATATTAATTATTGATGGAAAGATTTCATTGATTTCTATTGAATGTTTTCGATTGGCAATAAGACGATCGAACAGAAGAAATTCCCGTTTTTCATCGTAGATTTTTATATGATAAAATTCCGATTGAATTAAACGAAAATCTTTCCAAGAAACGATCAATTGTCCATTGGATTTATATTCGATATGATCGAGAATGAGTTCATTTCGTATGTTTACTGTTTGAATTTGTTCATCATCACAACGCATATCTTCAATTCGAATTGTTGTCAATTGTCTGCCAACTAATTCATTTGGTTTTGCACAAGTCCATTGAAGAAATCGAATTAAATCTCGATCATAATTGTCAATTAACCATTGTTGAATCCATTTCAAATGACAATCACAATTCAATGGATTATTTGTCAAACCAATTGTTTTCAAATTTGGATATGAAAATAAATCATTTGTATTCAATGTTGAAATTTGATTTGAACTAAGATCAAGATCGATTAATTTCGATGAATTTCGTTCGATTAAATACGGTAGTCGATCGAATTGATTTCGTTGTAAATCTAACGAAAGAATTGATGAGGAGAGAAAATTTCTTGGTAAATTTTTCAATGAATTCGATGAGAATCGAAGTCGTTGAAGATTTCGAAATGAGTCAAATGAATCTGTCCATTCAGTTAGATTACAATTTTGAAGAGATAGTTCAACTAACGTTTCGTTTAAATCATCGAGAATAAATTTCGTTAGATTCATTTGCAAATTTCGATCTAAATTGAGAATTTTCAATGATCGAAAGTATTGAAATGGCCGATGATTGAATAGAAATTGAAGACGATTTCGTGCGAGATTTAAATGTAAAAGATTATCTAAACCGATGAATGTCGAATTGGTTAAGAAATTCAAGTCATTGCCTTGTAATGAAAGATAATTTAATTGTGAATTGAATTGAAAGATTTTCTCGGGTAAAAATGTGAGTCGATTGAAATCGAGATTTAATTCTTTTAAATTTTTCAATGAAGACAAAAAACTTAATTGTAATGAATTCAATTCGTTATTTTGTAGATCGAGTTTTTCGAGAGTTTCATCGAGTTTTTTATCAATTTGCTGTAAACCATTCGATGAAAGATCGAGTTGTTTCAAAGATTTCGATAGACTTGCATGTAATCGATGGAAATGATTTTGATTTAGACTAAGATTCTCTAAATGAATCAAATGTTGAGTTAATGATGTCCATGATGAATCATCGAGATGATTTTGATCGAGATTTAAATAACGTAAATTGGCTAGTGAATAAAATGCATCGATTTCAATGGATTTTATTTGTGATTTTTGTATGGTCAATTGTTCTAATTTACGAAAGTTAATAAATGTTCGATTGACTAATTTCGAAAGATTTAAATTAATGATTTTCAATGAACGAAGATTGATAAGATTCGTTCGGATAGCTTGAGGAATTTCTGTCAATGAATTCGAATCGAATTCAATGATTAATTCTTCGAGATAATTTGATAGTTCACGGAAAGCATGAGGTGATATCGAATGTATCTTATTTCCCGATAGATTTAAACGTTTAACACGTAGACCTTGAAATACATTCGAAGGAATCGACGTTATCTGATTATCATTAAGAACAAGTTCATCGTAAAATGTATTGGTTATTCGACTAAATGTTGGAATTGTTTGTAACTGTTTACGACCACAATGAATATAACTAAATATTGAATAATATACAATTAAAAGATAAGAATCGAGATGAAGTCTTACTTGGTATTATCTTGTCGAATACCAGCTTGACAAATTGTTTGAAAATCGAGAGTTTGTGTTGAAGAAATGAATAGTAATAGTGAGAAGAAAATTTGTATGAACAACATCTGTAACATATGGGAAATGGGTTTATGATTTTGTTGGCAAAGATTATCTCATTCCTGTCACTGATTAGATTCGAAACTCACTACTGGCAACATTTTAGATATAAGTGTCTCGTATGAAGCAGCTTGTTGAGTGATATTTGATTTCTCTTGCGTTCGTGCGTTCAAGCAGAGAGAGAGAGAGGGAGAGGGAGAGGGAGCGGGAGAACATATATGATTGGTGTGTCTAGCGCTTTTTTCTCTTTCTCTTTCGCTTCTCTTGACATCATAATTTTGATCTTTTAACAGTCGATTCTGGTCAAATGTACCAGATGATCATTTAGTTCAAAAAATGAAATGAAATTCTCTTTCTTTTAACATTTACAATTCATTTATGACGCAATCAAACATGCAGAAATGAGCATTAGAAAGTAATATACCATGAAGAAAAAGAGAGACAGATTTCTTTCGTTTGATGTTCGGAATTTCAATTTTTTTGTTTAAATTAAATGTAACCAACCAATCAATCGATTGTTTTCCATGACAAAATTCTTATGTCAACTATTTCTCACAGCTGGATGATTTTTCGACGGCAGACTCGATGATAACAATGACAATGGAAACGAAATCCCAAGAGGAATACTTATGCCATGACATAGCGTATCTTATTGTCTCAAATTCTAATGTAAATTGACGTGTGATTGAATGATTTGATAGGCAAATGTTTTTGCCTTCGAGCTACAAGTCAACAAAAAAAAAAGAATGACGTACGCATGTTGCCTATTGATAATTAATTGTTTTTGTTTTCGAACAAGCTGTTCATTCTTGTGACATCGAAGCATAAATCAACAACAACAAATGATATGATAATGATGCAGTTCACCTTATCTGTTTATGTATACACGAGAACATTCGTCGGTCTTTTATCTCAACGAAAAATTTCAATTGACCGTTAGTCGTCATTCCAATTTGCTATGACATATCGTCTCAAGTTGACTGCATCATTCATACGAACAAGCTGACAAATGACTAAGATAAAAAGCGATTAAAATTTGTAACTCTTCAACTGTGAGAAACAACATCAGATTTTTCACACACATGCCACCGTACATATGAATAAAAAAGAAATTTGCGGGAAGATTATTTTCTTAATTTTCAAATCATCAAAAAAAAAAGAATTGATTATCATCTTGCAATCAATGTTAGACACATCTCAATCATCATTAAGCCTTTGGTTGAATTGTCGGCCTGAGATTCAACATCGAATTAATGCATTACTCAATTATCAAGCTGAATATTTTCGTCTACGTGCTCAATTTCATCGACAAATTCAACAATTACAATACGAATTCAGTTCACAATTCGAACCGATTCTCGACAAACAACGTACGATTATTTCGACTAGGTCAATTTCGGAGTTTTGGTTAACTATTTTGAAAAATCTCGATTCATACGATTATCCAATTCGATCACGAGATGAACTCTGCTTGAAATATCTCATTGATATTCGTTGTATTCATGAGCCATTAGGTTTTAAATTAGAATTTCATTTTTCACCATTGAATCCATTTTTCACTGAAGCAATTCTGACGAAAACGTATTCAATTCGAATAGAATTCGATGAAACAAATCCCTATCAAGTCTACGACGGTCCTGAAATCGATCGATGTCAAGGTTGTTCAATAAATTGGAGAGAAGATTCGAATTTAACATATGAAAAACGCCGAAGACAACCGAGAAAATCATTTTTCGATTTCTTCTCGCCACCAATCATACCAGCTGGTGATATTCCATCGATGACTGAAGACGAACAACTACGTTTAGAAGCTGATATCGAATTTAGTCTCTTATTGAAACAACGTGTTCTACCGAGAGCTGTACTCTACTATACCGGTGAAGCTTTGTCAATTTTTGATAGTGATGAACGAATGTCTCAATAAAATCAATGATTAATTATTATTTACACACCATATAAATGTATTTTCAAAGAGCGAATGAAAGAAAAAAAGGAGAAAAAAAAATGAGCATCAACTAAGCTGTTGTTAATGTCTCTTGGATTTTCGTTGTGTTTAATCTTCGAATTGCATTGTTGGTATTTTTTCACATGGTTTGCCGGTTGTATTCGGCGGTAAATCATCGACAGCATACTGAATTTCTGAATACAACGATAGATTATCTTCTCGATCTAACATCAGTTGATTTTGTTGGCGAATTAATTGATCATGATCGGCTTGCTCGTGTCGATGTTCTTCGACATTTTTCAGCCAAGTAAAAATACGTAATAACTTCGGATGATCAATATCACAATCGAATAATGTATCTTCTAATGTTGATAAATGACGTGATGCTATAAAAGCTAAATAAAGATTTCCTTGATTGGAATTTTGTGATTGTTTATTTGATGATTGTTGAGTCTGTTGCTGTTGTTGTTGTTGTTGTTGTTGTCGACGATAGATAACACCTGGTGTTTGTCGATTTGAATTGTGTGTAGTCGTTGAAATCGGTTGACTTCGACGAAGTGCAGATGATGTTTGTGGTGTTGTTGGTGGAGCTAATTGTTGATGTGTAGAATATAAATAAGGAGATTTGGCACGTTGACGAACATTGGCTTGTTCAGTTTGAACAGCATTCGATTCCATTGATAAACGAAGAACTTCAAGACGAGCTTGAATTTCGGCATCTGACGTAACACGACGAACAGGTTTGGGTGTTGACGGTGGTTTAATTCGAGCTGATGATGTTGTTGTTAGTGCAGGTGTTGTTGCTGATAGACCGGTATGAGCTGCAGTGAGTAATCCATTCGTATGTGCTGTTGTTGCTTGTGTTACTTCTTCGGAACGACGACGAAATTTATCGATTTTTTGTTTTGTTGGCGCTTTAGTATTGTTATTTGTACGTCGTTGATACAATTGTCCTTTTAAAATAAGAATCAATTTGAGAAAGAAAGAAAAGAAAAACTTGAAGAAAATTTACCACTGATTGTTTTGTCTTTGGTTGTTTCTTGACCAGGAGAATTATCCGAACGTATTCGACTTGAATAAGCCGCCATTCGATATTGTTGATTGGCATCTAATGGACTCGATGAATGTCGACTTTCGACTCCACTATCGCCCGAATATTTGTGTGTTGAATAGATATGTTTAGTTGGCGTGTTATTCGTAGCATATTTACTACTTTCATTACTTGCTCGTCGTGATTGACGACTCTGTGGTGTTGTTCGTATTTCATCGATTTCACCGTTTGAACTATGAAAATTGTCAGTTGATCGTTTGGCAAGTGTATTGAAAAGAGAAGAGATCGAAGCTGATGGAGGTCGAGTTGTACTCTTCGGGCTGACTGTGGCTGCTGTCGTCGTCAGAGGTGTTTTCGGTCGAGAACGAGAATGTACATCATCGGATGACGGTTGAGTTCGGTCGACAGGACCCGATGCGTCTCGAATCGATGGCAAATGCGTTTCGTAATATTGGTCATTGGTTGGCTGAACTCGATTTGTTGTGAATAGAGTCGTTCGACGTGCTGTTGATGGTGCGGCAGCAGCAGCAGCAGGTGACGTTGAATTAATATGATTAGCTGAACCGGAATGACCTGCAAATTTTTGAGTACCGGCTACACGTAATTCAGACGTTGTTTCAGCAACAGCTAAGCGACAAGCGAATAGAAAAACGAGATTTCTTTTTTTTTTTAATTTAATTTCCTTTCCATGGTGCGAGTGTATGTTTTTACAATAATAGAATTCTTTGAATCTCGAAATGTAATCTACTAGTGATTTAAAGGTTTCCTGACTTTCAAACTTTTTCTTCTTTTTTTCTCGGCTAAGAAATCGAAACTTTTGATTTGATTGTAAAAGTACGATGGTTCCAAAATGTGAACTTCTGATAGACAGACTGTTTTCTTCTTCTTCATTTTTTTTTGTATTAAAAAAAATTTGCTTCTCACCATTCTGAATTTTGTCGTCACTGCTGCTTCGTAAGATTTTATGGAGAATATTCTGTTTACGCTGAATAAGTGTTGAACAATTCGTTGGCATATTCGAAATTGATTTTTGTTTAAACGTTGACAACTTTCACAGACATTAAAAGAGCTAGTTAAGATTTGAATAATCAATAGATTCTCGTAATCTGTTCTTTTTTTTTCTTCTATGTGTATAATCAAGTAACAGTAACAACAGCGAAGAGTTTTTCTCTCTCTTATTGAGGACAATTGAAAAAAAAAGACGAAAAAAAAATCTCTCGTCACAATCGAAGTCAAACACCTTTGTCGTGTATGATGCCTTTTTTCTTACATTTTCTCTTTCTTCACTTTCTTTTTCTTT